>Ga0126371_10005389_pt1 | contig 11354 bp, 7 predicted proteins | sample PanSoiMetaPlot_4_FD_110145 | JGI IMG/M metagenome (GOLD analysis project Ga0126371, IMG submission 110145) | Tropical forest soil microbial communities from Panama - MetaG Plot_4 | ecosystem: Environmental > Terrestrial > Soil > Tropical forest > Bulk soil | place: Panama | collected 2016-02-17
GCTTGGCGCCCGTCTGGCGATTGATGTTCTTGCCCGGCGCACCGTTCGGCGCGCCGGCGCCGCTCGTCGCAGTCGTGCCCGAGGTTGAACCGTTGGCGTTGACCGCATTCACCGTGGCAACAGAAGGCGATGCGACGCTCGACTTTATTCGGGCCAGGATCGCCGGAGTGCGGCAGAGGTCCTGGTGGTCGCGAATCTTCTGTGCGGCACTGCCAAAGTTCCAGTCTGATGTGTCCGATTCTGGCAGATTGGCGGCGGTGTCGCTTGCGAGCATGGTCTTCACCAACATCCATGTCGTATTGATGTTATCATCACCGAACAGGAAATCCTTGTTCAGCACATCGTTGGTGTTGGAGAAAATGGAGCTGCCGATGGCGAATCCCGACGGTAGCCCGACTCCTGCCCCCGCCAGCCCCGCGGCGCCGGCCGCCATGTTGCCAAACTTCGTCAGTGTATCAGACAAAAGTCCCCCGCCAGCCTGCCAGGTGCCTTTTCTGACGAAGAAGTCGTAGCAATGCTGGTCGGCGGCAGCGAATCCATCTTTCACCATAGCTCGCGCATGCGTCGACTGAAGGGAACTCCCGGGCTTTATCGCCCCCTCCACCGTCTCTGCCTGCGTCTCCTTCGCTGCGATAACGGCGGCGTTCGCCGTACTTAATGTGCTGGTTGCGGCAGTCACAGCCGTCGTCGCGGCATCGATATCGCTCTGAATTTGTGGCGACTTGCCTTTGACCGAGGCCAAGGCGGCATTCGCAACAGTGAGATTGGTCTTGGCTAGCGTAACAGCATTGGTGGCCGCCTTGACTCTAAGCTCAATCTGCTTGGTGTCGTGAGTCGTGTAAATCTGATAGTCGAATGGTGAATAGTCGCAATTGGCTGGTTGCTCTGTGCATTTTGTGATGTCCTCGTCGGACACCGGTTTCCCAGGCCGCGCAGTCGCTGAGCTGATCATGTCCTGATCTTTCTGCGCGATTGTGTATGAGCTGGCGAAATGCCTTTCAGCATCCGTTACGTTGGCGCGGTTGCTGCACCCGATGGGCCCGCATGCCGTCATCGTGTCACTCGGCTCAAGCACGCCGCACCCAGCCAGCGCTGTCCCCGCCAGCAGAACAACCATCGAAGCGATCCGCATTGTTTCCCCCTGTTTTCTGATATCGCTGGCCCGATCGCACACATTCCTCAGCCGCAGGCGCGACGCTCCGTGCCACGCTGCCCGGGCGCACAAATCACGTCTGAAGCTGTTGGCTTGCCGCCGGGCGCGCGTGTTATCGGCGCTTGCCCAGCCGCGTCGCCGTGATCTCCAAGGACCGCCAACACCACATCAGCGACATCGCCGCCGACGTCCCCCGGTCGCCGCTCCTTCCCGATCAATCACACCCCAACAAATCCGGTGCCAAATCTATCCAAACACGAAATGGTTAACGGTGTAAAGACCTTTGACAATCCTCAATCGCGCCGCCCGAGGCGCTCACCCCGCCTCCAGCACCAGGTTCAAATACCGCTCCACCCGCGCCGCCATCCCCGGCAGCACCAGCGTCGTGCTGTCCATCTGCTCGATCACGGCCGGCCCCGTGATGCGATTCCCCGGCGCCAGCCTCTCCCGCTCATAGACCGGCGTCACGACGAACCCGCCCGCCTCCGGCAGCCAAACCTCCCGCTCCCCAACCAGCGCCGCCGACGCATCCGGCCCACGCTCCTCTCGCGCCACCAATGCCGCCTTGCGCACCACACCCACCGCCGCCGCGCGGAACGTTACCAGTTGCACCGGCTCCTCTTCCGCGACGAAGCCGTACATCCGCCGGTGCGCCTCCGCGAACCCATCGCCCAGCGCTGCCAATGTCGCGCCAGTCACCGGTCCATCCGGCAGCGCCACCGGCAGCTCGTAGTTCTGCCCCGCGTACCGCATGTCCACCGTGCGGTTCACCCGCCGATCCGCCGCTGCGATCCCCTCTTCCTCGAACCACGCCGCCGCCTGCATCGTCAGCGTAGCAAACGCCTGCTCCACCTCCCCGCGCGCCGCCTCATTCAATGTCAGCAGCCGCGTGATCGCGAAATCCGCGCGCAGATCGGTCAGCAGCAGCCCCATCGCGCACAGGATGCCCGGTGAGCGCGGCACCAGCACGCGCGCGATATCCAGCTCGCGCGCCAGCCGCGCCGCATGCAGCGGTCCCGCGCCGCCGAATGCCATCAGCGTGTAGTCGCGCGGATCGTGCCCCCGCTGTACCGAGATCACCCGGATCGCTCGCGCCATGTTCGCCGTGACGACGGAAACCACGCCCTGCGCGGTCTCCAGCACCGGCATGCCCAGCCGCTTCGCCAGCCCCGCGATCGCCTGCCGCGCCAGGTCCTGCCGCACCGCCATGCGTCCGCCGAGCAGATGCGTCGGGTTCAACGTCTGCAACACGACATTCGCATCGGTGACCGTCGGCTCGCGGTTGCCCTTGTCGTAGCAGGCCGGCCCCGGATCGGCGCCCGCGCTGCGCGGTCCCACCTTCAGCAATCCGCCGCGATCGACATACGCGATCGAGCCGCCGCCCGCGCCGACGGTGTTGATGTCGAGCATCGGCGCCTTGATCGGATAGCCGTGCACCGTCGCCTCGCCCGCAAGCCGGCACTGCCCCCGCGCCAGCAATGCGACATCGGTCGAGGTGCCGCCCATGTCGAACGTGATCAGGTTGTCGAACCCCGCGCTGCGTCCCACCGCCTGCGCCGCCACCACGCCGGTCGAAGGACCCGACAGCACCGTGCGCACCGGCAAGCGCGCCGCCTGCTCGAAGCCGATCACGCCGCCGTTGCTCTGCGTGATATGCGGCGTCGCATCCGTCCCGAGCTGCGCCAGCCGTTCGGCGAGACGCTTTATATAGTCCCGCATCACCGGCCCGAGATACGCGTTCACCACCGTCGTGCTCATCCGCTCGTACTCGCGGAACTCCGGCGCAACCTCGTGGCTGGTGCACACGAACGCCGCCGGACATTCCTCCGCCACGATGCGCCGCGCGGTCACCTCGTGCTCCGGTCGGATGAAGCCGTACAGAAAGCAGATCGCCACCGCCTCAACGCCCGCTGCCTTCAGTGCGCGAGCCGCCGCGCGCACCGCCGGCTCATCCAGTGCCGTCTCCACCAGGCCGTCGTGATGCACGCGCTCCGGTACTTCCAGCCGCAGCGCGCGCGCCACCAGCACCGGCGGCTTGTTCGCCATCAGGTCGTACAGGTCGGGTCGCTTCTGCCGGCCGATCTCCAGCAGATCGCGAAACCCGTCGGTGACAATCAGCCCGGTCTTCACCCCGCGATGCTGGATCAGCGTATTGGTACCGACGGTGGTGCCATGGCCGAAATACCCGACCCCGCCCGGCGTCGCCCCAACCCGCACCAGCGCCTCCGCAACGCCCCGCGCAATGCCGAGCGACGGGTCTTCCGGCGTGGACGCGACCTTCCACACCTCCACGCGCCCGCTCGCATCCTCGAACAGGCACACGTCGGTGAACGTGCCGCCAGAATCCACGCCAACGCGCCACGACATTCCATTCTCCTACCCAGCACCGGATACCGCGCCAGGCACGCCGGCTCCGGCATAGGACAGGATGCATGCCGCATGCCCCACTTGTCCAAAGTCACACCACGCCCCCGATTTGACAGACGCGTCATTTGCGAAAGGCGTCATTTACTGAATTTGCATTTTAACTCCCAATTAAGTGACTGCTTGTCGTATTAAGTGACGCCCCATTTAATTGACGGCCCAATCCACCGGCAGTAACCTTCCCGTAACGAAATTAGAATGATCAAAACAGGGAAGGAGGGCGGCCATGGTTCGCATGAGCCGGCGTTCTGTGTTGACGAGCTCCGTGGGGTTGACAGTCGCAGGCCTGGCCCGGCCGCACATCGCCAACGCACAGGCAAAAACTGCATCGGTCTGGGTCAACCAGGGCTTCGTCCCGCAGGAGGACGCAGCCTTCAAGAAACTCGCCGCCGACTACATGAAGGAAAGCGGCAACACGCTCGACTACAGCATCATGCCGTTCCAGGCGCAGAATCAGAAGACGATTGCCGCACTCGCCAGCGGCGACGTGCCCGATCTGGTCTTCATGGACGCGCCCGGCACCATCCTGCCGCAGAACGCGTGGAACAATAAAATCGTCGACGTCAGCGATGTCGTCCAACCATACGAGCACTTGCTCACCGACACCGCCAAGCTCGCCTCCACCTTCTACGACAAGACGCTGCGCAAGCGCAGCTACTTCCTCTGCCCGATCAAGCAGGGCGCCACGCCATTCCACGTCTGGGGCGACCTGGTCGAGAAGGCGGGCTTCAAGATCTCCGACGTGCCGAATACCTGGAACGCACGCTGGGACTTCTTCAAGCCGATGCAGAAGATCCTGCGCGCCAAGGGCATGCGGAAGATCTACGCCCTCGGTCTTGAGGTCGAGACCGTGGGACCAAACGACGGCAACAACCTCTATATCCACACCATGATCGCCAACGGCGGCGTCGGTATCGTCACCTCCGACGGCAAGCTGCACACCGACGATCCGAAGGTGCGCGAGGCAGCGATCAAGACCGTCGAGTACCTGTCAACCGCGTTCAAGGAAGGCTTCGTGCCGCCCGAGGCACTGAGCTGGAACGACGCCGACGACAACAACGGCTTCCACGAACGGCTCTTCCTGGTGGATTTCGACGGCACCATCTCCACCGAGCTCGCCATGTACAGCAACAAGGATGCCTACAACAAAATGGTGACGCTCGGCATGCCGCACGGCAACGACGGCAAGCCGGTCCCCTGCCAGGTCAACGCTGGCGGCGGCTTCATTCCGAAGGGCGCCAAGAACGTCACGGTCGCCAAGGACCTGATGAAATACTGGATGCAGCCCAAGGTGATGGGTGAAAACCTGAAAGCCGGCCTCGGCCGCTGGGCGCCAGCGATCACGCAAATCGTCAAGGATGACCCATGGTGGCTCGACAAGTCGGACGAACACCGCTCGACCTATATCCGCGAAGCCGTGCTGGAGCCCACCACAGCCGTCTTCACCGGCTACACGCCCGCCTGGGGTCAGGTCGAGGCCGAGCAGATCCTCCAGCAGTCCACCGCCGATGTCGTCAAGAACGGCATGACCGCAACCGCCGCGGTGGACAAGATGTTCAAGCGCGCCAACGACATCTTTGCCAGGTTCACCTTCGAATAGTGCGAAGGACACAGCCATGAGCGGCGTGCAGCAGGCGCTCGTCGCCGGTCAGACGAACGCCGGTGTGCGTTGGCGTGCCTGGGGCGGTGGCTTGCGCGGCTCGGAATACAGTTGGGCCATCGCCTTCACCCTGCCATACGCTGCGGTGTTCCTCGCCTTCGTCGCCTATCCCGTCGTCTTTGGCCTCTGGCTCGGCCATAGCCCCGAGCTCTACAGCCAGCTCTTCGACGACCCGCTGTATCTTAATACCGTCGTCAACACGATCCTCTACGTCGGGATCGGCGTGAACGTGAGAATGTTCCTGGCCTTCCTGATCTCCGGCTTCTTCATGCGTCGTGAATGGTGGGTGAGGGCGCTCTTCCTCGCGTTCATCCTGCCCTGGGCGATGCCCGCATTGCCGACCGCGCTGTCGTTCCACTGGCTGCTCAACGGTCAGTGGGGCCTGTTCGACAACCTGCTGTGGTTCCTGTTCGGCGTTGACGGCCCGATCTGGCTGAACTCGCGCTGGACCGCGCTCGGCTCCAACATCGTCGCCTATATCTGGAAGTTCATGCCGTTCTGGACGGTGATCTTCCTCGCCGGCCGCATGGCGATCCCGCAGGACCTCTACGAAGCCGCCGACGTGGACGGTGCGACCGGCTATCGACGCTTCGCTCACGTCACCTTCCCGCTGCTCGCCAATCTCTACCTGATCTGCACCCTGCTCTCGACCATATTCACCGTCGGCGACTTCACCACCGTCTATTTCGTCTCCGGCGGCGGCCCGGCGATGTCCACCGACGTGCTCGCCACGCTCGGCATCCGTGAGGCATTCACCGTCGGCCGGCCCGAGCTCGGTGTCGCCGCGGTGATGACGGCACTGCCGATTGTCATCCCCATAGTGATCTTCCTGATGCGCAAGCTGAGCACGACCGAGGTGCAGTTGTGAGCCTCGCGCTGACTGCCGGCTGGTCGAACCGCCGGCGCTACCGGGTGCGTCACGCGCTGATGCAATCGGCCGCCATCCTGTTCGCGCTCGTGCTGCTGATCTGGTCGCTGCTGCCGATCTACAACATGCTGTTGATGGCGCTCGACAAGCACGACGACATATTCAGCGGCGCGATCTGGCCCCCGGAACCGACCCTCTACAGCTTCCAGATCGTCGTCACCGAGGGCTTCTGGTACCTCCAGTACTTCTGGAAGCAGTACGCCAACAGCATCTACGTCGGCGCGGCAACCACGTTCTTCACCCTGCTGATCGGCTCATTGACCAGCTACACGGTAGGGCGTCTCCGGCCGCCAAAGGCCTGGTTGATCACCAACACCGCGATGCTCACCTACGTCATTCCCGCATCGTTTCTCGCCATCCCGTTCTATCGCATCATGTCCACCTACGGCCTCGGCAACAGCCTCTGGGGTGTCGTCGCCGCCTACGTCACCTTCGGTACGCCCTATGCGATCTTCATCTTCCAGCAATACGGCAAATCCATCCCGATGGAGCTCGACGAGTCCGCGCGCATCGACGGCGCCTCGCCGTTGCAGATCTATCTGCGCATCTACCTGCCGCTGATGGCGCCGGCCCTGGTCGCCGTCGGCACCTATGCCCTGCTGCTCGCCTGGAACGACTTCCTGTTCCAGTTCCTGCTTCTTTCCTCGGAAAAGAACATGACCGTGCCGGTGGCACTGGCGCAGTTCTTCAACAGCGATGAGGCGCCCTGGAACTACATGATGGCAACCGCCATCGTCTATTCGATCCCGCCCGTGCTGTTCTATTACCTGTTCCGCAACAAGATGGCGTCTGGCCTCACCATGGGTGGCGTGAAGGGCTAGAGCGTGAGCGATACTGTCGCGCTCAGGCTGACGCAGATCGGCCACGCGCGGCGCCCGCCGTGGCGCTTCCGCCTGAACGGCTCGGACTCCAACTGGGCGATCGCCTTCGTGGTTCCCTACGCCGCGGTGTTCGTCGCCTTCATCATCTATCCGGTCGCCTTCGGCCTCTGGACCGGCGCCAGGCTGTCGCTGTTCCGCACCCTGTTCGCCGATCCGCTCTATCTCAACACCGTGGTCAACACGCTGCTGTTCGTCGGCATCGGCGTGAACGTGATGATGGTGCTCGCCTTCCTGCTCTCCGGCTTCTTCATGAGCCGCAATCCCTGGGTGAAGACGCTGCTCGTTATCTACCTGCTGCCCTGGGCACTCCCCGGCCTCGTCGTCTTCACCTCGTTCCATCTGATGCTGGTCACCCAGTGGGGACTGCTCGACAGCCTGTGGCGCGCGATCACCGGCCTCGACGGACCGCTGTTCCTCGTCTCGCAGGCCTTGGCGGTGACATCGACCATCGTCGCCTACATCTGGAAATGGCTGCCGTTCTGGACGCTCATCTTCCTCGCCGCGCGCATGGCGATCCCGCAGGAAATCTATGAGGCCGCCGACGTCGATGGCGCCACCAGCACCCAGCGCGCGCTCTACGTCACCATGCCATTGCTGTCGAACGTCTACCTCATCTCCACCTTGCTCTGCGCCGTCTGGACCATCGGCGACTACGCCACCGTCTATCTCGTCTCCAGCGGCGCACCCGCACGATGGTCGGACGTGCTCGCCACCTACAGCTTCAAATCGGCCCTCGATTTCGGCTACCCGGACCTCGGCTTCGCCGCGATGATGTCGGCGCTGCCGCTGCTGATCCCGCTGGTGATCCTGTTGATGCGCCGCGTGCACGTGCGGGATCTGCAACTGTGACCACCCGCCGCCGCCGGCCGTTGCTGCTCGCAGCCGGCATCGTGCTCGGCGTCGTGCTGCTGATCTGGACGCTGCTGCCTGTCTACAACATGGTGCTGATCTCACTCGACCCCGACGGCAGTGAGTTCACCGGCGCCATCTGGCCGCCCGATCCCAACTTCGACAGCTTCCGCTCGCTGTGGACCCAGGACTACTGGCGGATCATGAACAATTTCTGGCCGCAGTTCGCCAACAGCATCTACATGGGGCTGGCGACCACGCTGCTGACCGTGCTGATCGGCTCGTTCACCAGCTATGCGCTCGGCCGTCTGCGCCTGCGCCGCGGCTGGCTGCTCAGCGACATCGCGCTGCTGACCTACGCGCTGCCCGCGCCGCTGCTCGCCCTGCCGTTCCTGCACATCGCCCACATCTATGGCCTGTCTGACAATCTCTGGGCGGTGATCGCCGCCGAGGTGGCGTTCGCCACGCCGTACGCGATCCTGATCCTGCATCAGTACGGCAAGCTGATCCCGATGGAATTGGATGAGGCAGCAAAGATCGACGGCGCCTCGCCGATCCAGGTGTACTGGCGCATCTATGTGCCGTTGATGGCCCCCGCGCTGGTCGCGGTCGGCATCTACGCCCTGCTGTTGGCGTGGAACGAGTACATCTACCAGTACATGCTGCTCTCGTCGCCCGGCCAGATGACCGTCGCCGCCGCACTCGACCAGTTCTTCGTCACCGACGAATCGCCCTGGAACTACATGATGGCGATCGCCCTGGTCTATTCCCTGCCGCCGATCATCATCTACGTCGTGCTGCGCCGCTACCTGGTCGCCGGCCTGACGCTAGGCGGCATCCGGGGCTAACGCCATATCTTCATGACTGCAACCTTAATCGTCATGGCAGGGCTTGGCCCTGCCATCCACATCTTTCTCAATGCAGCTTCGCGCGAAGCGCCATAACCCTCCTTCGTGCCCTTTGTGTGAAATCCTTCGTCACCAACCGCACAGGCCAATCGGCAGAATCCCCAACCACCTCAATGGTGGAAATGAAACTGCACGATGCAGCTCTCTCCCCGCCGTACCGATGACGAACGGTCCGCGTTGTGCCGCAACAGATACCCCGCAAGCCGCCGCACGCCGTCCTCGCTGTCCGCGATCTCATCCGGCGTCGGCCGCCGCTCCGGCAGCTCCAGCGCCGCCCCCGCATACCGCGCCTCCAGCGTCAGATCGAACTCGTTGAAGCTGCCGCTCAGCGTGATCGGACCGCGCGGCTCGCAGTCCTCGGCGATCACCTCGATCAACTGCTGCGCGGCGAAGCTCGCGCGGCCGATCACGTCGCGCCGCGCGCCCCACACGCCGCCACGTCCTTCGATGAAGCTCTGCACCGCCGTGAGCTCGATCGCCTGTGGATCGATTTGCAGCTCCGCCCGCCGCCGCGTCCCCAGCCGGAACACCGCGTTCAGCACAAAGCCGACGAACGTGCCCAGCACCAAGGGCGAATCGACCAGCGGCTCGATCGCCGCCGGCGCAGCGTGGAAGAAATGCGGAAACGCCTCCACCGCCAGCCCCGTCATCAGCGCCAGTCCCACCACCAGCGTCCGCCGCGCATCCAGCATGCGCGAGGCTATCGTCTCGATGCCGCCCTTGATGATCGCGCATGATGTGAAGATGAACGCCGCCCCGATCACCGCCGCCGGCATCAGGGTGAAGAACCGCATCAGCGCCGGGATGAATGCCATCACCACGAAGATCGCGCTGATCGCGTACGCCACCACGCGCGACGCCACACCGGTCTGCTCGCTCAGCCCGACCGAGGACGCGCTGGTGTTCACCCCGAACACGCAGAATGCACCCGACAGCGTGGTGGTCAGTCCGTCCGCCAGCACGCCGCCGCCGATCCGCTGCATGTTCGGCCGCACCCAGTCCGCGTCGGCGAATTTCTCCGCCGCCGTCAGCAATGCCGCCGCCTTCAGCGTGTTCGCCAGTGCCGCGATCAGGAACGGCGCGATCAGCACCGCGTTGAACGACCATCCCCAGTAGCCGACATGCGGCAACTGCACTGGCGGCAGCTCGGCAAGCTGCCGCAATTCGCCGCGCGGCATCAGCCCGGCGGGAAACGCCGCGGCGTACCCGACAATCATGCCGATCAGCGCGCAGGACGAACGCACGATGCCCTTGCCCCAGATGTTCAGCGCGATGGTGACGACAAGCGCGATGCAGGCGACCGCCCAGTGATTCGGATCGGCATGTCCCGCACCCTCGGCCAGCAGGTAGCGATAGCCCACCATGCCGTTGCCGATCGCCACCAGCAGGATCACCACGCCGGCGAGCTCCGGCGGCAGCAGCGACCGCAGCCGGTGCATCGATCGCGACAGCAGCGCCTCCACCGCGCCGCCGAACATTGTCATGCCGCCCATCAGCGCCAGCCCGCCAAGCCGCACCGCGTCCAGCGACGGCGCGACATAGACCGCCGTCATCACGCTCGGTGCAAGATAGCCGCTGCCGATCGGCCCTTTCGGCAATGCCTGCAACGTGGTGCCGATCGCCAGCACGATCAGCGACCAGCTCAGCACACTGTCGGCGACATCGGCGCTGACATGCGCCTCGCGCGTCATGATCAGCGGGTACACCAGGAATCCCGCCAGCACCGCGACGTATTGCAGTGCGTTCAGCAGGATGACCGGCTTCGGCGGGACGTCGTCCACCCCGTATTGCAGACTGGCCGGCTTGCGCGTCATTAATCGCACTATGTCACAGCCGCCCGTCCCTGTCATTGCGAGCCGCGCAGCAGCGAAGCAATCCCCACTCGTGATATTGCCCCCATGATCATCGGCACCGCCGGCCACGTCGATCACGGCAAGACCGCGCTCATCAAGGCGCTCACCGGCATCGACGCCGATCGCCTGGCTGAGGAGAAGCGCCGTGGCATCACCATCGATCTCGGCTACGCCTACACAGACGAGCTCGGCTTCGTCGACGTGCCCGGCCATGAGCGTTTCGTGCACACCATGCTCGCCGGTGCCACCGGCATCGACGCCGCGCTGTTCGTCGTCGCGTCGAACGAAGGCATCATGCCGCAGACGCGTGAGCACGCGCAGATTCTGCAACTGCTCGGCATCGATCGCGGCGTGATCGCGCTCACCAAGTCCGATCTCGCCCCAGACCGCATCGCCGATGTCAGCACGCACGTCCGCGCACTGCTCGCGCACACCAGCCTCGCCACCGCGCCGCTCATCGCGGTGTCCGCGATGACAGGGCAGGGGATCGACGCGCTGCGTGCCGCCTTGCTCGCGCTCGGCCCGCGCACGCGCGACAGCGACGGCCATCCACGCCTCGCCGTCGATCGCGCCTTCACCCTCGCCGGCGCCGGCCTCGTCGTCACCGGCACCCTGGTCGCCGGCCGCATCCGCGTCGAGGACCGGCTGATCCTGTCGCCGCCCGGCATCGACCTTCGCGTGCGCGGCCTGCACGCGCA
>Ga0126371_10005390_pt1 | contig 11353 bp, 7 predicted proteins | sample PanSoiMetaPlot_4_FD_110145 | JGI IMG/M metagenome (GOLD analysis project Ga0126371, IMG submission 110145) | Tropical forest soil microbial communities from Panama - MetaG Plot_4 | ecosystem: Environmental > Terrestrial > Soil > Tropical forest > Bulk soil | place: Panama | collected 2016-02-17
CTTCTCCTCGCAAGCCGGTCCCTCGCCAATCAGTTTTTCTGGGTCAGTCACACCTATGATCACGAAGACCTCGATTGCTACCAACCGGTGGCCAACAGCGAAGTGTGCACGCCGGCCACGTTCGCACAGTCCACAGCCGAGATCACCCAGAATGTCCAGGTCGCCCAGTCGTTCGGTCTGCCGAACGACCCCGTTAGCATGGTGACGCCCGGTATTTCCGGCTTGACCAACCCGAACTTCCTGAGTGCGGCAGCTTCACAGGGAATCCATTACCTGGTGTCGGATGCGTCGCGGCCCGAGGGATCGCCAGCTTCGCCCAATACTGGGATCTGGAACCAGTCTCAACCTTCGATCTTTGAGATCCCGCGCCGCCCGACAAATATCTTCTATAACACCGCCACGACCAAAGCCCAAGGCGTGGGTTCGGAACCCGAGGAGTACAACTTTTTTTATGGACCCAATGGCATATCCCGGATCGGCGGCCCCGGTGGTCCGCCCTTTTTCACCACTAACCAGACTTGGGACCAGATTCGGGACCGGGAAAGCGATGCGATGCTGCTCTACCTGCTGCGCGGAGAGCAATACCCGTTAATGTTCCATCAGACAAATCTCTTTGCCTATGATGGCGTAAATTCGCTTTTGTCGGATGTGGTTGGCTCCACCCTCAGCAAGTTCGCAGCGTTATCCCAGCTTCCGGTCATCAGTAAGAAAGAATCGGACCTCGGGGTCCTGCTGCAGAACCGGATGGCGTACAACGCCTCGCAGGTCCACGCCACGCTGACGCCGGGGGTGTCGATCGAGATCGACACGGTGGGACAGGCGAATATCCCGGTTACCGGCCTCTGCGCTAACGGGTGCGAAACCTATGGACCCGACCAACAGTCGCTGATCCCGATGTCAGCGGGTAGCACCCGTGTGATTCTGCTCGTGGCGTCGCCGCTGCTGCCGCCACTACTACCGCCACTGCCGCACCTCTGAAACGCCCTTTTGGCGCACCCGGTATGTGACGTTGCTGCTGTACTCCTGGCACTGACCCCGCCAGCGAGTACAGCAGCGTCCGCTCAGACGCCGACATCCCGAAGCTTCTGCGGGAGAGGCGTCAGGTACGCTTCGTCCTCTATTCGGTAAAGAATAGCCGTCGTCCTCCTTGTCCGCGCTCAGCGTAATCACCCGTGAAGCAGAAGTCGGGCCTACGGCTCCTGCATGCCACGCACCTACTGTGGGACCAAAGGCCGTCGAACCGTCGCGACCACGAGATTGCGGGGCTCGAAGACGGCGATCTTCCGATCGATGCCACAAATCGCGACTTCGGGAATCTGAAGCTTCGCCTCGGCGGGTCCGAGCATGCCCGGATCGCGCTGATCCATCAGCTCCACCTCTCTGCTTTGGAAAGACCGCGAGAGACCTCACTGAAATCTCCCTTCGCCCGCGGTCTCGAACACCCGGTTCACCGGGTAGTGAGGCGCCTGGCCCCTCAAGACCCGAACCGCTTCCCCGGCCGCGATCTCGCGGACGAGCGCGATCGATTCCTCGGAGTAATAGGCGGCATGCGGAGAGATCAGGACGTTATCCAGTCGGAAGAGCGGGCTGTCCGGTTTCCAGTTCCGTCGCTTGGCCGGCTCTTCCTCAAGATCATCTAATCCGGCGCCGGCGATCCAACGTTCAGACAAGGCGCGGCAGAGCGCCTGGTCTTCGACGATCGGGCCGCGAGCCGTGTTGATGAAGTAGGCCGTCGGCTTCATGCGCCTGAACTCTTCTTCGCCGAACAATTCTCGGGTCTGCTCCGTTAACGGCGCTTGTATGACCAAGTAGTCAGACGCTTCGAGCAACTCGTCGAAGCTGACCGGAACAGCGCCGCGCCCGCGAATCTCGTCATCCGACTGAAAGGGGTCGTGTGCGTGGATCTTGGCCCCGAAAGCCGCCATCCGCTCCGCCACGCGTTGCGCGATGGACCCGAAGGAAAGCAGTCCCAATACGCTCCCCCGGATGCGGTGGATGGATCGGCCGGAATTCCAATGCCAGACTCCCGCTCTGGTCCGTCGATTGTAGACCTCTACTTTCCGGATCAGCGAAAGGAGCAGGGCGGTCGCGTGGTCGGCGACTTCGTCGGCGCACCAGTCGCTTGGCGCATTGGTGACCTGAACGCCCATCCGGGTTGCGGCCGCCACATCAACGATGTCGACGCCCGTCCCGAATCTCGCGATCACCTTGAGCCGCGGCAACGCTTGGATGGCCTTGGCTCTTACTTCCGCATACTGTGTGAGAATCGCGTCGGCGTCCTGAGCGGCGTCGATCACCTCTTGCTCGGTCTTGCACTGAGCGGCCTTGAGCTCCATTCCCGCATCCTCGACGATCTTGCGCTCGATCGCCGTGTCCCCGTAGTCATAGTCCGCCACGAGAACCTTGGGCTTCATTGACCTACTCCACCTTCGCTTCCTGCCTCGGCTCTGCTAGTGCGAGTGCCTGGGTGCTTCGTGCTTGCCGACGATGTCCCGGAACTTCAACCCGAGCTCCAGGCACGCCCCCTCGCTCAAGCTCCCGACCAGCCGCCGATAAATCTCCTGCCACGGAGTTTCATCGATCAGCTCTAGAGACTGACCGCGCCGCCTCCGCAGCTCGATCTCATCGCGCGACGCGAGCAGATCGACCCTCTTTCGTCCGAGATCGACCCGGATACGATCCCCCGTCCGGAGCAGAGCCAGCCCGCCCCCTCGGGCGGCCTCGGGCGACGCGTGCAAGATCGAAGGGCTCGCCGAGGTCCCGCTCTGTCGTCCGTCGCCCAACGTGGGAAGCGAAAGCACGCCCTCTCTGATGAGATGATCAGGAGGCTGCATATTCACGACCTCGGCCGACCCGGGGTAGCCGACCGGGCCGACGTTTCTCATCACGAGGATGCAATCCCGATCGATTCTGAGCGCCGGGTCGTTGATGCGCGCCTGATAGTCCTCGGGTCCCTCGAAGACGATCGCACGCGCGACGAAGGCGTCCGGATCGGCCGGATCCGAGAGGTAGGCTCTGCGAAACTCGGGGGTGATGACTGACGTCTTCATCACCGCTGAGTCGAAAAGATTGCCGCTCAACATGAGGACGCCCGCGTCTCTCACGAGCGGCTCGTCGTAGGGGCGGATCACCCGCCGATCGGTTGCGACCTTCTCCCGGACCGCATCGCCGATGCTCTGGCCGGACACGGTCAGCGGCTTCGGGTCGAGCTTTCCGGCGCGAAGCAGCTCGCCCATCACGGCGGGCACGCCGCCCGCGCGGTAGAAGTCCTCGCCCAAGAACTCGCCCGCGGGCATGCAGTTGACGAGCAGGGGAATCTCACCGCCGATCGCGTTCCAGTCCTCATCGCTCAGCTCAACGCCAGCCTGGCGCGCGAGCCAATTGATGTGAACGGGACAATTGGTGGACGCCCCTACGGCCGCCGCCACCCTGATCGCGTTCTCGAACGCCGCGCGAGTCATGACTCGCAACGGAGCGAGGCCCTCCTCGACCATGCCAACGATCCGATACCCAGTGTCGTAGGCTATCTGCGCCCGCTCGCGGTAAGGCGCCGGAATGATGGCGCAACCCGTGAGCGACATCCCCAGCGCCTCGGCGAGGGCGTTCATGGAGCTGGCGGTCCCCATGGTGTTGCAGTGGCCGGCGCTTGGCGCGGACGCCGCTGCCATGTCCATAAACTGGGGATAGTTGATCTCTCCCGCTGCCCACAGACGCCTAGCCTCCCAGATCACGGTTCCCGATCCTGCGAGCCTGCCGTTGTAATATCCGTTCAGCATGGGACCGCCCGACAGAACGATGGCGGGAATGTTGACCGTAATCACGGCGCCGAGACCCGCTGGTGCGGTCTTGTCGCACCCGGTGGTGAGGACGACGCCGTCCAGGGGATAGCCGTATAGAATCTCGACGAGGCTCAAGTAGGCTAGGTTCCGGTCCAGCGCGGCCGTCGGGCGCTTTCCGGTTTCCTGCAGTGGATGAACGCCGAACTCCAGGGGAACTCCTCCCGCGTCCCGGACGCCGTCCCTTACTCTCTCTGCGAGCAGGAGGTGATGCCGGTTGCACGGAACAAGGTCGCTCCCGGTTTGTGCGATCCCGATGATCGGCCTTCTGGACTGAAGCTCAGCGCGCGTGAGGCCGTAGTTCAGATACCTTTCCAGATAGAGGGCCGTCATTTTGGGATTGCCCGGGTCGTCGAACCACAGACGGCTTCGCAGGGGTCTTCGGTTATCGGTGTTCGCCATCCGCGTAGGCTGAGGGCGCGTTGCGCCCCCTCCTCAGTTGAGCGGCCTGCTCGATCCGGCCTTACTCCCCCACTGCGAGGTGCAGCACGATCCGGCCCTCGACCTGCCCCTGCCTCGAGATCGGCAAGGATCGCGTTGATATTCGGTGAGAGGCACCGTCTTGATCTTTGCCCTCACCTTGCCGTCGGCGGAGAAGGCAATCGCCTCGTTCGAGATCCGCGCTCGTAACTGGAACGCCGCGGTCGGCTCCGGGTTCCTGGGTGGCGCCCGCAAAGAGGCGACCCAAAATGGCTTGGTTACTGACCTCCGGCGCCTCTGCGCAGCTTCTGTCGCGGTGTCATCGAGAGGGACAAAAAATTCGGACCAGCACGATGCCGTTCAGGACCGCCGTGACAACCCGGTCTGTTCCACACCCGAATTGATGATAATTGCCGCAGTTCAATGCTCGCTTTGCAAGACTATCGCCCAAAGGGGCCTCTTATAACAGAGGCTTGAAGGGCTTTGGCGCCAAGGAGCATTGGCGAGGGACCTCGCATGTAACTCGCCTTCAACGCAACTGCCACAATCGCATAAGCGATAGCAGTTGATCTGGGTCCACTGGTTTGGAGATGTAATCGCTTGCGCCAGCCTCGAGGCATTTCTCGCGGTCTCCCTTCATGGCCTTCGCCGTGAGTGCCAGGATCGGGAGAGTGCGGAATCGCGTATCCTCACGGATTTTCCGAATCGTCTCGTATCCGTCCATATCCGGCATCATGATGTCCATGAGTACGATGCTCAGATCGGGTGTTCGGGCGATGAGCTCTATCGCCATACGGCCGCTGGTCGTGGTGATAACTTCCATTTCCTCGTTTTTGAGAAGGGAAGCCAGCGCGAAGATGTTGCGCGCATCATCGTCAGCCAGGAGGACCTTCCGTCCACGCAAGACGTCGCCGGAGTCACCCATGCGCTCGATCATGGCCTGCTTCTCCTTGGGCAGGTCAGCCACTACCCGATGGAGGAACAGTGCTGTCTCGTCAAGCAAGCGCTCTGGCGACTGGGCCTCCTTCAACACGACGCTCTTTGCCATAGATTTGAGCTGGGCCTGCTCAGCCGCCGTCAGCTCTTTGCCGGTAAAGACTACTACCGGCAGGTCGGCAAGGGGCAGTTCGGTGTGCAGCCGCTCGAGCAGCGCAAACCCAGTCATGTCCGGTAATCGCAGGTCCAGCACCATGCAATCAAAAGCGCTACGGGCTAGCGCGTCAATCGCCTCACCTCCCGTGGCGGCGATCACCATCTCGATGTCCTTGTAGCCCAGCAGTTCAATTATGGCCTGTCGCTCGATCTCATTGTCCTCGACGATCAGCAGCCGTTTCGTGCGTGGAGCGCTGAAGGCTATGAGGCGGTCAAGAACCGCTTCAAGGCTGTCGGTCGTCGGTTCCTTCACGTAATAGGCAAACGCGCCATGGGCGAGGCCGTGCTGCCTTTCTTCGACGACGGTGATGATCTGGACCGGGATGTGCCGCGTGCTTGGATCGAGTTTGAGCTGCCTGAGCACTGCCCAACCATGTATGTCGGGCAATAAGATGTCGAGTGAGATGGCCGTGGGATTGTACCTGCGGGCCAGAGAAACGCCAATCGAGCCGGTGGAAGCAACTATTCCCTTGAGACCCTTGTCGCGCGCCAGGCCGAGGAGGATTCGCCCGTAATTGGGATCATTCTCTATGATCAACAGCAGCGGCTCACCGGGGACAACATCGTTCCGGTCATCCGCAATATGCTTTCCGCGTGCGATCGACGACACCGTCACGTTGCGTGCCCTCGTCCAGGAGATGGCGGATGCAGCGAGCCGCTCGATGCGTCCGCTTTCCGGCGCGGAATAGCGAACAGGAAGATAGAGCGTGAAGATGCTGCCTTGGCCCGGCGCGCTCGTGAGCTTGATCTCACCGTTGAGCAGCAAGGCAAGTTCGCGACTGATCGCGAGACCAAGGCCGGTGCCGCCATATTTCCGCGACGTGGTGGCGTCCGCCTGCTGGAAGGCCTCAAAGATCAGCTTCTGCTTCTCGGCCGCGATCCCGGTGCCCGTATCCTCTACGGTGAAAGCAACGACGTCTTGGGTCTTGCTGAGCACAGGATGATCGCTACTCCAGCCCTCCGTCACCAAGTCGACCCGCAGTTCGACGTGACCACGAGCCGTGAATTTGACAGCATTCGACAGAAGATTCTTTAGGATCTGCTGAAGACGCTTGGGGTCGCTCTCGATACCGTACGGAAGTCCAGCAGCGAACTTGACCCTGAACGGGAGATCCTTGGATTCGGCGACGGGACGGAATGTGCGCTCGATATTTTTCTGCAGACGATTGAAGGGTATCTCTTCGATTTCGAGAGTCACGGTGCGTGACTCAATCTTCGACAAATCCAGTATGTCGTTGATCAGATTTAGCAAGTCGGATCCTGACGAATTGATATTGACACAGAGCTCGACCTCTTTTTGAGACAGCCTGCCTGACGCATTCTGAGCGAGCTGCTGGCTGAGAATGATGACGGAATTGAGCGGGGTACGCAGGTCGTGAGACATATTGGCCAGAAATTCTGACTTATATTTCGATGCAAGTGCCAGCTCGCCTGCTTTCTCCTCGAGCGCGAAACGCGCTTGCTCGACCTGAGCATTCTTTCGTTCGACCTCGGCATTCTGCTCGGCGAGCAGCTTCGCTTTGGAGGCCAGCTCTTCGTTGGTCCGCTGAAGCTCATTCTGGCGGAATTGCAGCTGAGCGGTCAGCTGTTGCGACTGTTCGAGCAGACGTTCCGTGCGCATCGTCGCCTCGATCGTATGCAAAACGGCGCCAATACTGACGGTAAGCTGGTCGAGAAAGGCAAGGTTCAACTCGGTAAAGCGGTTTGCCGTAGCGAGCTCGATAATCGCTTTCGTCTCGCCCTCGAACAGAACGGGAAGCACGATGACGCTCACGCGCGGCGCTTCGCCCAGACTGGAGGTGATGGCAGCGAATTTCGGTGAAACGTCGTCAAGCAAAATGCGCTGTTTCTCCACCGCACATTGGCCGACTATCCCCTCCCCCAGCCGAATAGTCTCGGGTGACTGTCCGGTGTGAGCGTAGGTCGCCAGCAGGCGGAGCTCCCGATTTTCTTCTGTCCCACAGAGATGATAAATCGTCCCGTGATGGGCTCCGACCAGCCGACTGAGCTCGCTCAGCACCATCCGGCCGACGGTGCTCAGCTCCCGCTGGCGCTGGAACATGCCGGCGAATCTGGCGAGGTTCGTCTTGACCCAATCCTGCTCGCGATTGCGCTCGATCGTATTGCGCAGATTGGAAATCATCGTATTGATGTGGTCTTTGAGCTCGGCCACTTCGCCGCTCGCCTCGACCTCGATGGAACGCGTGAGGTCACCCTTAGTCACCTCCGTGGCGACCTTCGCGATGGCCCGAACCTGGGTGGTGAGGTTCGCAGCGAGACGGTTGACGTTGCCGGTGAGGTCCTTCCATGTCCCGGCCGCGCCCGGAACGATTGCCTGCACGCCGAGCCGGCCGTCAGTGCCGACCTCGCGGGCGACACGCGTGACCTCCGCCGCGAAGCCGTTGAGCTGATCGACCATGCTATTGATGGTGTTCTTCAGCTCCAGGATCTCACCGCGTACGTCCGCGGTGATCTTTTTCGACAAGTCGCCATTGGCCACTGCCTTTGTTACATCGACGATGTTGCGGACCTGACCGGTCAGGTTCGACGCCATCAAGTTCACGCTGTCTGTGAGGTCCTTCCAGGTTCCCGCGACGCCGGGCACCGCCGCCTGGCCGCCCAGCTTGCCATCGGTGCCAACCTCCCGCGCCACGCGGGTCACCTCGGAGGCGAAACCGTTGAGCTGATCGACCATCGTATTCATGATGTTCTTCAGCGCGAGAATCTCGCCCCTTACATCAACGGTGATTTTGCGCGAAAGATCTCCTCGCGCAACGGCCGTTGTGACCAGGGCGATGTTGCGGACCTGTGCGGTGAGGTTGGTCGCCATGGCGTTCACGGAGTCGGTGAGACCCTTCCAGGTACCCGCCGCGCCCGGCACGACGGCCTGGCCGCCGAGGCAGCCTTCGGTACCGACCTCGCGGGCCACTCGGGTAACCTCAGAGGCAAACGAGCGGAGCTGGTCGACCATCGTGTTGATGGCATCCTTTAGCTGCAAAATCTCCCCACGCACATCAACGGTGATTTTCTTGGAGAGGTCGCCGTTGGCGACCGCGATGGTCACCTCGGCGATGTTGCGAACCTGCGCCGTCAAATTGCCCGCCATCTGGTTGACGGAGTCGGTGAGCTCCTTCCACACGCCGGACACACCCTTGACCTGAGCTTGGCCGCCGAGATTGCCCTCAGTGCCAACCTCGCGGGCGACGCGGGTAACCTCCGAGGTGAAAACAGCCAGCTGCTCGATCATCGCGTTCACAAGCTTTGCCGAGCGGAAGAACTCGCCCTTGAGCGGACGTCCATCCACCTCGAGCTCGATCGATTGCCCAAGGTCACCTTTGGCCACCGCTCCAACTGTCCTCGAAATCTCAGTCGTCGGTCTCGCCAAGTCGTCCAGGAGAGCGTTCAAGCACTCAACTGTGGCGGCCCATCCGCCAATCGCCCCAGAAACCGACATCCGCTGATTGAGCTGCCCTTCTCGGCCAACGATCCGGCTCAACCGCGCCAATTCGCCCGAGAGCTGGCCCTCGTACGAAAGTGCCTGGTTGAAGGCTGCCGCGATTTGCCCATCTACTCCCTCCCAATCGGACGGCAATCGCGCGGAAAAGTCACCGTCACGGAAGGCAACCATGGTTGCGAGCATCTGTTCTGACCGGGTCTTCCCGGAACCGTTCCCCCTTGGCCTTTTGGCCGTGGCCCACTTCTTGGAGCGCGAGATCATCTTTTTGCTCATGGCGGACGAAGATTTGAGTTTCCTGGAGAAGCGCATCTTAGAGCATTTTTTGCTAGGTTTGAATCAGGACCGATCCCAGAGACTGAGCGAGTCGGCGCAGCGATTTTCGGGGACCGACGCCGAAGCCAAATTCGGGGGACTAGCCGCAACCGATAATTGGGTCCATCGTCGCAGGTGTATCGCGCTGACGCCAAACCGGATCGAATCAGCCGGAGTAGCGAACCAGCGGCGGCGTTTTGGAGAAGCATGGACATATTGCGGCGAAAGCCGGATGTAGCTGTGACGCGAAGCCACGACAACAAAACGCGCGTGGGATAAACGGGCTCCGAAAGCGAAAACCGGAACGAAAGTGCGGTCGAATGGCCGATACCGATCCCATCCGGCTTGTGTTACGGTGGCGGCTCGTGTTTTGCTGCCCAAAGGGGACTCATTGTGGACCTGGTCACGATCCGCTCACGGACACGTGATTGGGCGTTACAATTCACTAGCGCAGGTGTGAATAAGAGTGTTGGAACGAGAGCTTCGCCCATAGACTTTTCTTGTCGCTTGAGCGCCGACATGCGGCACATCAGGCACCCTTTCTCAGGGGGGGATCATGTCGGAGCCATTTACCGAGCGGACCGTTGCCGCGGCTTGCGGAGGACTGTCGCTGCTTCACACAAAATTTGCATCTCAGTCGAAACTCGAAACTCATCTGCAGATCGCAGAGGATTGCAAATCGCTGGCAGCAGTCGCCGAGCCGGGTTCGCCAGCCTATCGCTGCCTTGCCGACCCCGACCTGAGCGATGGCGTCTCGCGGGCCGGGTACTCTTAGGCCATCGACCGCAGACCGTGCTCGCCCAACTCACCTCGCCCCGGCGCGACCCCGGGGGCCACAGCGCGCAGTCCAATTTGACTTGGCGGCGCGCAACTCAAGCTCCGACCTCAATCATCCTGCCGGCGATCCCCGCACACCAGCCTGTCAATTGGGTCGCTAGAGCAAGTCGCTAGATCAAGGAGCTCCGCAATGACGTTTGTTCGATCCGCTCTGGTTGAGAGCAAGAGCGACGCGGTCATTCCTTCGGGGGACAGGGGTTGTTGCGCGGCGGCCAGCGCTTTCGCTTCGAGTGAAGAGGCGAAGGATGCTATCGCGAACGGAGTGGATTTTGCTGGCATCGGAAGCTTTCCCGGCACTGCCGTAATGGAAAGGATGACAGTCGTTGTGATCGGAGACAGGAGCCTCTTCCGCGATTGTCTTACCCAATGCCTGACGGCGAAAAACTACCTCACTGAATCGTTCTCTTGCGTGGCCGAATGGCAGAAGGCGGTCGGAAATCATTCTCCTCCATCCGTAGCTCTGCTCTGCAGTCGTGCCAATGCCGCAACAGAGATCAAGGAGGAGTTGTCGCGGTTGGCCCGCACCAACGTTCCGGTCGTGCTTTTATCGGAAGCCGGAGATTTCGATGAAGTCCTCGTCGCGTTAGATTACGGTGTGCGGGGATATATACAGAGCAGCGTAACGCTCGACATCGTCGCAGAGGCACTGCGGCTGGTCGGGGCGGGCGGCACTTTCGTTGCAGCAACGGGCACGCGTCCCCCACTCTCCTCGCTGAGTGGACCGGCTTTGGCAGAGACCGGAGCCAGCGTGTTCACGGGTCGGGAGCTCGCCGTGCTGGCGGCCCTTCAGCAAGGCAAAGCAAATAAGAGCATCGCCTACGATCTCAAGATGAGCGAGAGCACAGTAAAGGCACACGTCCGAAACATTATGAGGAAACTCAAGGCGAGTAGCAGGACCGAAGTTGCATTCCTGACTCGGAAAATGTTTCCGTCTGCTCACGATGGCCAATAAGTCAGGCCGAGAAGTCCATTGGAACTTCATGTTGAGTCTTGGCCCAGCCGATGGCTTTGTCGTGCCTCGAAGAGGTAAGTGCGCGATGCGCGCGCAACCGCCCAAGCGTTGACGACGACGCCCACCGGCCTTAGCAGACCATCGGGCACCTTTTTTCCTTTGGGGGGTGCGTGTCGAATAACTCAAATCAAAGCAGGACGGTGCGCGAACGGGAAATTGGAGCCCCAAAACGCACATAGCGCGTGTCATCGAGCCGGATGCAGGCGTCATGGCAGACGGTCAAGGAGTCGGTTACCAAAGAACGGGACAAAGCCCAGCTGGAGGTACTCCGAGGCTGCGGCCGCAACCAGCGAAGCATTGTCCAGATACTCGATGGCGAATATGGTC
>Ga0126371_10005391_pt1 | contig 11353 bp, 7 predicted proteins | sample PanSoiMetaPlot_4_FD_110145 | JGI IMG/M metagenome (GOLD analysis project Ga0126371, IMG submission 110145) | Tropical forest soil microbial communities from Panama - MetaG Plot_4 | ecosystem: Environmental > Terrestrial > Soil > Tropical forest > Bulk soil | place: Panama | collected 2016-02-17
CAGGAACTCCAGGCGGGTGAACTGCGAGGTGAACCCGGTGCAGCCCGGGCACTGCCACTGCTCGCCGGGGAACCACATGTGGTTGTAGACGATCAGCTGGGACTTGCCCGCGAAGACGTCGGCCAGCTGGACCGGTCCCTCCTCGCCCTCGAGGGTGTAGTCGGGCATCTTGACCATCGGCATCCGGCGTCGCTGCGCGGCGATCGCGTCGAGTTCTCGGGTCGCCGCCTTCTCCCGGGCGCGCAGTGCGTCGAGCTGGCGCTGCCACGTGTCGGTGTCGACAACAGGGGGAAGTGCGTTGGCGGTCATGGCTTCCTCCGAGGTACGTACGGCCACATGCACCAGATCCGCAGTGATGATCCCCGGGCAGTGGTGGCCGGTCATGGGCTTCGGACCTGGTCATGGGCATGTTGACAGCTGGCTTTTCGCAGGTATAGACGCCGCCCGGCCGGTGAACTCATCGGTGCCCGTCCTACCGGCTGCGCGGGTCGCCGGACGGAGTCAGGATTCGGCTGGCACGGCAGGCAGCGGAAGCTGTGCGGTGATAGCCGTGCCCTTGCAGCAAGGGCACGCCTGGTACCGGCATGGCGACAATGGGTACCGCCGGGATCCCGATGTGCGACTAGCGCTGCTCGATCTGGGCAACCTGGTTGTCGGCGTCGTCGATTGCCTGGCTGAACCGGAGGGGTTGGGAAAGATGAGCCTGGCGGGGCGCGACGGCCCTGGCAGGAGCTCGCCTATACAGCCCGTTGTAGGCCGCAGCCCTCAGCAGTAGAGTGTGGAAATAGAGAGAATGGCTGATCTCAATATCACAGGGGCGGGGAGGACAGCAGGCGCGGCGGCATGACCGCGTGTCTCTAGTTATGCGGCACTCCGGCCGTGCACTGCCCGCGCCGCCAGCGCATGGCGAGAATGATGGACGCATCTTCGCAGGGGAGCGCTAGCGCTTCAGCCGGTGACCACCATGCGGCCGACGATGCACAAGCGTTCGCCGCCTGGTCCAGGCGCTATCGCGAGTATCTTGAGCACTCGATTGCCCGAACGGTACGCGCACAGGATCTCAACCGCGAGATTACCAAGCGGGTAGCTGCCGGTCAGTTGTCCCCGTGGACGCTGGAGAGCCAGCTCAGCGCGTTCGCCGCCACCCGGGGCGCCGCATACTCAGAGCGGATCGCGAACATCACCATGGCATTCCTGAGCGGCCTGATCCAGGCCGGAGCGACGTACTCCTACGAGCTCGTCGAGGCAGTCCTGCCTGGCGCTGTCCCGGCACCCAAGGTTGGGATACCGGACTTCGAGCCCGCCAAATCCGTGGACTGGTTCCGGGATCTCACCATTTTCGCCGCTGCAGAAAATGCGCGTGTTACGGCGATGCTCCGCATGGTGATGGAGAAGGTGGCAGCGGGCGAATTGGCGCCGGCGGAAGTCGAGCAGATCTCCTCGAGGTTCCACGCCGGGCATCTCCCGAACAGCACCAGCCGACTGGTGGAGCTGTATCTGGATCTGCTGACCGGGCTCGAGGAGGTGCACGCCTCCTTCAGTGAGGAGTTCCTGCGTACCGTGCTGGGCACGGCCCCCGGCGATGGCGGGCACCCCGGCAGCGCAGTAGAGGTCGACGTCGCTCTCGGTGAGGCCACCTCGGTCCGGTTCGCCGTCACCAACACCGATCCTGATCCGGCCGTCGTGGCGTGCACGCTGAGCGGTATCCGCCGGGCCGACGGCATCGGGCCAGCGTTCGATCCAGCGGTCACCATCACCCCGGAGCGGCTCGAACTGGCACCGGGCGCAGAGGCGACAGTGCAGCTGACGGTCCATGCGGACGCCGACCACTTCCAGCCCGGGGTGCTCTACGACGGGGTGTTCCGGGTCGCGAGCCCGACCCGGACCCTTCTCGAGCTCCCGCTGAGAATCCATGCCCAAGCCCCGGAACCTGTCCCAGAACCGATACCGGAGCCGCCGGAGCCGTCGGCTCCTCCCCCGCCTGGAGCAGGGACACCGTGAGTGCCAGCCGCCGGGACCCCGTGGCCCGACGCAGCGGGGCTACGAGCGTGAGCGTGGAAGCCAACGCCCGGAACCGGCCTATTGAGCCGGTCGCGATCGTCGGGATGCGCGGCCGGTTTCCCGGCGCTGACGACCTGGACCGCTTCTGGCAGAACCTGGCTGCGGGGACCGAGTCCATCACCCGGCTGAGTCCCGACGATATGCGTGCGGCTGGTGTACCGGACGATGTCATGAGCCTGCCCGGCTATGTCAACGCGTCTCCGCTGCTGGGCGACATCGACCAGTTCGACGCCGAGTTCTTCGGATTCTCGGCCCGTGATGCTTCACTCACCGATCCCCAACACCGTCTCTTCCTGGAGACCGCGTGGGAAGCGCTGGAAGACGCCGGCCATGACCCTGGCGCGTTCCCGGGCCCCATCGGCGTCTTCGGCGGCTGTGAGCTGAGTACCTACCTCTACCAGCTCGCCCAGAACCCGGACGTCCTCGGCTACGTCGACAGCATGCAGCTGATGGTCACCAACGATAAGGACCATCTGTGCACGCAGGCCTCTTACCGCCTCAATCTCCGGGGCCCCAGTGTCGTTGTGCAGACGACGTGCTCCACGTCCCTCGTCGCGGTCACCCTGGCCTGTGAGAGCCTTCAGGCCGGCCGGTGTGACATGGCCCTGGCGGGAGGCGTGACGGTACGGGTGCCGCAAAGAGGCGGGTACTTCTACGTGGCCGGGTCGATCCTGTCGCCCGACGGGCACTGCAGGCCCTTTGATGCGCGGGCGCAGGGCACGATCGTCGGCAGCGGCGTCGGCATCGTGGTGCTCCGTCGTCTTAGCGATGCTCTGGCTGATCGCGATACGGTCCGGGGGGTGATCCTGGGCTTCGGCCTCAACAACGACGGGAGCGACAAGGTTGGCTACACGGCTCCCGGTGTCCGCGGCCAGGTGGCCGCCATCGCGTCGGCCTATGAGATGGCGGGGGTCTCGCCTGATTCGATCGGGTACGTCGAGGCACACGGAACGGGCACGATCCTCGGCGATCCCATCGAGCTGTCCGCGCTAACCCAGGTCTTCCGGGCTCGCACCGCGCGGAGAGGTTTTTGCGGCATCGGGTCGGTGAAGTCCAACGTTGGTCATCTTTCCTGCGCATCGGGGGTGGCCGGCCTGATCAAGGCCGTCCTTGCCCTGGAGCGCGGGGCGATCCCCCCCACCGTGCACTACCGCAAGCCGAACCCAGCGCTTGACCTGGCCTCCAGCCCGTTCTACGTGACTACCGACCTGCACCCGTGGGAGCGGGAAGATGAGCCCCGGCGGGCCGCCGTCAGCGCATTCGGCGTCGGCGGCACGAACGCGCACATGGTGCTGGAGCAGGCACCGGAGCAGGAGACACCCAGCCCGGGCCGCTCCCGCCAGCTTCTGGTCATGTCCGCGCGCAGCGAGGCCGCGCTTGACGCCATCACGGCCCGGCTCGCAACGCATCTCACCCGCCATCCGGAGTGTCAGCTCGCCGATGCCGCCTACACCTTGCAGGCCGGGCGCCGGGCCTTCCGGTACCGGCGCAGCCTCGTCGTTGACGAGGACCGGGCCGCGGCCGTCGCGGCACTGCGGTCCGGCGCGCTCGGCGTTGCCACCTCGGGAGAGCAGCCCCCGCCTGTTGTGTTCATGTTCCCGGGACAGGGTTCCCAGTACCCGGGCATGGCAGCGGACCTGTACCAGTCGGAACCGGTCGTGCGGCACACGATTGACGCCTGCTGCGAACTGCTCGCTCCGCACCTGGGGATGGACCTGCGCGATGTGCTGTTCCCGGGACCCGGCCGGGTGGACACGGCCGCCGCGGAGCTGCGTGACACGGCCCTGGCCCAGCCTGCGCTGTTTGCCGTGCAGTACGCCCTGGCCCAGCTCTGGCAATCGTGGGGAGTGCGCCCCGCAGCCATGATCGGGCACAGCATCGGAGAGTTCGTGGCCGCAACCATCGCCGAGGTGATGGATCTCGGCGACGCCCTCCGGCTGCTCGCCCGGCGTGGCCGCCTGATCTCCTCGCTGCCGCCGGGCTCGATGCTAGGGGTGATGGCGCCTGTGGAAGACGTCGCCGATTTCGTCGACGACGGCATCTGCCTCGCGGCCGACAACGCTCCAGGGCTGTGCGTCCTGTCCGGCCCGTCATCGGCCATCGACAGCGTGGAACGCGCTCTGACGGCACGGTCGGTGCCCACGCGCCGGCTGAACACCTCCCATGCCTTTCACTCCTCGATGATGGACCCGATCCTTGCCGAGTTCGAAGGCATCGCCGCCGGGATAACGCAGTCGGGCCCGGTGATCCCTTACGTGTCTACTCTCACTGGCACCTGGGCTGATGGCCGTCCAGCACCGGGGCACTGGAGCTCGCAGATCCGTTCAGCGGTGCGTTTTTCCGCAGGCCTGCAGACCCTGATGACGCCCGGCGGGCCGGCCGGCCCAGAGGCGGCTTATCTAGAGGTTGGCCCCGGCCGGTCTCTGGGCACCTTCACCGCCCGCTCGGCCGAACAGGCCGGCCTGGCCATGCCGGTGCTGACCTCACTGCCCGGCGCGAACGAGCAGGGCACCGGGACCGCGGTGGTGCTCACGTCTTTGGGCCGGCTCTGGGAGCTGGGCGTACCGGTGGACTGGGACGCGTTTCACGTCGGCGAAGGACGCCGCCGGGTCAGCTTGCCCACATACCCCTATGAGCGACAGAGCTACTGGGTGGGACGCCCGAACCGGCCTGGAGCAGAGCCGCCCCCCGAGGTGAGGGATCCCGCGGACTGGTTTTCCCGTCCCCTCTGGGAGGAGGCGCCGCCGGATGACGCCGCGGCGACGTCACCGAGCCGGCTCAGCGGTACAACCGTCCTCGTCCTGGACGACGGTACCGGTGTCGGCCAGCGCGTCGCGGAGGTGCTGCGGGACGCCGACGCTGAGCCTCTCGTCGTGAGGCGCGGTACGTCGCCCGGCGACCACGCCGGGCAAGGCTTCGTCATCGACCCAGGCCAGACTGGCCAACTGAGCGAGCTGGCCGCGGCCGCCGACTCCACTGCAGCGGGGCTGGCCGGTGTCGTGGACTGCTGGAGCGCCGGGCCCCCCGGAGCTACCGACCTGGACGAGGCGGCCGTCGTGAGCTTCCTCGCGCCGCTGCGCCTCGGCGTGGCACTCGCTTCGCGGGCGGGCGCGGGCTCGCTGCCGGTCCTGCTCGTGCGGAGGGGGACAGCAGCGGTGACCGATGGCGACATGCTTGATCCGCCCCGGGCGATGGGTATCGGGGCGGCCAAGGTGCTTCCTCAGGAGCACCCGGGCCTGCGAGTGGCCCACCTCGACATCGATGACGACCCGGGCGTGGCCGAGCTCATCGCGAGGGAGCTGGCCGCCGGGGCGATCGAGCCCGAGGTGGCCCTGCGGGGTGGCCGCCGGTACGTCCGGGCGTACGAGCCAGTGACGATCGCCGAGGCGTCCCCGCCCGCCGGGCTGCCCCCGGACCCCGTCATCCTGATAAGCGGCGGCCTCGGTCACATCGGCCTGACCGTTGCCGAGGCCGCGTTCTCCGGGCTAGGGGCACGTCTTGTGCTCCTCAGCCGTTCGTCGCTGCCCCCACCGGAAGAGTGGAAGGCCAGGAGCGAGAGTCCCGAAACGCGGGACGAACAGCGGCCGGTCCTGCGCCGACTGGCCCTGATGAGGGCAGAACGAGATGACGTGCTGGTGGTCGCGGCCGACCTCGACGACCAGGCAGCGGTCAGCGCGGCCGTCGATGCCGCGGTCGGCCGGTTCGGCCGCGTCGACCTGGTTGTCCACGGGGCGGCCAACATCGGCGCGCACGCCTTTGGCTCCGCGTCAGACACCGGGCCGTCGGTCGTCGCCGCGCAGCTGTCTCCGAAGCTCCGAGGGCTGCTGCACCTCAGGCAGGCGATGCGCGGGCGGGAGCCGAAGCGCTGGTTCGTTCACGGGTCGATCTCGTCGGTGCTCGGCGGCCTCGGCCTTGCCGCGTACGCAGGGGCAAATGCCGTGCTCGAAGCCTTCGCCGCCCGCGGGGCACGCGATGGTGAAGACTGGCTCGTCGTGGGCTGGGACGCCTGGGACAACGCTGGTGAGGCCCAGAACCTCGCCGGGCATGCGGCGATTCAGCCTGCGGAGGGAAGTGAAGCATTCCTCCGGCTGCTCGGAGCACCGGCCGGCCCGGTGGTGGTCGTGTCCGTCTACGACCTCGAAAGCCGGATCGACTCCTGGGTGCGGCTCAACGGGCCACGGGGGGCCGCCCCGACCACGGCCCACCCCCGGCCAAACCTGGCGACGATCTACGCGGCTCCCGGCACGGATACCGAGAAGGTGCTGGCCGACATCTGGGCTTCGCAGCTCGGCCTCGTAAGCGTCGGTATCCACGACCGGTTCTTCGACCTCGGCGGCCACTCCCTGCTCGCCGTTCAGGTCGCAGCCGAGATCCACAACCGCCTCGGGGCCGAGGTGCCGGTGCTAGAGCTCTTCAAAGCGCCAACGATTGCCGAGCTGGCGCCCATCGTCGAGCAGGCTCGCGATGGCGGGCCCGCGGACAGGTCGACGGAAGGCCCCGCCCTGGAGCCGCTCGCGGCGGTTACCGGGGATGCCGTGCCGCCTGCGGTGGAAGAGGACGGCCCCGGCGGCGCGGCCAAGGCCGGCTACCGGGACTTCTACGACGACGTGTCCCGGCGACTGGCGGCCACCGGGATGGACCAGGCATCGTTCTTCCTCAACTACGGCTACGTCAGCCTGGCCGAGGGGGACGAGGCTCCAGCGGAGGTGCCAGAAGGAGAGTTCAACCCGAACTCCATCCGCCTCGCGCTCGAGCTGGTAGGTCCGACCCCAGTGCGCGGCCGCCAGGTGGTGGACGTTGGATGTGGCCGCGGCGGCACCGCGGCCCTCATGGCCGCCGGGCTGGAAGCCCGTGTGCTCGGCATCGACCTCTCACCCGAGGCGATCACGTTCTGTCGCCGGACACATACGCACCCCGCCGTCAGCTTCGAAGTCGGCGATGCCGAGCAGCTGCCCGTGCCGGACGCCTCCTGTGACGTTGTCACCAACCTTGAGTCATCGCACACCTATCCTGACCTGCGGGCATTCCTATGCGAGGTGCGGCGGGTGCTGCGGCCGGGAGGCTGGTTCCTGCACAGTGATCTGCTTCCCAGCGCTCGATGGCTGGAAGTCCGCGCGATCCTGGATGCACTCGGTCTCACGGTGGAGACCGACCGGGAGATCACCGCCAACGTGCTGACGTCATGTGATGAGATCGCCGCCGGGCGGGTCCGGGCCTTCGGCGAGCCGAGCGCCGCGATCGACAACTTCCTCGCCGTACCCGGCTCGGCTGTGTACGAGCAGATGCGGAGCGGGGCCTGGGAATACCGCATTGTCAGATCCCGTGTGAGGGCAGAAAGGTGAGGTGGCGGGCCATGCCGACAGCGCGGGATACCGCTCTTGTCCGATGCCGGCCGGGCGTGCTACTACAGTGCAGGAAGTCCTTCATGGGCGAGGGGTGAGCCATGAGCGGTTTGGGCGATATCTTGACGGGCGGTTTGGGCGGCCTGTTCGGTGACGGCGGTTCAAGCAGTTCGGTCACCAGCACAGTCAACGTCGATATTCAGGGCCTCGACAAGATCGGCCTCAACGAGACCATCGAGCTGAAGCCCATCGAGGTCAAGCCGCTCAAGGTGACGCTGGACGAGACCGTCACCATCAAGCCGGTGACTCTGAACGAGAACATCGACCTCAAACCGGTCACGCTGAATGAGAACGTCGACCTCAAGCCGGTGACGCTGAATGAGAACGTCGATCTCAAGCCGGTGACTCTGAACGAGAACATCGACCTCAAACCGGTGGCCGTAGACACGTGCCAAACCCTCCGTCTCGCGCCACTGCCCGAAACGCGGGTTTCTAATCCTTATCACCATCGAGTCACCTATCACCTTTTCGGCATGGAGATGATGAATATCTCCTACGCCGGTGAGTCCGGGCAGAACGTCGAAAGCCCTCACCACCCGCAGGTCGTCGAGGGGCCGAGGTGGGGGGGCGGCCACCGGGATGAGCACCCCATGATCGTGGGGGAGAGCCCGGGCATCCGCGTTCGTGTGCTTCGTCCCGACGAGGAGTAGGGCCGCACGGTGGCGCCGCTGACCGTCCAGGGCTCGACGCCGATCCTGCTCTACGGTGAGCAGGACCGGATGCACGGTGAGGTGTGGCTGACAAACCCCACCGGTGCCGCCATCGGGGTCAGCGGGGGCAGCGTCCTCGTCAACTTCGCCACCCCGGAGACCGGCACCATTGCCTTCCCGGCCGACGCCGCTGTGCCGGCCGGCGCGACCAGGCGCCTGGCTTTCGACATGGCCATGCAGCCGGCCGCCCCACCCGGCGTTTACACGGCCACGATCACGCTGGACACGGTGGCGGGCAGCCAGACGATCCCGGCCACCGCCGTTGTGGCCAGCGTGTTCTTCCCGGTAGTCGCGCCCGGCAAGCTGACGTTCACCGGTGTGACCGCGTCCGCGACGGTCGATGGCAGCGTGATTGTCCGCAACCGGGGCAACACCCTGGTGGCCGTGAACACCATTCCCGGAGAGACTCTGGTCGAGGTGCTGATGTTGCCCTCCGTCCTCGAGATCGGTGCCGGTGGAAATATCTCGGTCGAGCCGGCGCCGGGCCCATCGGCGGGAGGCACCGTAGCGTTCACCAACAACACCCCCACCATCAACCCGGGAGACTGGGCCCAGGTGGACTTCCATCTCACCACGCCGGCCGCCCTCGCCGCCGACCGGCACTTCCGCGTCCTGCCCCGGATCGCCAACACGCGGTTCGTCGTCGACCTGCTGACCTGACCTGCCGAGAGGAGACCTCGGATGCACGAGACAACAGCCCACCGTCACCACCGCCACCACCGGCAATACGCCGGAAGCACGCCCTACGCGTCCCAGCCGTACTGGGGATGGTCGCACAGCAACCAGCGCATGGAGTTCATGGATCTCCCGAGCTACGTGGACTCTGTCCAGCAGGGGTACGACGCCGCGTTTGGGGATCTGGTGGCGCGCATGCAGCAAGCCGGGTCGCCCGCAACGGCGGTGGCCGGCCAGGCCACCACCCAGTTCCCCGCGTCAGGGCCTTGGCCGGCGTACAGCGGCCAAGGCCACTACGAGCACGGTCATCACGACGAGGGCCATCACGAGCACGGTCACTATGGGCACGGTCGTCACGAACACGGCCACCATGACCACGGCTGTCACGAGCACGGGCCACGCGGAGGCGGGCATTGCGAGTGCGAAGACTGGGACTGCGGGTGCGGGCACACGCGGGACCGAGGAGACGAGCGCTGGCACGGCCCGGAATTCAGAGGTTGTGAGCACGATCACTGGCGGGGACACGGCCGCTGCCGGGGGCACGACTGCCGCTGCGAATGCTGCATCGTCGACGCGGACATCATCATCTACGCGCACTGCGGCGAGGTTCGCGTGGTGCCGATCGAGGTGGCCAACGATACCCGCAAGGTCCGCGAGAACATCGACGTCGAGGTCAGCGAGGTTCGCTCCGCCGGGGGCACGGCGCTGGCGTGGCCCACCGTTATGCGGCCGGAGGGCCCGCTGACACTTGAGCCGTGCAGCACCACCCGGCTGGAGCTGACGGTGTATGTAGCGTGCGGGACCGAGCAGGGCAATGCCGGCCCAGGCCGGTCTGCCGCCGCAAAGAGTGCGCCGTCCGACGCGTTCGCGGCGCTGGCCGCGCAACGTGAGCACGGCTCCGACGTGGACCAGTGCGAGGTCGGCTATACGACGATCCGGCTCGGCGGATGCCTCATCCGGCCGATCGTTGTGGCGATAGCCGCGCTCCCCCCTGCGTGCGACAGCTACCGGGCCGGCTGCTCATGCTCGTGCTGCTGCTGACGGCACCGCGCAGGCCGTGACGCCGGCGGGAGCCATGGCGGCCGACCGGGCCGAGCGGCTGCGCCGTCTCGAGCGCGAGAATGTCCTGCGCTCGACCGCGGTCACGGCGGGCCTGCAGCGCGTCCTGGCGGAGGCAGCCGCGGCGAGCTCCCGCCCCGGCTACTCCGCTACCGAGGTTTCCCGCGTTGGGCAGGAGCAAGCGGCGCGGGCCTATCAGCAGCTGACCGAGGCCGGCGTCCGGTACGTCGCACGGGCGACGCATCTGGCGCTCGCGCACCGGGACGACTACCTGCTGGGGCTGCTGGCACCGGGACGCGTGCTGGCCACCGCGTCACCACCGGTCCTGCTGCCCGCTGGGGCATACGACCCGGTCCGGTGGGCTGGCTGGTACCAGCTGCTAGCGGCATGGGTCGCCGAGCAGCAGACGCGATCGGCGATGTTGTACCGCGCGCTGGCCGATGAGATCGCGGCGGGACGCTTGGCCCAGCGCACCGTCCAGTCGTCTGCGCAAGCGTTCGTCGAAGCACGCCTCGAGGGCTACCTCACGGAGCTAGCCGGGCTGAACGCCGAGCTCGTATCCGAAATCCTCGATGTGGCCGACGCCTGCCTTGACGTCCTCACGGCGGCCATGGCCGGTAGGCCCACCGCCTCGCAGGTGGTGCTCGACGTCCATGGCCCAGCGGCCGCCACGATCACGGCGGAGTTGCTGATCGAGAACGCGCACAACGAAGCGGCGAGCGTGAGCTGCCTGGCCAGGCCGGCAGAGGGGTTCGGCCTCACCGCCGCGCCGGCCACCATGAGGTTGGAAACTGGGGAATCCCGGCGGCTCGCCGTGCAGGTGGTGTTCCCGTCGGCGCCGTCTCCCGGGCCGGTGCCGGCGGGCTGGATCACTATCCGTGGCCATGGCGAGACCGACCTGGTGGCTGAGGTGCGTGCCCAGGTAGGCCATCCAGTTATATCGGCAAGCGAGAAGTCGATTTCTGATCTGACTCATTAGGGCCGGGCCTACTCTGGAGCTCCTTCACATTCACCAAAGCAGCGAGGCGCTGCCGCGCCGAAGAACTTACGACCAGACCGGCAGGAGACCCTTTGGATCACCGAATGGCTCCCGTTTGGCTGTCTGAGAGCGAAGTCAGCGGCACAGATGTGTGCCAGGCGCATAGCGTGCGCCTGACCTGTATAGATTTTGACCCAGACAAGGAACTCTAGCTCTGGCAACTTGCTGGGCTGCAAGCGCCCAGAAGTGATTTCCAAGATCGGAAAACGCCTTTGACCTGCGGGAACGTGGAGCTAAGGGGATTCGAACCCCTGACCTCTTGCATGCCATGCAACTCAAGCGGCCTGCCTGCCAGGGCATCAGTGGCTTCTACCTGCGACGCTAGTGCCCCGAAGTGCCCGTGAGTGCCTGCCAGTCTGCCGGTAATGGCTGTCCACTTGGCTGTCCGCTGATCCTTCCGTGATCAC
>Ga0126371_10005392_pt1 | contig 11353 bp, 7 predicted proteins | sample PanSoiMetaPlot_4_FD_110145 | JGI IMG/M metagenome (GOLD analysis project Ga0126371, IMG submission 110145) | Tropical forest soil microbial communities from Panama - MetaG Plot_4 | ecosystem: Environmental > Terrestrial > Soil > Tropical forest > Bulk soil | place: Panama | collected 2016-02-17
CTTGATCAACTTGGGCTCGCTCCAGGCGCGGCCGAAAAAGGAGATTCCTACGGGCATGCCGTCGAGAAATCCGGCGGGGACGTTGATATTGGGGTAACCGGCAACGGCGGCGGCATTTGAGCTGCCACCGGTGAAGTGATCGCCGTTGAGCAGATCGGTTAGGCATGCCGGGCCGGCAGTGGGAGCTACCATCGCATCGAGCTGGAATTTATTCATCACAGCGTCGATTCCTTCGCTGCGGGCCAAGTGGTGATTCTTGGCGAGAGCATCGAGATAGGCCTTTTCCGTCAACGGTCCCTTAGCCTCAGCTTTAATAAATACGTCCTGGCCAAAGTAGGGCATCTCCTTATCTTTGTGCTTGTCGTTGAACTGAATCACTTCCGCCAAAGTGTGTACCGGCGCGGCCGGACCGAGCTGCGCGAGGTAGGCGTTCAGGTCGGCCTTCAACTCGTACATCAACACTTCCAGTTCGGAGTCATCGAATTTGCCGAATGTACTGATGTCGGCCGGATCGATCAAGGTGGCGCCTTCGCGCTCGATCGCATCCAGCGCCTTAGTCATCAAGGCATCCACGTTTTCGCTGAAACCGAAATATTTTCGGGCGACGCCAATGCGGGCACCGCTCAAGCCGCGGGGGTCGAGAAATTGGGTGTAATCGCTGAGCACACTTGCGCTCCCGGTGCTGGTTGCCGAATCGCGGGGATCGGCTCCGGTAAGCGCCCCGAGGACAAGTGCAGCATCGGCCACGCTGCGGGCCATGGGGCCCGCGCCATCTTGACTGTGCGAGATGGGGATGATGCCGGCGCGGCTGATGAGGCCAACCGTTGGCTTAATGCCGACCAGACAATTTGCGGAAGAAGGGCACACGATGGAGCCGTCGGTTTCGGTGCCAATCCCGACTGCGCAAAGGTTTGCGGCCACGGCCGCCCCTGAGCCTGAACTGGAGCCGCAAGCATTGCGATCGAGCGCGTAGGGATTCCTAGTCAGGCCGCCGCGACCGCTCCAGCCACTGGTGGAGTGGTTCGAACGAATATTGGCCCACTCGCTAAGATTCGTTTTGGCAAGGATGACGGCACCGGCGGCGCGCAGCTTCCGTGCCACGGTCGAGTCGATCGTCGGTTTTGAACCCAAGAGAGCCAGCGAACCCGCCGTAGTCATCATCGCGTCCGCGGTATCGATGTTGTCCTTGATCAGAATGGGAATGCCGTGCAGCGGGCCGCGAACCTGGCCGGACTGGCGCTCCTTGTCCATGGCGGCAGCGATCTGGAGGGCGTCGCGGTTCAACTCGATGATGGCGTTGACAGCCGGGCCTTGCTTATCGAGAGCTTCGATGCGAGCTAGATAATTTTCTGCAATGGAGCGTGCGGTGTATTTGGCGGATTTCATTCCGTCCTGGAGGTCGGATATGGTGATTTCGTCGAATTCAAATGCGGGTATCTGAGTTTCTGCGGGCGTCGTCGGCTCAAGGGCCCTCGCTCCGGCGAGAGCGGGTAATGCGGCTGCGCTCATTCCAGTCATTACGCTGGTCTGAAGAAAAAAACGGCGGCTGCGCTTTCTGGCTGCGCTCACGTGCATCCTCCACAGTTGGTGGAAACGAATATTACGGGGACGCGTTCGAACAAGTCAACGAACGCTCAGGCTAGTATCCTTCGGGAAAAATTCAGCCGCACCCACCTCCAGAAGGGCAGGCGGGCTAGCGCCGCGAAGGACGAGCGCTCGCCCTGGAAAGCTGCTATTTCTTCGCGCGAGTCTTGAGTTCGCACCCCCTGTCCGCGAGCAGATTCTTCACCCACTCGGATTGACTGCTGCAGGGAGGTCGATGATGAATCCATTGGGCGTTCGAAAGACGTTCACTGGAGTGCGGTAGACCTTCCACGACTTGCAACCCACGTGCCTGAGAATGCCAAACCCGGGCAGCAACCCCGAAACAAACTGGCGATCCGATTGTGACGGCGATGTTGAACTTTGCCAGCTATCACTTGCGGAACCGAATCAGGAGGATAACTGTAGCGAGAATGGCGATGGCTAGGATTCCTCCGGCGCTCATGGGCCGCTACCTCTAAACGACGACAACCTGCATGGCGATGTTGGCGGGGCGAATGCTGCGAAAGAACTCGCCGTGGACTGCCGCGACCTGCTCCCAATCCTCTTTACGGGTTAGCAAAATTCTGGTGCGAGTCACATCCGAGAGGTCGCCGCCTAATCCTTCAATGGCGGACTTAATAATTTCCAAACACCTTCACGCCTGACCTGCCGCGTCGCCTTTTGCGACGGTCTTGCCATCCTTGCCGAGTCGGGCTGTGCCAGCGACCGCGATGAGTTGTCCGCTCGAATTGCTTGCGAAAGGCCAACTTCGGCTCGAAAGGCGACCCCGTCGAGACGTGTTGGCGTTGGCTGCTCATAGTGCCCGCTCCTCTAATCGCCTAAATCATATCGTGAGGCTTCAATGGTCGTTGCGCAACGCGCTGGCCGATAACTTCCCGTAGCGGCGTCACTCCAACAGCATTCGCCAGAAATTGTTTCTTTGATTTTCCTAAACATCTAGCCAGCGGCGGAAATGGCCTCGTGTATCGGATGTTGATTACAGAGGGAGAACTGCGTGGGCTGATTGTCGCCGTTAAAATTCTCGAGACAATCGAGGAAGACGAACGGGTCAAAGATGAAGAGGAACTTTTGAAGAGAGAATGCTGCGAAAAAGGTGTGTTCCCTGGCGGGAGTAGTCATTTTTGGGGACAGCCCCAAATGGCTTGACAATCGGGTGTTTAGGGGTATGTTGTGTGAGCGCAGTCGGGCAGCAATGTCACAGCCCTCTTTTTTATCCAGCTGACAGGGCCCCGAGGTTCCCGATTACAGCGACATGTTGTGCAGTTTCGACGATACCTATGTGTCCTGAAAACCCGCCTATCGATCCTAGGCAATCAGTTTACGCACAAACCAAGGAGGTTCCGCGATGTCAAGACCCGCCCAACGATCTCTTATCGTAAGCGCCCTTGCGGCACTGGTGTTTATTGCTGTAATTGCTCTAATCGTAGCTCCTAGCCTTCCGTCCCGCCACTCGTTTCGCTCGCCAAGTTATAGAGCAGCTTTAGAAAACGCGAATCGAGAAACTGGCAGGATGGGAGATCCTGGGGCGATTAGCTCATCAGCGGAAGATATCTTTACGACGCGGGGACAGGAAAGTGACCGGGACCCAGACAATAATCCGGCGATCGAACAGGCGGTGAATCGGGCGTATCCGTTGACCCAGATTCCGATCGCCTACACCCAGGCAGCCGCCGCCACTTTTACTAAGTTGAAGGCTCAATCGAATCATGGCAATCAGAATGCGTTGAACTGGTACCTGCTAGGTCCGACGTATGCTATCCAGCCCGGCATTCTCAGCTTCAATGGCACGCAATATATAGCCTCCGGGCGAGTCACCGCGATGGCAATAGCGCCGACGTGCGCCCCGAACCAGTGCCGCTTGTGGGTTGGCGCGGCCGGGGGCGGCGTCTGGCGCACGGATAATGCCCTCGCGGGTTCTCCTACCTGGGTATTTCTTGCCAACGGAATCACTTCGAACGCTATTGGCGTTCTCTACGTCGATCCTAACGACTCCGCGGGCAACACAATTTATGCGGGCACGGGCGAACCCAATGCTTCGGCTGATTCCGAGGCAGGCACAGGAGTATTCAAGTCAACCGATGGCGGAAATACGTGGACAGTGTTGCCAGGCACGGTTTCGTCCACGTTGACTTTCTTCGGACGGGCGATCGGTTCTATCGTGGTGAAACCCGGATCTCCGAACACGATTTATGTGGGAGTTGACCGCGCGATTCGCGGGGCAACTTCGGTCAATGGCGGGGCAACCAGCACTCCACCTCCTCCGGTGGCAGCGCTCGGATTGTATGTTTCAAGCGATGGCGGGAACACTTTTAACTTTTTATGGAACGGGAATGGGACCGTGCGGGGTGTGAATCAGGTTGCACTCGATCCCACCAATTCCAGCACGATCTACGCGGCGGCTTTTCAGCAGGGCATCTGGCGCAGCACTGACGCGGGAACGACCTGGATGCAAATCTTTGCGCCCGGCTCTCCTGGTGCACCTTCTTTTACCGACCGATCGGAATTTGCTGTCGCCGCTCTGGCAAACGGCAAGCGCGGATGTATGTCGGGGACGGCGCGGTCGGCGCAAGCGGGACTGGCACTACCTTCAGCCAAGTATTTCGCAGCGACGATGTCACCGCTGCGTCCCCAACATTCAAACCCCTGACCGATCCCACCAACGGCAATCCCGGTTATGCCACGTTTAACTACTGTGAGGGTCAGTGCTGGTACGACAACGCGATTGCCACGCCGCCCGGATATCCGGATCAACTATTTGTGCTGGGCTCCTATGCCTATTCGGAGATTGGCTTGCGTTCGAATGGGCGAGCGGTGGTGCGCTCGACCACAGCCGGCGATCCTGACCCGAACAACAATAATCGAACCTTCACTGATCTGACCTGGGATGCGGAGTCCTCGCCGCAAGAACTGCATCCCGACATGCACGCCGTTGTTTTCGATCCTAACAACCCGAACATTGCGTTCATCGGGTCGGATGGCGGAGTCGTGCGTACTGACGGCACGTTTGTGGATATCTCAAGCGAGTGCGATTCCCGCCCGATCGGCGTCGCCAGCATGGCCACATGCCACCGGTTGCTCTCCGCGGTTCCGGGCAAGCTGTTCAACATCAACAAGAACCTGAGCACTCTGCAATTCCAAAGCGCCTCAATTAACCCGCTGAATCCGACAGGAGAAATAATGGGCGGGACGCAAGACAACGGTACTTGGCATTACGTGGGCTCGTCTCGTACCTGGTATCAGACCATCTATGGCGATGGCGGACAGTCGGGCTTCGATTCTGCCAATCAGGGGGCGATGTTCAACGAATTCACCGGCTCAGCTACGGATTCGAATTTCCGAGATGGCCTCGAAACCGCGTGGGTGGTGGTCTCCGGTCCGCTGGCCAATTCAGGCGAGGTGGCGCCATTCTACAGCGCGATTGTCCAAGATCCGGTGGTAAGCGGAACACGCTTCTTCGGCATGAACCATATCTGGCGAACTCTGGACAATGGGGGTGACCAGGCGTATCTGGAAGCAAACTGCCCAGAGTTCACTACCTCGTTCGCGCAGCCCAATTGTGGCGACTGGGTGCCTCTGGGGACGACGGCTCTTACCGATCCCGCGCTCGGTACACGTGCCGGTGGTGCCGTAATCGCGGTGGCCCGCAGCAGCAATGATTCGTTCACGCTCTGGGCAGCGACCAACCCAGGGCGCGTCTTCATTTCAAGCAATGCCAACGCCGTGCCCGAAGGCTCGGTCTCCTTTACACGGCTAGACGCACTATCTGGGGCGTCGCCAGGGCGGTTTGTCAGTGGTATTTATGTCGATCCCGGCAATTCTAATCATGCCTGGATTTCGTATTCAGGCTATAGCTTTGCGACACCAACAACTCCGGGCCACGTGTTTGATGTTCTCTTTGATCCAGTGGCTGGTACGGCGACCTGGACTAACATTGACCCGGCGAATGGCATCTCGGGCGGCGGGGACCTGCCGGTCACCTCGATCGTGCACGACGATAAGACGGGGATCTGTACGCGGCCACCGATTTCGGGGTAGCTCGTCTGCCTTTCGGAACCACTGCCTGGGAAGTTCCGCCTGGACTTCCGATCGTGGAAGTTTCCGGGCTCGCTGTCTCGTCTAGCGGACGCCGGCTGTATGCGGCCACTCACGGGCGCAGTGTGTGGGCGCTGGCATTGCCTTAAGGGTTAAATTCGAAAATCCCACAGGCCGCCCGGACCCCGGGCGGCTTTTTTCTGCATTTGACACGGTCTTGCTGCACTTACAGCGGACTAAGGCGCGAGCGAAGCGAACCCGCCGGAGAGAAGCTCATTTGTGCCGGCGAATCCAGCGTGATAAATCGGGTAGATTTCGCGACATCGGAGTTACGCGAATGACAAGCTCGCAAGGGCCTGGCCGCGATTTGTTGCAAGAGATTCTAACTGCCGGGCACGATCATTGAAACTGGTCCACCTATGACCCTAACTGCCGCAACAGGTTTAGACGCACGGTATAGCTCGACACTCCCGCTGAAGACGTGGTGCGTGTGTAGAGTTCAGCCGAACTTTTCCCGAACAATACTACCCCGTCAACGACGCTCACCAGGCCGAGTTCCGGTTGGATTGAGACCTGCGCTTACTTTTGAATTCCCGGCCTCAGTGCCAGTTGCTCAGCGGGTGTGAAGGCGTGGGTACGGATCAGCAGTGTGCTCACCAGTGACGTCAGGCCAGAGGCGGCAAAGATCATGGCCAGCACCACGAATTGATAGATGGCGGCGTATACGGGTCGTGCGCCTGAAAGCAGCATGCCCGCCATCAGGCCGGGAATCCACACGATGCCGAGGGAGCGCAGCGAATCGATTGCCGGAATCAGGCTAGCCTCGAAGGAGGATTGCGCATAGGGATAAACGCTTTGGCGCGGATCGGCGCCGAGAGCGAGGGCGGTTTCGATCTCGCCACGGTGCGCCAGAACGTCCGAGCGAAAGCGGTTCAAGGCCAGACCGTTGGTGTTCATGGCATTGGCAATGAGCATGCTGCCTACCGGGATCAGTGCTGTGATCGGCGTGTCAATCACGCCTAGCCACGTCATGACGGCAATCACCGTACCCGCGCCGCAGGCAATCGAATAGGTGGACACCTTGAATGAGCCGGGAATCCCGCGAGCCCGCTTCGCCGAGGTCGCACCGGCGGCGATGATCATGGCCAGCAATAGCAAGCCGCCTGTCCAGCGGGGTCCGCGCAGAAGCACAACCAAAATCGAACCGACCGCCATGATTTGCACAAGGCCGCGAACCAGCGCGATGACGGTTTCGCTTTCCAAGTGAATCTGGCGCCTGCGAGCGATCAGGATAACTATGCACGCCAGAAGAGCAGCGGCGGCGGCCTGTGCCAAACCGAGTTGCAATTGGTTTGAGAATAAATGTTTAAGCATGGAGAATCTCATTGACCGAACCGAGGCGCACGAGACGCCCCGAATCAAGAATCATGGCACGATCGGCCAGGCGGGCGGCCTGGGCAGTGTCATGGGTAACGATCACGCAGGTTAGCTTGCTGTTTCCGATGACCTCGAGAATCAAGGACTCGACGCCAAGCTTCGAGCTTTCGTCGAGAGCCGAAGTAGGTTCGTCCATTAACAGGACCTGCGGTGAGTTGGCCAGGGAACGGGCGAGTGAGATACGCTGGGCCTCGCCTCCAGACAGGTTCGTGACATCACGAGAACCATAGCCGGTCAGTCCTACGCGGGTAAGTAGAGCTTCGGCGTCGGCATCGGAAAGTGTCTGGCCTCGCTGGCACGGGCCGTAGCGAAGATTGTCGACCGCTGTGCCGGGAAAAAGGAAAGGACGCTGCATCACCATCCCAACCCGGCGGCGCAATTCGCGCGGCACGATCTGGCGGTAATCAGTGCCTTCCAAAAAGACGGTTCCGGAGGTGGGCTCGTCGAGGCGATTCAGCAGGCGCAGGAATGAACTCTTTCCCGACCCGCTTGGTCCGACGACGGCCAGGACCTCTCCTCGGCGAACCTCCACGGTGATCTCATGGATGATGGCCCGGCTATCCACCTCGCGACTGAGATGATCGGTCGAGAGAATCGTATTAGCAGCGCCGGGTTTGCTGGCGGGACTCACCGAGACATTATGGCGTAGGAGTCAGCAGGAGAGGTAGTTCGCGCCCAACAACTCTGAGCCCAAACTCGATAGAGTAGAGTCTAATCAGCAATGAGTCCTGCTGCTAAGGTCGAATCGGACACTGCCTCAAAAACACCGCAATTGCGTACGATTCTTCCCATCCTGTGGGAGTTGATTCGTCCGCGCCGAGCTGTGCTGGCCGTTGGCTTTGTATTGATGGTGATCAATAGGGTATCCGGGCTGGTGCTGCCGTATTCCACCAAGTATCTGATCGATACGGTTATAGTTAAACATCATATTGAGCTACTTAAGTCTTTGGTATTGCTTGTGTTATGTGCGACGGCAATTCAGGGGATAACTTCCTTCGCGCTGACCCAGTTGCTCTCCAAAGCCGCCCAGAGACTGATTGCTGAACTACGGATACGGGTACAGGCTCATATTGGCCGGCTGCCGGTGGCTTTCTACGATTCGACCAAGACAGGGACCCTGGTGTCGCGAATCATGAATGACGTCGAGGGTGTACGAAATCTGATCGGAACGGGGCTCGTTGACCTGTTCGGCGGGTTAATCACGGCCGTTATCGCACTCGTCGTTTTGTTCCGCATCAGCGCCTTGATGACTATATTGGCCGCGGCTTTTCTGCTGAGCTTTGCCTTTGCTTTGAAAACCGCCCTGAAGACGATTCGACCTATCTTCCGCGAGCGCAGCAAAATCAACGCCGAGGTGACTGGACGTTTGGCTGAATCGTTGGGCGGGGTGCGAGTGATCAAGGGGTACCACGCGGAGCAGAGGGAAGAGAAGGTGTTCGGGGCCGGAGTGGCGCGGTTGCTCAACAATGTGTTGCGGACCCTGACGGCCACGTCGGTGATGAGCCTTTCGGCCAGCTTGCTACTGGGAATTGTGGGCGCGGTGATTATGTTTGTCGGGGCACGGCAGATCATCGCGGGAACGCTCACCATTGGCGGCTTCTTTACTTACACGCTGTTCCTGGGATTTCTGGTCGCGCCCATCATGCAGATTGTTTCCATTGGCACGCAGCTGACTGAGGCTTTCGCCGGCCTCGAGCGCACACAGGAAATTTTGAGCGAGCATGCGGAAGATCATGACCCTCGCCGCACGGTGGCTCTAAAGGAAATTTACGGGCACATCAGGTTTGAAGACGTCAGCTTCAGCTACGACGGTAACCGCACGGTACTTCAGGATGTCTCGTTCAACGCCGAGCCGGGCACCGTGACGGCGCTGGTGGGATCGTCGGGCTCGGGCAAATCCACGACAATTGGATTGATTTCTTCCTTTTATGTCCCTACCAGGGGACGCATCCTTGCGGATGGTCTTGATTTGAGCACCGTGCGATTGGATTCATATCGCACACAACTGGGTGTGGTGTTGCAGGAATCTTTTCTTTTTGATGGGACTATTCGGGAGAATGTGGCATTTTCCCGTCCGCAAGCTACCAGCGACGAGATCATGCGGGCCTGCCGCATCGCGCGGGTGGATGAGTTTGCAGAAAGCTTCGCCGCCGGTTATGAGACGATAGTAGGCGAACGCGGGGTGAAGCTATCGGGAGGGCAACGGCAGCGCATCTCGATAGCAAGGGCTATTCTGGCTGAACCGCGCATTCTTATTCTTGACGAGGCCACCTCCAGCTTGGACTCGGAATCGGAGGCGCTGATTCAGCACGGGCTCTCTTACTTGATGCAGGGGCGAACCACCTTTGTCATCGCCCACCGGCTTTCGACGATTCGACGTGCGGACCAGATTCTCGTGATGGAGCAGGGCAAGATTTTGGAGCGCGGAACCCATGAGCAGCTTTATGGAATGCGCGGGCGCTATTACGATCTGTACATGCGGCAACATGGCCTGGAGACCAATCTGTTCTTAGCTCCAGGTGAAGGGGATCGGATCGCCGAGCCTCGAGACGGGAACGGAAGCGAGAAAAAGAAGAGTGATCTTACTCCGGCCGATGCTCTGGGCCTGATCAGGGGAGAAGTCCGATAAGTCTGTTCATGCCGCCTACCATTTCCAACAAACTTGTGCCCTTTGCCGTTGAAACCGACAATATTAACAAGCACTACCCGATGGGCGAGACGCTGATCCGGGCGGTGGATGGGATTTCCCTCGAGATCGCTAAAGGTGAATTTGTGGCCCTGCTGGGACCCTCGGGTTCGGGAAAATCTTCGCTGTTGAATTTGATGGCAGGGCTGGATCGGCCAACCAGCGGTTCGATCCTCGTAGAAGGGCGAAATATCTCTGAGCTCTCACGCAATGAGCTGGCGCAATACCGACTGAAAGCAGTGGGGATGGTGTTTCAGTCATTCAATCTGATCGCAAGCATGAATGTCATCGAGAATGTCGAGTTGCCCATGAGATTCGCCGAAATCGATCGTAGAGATCGAGACCGGCTGGCCAGAGAGGCTTTGCAAAGGGTAGGCCTGAGTGGACGTCTTCGCCATCGCCCGGCAGAGCTTTCCGGTGGGGAACAGCAGCGGACGGCATTGGCGCGCGCTCTCATCAATCGGCCGCAGCTGTTACTGGCGGATGAGCCTACAGGGAATCTCGACAGCCAGACCGGAATGGAGATCATGGACCTGATTGGTGAATTCAACGATTCGTTAGGCATGACCGTGGTCATGGTGACGCACGAGCGCTCATTGGCTGAGCGCTATGCCGGCCGCATGGTGTTTCTGGCGGACGGTAAATTGGTTGGCGATCAGGCGAATGCTCGGGCGGTGCCAGTCCCGAAGAGGCGCCGATGAAGACTTCCGATCTCAGCGAGCTGGCAGTGCGCAATCTGAAGGAATCGTTGTTGCGCAATTCACTGACTACCGTCGGAATATCGGTTGGAGTCGCATCTTTAGTGGCGATGCTGGCACTGGGTATCGGACTACAAAGGTTGGCATCCAGGCGACTGAAGGCATCGGGGCTATTCGACACCGTGGTCGTCACCTCCCGACGTGATTTGCGCAGCTTTAGCCGCGAGCAGGAGATGAGTGGTCCGGCTCCGGCGGAATCGCCGGCGCTGGATGAGCCGGCTCGCGAGAAGATGGAGAAACTGGCGAATGTGATGGAAGCTTATCCTGATATTCGCTTCATCACCGAACTTCGATATCAGGACAAGGCGCATCTGACCATGGTTTCGGGGTTGCCAACCTCGTCTCGCAGCAACGACGCTTTTGACTCCATGCAGGGGGCATTCTTCTCATCACCGACAGCGGCGGAAGTCATCCTGCAGAAGTCATTCGCCGAAGAACTGCTGGGCAGAACGCGCAGGCTCGGGGACAACGATGCTCCGCTTGCCGACATCGCCAAACCGCTTCTTGGGCAGGAACTGGTGATGCGCTATTCCGAGCGGGTGGAGAATCTCGCCGGTGGCGAAGCTGCTCAATCCCCACCTTCTGATGAGGAAAATCGCGAGGCTTCGTATTCCATTGTCTCTCATCGGCTGCCGCTGAAAATCGTAGGGGTAACGGATCTTGATCCGGAGAGCATGCGCGGGCAGTTCCGCGCGAGAGTTTTTCTGCCCTTGCAGCTGGCACAGGACTTGCATGTACTACAAGCGGGAAATGTTCGCGATACGACACGGGCGTTCAGCCGTACGCCGCAATATGCCACGGTAGCAGTGAAGGTGAAAAGGGCCAGGGATGTGCC
>Ga0126371_10005395_pt1 | contig 11351 bp, 9 predicted proteins | sample PanSoiMetaPlot_4_FD_110145 | JGI IMG/M metagenome (GOLD analysis project Ga0126371, IMG submission 110145) | Tropical forest soil microbial communities from Panama - MetaG Plot_4 | ecosystem: Environmental > Terrestrial > Soil > Tropical forest > Bulk soil | place: Panama | collected 2016-02-17
GCCTCGCCTTCGCGAGTCCTCGCCGCTCGATCGGCATACTGCCGCAGTGTCCGCAACATTCCAATGGTTGACGAAACCAGGAGTTTACACTCATGTTTCCGACAAGGGAGCGGTTTTCGTGGAAGCCACGGATTTCGACAAGTCTGTATAGGAGATTCGGCGCGCAGGATTGCCAGCTACCATCGTGTGGGGTGCAACATCACTCATTACGACCGAGCCTGCGGAAACCACCGCTCCTTCGCCGATAGTGACGCCGGGGTAGATGATTCCCCTCTGCCCTATCCAGACGTTGTCGCAGACAGTGATAGGCTTCACCGCTTCCGTCGGTGCTGCTGCGCCCTCACGGCGAAGACCGGCGGAAGTGGGGTGTCCCGGAGCGTCAAAGATAATCACCTCGTTCGCAATCAAGCAGTCCTTCCCGATCGTGATACGTTTGCCAATCCCAAAATGCGAGTTGTGTCCTATTGACGATCGGTCGCCTATTTCCAGAGTCGGAGCCTCACTATAGCGAACTGCAAATACGATTGAGATCTTCCCGAAGATTTTGACATTTTCACCCACCACAATTCTGCCCTTACCCCGGACCCAAGGCAGGTGTGTGGTGGTTTTGAGGCCTTTACCGTAGCTGGTGCAATACGCTTTGAATCCTGGTTCGCAGAACAACACTCGGACAACGAATTTAAAGACTAATCTACATCCGAGAAAAACGCCCAACACGAGCTTGCCCAACAGATGGGGTATCGGCAAGCTGAATTCCAAGAACGCAGAACGGATTCTGCGCAGTATGGCTGCAGTCCAGTGGTCGGAAAGAGCTGCCCATTTGTAGAATCGGATCACGTGGAGTGTTTCTCCACAACGTCGTGGCTACCCACAGTGCCTCCGGACAGGCGACGGAGGCTCACTCGAGATGAGCAGCGGAGGTTGGTGCAGATATTCAGCGACACGGCGTTTGGCATCAATATTCATGTAGATTCGCTCCACTTCGTCCGCACGCAGACCTGCAGCAGATGCAACTTCAGCAGGAGAGATGCCATGATCCTTTCCAAATAAGCACAGATCCACCTTCAGGAGAGGAACCGAAAAGTAAAACTCCTCCTGCGTTTGCGGTAGACCATAGGTGTCGGTTGTGGGTGGACGGCGGCGAATCTCCTCCGGCACCCCCAACCATTCAGCCAGCTGATACACCTGGCATTTATAAAGGTGGGCAATGGGCTTCAAATCTGCCATACCGTCACCACATTTCACAAAGAAGCCCTGATCGTATTCCAGCCGGTTTGGTGTGCCAGCAACTGCATAGTTGAGACGGTCGGCATGGTAGTACTCGAGCATCTTTCTTGTCCGCTGTTTGAAGCTGGTTGCGGAAACCACTCTCTGGAATGCCTGAACGCTGAGCCTAACGGACCGTCGAAAACCCGTCGGCGACTCTGCCACGATTGTGAAGAACGAGTAGGGGCCTCTGCCACCGACCACTAGCTTCGACTTCCATCCTTCCTCATACTCGGAGATTACGGTGCGGATCGCTTCATCGCGGCGACTATAGCACCCTGCCGCCAGCAGGATCGGCGTGATGGATTCGGTCGCCGACTCCAACTCGAGCTTTGAGGCGACAAGCTTACCCAACTGCAGACTTGCAGGGTCAGAATCCTCTTCCGGCATGAACAGCGCGAAGACCCTGTCCGCGCCCAGCGCCCGGGCACACAAACTCGCGACAACACTACTGTCAACTCCTCCGGACAGCCCGACGATAACACCCTTGCGACGAAGTTGGTGAAAGACTTGGAGCCGGATCGCTGCCTCAATCTTTGCGCAGGCTGCAGCCGGATCGAGTTCTAGCACCTCAGCCGAAAAGCGCGGGGTCACGGTGAGATCTCCCGTTTACTGATTTTGCCGGAGTCTGTCCTGGGCAGGTAGTCACGAAACTCCACCGTCCTTGGCACCATGAAGTGATCGAGCCGCTGCGCGCAATGGCGTAGCACATCATTTTCGGTGATGTCGCTCCCCAACCGCCGCGTGATATATGCCTTAATTGCCTGACCAAGGATAGGGTCGGGAATACCCACCACTGCGGCCTCGGCAACTCCGTCCAATTTGTACAGAATATCTTCAATCTCCCTGGGGCTGACCTTCTCGTCCCGACTCTTGATAATGTCGTCCTTTCTCCCGACAAAGTACAAGTATCCTTCGGAATCGGTCTTGAACAGGTCGCCCGTATAAAGCACTTGCTCCCATGGATACTGGTCCGTCCGCAACCGTTTGGCGGTTTCAACCGGATCCTCCCAATACCCTTTCATTATGTTGGAACCGCGCACCACAAGTTCTCCGATGACTCCCGGACCTACTCGTCGCCCATCTTCGTTGACGATGTATACCTCCTCATTCGGCATGCCCCGTCCAACGGAGGTCGGCCGAGTATCAATCTGATCGGGCGGAAGATAAGAGACACGCTTGCATTCAGTCAATCCGTACATCGAAAAGATCTGGGCTTGCGGAAACAGGTCGCGCAATCTGCGTATGTGCTCTGTCGGAAGGGTAGATCCCGTACTCGTGAGGTAGCGCAGGGAGGACAGGTCATACCGACTGATGTCCATCTGCAGTAACAGGGCAGCGATCGTTGGAACGATCGGCAACCCGGTGATGCGCTCGCGCACTGCAGCCTCGAGCACCAAGTGAGGGAAAGTGAAGGAGCGTTCCAGCAGCAGTGTCGCACCAACTTTGAACGCCATCAGGACTTGGTAAAGGCCATAGTCGAATGACAGCGGAAGAAAGTTCAAGACGATGTCATCGGATGTGCTCTGCAAATAGGTTGTAATAGAAGTCGCTGCGGAGATCATGCTCAGATGGGTCATCATGACTCCTCTCGGGACTCCCGTGGAACCAGATGTGTAGATGAGCGCAGCCAGGTCGACATCGATCGCGTTTTTGTTGGGAGGACACGATGGTAGGGCATCGTTGTCGATGTCTCGGGAGAGGCTTGCTAGCGACTTGCCGGTCGGTTGGGCATCCATTTTTTCCGATTCGCTGGCGATCCATGCCATTTCAAGATGCGAAACGACCGACCAATGTTTTTGAAACGAATGGGCGCGGCGACAGTCGGTAACTAGAGCCCGGGCGCGACAGTTATTGAGGACGTACTCGATCTTCTCTGCTTTGGCGGTAGAGTTCAGCACTACAAAGACGGCACCCACTTTCAGGACTGCAAACAGAGCAATAACCACATCGGGCGAGTTTTCAAGCCAGATCACTACGCGATCCCCCGGCCGCAAACCCCGCTCCACCATCGCATGCGCTAGCCGGTTGCAACGGGTTTCAATCTCGCAGTAAGTAATTCGTTGCCGATCGAAGATCAGAGCAGTTTTATCGGGGAACCGACCCGCCGATTCTTCGAGAAAAGACTCAAGCTGCAACTGGTCCTCCGAATCGTTCAGACATCAGTTAACGCTTCCGTGAATTGATTCGTTGCCGGGCAAGGCATTCAGCTTGCTTTCGACAAAAATCTTCAGGCTCTGAATCGAATCCAGGTTTTCTGGGACAATCTCTTCATCTGCCAGGGTTATCTGGTAGCGTTCCTCGAGAAAGAGAATCAGTTCGAGCACACGTGTAGAGTCGACGATACCAGACTCTAGAAAAGAAGCCGTATCTGGCAACGAAAATTCATCGCAGAAAAGAAAGTTCTTCGCTATGAACTCGCGCAACTCATTGACCACTCCTCGGATCATTGGTTAGCCCCAGAAGAATTTCGGACGAATTGGTCGATCCACAACTGCGTTGAGATTATCCCCACTACCGCCATGTTGTCTCTGGTACCGGAGATCCGTCCGCTGCGTGCCTTTGCGACCAGTTTTTCAACAGCCTCTGGCCGGAACACGCCATCGTCACGAAGGCGCTGGGGTCGGAGCAATTCGTCAACATAGTCGAGTCTAGTCGTGAAGAAGCTATCCGACTCCGGCGCCCGGTAGGGTTGTTTGGGCCGTTGACTGATCGAAGGTGGGATCATGCCCCTGGTGCACCATTTCAATAGGTATTTTTCGTTGAGAACATGCATTTTGAGATGCGACGGCAGGGCAGCTGCAAACTCCACCACTCGGTGATCCAGAAATGGGAATCTTCCCTCAACTCCGTGCGCCATCGCGACGCGGTCGCCCTGGGAGGAAAGGATGTACCCTGGCAGTAACATCGTGGATTCCAGATATTGAGCTTTCGCCAACCAGTTCCAACGGAAGTAGTTCTCAGGGAGATGGACATCTGACGAGGTGTACCCTGTGCTGCTGTTGGTCGCATCCTTGGTCAGAAACAGTTTCAACCATGCTGTCGACTTCCAGCGCGGGCAGTGCGAAAAGAACGGATCCGCTAGATCACTGGGTTCGGAGTGGAAGAAGCGGCGCAGGTAGGATACTGGTTGCGACTGAACCTCGGGCATATACGGATAAAGCTTACCGAGTAATCGTGGCCGGAAACTCGACTCCGGTCTGGTCGCGCAGAAGCGCCGAATCTTTGTCTCCTTGAAGATGTCATAGCCACCCAAAACTTCATCGGAGCCCTCGCCACTGAGTACCACTTTATATCCGCTATCTCGGACTAACTTCGACAACATAAATAAAGGAGCCGGTGCGGTACGGAGCACGGGTTTCTCTGTGTGCCAGATTACGTCCGGGAACACCCGCCCGATGTCCTCTGCCGTACAGCGCAGGGAGAAGTGCTCAGTGTCTAGAAACCGAGCTGCCTCCTGCTGATATGCGGTCTCGTCATAGTAAGAATCGGCAAAACCGATCGAAAATGTTCGCACCGGTACATCAGAGCACTTCTTAATTAACGCTGTGGTTACGGTCGAGTCGAGACCGCCGCTCAGATACGCTCCCACCGGGACGTCCGAACGCAGTTGCAGGCGTACCGCGTCCATTAACAACTGCAACAAGTTCTCTCCGTTCTCTTCCTTGCTTTGCTCGTTTGGGAGTCCGAAGTCTGGTGACCAATACTTCTGCACCGTCAGTTGGCCTTCCTGAAAGGTCAACCAGCAACCAGGAGGCAATTCCAATATTCCTTGAAACAGGGTCTGAGAACCCAGGGTGCACCAATAGGTGAAGATTTGATCCAGTCCTTCCAGATCTATGCGCCTAGGAACCGAGGGGTGGCACAGAAGGGACTTCACCTCTGATGCGAAGAGCAACCTGCCATCCCTGATCGTGTAGAACAAGGGACGCACGCCGAGACGATCACGTGCGAGCAGAAGACGCCGCTTCTTGCAATCCCAGATCGCGAATGCCCATTGGCCGTTCAGTTGGTGAAGGCAGTCGGGGCCGTCTTCCTCATACAGGTGCAGAATTACTTCAGTATCCGAACTGGTTGCCATCCGATGGCCACGCTGTAGCAACTCTTCCCGGAGTTCGCGATAGTTGAAGATTTCCCCGTTAAATACAATCCAAACGGATTCGTCCTCATTGGAAATAGGCTGGGCACCACCAACCAGGTCGATGATGCTGAGGCGCGCATGACCAAGGCCCGCCGGGCCATCCACGAACGTACCCTGGCTGTCAGGGCCGCGATGGCGCAATCGGGCGATCATCCGGGGCAATATGCTCCTATCCAACTCTGTGTCGCCATGAGTGACGAGGTAACCCGCAATCCCGCACATGTCAGTGTCAATTCATCCCCTGGCGCTATAGTCTCCGTCCCAATAGGAGCCAGATTATGACCAAAACAGCCTGCAAGTTCAAAAGTATTTCCGGTTGCACGATTGAGTGCACAAATTTGCCGATGTGATCACGGGGCCTTTACTATCGCATTTTTCTGGAATTCGGTGATCCTTCGACGTAGCCCGGCCTCCGCGCATCGTATCCGAGCGTTCGTAGCTGGCTTTAAGTGCGTGTTCCTAAAGGGATTGAATCGCCGACGCGATCAGCACACCTGCATCTTTCGCGATGTCGCGCGACGCTGAGCACAAACGCGACATAGAAGAAGAGTAAACCCCAGGCGCAGAACGCGACCACGCCCATCAAAAGCGCACTTCGAACAGATTTTGGATAAGGCGCGGCATCTTGGTCCACGTAGTGAATCATGCGAGTTCGCCACATGCTCGCTTTTGTGCGTGGAGGATCGGTGAAGAAGCACTCACTCGTGAAAAAGAAGGCGTGCCTGGAGATCTGTGTAAAGTACTCCATTTTGGGAGGAGGCTCCAAAATCGATCCGTTTCTTTCAAACCGAATTCGGTCCAGGCTGCCCGAGAGTAGTGCTTTCCGGAGTTCAAGAAGAGAGGCGTAGCGACCATCGACAAGGAACATTGTGTCGGCCGTTGGGTCGACAAGGATCCATTTATTCAAATCTTCAACCCACGCTTCCACCATGATGTGCCCTAAGCCGTCTGTGAAAAATGCTTGCAGCGAGACGAGTCGCGCAGGGATTCCGACACTGACCAGTGCACCAGCGAGAATGTATCCGAATCTTCGGCATGCTCCTGGCGTTAGAGCGTGTTGTTGTTCCAAGAGAATTCCAGGATCGACATCTCCCGAGTCCGCCGCTGGTTGAAAGCGCCACAACTGGGGATCGGAAGACTGCTGACTGCGAGTCCAGTGCCGGAGAGCAGCTATCGTGTCCACGGTTGTCCAGTCTGGCTTCAGAAGGGGCGTGATGTGTCTCCGAAACTGCAAAAGCCCAATCGTTTTTGGATCTTGCCTTGGCCCCGCGCCGCGGTCATTTATCAAGCGCGCATCACTGGTATTTTCCACCATGCATCGCCAGCAACTGAACCGGTGGACGTAGCGGAAACAGAGCGCCCCACTCATTAAGCACGCGAAACCGAGTGAAATAGATGCCCAAATCAACCAATGACGAGGGGATCGATATCTCACGCTCATCTCGGACGCACGCGATGCTCCGTTGGTTTGTTGAAACATTGCGTGCTGTGCGCCAAGAGACATTGCGCCCGAATATTAGCTCATTCTCGAACTACCTAGCATGTTTTTTCGGTGCATTCCGGCGAGCTCTTCCAACAAAGAGATGGCGCAACGTTCGCAACCTAAAGAACCAAGGAATCGCAACGTGATGGCCACTGGAATACGAACGGAATTTGGCTCGTGCCACCAGATGCGCTGTCACGGCGCCTCATGCTATGTCGGCGAATAATTGCGTGGCCAGTTGTCGAAACCAGGCGTTTTACATCCGTTGACCGGGTTTATAGCCCCCAACGCGCTGACTCTTCGAGTCGTCGGGATCGTTTTCCGAAGATGCCCAAATCGCTAAAAGATAGAAACACGCTGCGATAACTCTTCCGACCCACTGAGCTATCCTAAACATAGGAGGCCAGAAGATCGACCTGCAGCAGGCGGTCGATCTGCACACATCGGGTCCGCCAGCCCCCACACCTTCTCAGTTGTTCCAAAATCGCCATTAGACTCTTCACCCGGGGGGAAGGAAAACTGGGTTTTGAATATTTGGTGTGGCAGCGTTCGTCGCGTAGGTCGCGATTGAACCACCCTGCTTCAACAATTCAACATCAGAGTCGACGTTGCCTCCAAACGCTACCTCCACAACGTGATCGATGCCGTCGGGCGCAAGCGCGTTTCCGCGAGTATGGTGGCCACATAAGTTGATCTGACATCCCGATTACACCCACAATTGCACTACTCGAAGTACCTCAGTGATGGCCAAAGCTCCGCAAGAGGCGCTTTGGGATGTCGACAGATATAGATCGCCAAGTGACTCTCCGCAGAAGCCGCGTCGCTATCCGAGATTGTTGCGGCCAATTCGACGGAACTGAACAGCTTCTTTGCAGACTCGGCGTGTTGCCCAAACAGGATAACGATCTCGCCCGTGCTGCCGTTTGTCCCCCAAAGATAGTAGTTGTTGTGTGCGCTGATTGCCTTTGGAAGACCGAATGCTGCTCCCAGTAAATCGATGGCTCCAGCTTCTCCATAGTTGCCCGCTAGAATTGTGCAGTGTGCCCGATCCGAAGGCGGAAGACTGTGGTACACACTTGCAACCGCCGCGGTCATCCTGTCCCAACCTAGCATATCGGTGTAGAGCTGGTGGGCGTTTCCAGTTGAATCTCGCTCCATCTTGACTACGTTTACGATCGGGATGGCATGCTCGTATTGCGCGAGTGCCTTAAGAGAGAGGACCGGGATGCCGAATGGGAGCACCACCAGGCCAGAGATGGCGAGCACGGCCGAATACGCTAACCGAAGCGTTTCCCTCGTTTCGAACATAGCTTCAAAGCCGACGCTGCCGGCGGTAAGAAGGATGGAGTAGAACGGCATCGGGTAGTAGGACTTTCCATGCAGCATGGCCACCACGGCGATCACAATAAGAAAGGCCCATACAAAGGCTCGCAATCGCTCTCCTCCTTTCGAAAAAAGAAGCCAGGCGAGGCCCGCGGCGACTATCGGCACAGCAACTGGGTTGAGGAATAAGATTTGCTCGCCTAAAAATCGCCACGTGCTTATCGGAGTATTTTTTATTGCTTGAGCGTTATGAACAACCTCTATTTGAGGCCAATTGTGTTGCGCCTCCCAAATCAGGTTTGGCATGAAACTGAGGAATGCGAGTCCGCCGCCTACCCAAAACCACTTGCCACGCAATTGTCTCCATTCGCCCGCGAGTATCAAGCCCGTGACTACAGCAAAGCCGAACATGAGCATCGTGTGTTTGTTTTGTAATCCGATACCGGCTACGATGCCGAACAGGACCCAGAGCCGCTCATCGCCGCTCTTGAGAATGCGGACCAGAATGCAGGCACAAGCCAGCCACAACACAGGCTCGAAGGCATTCATAGACAGGAAGCTACCGAAGGCCAAATAGATCGGAGTGAGCAAAACAGCGAGGGAGGCAAGGCCTTGCGCGAAGCGTCCGCCCCCAAGTTCCCTCGCCATCCAACCGCTCAAAAGAACGAGACAGCCGCTGGCAAGGGAGGGAAAAAAGCGAAACGCCGATAAAGAGGTGCCCAGCAGTAACGAGCTCAACCTCGCAATGACTGCGATCAGCGGCGGCTGATCTACATATCCGAATGCGAGATGGTTGCCGCATGCGATGTAGTACAGTTCGTCACGAAAAAAGCCATACTGATTTCTACCGATAAAATGCAACACAAGAGCGACGATCGCCAGAAGAAATACAACCCTCGAAATCGGCGCTTGCGTTGACTGCTCTGATTTTTTGTACGGAAGTAAGCGAGACTCGCCCTCGATGCAGGGCCTCCTTGCAGCAGTTTCGGCCTTCGTCCTTAGCACTCGTTCACCGCAGATGAGCTGTGTGGGGCGATCCTAGGACGCTCAGTCGAAGTAGATAAACTGTTAGTTCCAACAGCAGATACATCGCGCACCCCAGACTCTTTTTACTTTGCATTTCAATGTTGTTCCGGCACAACGACAAGTTCGGTGGACCGCGTCAATACTGTCAACACCATGGTTGCAGCTTCGATCGGCGTTGTGTCGTGCCTCATATGGCTTGGCTTAGTGGTTGCCAGAGGTCATTTTTGGCGAATCTCGACTCCCGTGACTGGCTTGGCGGTTCGACGCGTTTATGCGGATCGTGTCGCGGTCATAGTCCCGGCACGCAACGAAGCGGATGTCGTGGGAGCCGCAATCCATTCGTTGCTCAAACAGGATTATGCTGGTCCGCTGAAAATCTTCGTAGTCGATGACCATAGTTCAGACAACACAATCGACGTGGTACGCCAGGCCGGGGCTGGTCTGGACGAAAAGGTGACAGTGACTTCGTCCGCGCCGCTGCCTTCGGGATGGACAGGAAAGATGTGGGCATTGTCTCAAGGAGTGGAACAGGCAAGTGAGTTCGCCCCCGACTATTTCCTGTTCACCGATGCGGATGTCCTTCACGACGTCGACAGCATCAGTTCCATGATTGCGGTTGCTCAAACTCGCAACGTCGATTTAGTGTCGATGATGGTTAAGCTGCACTGTTCTTCCTTCGCCGAACGAGCTCTCATTCCGGCCTTCGTGTTTTTCTTTTTCATGCTCTATCCGCCAGAGTGGGTCAATAACCCAAAACGCAGGACTGCCGCTGCCGCAGGCGGAGATATCCTTGTGCGCGTTGAAGCGCTGGCAAGGATAGGCGGCATCGAGGCCATCCGTAACGAACTGATTGACGATTGCGCCCTAGCGCGAGAAATAAAGTCCACGGGCACGATATGGTTGGGATTAACACAGAAGGCATGCAGTATTCGTAAATACGCGGGTCTTCGTGAGATTGGCCGCATGATCTCGCGCAACGCGTTTTACCAGTTACGTCATTCAATTCTGCTGTTGATTGCAACTGTTCTCGCATTGGCCATAACGTACTTAGCGCCACCGTGTCTGGTTTGCGTCGGCGGCTGGGCAACGATTTGGGGAGGCGCAGGTTGGCTTTTGATGAGCATCGCATTCTGGCCAATGGTGCGATTCTATTCGCGCTCCCCACTGTGGGCGGCGCTGCTGCCGTTGATCGCATTGTTTTACACGGCTGCGACACTCCACTCCGCAGTGCAATACTGGGCCGGGCGCGGCGGTTCATGGAAAGGCCGCGTACAGGACGGACGAGGCGGTTTTGTGCAGTAGGTACTCACCAAAGGTTAACGACGCATACGGCCCGCCCGGAAAAAGCAAAATGGCGTAGAGCCTCTAGGGGCTGGTGTCCAGACGTGCTCTTCCCCAGTAGTAAAATAATCTCCATTCAACGGGTGAGCTGTAGAGGCTGACACTTACTCCGCGTCATCTCGTGAGAGACGGCCTCTCCTTTTTGGTCTCACACAAGAGGCCACCGGGAACCGACGATTTCCGATGGCCTTTTACGCGGCGGGCGGGAGCCTTTACAAGAATTTCCAACAGGGGAGCGGAGCCGCTGTGGGTCTACAGGCCTTTGCTGTGGGGGCGACGTGGAGGACTGGTACTAGAGGTCATTGACGCGTCCGGCCACCAGATTGAGCCCCAGCAACTCGACGAAGACAGCGTCATTCCGACCACATTAAACGATCCCCAATCGTTTCTTCAGATACCATCCGACTATGAGTGGGGTGTCATTCGCCGCGACAAGACTAGTAACATCTTCAAAACTCCAGGACGATACACTCTTCGCCTTAAGTACCTCAGTCCAGCTCCCAAGAAGTACTTCGCTCGAGAGGGTGGCCAATGGGCAACAGAGGACGGCCCAGTCTTCTCCGAACCGGTGACAATCGACATCGAGTAGCAGATATTACAGAAATATTCGGGGACTTCCGGTGTCTTGCCGTGCAGTCGCTCGTGGATCCATGCGACAGCCGCGGCGATGAAGTCGGGGTCATTCGCTGGAAGTAAAGGGCCTGTGCAACTGAGAGCCCAACTTTGAGGACTGATTCCGACAGCAGCAAGGAGAGTAACGGCAACTAGCGC
>Ga0126371_10005396_pt1 | contig 11351 bp, 9 predicted proteins | sample PanSoiMetaPlot_4_FD_110145 | JGI IMG/M metagenome (GOLD analysis project Ga0126371, IMG submission 110145) | Tropical forest soil microbial communities from Panama - MetaG Plot_4 | ecosystem: Environmental > Terrestrial > Soil > Tropical forest > Bulk soil | place: Panama | collected 2016-02-17
ATGGCGCCCTGTGCGGTCGCCAGCACGAAGGGGAACTGGAACAGGATCCGCAGCGGCGTGCCGCCGGTATCGGAGAATCCGTGCACCACCTCGTCGAACACGATATTGCCGTCGGCGCCGCGTAGCGCGTCGATCAGCGCCACGGCGAATTCCGCATTGCCGGACGAGCCGAGGCCGTAGTTCTCGATCATGTCGGGGTCGGCGAGCACCCACAGGCGGTTGCGGCCGGTGCGCAGCTCGCCAAGCAGCATGCCCTTGTCGCTGCCGATGACCGGGCGCAGGCGCGACGACTTGATGAGCTGGACGCCGTCCGAAAGCAATGGAACGCGGCCGACCTCGTTGTGCGTCCAGGCCGGTGCCGTGGGGACGCGCACGACCTCGAGGCCGGGAAATTGCGCGGCGCGCCGCGCGTCGGCCTCCGGAAGGGGCGCAACGGAGTCGATCCAGCCGGGGTGGCGCTGGCTCGCCGCCCCCGTCCATTTCGGCAGGATCAGCAGCACCGTGTGCGCCGCCAGCAGGCTGCGCATGAGCTGCGGCGCCGCATCGGACGAGGGCTCGGCGACGATGAGCAGCCCCTGCGGATCGAGCTTGGCGAGCGAGTCGCTCCGGCTCTTGATCACACGCGCGCCGAGCCGGTGCATCACGTCGGCGATGCCCGCATAGCCGATCGCCGAGCGCGAGAACGCCGATGCCCGGATCGTGTCGGTGCTCTGGGTGTTGGTCGAGAAAAACAGGATGGTGCCGAGCCCGAGCACCAGCACGGCCGCGATCAATGCGACCAGGGCGCGCCGCGGACTGCTGCCGCTGGTCGTCATGCGGGCGCCCCGCCCCGCAGCGTGCGCCGCAAGCTGTCGAAGCTGCGCCGGCAATCGGCGTAGTCCTGCGCCTGCGCCGGATAGCCGCCGAAATAGGTGCGCTCCACCGCCGCGATGATGTCGCGCAGCGACGTGCGTCCCGCCGGGTCGAGCCGCGCGCCGCGCAAGATCTCGCGGCTGGTGAGGGAATCGGCGAACGTCTCGCGCAATTGCTCGCGAATGTCGGTGAGGCCCTGCAGCAGGAGCATGTGCATGGCCTCGACGAAGCGCCCCTCGTGGCTCAGCCGGTCGGCGGCCGCGAGCGCATCGAGGCCGCGCGCGAGCTCCGGCTCCACGGCGCCGGCCTCCGCCGCGTCCCATCCCTCATCGGACCGCCGGAACGGCGCCAGCAGCGTGTCGCGCATGGCAAAGAGGACGATCGCGACCAGCGCGATGATCAAGACCCAGATGATCCACTGGGGGAGCGGTATCCGCGTCGGTTCGATCCGGCGCGGAAAGTCGGTCTGCAGGTCGAGCACCCGGATGCTGTCCTTCGTCGCCTGGTCGATCCGCTCGATCGGGACGCGAAGCGGGCGGACGGCGGAGCTCGGCGGCGGCACGCTCGGGCGCGCGCCCGTGGACGGCGACGCGTCCGGCCGGCTTTGCGTCGTCGGCTGCCCCGGGCTGCCGGCGCCCGGCGGCGTGTCCTCGAGGGCTTGCGCCCGCAGCGGCATGGACGATGCGAGCGCGACTGCCGCAACCAGGACAGCGATGCATCGACGCATGCCGGCTCCCACTGCCGATGTCTGAAGAGAACGCCCGCTCGCAGAACGCCGCTCACGCGCCGTCGTGGCCGCCGGTTGGTCGGCGCCGCGCAGTTTAGCGCATGCCCCTAAAAAGTGGATACCGGTTTTCGCAAAAGATCATGCGGAAACAATAAGCGAGCGCATGATCCCGGAAAGTGGAATCCGGTTTTCGGAAAAGATCATGCACGAACAATAAGCTGAACTCGTGCCGACGATTCGAAGAAAAATATTCGCGATTCGGTACATGTTGCGCGTTGTGGCCGCGTGAATACCAGGTTCCTCACAGCATCACGAGCCCGCGCTGCGCCGCCCGGGCAACCGCCTCGGTGCGGCTGTCCGCATCGAGCTTGGCGAGGATGGCGGCGACATGGAACTTGGCGGTGTGAAACGAGATGTCGAGCCGCCGTGCGATCGCCTTGTTCGACAGTCCGTCGGCGAGCGCGGCGAGCACCTCGAGCTCGCGCGCCGTGAGCGGCGTCTCGCCGGCGCCGGGCGCCCGTGCGGCATCCTCGATCGCCGCCGCCGGCGGCGCCTGCACGAGCGCTGGCGGCAGCACGCAGAGCCCGTGCCGCACCGCCCTGAGCGTCGCGGCGATGTCGGCCTCGTGCGCCGTGCGCGCGATCAGCGCCCGCGCGCCGGCGCGCAGCAGATCGAGCGCTCCGGCCTGCGTCGCATCGACGATCGCGACGAAGGCCGTCTCGCGATAGCGGCGCGTCCATCGCCGCAACTGCTCGGCGGTCGGCGCATCCGCCAGCACCAGCGCAATCCGCCTCTGCGCGATCAGCCGCGCGAGCGCGGCCGCGTCGGCGACGATGCCGGCGAGCGCGAGATCGGCATCCGCCTGCGCCACCCGCGCGAGCCGCTCGCGCAAAGCGCGATCGGCCGAGCAGACCGCGATCACGGCGGCCCCGGCTGCGGCCGGCGGCGATCGCGCGATGGTGGCGAGCATCATCGAGGTCCTAGCTCCGCGGCCGCTCGCCGATGGTGACCTTGAGTGCGGTTGCGGCGCCGCCGCGCGTGAGCGCGAGGTCGACCGCGTTGCCGACGCTCTCCGGGCCGAGCAGCCGCATGATCTCGCGCACGCGGCCGACCGGCGCCGCATTCCACGCCGTCACGATGTCGCCGACCATCAGCCCGGCATGCGCCGCCGGACCTTCCGGATCGATGCCGACCACCAGCACGCCCCCACTTCCGCCTTCTCCTGCCCCTCTGCGCGCGCGGATCGGCTGCAGGCTGGCGCCGAGATATCCGCGGCCCACATAGCCCTTGGCGAGAAGCGTATCGACCGCGCGATCGATGGTCGCGCGCGGGATCGCCAGCACCCGCCCGCGCGGACCCGCCACCACCATGCCGACGACCCCGCCGTGCACGTCGACGAGCGCGCCGCCCTCGGCGGCCGGGCTCAGCGCGAGATCGAGGCGCAGCAGCGCGTCGATCGATCCGCCGCGCTGGCTCATCCACGCGCCGCCCACGAACGCGACACTGCCGACATGGGACAGCGGATCGCCGCGCTGGCTGCCGACCGCGAGGACGAGATGGCCCGCGCGCAGCGCGCCGCTGTCGGCGGTCTCGGCCACCGGCAGGCCGTCGGGCGCAAAGCGCAGCACCGCGACATCGGTCGTCGGATCGCGGCCCGCCAGCGTCGCCGTGACCTCGCGGCCGCCCGGCAGCACCACCTTGATGTCGTCGTCGCCGTCGAGAACCTCCTCGGCGGTCACGATCACGCCGGCGCGCCAATGAATGCCGCTCGCCCACGATCGGCCGGCGTGCACCGCGACGGTCGCGCCCGCGACGCGCGCGACCAGCGCCGCGACATGGTCGGACAGCGCGGCCAAAGGATTTTCCGTCATGGCAAGGCCTCCAGGTTGATACATGTGGGCGCTATCGCACGGCGTCGCGAGGGGTGGCTACTGGCCACATGGGCGGGGCCGGCGTAGAGAGGTAGAAAGAAAGAAGAAGAACGAAAGAAACGAAAACAATATGGGAGGATGAACGATGCGGCGGCTCGCCTCGATCGCGTGCTGGATCATCTGCGTGACGGTCGGCTTCTCGACCATCGCGGCACGCGCCGACGATTTTCCCACCCGCCCGATCCGCGTCATCGTCGGCTTCGGTCCCGGCTCCGGCGCCGACATCACGGCGCGCGTCGTCGGCGCGCGCATGAGCGAAATTCTCGGTCAGCAGATCGTCGTCGAGAACAAGACCGGCGCCGGATCGAGCATCGCGGCCGAGGTGGTCGCGCATGCGACGAAGGACGGCTACACGCTCTTCCTCGCGACCATCTCGCAGCCGATCAACGCCGCGGTCCTGCCGCATCTCAACTTCGACTTCGCCAAGGATTTCGCGCCGATCGTGCTCGTCTCCACCATCCCGAACCTGCTGGTGGTCAATCCCTCGCTCGGGGTGAAGAACGTCCAGGAGCTGATCGCCCTCGCCAAGAAGAAGCCCGACGGCCTGTCGTTCGGCTCCTCCGGCGTCAACACCGGAACGCATCTCTCGGCCGAGCTCTTCAAGGTGCTCGCCGGCGTCAAAATGGTGCACGTGCCGTATGGCGGCAGCGCGCAGGCGGTCCAGGATCTCCTGGGCGGTCGCATCCAGCTCCTGTTCACGCCGGCCTCGACGGTGGTCCAGTTCGTGCGCCAGGGCAAGCTCGTCGCGCTCGCCGCGACCGAGTCGCGGCGCATCGCGATCGCGCCCGATGTCCCGACCATGGCGGAGGCGGGCCTGCCGGGCTTCAACACGGGATTGTGGTTCGGCCTGATGGCGCCCGCCGGCACGCCGCGCAGTGCGATCGACAAGATTGCCGCCGCCGCCAACGAGGCGATCAAGACCGAGGCCGTCGTCGAAAAGCTGCGCCCACAGGGCATTACGCTGCTCGGCGGCTCGCCCGACGAGTTCGGCCGCTACGTCGCGGGCGAGATGCAGCGCTGGGGCAAGGTGGCACGCGAGGCGGGGCTGAAGCCGTAGAACGCAGTCATCGGAAGCGCCCAGGGTGGGCAAAGCGAGCGTGCCCACCGATGCGACCACGTGGGCACGCCGCACCGATCTCGGGCTTGCCCGATATCGGCTTCAAAAGATGCGCAGTTCGCGGGCAAGCCCGACCTGCGTGCGGTTTTGCCCACCCACGCCGGCCGCCGGCGGCCCGCGGAATTGCAAGTCCGGCCACCATGCCGCGCAGGCCCGTCATGCTATTGCCCTGATCTTGCCGCGCATAGCGGCTCCGACCCGATCCATCAGGGGTTGCTCGAAAGCCGGGCATCCCGCGGTGACTTCCATGCCCGAGCTCACGTTCCGCCGCCTTGCCGCCGTGGTCCTTCTGGCCCTGCTCTGCCTGCACGGCCCGCCTGCCCGCGCGCAGATCTCGATCCTGCCGACCGAGGTCGCGACCGACGTGAGCATCTCGTGGGAGGTGCGCAACCGCTTCCGCCTCTTCCGCGACGAGAAGGATTTCAACCGCCATCTCGCGGCGGAGAGCGGCCGCACGATCCTCGCGGCCGAGCAGACGCTCGCCCGGGAGACCGACGGCCGCGGCTGGGCGCGCGACATGGTGACGAGGCTGTGCGTCGACGGCGCCGGGCGTGTGCTCGACACCTGCGTGCGCGACGGCGTGCGCGAGTCCTATCTCGATCCGGTCGACCATCGCGTCACCGTGCGGCTCACCGGCGCGGTGCCGACCGATGCGAGCTGCGCCTGGTCGTTCGAGAACGAGCAGGCTCAGCCGCAGACCCTCACGGTCGGCTGCGGCGAGGAGGTGAATCTGCGCGCGCTCTACGGCAAGCCCACCAAGGTCACGGTCGACATCACGGCGGGCGGCGTGACGCGGCGCGCCTCCGACGCGATCGAGGTGCGCGACCTCCTGATCGCGGGCCTCGGCGACTCCGTCGCGTCCGGCGAAGGCGATCCCGACCGGCCGGTCGCGCTCGCCGACGACGGCTTCTGCTTCCGCAATTTCATCACCACCGGCCGCAAGGATTATTTCCGTCCCGGCCGCGTCGGCTTCGAGGGCGACAAGGCGTGCGATGCGGCGCAAGGCCCCAACTCCAACATGGCGGAATGGGCGCGGCTCTCGGCGCGCTGGATGTCGTCCGCCTGCCACCGCTCGCTCTACAGCTACCAGCTGCGTGCCGCGCTCGGGCTCGCGGTCGAGAACCCGCACGTCGCCGTGACCTTCCTGCCGCTCGCCTGCACGGGGGCGACGATCGAGACCGGCCTGTTCGGCACCCAGCGCGCGCGCGAGCTCAATTGCGGCGACAACAACGACAGCTCCTGTCCGACCACCATCCCGGGACAGATCCTGCAATTGCGCGTCATCCTCGATCGCGCCCGACGCGCGCAGCCCGAGCGCAAGCTCGACCTCGTCTTTCTCACCGTCGGCGCGAACGACGTCTATTTCGCCGGCCTCGTCGCCGACGTGATGATCGACTCCAGGGCCGAACGCCTGCTGGCGCGCCGCAGCGGCGTCATCGCGAGCCTCGAGGACGCGCAGTCGCAGCTCGACGAGGTGCTGCCCGGCAATTTCGCGCGGCTGCGCGCGGCATTGAAGCCCCTCGTCGGCGGCAAGCTCGACAAGGTGGTCTTCACCTCCTACGGCAATCCGGCGCTCGCCGCCGGCGGCGGCTTCTGCCCGGGCGGGCGCGACGGCTTCGACGTGCATCCCGCCTTCAACGCGAACGGCGAGCGCCTGCGCAAGGCGACCCTTTTCGTGCAGAACAAGTTCCTGCCCGCCATCAGGGCGCTCGCGACCTGCTCGGCCGGCGTCGCTTGCGGGCCGGGCGAGAGCATGGCGATCGCCGACGCCCACCAGGCGGCGTTCGCGCAGCACGGCTTCTGCGCGCATGCCGACACCGATCCGGATTTCGACCGCCAGTGCTTCAAGCGCGACGGCACGAGCTTCACCGACAACCTGGTCGACGGCGCGACCGATCCGATGAACTGCGATCTCGGCGCCAGCGAGTTTCGCGCCTATGCGTCGCGCGCGCGCTGGATCCGCACCGCCAACGACAGCTACTTCACGGCGATGACCTTTCCGCAAGGCCTCTCCTCGACCATCCAGCCCGCCGACCTGCACGACGCGACCTGGGGGATTCTGTCCGCCGTCTACGGCGGCGCGATCCATCCGACCGCGGAGGGCTATGCCGCCATGGCGGACTCGGCGCTCGGCGTCGCGCGTGCCGTGCTCAAGCTCGGTCCCGCGGTCGAGCCCGTGACCGAGAAGGCGCTGCCGCCGCCGGGTGCACCGCAGGCACCGGCGCAAGTGCCCCCGGCACAAGCTCAGCCGCAGGCGCCCCTGCCCGCGACGCCGCCCGCGTCCGAGCCTGATCAATACACGCCGCCACCGCCGCCGCGATAACGCACGTCGTTGTCCTGATTGAGTTCCGGCCGATCAGCCGGACGCCGATCCGGCAGGGAGCGCCGGGTCCTCAGCTCACCCCGAGCTTCTTCTGCAAGCTCGTCGACGACGTCGTGTACTGGAACACGAGACGCTTGTCCGGGAAGACGTAGTGGTACGCCTTCTGCGCCATCAGCGCGCCCTCGTGGAACCCACAGAGGATCAGCTTGAGCTTGCCCGGGTAAGTATTGATGTCGCCGATCGCGAAGATGCCCGGAACGTTGGTCTCGAACGCGGCGGTCTCGACCGGGATCAGGTCGTCCTCGAGCTTGACGCCCCAGTCGCCCACCGGGCCGAGCTTCATGGTGAGGCCGAAGAACGGCAGCATGGCGTCGCACGCGATCGTGTAGGGCTCGCCCTTGTCGGGCTTGGCGTTCGCGGCGGTGAGCTGGCCGTTGTCGCCGACGAGCGACGTGACCTGGCCGAGCTTGAGGTCGACCTTCCCCTCCGCCACCAGGGCCTTCATCTTGTTGACGCTGTCGGGCGCGGCGCGGAACTGGTCGCGCCGGTGCATGAGCGTCACGTGCTTGGCGACCGGCTGCAGGTTGAGCGTCCAGTCGAGCGCGCTGTCGCCGCCGCCGACGATCAGCAGCCGCTTGTCGCGGAAATGATCCATCTTGCGCACGGCGTAGAACACCGACGTGCCCTCATAGGCCTCGATGCCGGGCACCGGCGGGCGTTTGGGCTGGAACGAGCCGCCGCCGGCCGCGATCACGACGATCTTGGTCTCGAAGATCTTGCCGGCGTCGGTCTTCACGCGAAACAGCGGGTCGCCGATCTTCTCGACCGTCTCGACCATCTCGCCGAGATGGAACACCGGGCCGAACGGCTCGATCTGCTTCATCAGCGCCTCGGTCAGGCCGTGGCCGGTGACGTAGGGAATGCCCGGAATGTCGTAGATCGGCTTCTCGGGGTAGAGCTCCGCGCACTGGCCGCCCGGCTTGTCGAGAATGTCGACCAGGTGGCACTTCATATCGAGCAGCCCGAGCTCGAACACCGCGAACAGGCCGCACGGGCCCGCGCCGATGATCAGCACGTCGGTCTTGATCGGTTCGTTCACGGCTCGCATTCTCTTGCAACCCTTTACATATTCACGATCTTTGTCCGGCGAGGTGCCGGCCGGCAGCTCACAATCGCCCGCCACGCCGGAATGTTCCGGCGACTGTCTAGCCGGGGCATCGCTGCAGGAAAAGGGGCGAACCAAATTTGCCCGCGCGCATGGTGACCGCTCGGCAACCCCGCGATTTCACGAAAGAAATGGATGTCTCGTCAGGCCTGCCGCTCCGGCACCGATACGACGAGGCCGTCGAGCGCGTCGGTGACCTTGATCTGGCAGGACAGGCGCGAGCTCGGCCGCACGTCATAGCCGAAATCGAGCATGTCCTCCTCCATCGGCGATGGCCCGCCGACGGTCTCGCGCCACTGCTCGTCGACGTAGACGTGGCAGGTCGCGCACGCGCAGGCGCCGCCGCATTCGGCCTCGATGCCGGGGACGCCGTTGCGGATCGCCGTCTCCATCACGGTCGAGCCGATCTCGGCCTCGACCGGATGAGAAGCGCCGGCGGCATCGATGAAGGTGATTTTCGGCATTTGCGCTGCGCGTTCGGGAGGTGAGCGGCCGGCTCTGCCGGCCGGTCGCGCATCCTATATAGGCTCGCGGCGCAGCGCGCCAGTGCAGGCCGCAGCGCATATCCCGGCGAATCCGAGGGTGGACCCCGGTTCGCCGATCAGGATATGCGCAAAAGAGTTCAGGCCGCGCCCAGCATGTCCGCGATCGCCGCATGCGTCTCGCGCGCCGCGGCCGCGAGCGCCGCGACCGCGCGCGCAAGCTCGGCGGCGGGCGCCGCCTCCACCGCCTCGGCGGCGCGCGCCATCGGCCAGGCGCCGACGCCGCGCGCGGAGCCTTTCAGCGTATGGGCGAGCGCCGGAACGCAGGAAAGATCGACCGCCCGCATGCGGTCGATCAAGAGGTCGATCTGACGATCGAACAGCGCGAGCACCTCGCGCTCGAGCCCGTGGTCGCCGAGCGTCATGTGATAAAGATGCATGCGGTCGATCGCCGGCTCGTGCGCCGGCGCGGCGGGCCGGCCGGCGGCCGTGGCACGCGGTTGGTGCATTGTCGCCATCCCCGGAGGCTCTTGGGTGTCCTCGCTGGCCGCACATTAAGCAGACCACGGCGAAAACGGCGTAAACGCGCGCCCGTTCCGCAGCGCCGGCCGCGGCGAAAGGCTCGCTTGGTTAAGCAAATCTTGTCCTGCGCCTTACTCTCGCTCAGTCGCCGTCGCGGGGCGAAACCGCGTGACCATCCTCGCGCGGCGGAACCGCGTGCCCCAGCGCCTCGTAGCCGGCCGCCGTCAGTCGGCACACGAGCCATTCGGGCTTGATCGGGTTGCGCGTCCATGGCTCGGCCCAGCCGTGCTCGATGCAGGCCTGCACGGTCTTGGCCGGAACTTGGCGACCGTCGCGATCGAACAGCGGGAGTTTTCCACCGGGTTGATCGATACCGCGCTCAAGATATCGACGCTGGGCACCACTCGGCCGCACGGCTGCCTTATTAGTAACTTCATCATGACTGTCCGGAGGCGCGGGGATTTGGCTCAAGCCCATGTTGGAACTTGGAGTTTTTGGCTCCTGTCCATGTGTGCTCATGCTGTCACACCGTTAACGATGATTAAGAAGGCGTTACCAAAACGGTATCTTTGGGCCTGCCCTGCGGGTAGGATACCACTGTGGCACGGGGGAGTGCGAGCGGCCGAAGCCAAGGTCCGCCGCCCGATCGGCCATGCACGCCCGCGACGCGACCCACGCTGACGACGAGCGAGGGATCGCGATCCTGGTTCCGCGTACGACGAGGCGACGACCGAGATGGCAAACAGCCCGAAGAAGTCCAAGGACCCGACCGAGGTGGCCCTATCGGCCATCCAGGACGCGCTCGATATGGGCGCGCCGGAGCCGCGAACCAGCCTTTCGGCCCAGCGCGAGCCCACGCGCGGCGGCGAAGACGACATCTTCGACGAGGCCGCCGGCGCCGCGAGATTGCCGGAGGATCGTCCGGGCCGTCCCACCGCGAGCCTCGCCGCGAATGACGATCAGGCCAGCATCGGCCAGATCCTTCAGTCGCTGCAGCGTCGCCCCTCGCGCACGCCCTACCTGATCGCGGGCCTGTTCTCGGCCGCCTGGATCGTCTGCGCACTCGGCCTCTCCTATGCGTATCAGAGCGCGTTCGCCGCGATGGTCGCCCAGGGCGGCACTGCCATTCCTCTCCTCGCCGGCTTGATCGCCGGCTTTTTTGCGCCCGTCGTCTTCTTCTTCGTGCTCGCTCACATGCTGGCGCGCTCGCAGGAGCTGCGCGCCATCTCCCAGTCGCTGGCGCAGGTCGCGGTGCGGCTCGCCGAGCCCGAGACGCTCGCGCGCGACTCGATCGTCAATGTCGGCCAAGCGGTCCGCCGCGAGGTCGCCGCCATGGGCGACGGCGTCGAGCGGGCGCTGGCGCGTGCCGCCGAGCTCGAGGCGCTCGTCAACAACGAGGTCACGGCGCTCGAGCGCGCCTACAACGACAACGAGCTGCGCATCCGCACCCTGCTCGACGGGCTCGCCTCGCAGCGCGAGACCCTGGTCGGGCAGGCCGAGCAGGTGCGTACCGCCATCACCAACGTGCACCTCGACCTCTCGCACGACATCACCTCGGTCAGCGAGGCGGTGGCGGACCGCGTCAACGAGGCGGCGCAGCGCATCGCGCGCGCGCTCGCCGAGAAGGGCGAGCACATCACGGTCGCGCTCGGCCACGCCGGCGACTCGATGATCGATTCGCTCGGCGAGCGCGGCGGCGACCTGCTCGACCGCCTCGAGCGCACCAGCCGCGAGACCACGCACGCGATCGAGGCGGCGAGCGACCGCCTCACCTCCAGCCTCAATTTCAAGACGGACCATCTCAACGAAGAGTTCGTCGAGATCGCCACCAACATGCAGCAGATGATGTCGTCGCGCCTCGACCGCGTCGCCGACGGATTCGCGCAGAAGGCGGCCTCGATCGTCGACCTGATGGAGACGCGCTCGCACTCGCTGACGCAGACCATCGTCGAGACTTCGAGCCAGCTCGCCGAGACGATCGCGACCCGCGCCGACGAGGTCAACTCCTCGCTCAAGTCGACCGGCGACTCGATCGTGCTCGACCTGAGCCTGCGCGGCGGCGACGTGGTGTCGAAGATCGAGCAGACCGGCACCAAGATCACCGACACCATCATCGAGCGCGGCGACAAGGTCACGCAGACCTTCTCGGAGAGCGCCGAGCAGCTCGCCAATCAGATCGGCGCGCGCGGCGACTCGGTCAAGGACACGCTGGCGCAGCGCCTCGCCGCCTTC
>Ga0126371_10005397_pt1 | contig 11349 bp, 12 predicted proteins | sample PanSoiMetaPlot_4_FD_110145 | JGI IMG/M metagenome (GOLD analysis project Ga0126371, IMG submission 110145) | Tropical forest soil microbial communities from Panama - MetaG Plot_4 | ecosystem: Environmental > Terrestrial > Soil > Tropical forest > Bulk soil | place: Panama | collected 2016-02-17
CCAGGCGCGGACGGCCCTGGCGGTTGCCATTTTGATCGCCGCACCCATCCGCCTCGGCAACCTGGTCGCGCTTCGCCTGGGCGTGCATCTGCTCTCCAGCCGCCGCACCGGCGGCGTGTGGCATATCGCCATCCCGGCCGACGAGACGAAGAACACCCGCGCGCTGGAGTTCGCCCTGCCGACCTACGTGGTGGCTCTGACCCGTCAGTACCTGGAGCACTTCAGGCCCCACATCGCTCCGCCTGGCAATGACTATCTATTCGCCTCGCCCTCTGGCGGCCATCTGGCAACGGACAATCTCGGTCCGCAGATTTCCCGTTTCGTGCGGCAAAGGACTGGCCTCGAGGTCAACCCCCACCTGTTCCGCCATCTGGCGGCCAAGCTTGTCCTGGAGGACACCCCGGGCGGCTACGGCATCGCACAGGACATCCTGGGCCACAAGAACCCGCAGACCACGCGCAACTTCTACGCCGGCACCGAGACAGCCGCCTCGTTGGCACACTTCGAGCAGGTCGTGCTGCGCAAGCGGACGAAATTGTCATGACGCGGCGCTACTCACCTGAACGACACTATCTGGCCTTCACGGCGTGGCCTGCCCAGGACCAGGTCATATGGGCAAAGCTGACTGAAGCGGGCCCCACCATCCTCGATGATCGCGGCGCGTTCGCCGACAGCCGCCCGCGCACCAACTTGACGCGCCAGAAGAATTACAGCCACTGGCTCACCTACATCACGTTGAACCTCCCCGATCTGCTGCCCCTCATGCCGGCCGCGCGCATCCGTCCGCCCACAGTCGCTGGGTGGCTCGCAGTCCTGGATCGAACGGTCGCGCCGTATACGCGAATGAGGCGTGCCGTCGACCTGCTGGGTATCGCGCGCGCCATGGATCCCGATGTCGACTGGAGTTTCCTTCAGCGCGCCGTCCGCTCGCTTACCGTCCGCGCTGTGCCGAGCCGCAACAAGGAACCTCGCATTCGACCCTCAGCCACGCTGGTCGAGCTCGGATTCGCCCTGATGCGAAAGGCTGCCATCCTGCCCGCAGGTAGGGCACGTGCGGCAACGCTCTATCGCGATGGCCTGATGATCGCTCTGCTGGCGCTGCGGCCGGTCCGCCTACGCAATCTCACTGCATTGGAGTTCGGACGAACGCTTCTCCAAAACCCGGCGGGGTGGCGAATTACATTACCCGCCGAAGAGACGAAAACGCATCGTAAGATTGAGGTTGAGTGGCCGTCCGCACTTGTGGCCGCACTTGCCACGTATCTCGAGCTCCACCGGCCAGTGCTGCTACATGGCAGCACGGCGAAGGCAGTATGGATCGGTTCCTCTGGCCAAGCGCTCGCAGCGCACACAATCCGCCAGGCGATCATCCGCCGGACACAGACAGCGCTCGGTGTCCCGATCAACCCTCATCTCTTTCGCGACTGTGCCGCTACCACCCTCGCCATCGAAGATCCGGCACATATCGGGGCGGCAGCGACCATCCTGGGCCACACCTCAAATCGCACCACCCACAAACACTACATTCAGGCCAACACCCTCGCAGCCAGCCGCCGTCATTTGGACGCCGTTGCGGCTCGGCGGCGGCTCGCGACCGCACGCAAATCGTGATATCGGCCGCGAAACCCACTCACGCAATCCGTCAGATAGGCGGTCCAGCTTCTTCTACCGCGATGAGGATAACACTTTGATTGGCGTGCAGCCCGTCGGTCGCCATTCTCGTACGGCGCGCCGCGATGCTGCACATCGGCCCATGTCGCAGCGCACGCAGTGCATCAATCCACAGCGCATAGGTGATATTTTATTTCAATAAGCAGGGAGGTACCTTGCCGTGCGAACAACACCATGCCAGTATGAAAACGTTAATTTGAGAAGGGCTTGAAGGTGAGCGATGAATCGCTCGAGCTCCGGCTTGGCCTCATTCGTCAAGCCATTGTCGGGCTCGTTCGCCGTGACGGACCGGACCTAACTGCCCGCCAGTTGGCCGTTTTACTGACCACCTATTTAGAGAACGAATCGCAGACAGTGCGCGGCTTGGCCGCTCAGCTACACGTAGCGAAGCCAGCGATCACCCGCGCACTCGATCGCCTCGCTGAGTTTGATCTAGTGCGCAGGAAACAGGATCCACTTGATAGGCGCAGCGTTCTCGTCCAGCGGACGCCAACTGGCATAGGGTTTCTGCGTGAACTCAGCCAAATCGTTGCAGATATGCGTGTACAGTCCAGAACAACCACCCCTACAGCCCAGGCAACGCACACATAGCATTCCTAAATTCAACTACCCGTTCTGATCGACCTCACTTCGTGCTTTCCACAAGGACTGGCCGGATGGAACTCAGTGCGACTTGCAGTGAGTGAAAGCGTTGAATCTTTGTTCTCCGGCCTGACTGCAATACGACCCAGATATCCCGTCCTGAAGCCGCATAGACGATATGCGATGGTGTGCCGTGGGAGTCTGCGTTGATGAGGATCCTGTGACGGAGGTCCGGATCGTCGCAATGCCGCTCGCTGACGTAAGCGGACGCGATATCGCCAGCTGTTGCGAGCCAGTCAGCCAGCACAGCCCGCTCGTCGGGCGTCAGGAGACGCGCCGGGAAATGACGAGTTATGTTGCGCATAGGGTCAATACGCCGCCGCTGCTCTGTCGGGACGGATTGAAGCGCCCCTGTTACCTCGATTACCGAGACTTCGATTTCAGTAGGTTGTCGGCACCGTTATCTCGGTCAATATCGTGCCTGGCATCCAGGTCAGGCTCGCCAACGCTTTGGCGACCGAGCCATACCTGCGTTTGCGGCCGATGAGCGGCTGGACAAAGACAGCCCCTGCGGTGCGCCACATTATCACTCGGCAGGTACGACTCATCTCTGGGTAGAATGCGATCACCTCTTCGTATTCCTCACCCACGGTGCCATGATCGAGGCGGATGACCAGACCGATATTGCGAAGGTCAGCCCATCTTTTGATGAGCGCGAGGTCGGCAATCTCAAATGCAACGCCCCTCAGAAGACAGGACGATGCAGCCGCCATGCCGCGTTTGCTCGAATGGCACATAATTCCTCCCCGGCCAGCAGCGATGTGGGTGGTGGCGATCGGTGCGGTGGGATACGTTGTGGCGAGCCAGGCTGTTGGGTCACCTTTGGCAGCGCTCCTCATCGCCATGGACATGCTGCCCGTCGGGGCAAATAGCGCGCCCGGAGCTCCGCCAAATTCTCATGCAAAACGCCCATCCGCCGTGTGTTCCCGGAACATCCTGGTCAGGGGTTACATACCTCACGTTTTCGTGATCAGGCAACCCGAGACCCACGATCCTTGTGATCACATCTTCAATCCCACTGCATATCTATCTGATACCGCAATGTAAGTGGCCGGCCGGGTTGCCTCTGTGGCCCAATCTTCCCGGGCCCCAGCCAGAGGTATCGGTGCCGGTGATCGCCGCCCAAGGACCCGTGTACAGGCCGCGAAGCGGCGATTCCGAAGGACTGGCGCCGCTGTAAGCCGGACCGGCTGGCGCGCAGCACGGCTCAGCTTCTGCCCTCGCCTGGCATGACCACCTGCCTCCGTTCGCTTTCGGCCTTGAACATGGGATGGTGGTCAGGTCGGTGTGAGAGATCACGATGCCACACACTCGGACGCAGGTGCAGCTCTCACCTATGCGGCGATGCTCTCCAGCAACTCAGGCCCATTGTTCCGCGGCGAGCCAACGCGACGATCGACCGGCCCATGCGCATCAATCCATCCATCAGGTGCCGGACATAAAAGCGCCACACGGTCGCCGTCGACCTTCGTCGCCATTACTCCGGTGCGGTCGAAGGAAGGCAAAGCCGGGATGTCAGCACAGGCAGCGGCAGACCTGATCTTGGGCGTCACAATACTGATGCCCCTGACGGTTTGCCTTGTCGTTGTGGCGGTCACCTGGACATTGGAAGACCTTGCGGCTTGGTCCGAGGAGCGGGCGAAGAGGGGGCGCCAATGACGGCAACGTCGCTCCGTGATGCTGCGGCCACTACAATCGCCATCGAGGACCCCAGGCATGTCCGCGATGCCCGCCTCGTACTCGGCCATGCCAGCCTCGCCACCACCGAGCGCCATTATAACCAGGCGCGCAGCATCGAAGCTTCACGTCGGCATCAGGCCGTGCTCGCCGGCCTGCGTGGTCTCTGAGACGGGGGAACGATCTGAAGCGTTCGAGGCAAATGCCGTACCGTGATCGATACAGTCAGGTTTCAATTGTAGTCTGCAATATAGAGGGCGGCTGACGCGCCATCTGGGCTGAATTGGCGCTGACTGCCTTCGTGCAGCGACAAACCCACTTCTGCGCAGGGATAAAAATGTGACGCGGTATGTCGTTGGTCTGCATCCGTTGCATCCTTATAAGCAGGCGCTGCTGGTCGCGGCCTTGCCTCGCACCCGGACGACCTTAGATAACCGACCCGGCTCAAACAGTTTTGGTGAGGTGGCTCTCCAAAGCTCTTGCCAAGATGTCCTGCCTCAGCGGCTTTGCTAGACGCTCGATGCTGCCAAGTGCCGAGCCTTGTAGGTCGGCATAGCCAGTCATCAGGAGAACCGGTAGGTGTGGGCGAATATGACGCAGTTCATCGGCCAGTTGAACGCCGGTCATTCCCGGCATGGCATAGTCGGTAATAACCAGGTCAACCTGTCGGTCCTGACGTAAGCGTTCCAAGGCCTCCTGACCGGCGATTGCTCCGATCGTGGCGTAGCCCAAGTTTTCCAGCATCGCCGCAGTGCTTGTTAGGACCAACGGATCGTCGTCCACGACCAATACGGTCCCCTGCTGCGGCTGCCGGGCGTGCTGCGCTCGGTGCGTCAGACCACTCAGCGCCGAAGCGCCCTTTGCCCGCGGCAACCAAAGCTCGGCTGTGGTTCCGACTCCCTTCTCGCTGTGCAACAGGAAGCAGCCGCCTGATTGCGCGGCAAAGCCGTGGACCATGGAGAGACCAAGCCCCGTGCCCCTGCCAACGTCTTTGGTCGTGAAGAACGGCTCTGTGGCGCGTATCAGCGTTGCTTCGTCCATGCCTTGGCCAGTGTCGATGACGCTGAGCACCACGTATTGGCCAGGCGGCAGCCCGTTCGCCGCTTGCAGATGCTCTTCCTCGTGCTGCGCTGTTATCGTTATCTCACCGCCGGTGAGCATTGCATCACGTGCATTCATGGCGAGATTCAGGATCGCGAGCTCTAACTGGTTCGCATCGACCTCGACCGGTGCGACGAACTGCGGGAAGCGCATCACAACTTTGGCACTTGTCCCAAGCGAACTGTTCAGCAGCGCCGACATCCCGTTGATCAATTGCGGCAGGTCGACGACCTCTGGCATGAGCGCCTGCCGACGACCGAAAGCCAGCAGGCGTTGCGTCAGGGCGGCTCCTCGCTCCGCAGCCTGGAGGCCGTGGCCAACAAGCGCGCCGCCCGATGGTTGTCATTCGGGATATAGTTTCGCAGTAAGCCCAGGCTGCCCAGCGAGGCGCTCAGCAGATTGTTGAAGTCGTGAGCAATGGCACCAGTCAACTGGCCGACCGCTTCCATCTTCTGGGCGTGACGCAGGCTGGCTTCAGTGACGCGACGTTCTGCTATCTCTGCCTTCAAGCGCTTGTTGGCCGTATCGAGTTCGCGAGTACGCTTCGCCACTTCGACCCGCAATCGCAGTGTCTCGCCAAAGTATTGGCTCGAGCGCCGACTGGTGGCCATCAAGGCGATGAGGAAGATGACGATCATTGCGGCACATGCAGCAAGACGCGCCGCTCCGGCCAGCGCAAACCAGATAGCAAGTGGCAACGCGGCGGGCACGATGAAGGCAATGACGGTCGGCAGGTGCGGGTAGTGCAACGAAGCGGCGCCAGCGCACATGCCGCCGATCACGAACACCCAGAACATCTGGTCGATGCTTGATGTAGGCAGCAGCAGAACAGAGCCGATGCCCCATAACAGGCCTGCGGTCAAAGCGTTGCACGTGCTGGCCAGAGCCCAGACACGATATCGCTCGGGCGTTGATCCGATATGCCGGTGCGCCCACCAAAGGCTGAGTCGGCCCGCGGTAACAAGGACGGCCACCCCGAGCCAAACATAAACTCCAACTCCCCCGGTTGGCTCAGCAGTCACGAGCACGCCGGTCATCAGCACAGCATTGGCTATCGAAACAAAGGCCGCGAGCGGGATTTGTTCGAGGGTAGCCCTTACTCTTTCGATGCCGATTTCAGCTTCGTCGGAAGCCTCGTTGGTTGTTTGGTGCATTGGGGACTGCCATCATCGGGCACCGTTACATATTATCCTCTGACGTCTCGCTCACACCACAAAATAGTCGCCGCAGGCCTTCGGTCGGTATCGCTCGCTCGAGTCCACAGCATTGAGCGTTAATCGAGCGTTAACTTCAGAGCGATCAGTGCCCTCTCCGAGGCGATCCCCGCCTCGTCGAGCACCGTCGCACCAGTCGTTCCGCCAAGTCGTGTGCTCGTACCCGGCCGCCGATCAGAACCCTCGACATGCCTTTCCTCAGCAGCTGCAGATCGCCTCCGCTACAGAGCGTAGAACTTACGCGTCGCCGGGCTCTTCAGCGGGTCAGACAGCGGCAATAAGTCCATCGCGAAGCAACGAACGGCATGAGCTGCGCGGCGGCAATCAGGATGGTTGCGAGCGTCAATCTGGATGGAATGACGCCGGGGCCGGCCGGAGGGCGGCGTGGCCCGACCGTAGGCTGGCCCAGGCGTCGGAGTGGTTCCCGGTGGGGCGGCCTGCGACTCCGTGAAGCGTGTCGGGATGGCGGGCTCTCAAATCCCCAGAAGAGATCCCGCTGTGCCCGGCAGAGGCATCACTGACCAGCAGGCCACCTTGTACATGGAGCTCAGACGAACCCACAGCCGCCAAACCGCCGCAGCGAAAGCCGGTTTCGGCACCGGCACCGCGCCCCGGCTGGAAGCGGATCCACGATTGCCGTCGTAGAAGCGGGCGCCGCGGGGCCGGCGCCAGAGGCCCCTTCCCTACTGCTCCTCGTGGAGGCGTAGCTGCTCGATTCGCCCGGCCTGGCGCACCGGCAGGGGCCGCTCAGCTGGCGATGCGAGGCCTTCGCCGGCCTTCCAACACACGCCACTGAAGAGCCATACACGGTTTGCGAAAAGTACGTCTCTGATGCGCGACCAACGCCACCACAGCAATGTGTGCAACGTGATGAACGCGGCTGCGGTAATCACCGTCAAGCAAAGGAGAGGCATGACCACACAACGGGCGACCGAGAGGCAACAGCCTGCAAGGAGCGCGTGCCAGCTGGCTTGGTTGACGAAAACCCGTACGAATGAACCGGGTGCGAACATGTCACTCGACCTCCACCGCCGTGAAGATGTCGAATACGTGGGTCGACTCGGCGAAGGTCCGGCGCAGGGCCATGCCCGGAAGGGATGAGGCCCGAAAGGAACTTTGCAGAACCGGCAGTCCCGACGGGTCTATGCATCGGTCGGTATTCCAACCCAAGATCAGCCAGCCATGACTCTTCAGAAGGAGACGGCAAGCTCGCAGTGCCGCGTCCTGGTCCGAAACGCTATTGAGACCGAAGCCGAAGACCCCATTGAGCACGATCCCATCGAACCGCAAGGCTGGCAAATAGTATTGGGCATGCTGGACAGCCCCAGTAATGTGCCGTCCTGGTGCGCCCCAGCGAGCGGCAGCTGGATCGATATCGATGGTCCAACACTCCGCCCCGTACACTCCGAACAGCGCTGGGTAATGCTTGGTGTATGGCCTACAACCAATGAGCAGCACTTTATCGACATGCCGCGCGACGGCGGGGATTAATGTGCGCTCCAGATGGACGCGATCTGGGAGACGGGCAATCCCAAGCTCGCCATACCATGTCCCGAGGCGCTGGCGGACAGCTCCAGGCAAAATCGTGCGCGCCATTCGGCGCCACAAAGCGTGTCCGGTATGCTCGTTGACATCCTGTATGTGCCCCACTCCGATCCCTCTACCCTGCTGGGAGACCGGGCCTCCATTCAGTAGTCACGCCTGATAGTTCGCTGGTTTCTCGCTTTAGCGAGACGACGTTGAGCGCTTCCGTGATCGGTTTGGTATTGGGCAATATTCTGCCGACGAGGACGCCCCTCGCGCGGCTTCGTTACCGCATCGCCCATGCTACCTGCAACCATGGTGTGGTATGGCATTTAGCAAATCAGCGAGATCAACGGATGCTGATTGGTCAGCCGCCTCGCACGACGACATCGAGTACGAGCCCCATTAGAAAGGCAACGGCAACCCCTGCGAGCACTCGCTCCCACCACGTCGCCAGCAGGCCATCATGCCGTGCACTGGCCGATTCGGGGCTGACTGTTTGCTCCATGTCGCTCTCACGCCGTGGGTGCGCCGCTTTCCCTGTATGCGCGCTATGATTGCATCAATGCAACCTAATTAAATCTCGTATCGCGGCGGCTTCGTTGGAATTTATAAGCAGATGCCTGTGCAGACGGATCGTCATCATTAGTCACCACGGCCGCACACAGCCCGGACGTGCACACCGTGTCGATGAGCTGCAGCGGTCGCAGCGCCACCGGAGCCCGACCAGCGGCACATCACCTCGGCCGCCAGCGACCAGCCCTCGACTGGGGCGTAGGCCGACCGCACGATCGCGGCCGCCAGCACGCACGACGCGGTCGGGCGCGTGATGCATCCGCACGTCCAACGCCTACGTGTTCCGCGATCCGCACTGTCACTCGCCGGCGTCCGGATTCCAGGTCCGGAAATCTGACTGAGACACCGGATCAAGGTGATTCTACCCATCGGATACAGGCGCCGATCGACCCGGACAGCCCATTGGAGCGTGCCTTGTGGCAGCTGGCAGCATGATCGAAGGCAGAATTGCTCGCGAATAGGACGATGTGACATGCTCACGCCGACACCTCACCATAACCGTTATCGACGGCCGCCAGGGCGCAGAAGGCGCAGCCGGTCAGCCTGACCCCAAGCGCAAAACGACCCCCGCCAAGCATCCGGCAATGAAAGCAGATGACTTATACACGAAGCATCCAATGGGGTTGCGTCTTTTCTGGAGTCGTAATGACTACTATTTGGATGTTCGACAACCAGTACGCAGTCGGTGCGGGAGTGCCCAGCGGCGGAATGCTGATCAACTCCGACACACTCACGCCTGCCGAATTCGCTTGGGACATAATGCATCACGGCTATGCTTGGCGTGGGTTCCAGCTTCCACATGCACCGAGCATCGCACCTGATATCGTCCTCACAGTATTGCTCCAATATCTTACTGGAGACTGGCGCTGGGCTTATATGATATATGCTGCACTTTATTTGTGTAGCATGACCTTACTGGCCGCCCTAATCGCACGATCTGTGGTGGGCATTAATTTGGTCACAGGTTCGAGCTATTTTCTTATGCTCATCATACCGATCCTCGTGATCGAAACAGTGACACCGACCCTCGTACACCTCCATATTCAGTCATTTGCGCACGTGGCACATGGCGGTCCACTCTTATTATCGGTAGCAGGAATTTATTTGCTCTGGTTGGCCTGTCGAGCTCCGTCGACTATGCGCATCCTATCCGTTTTTGGAATCGGCTTGCTCGCCGTTCTGTCTGATCGCTTATGTCTTGCGACGTTTGTTGCTCCCGCATTGGCTGGACTGATGAATAGGTGGTGGTGGCGGGCGATAAGCTGGCGATGGGCCGCACTAATGCTCGTAACCGTGGTGTCGTCAGCGTGCATCGCGTGGACACTGTTTGATTGGCTGCCAACTGAGGGGACACCTGAGATTCAGTGGTTCGCACTTTCGACACATGCTATGGCACTAGTGAACGGGATCGGCCATCTGGCGAAAGAGGCGCCACACGCCCTGGCGGTGGTCTGTTGGGGACCCTTGCTCGCGATGGCACTCCTTCGTATGTCGATCATCAGGCAGGCTATCGGGCTGCGACTCGATTTAGACCGCCAAGAGGCGTTCTCCTTTTGGTGGCATATCGCCGCGACAGCTGTGCTAGCTGACTTCGCGCTCGATGCATTGATCCATACCGACTCCTTCCGTTACCTCGGAGCCGTTATCTGGTGGCCCATTATAGTCATCGTCTGGGCCTTGGCAGGCGTCCTTGGCCGGCTCGGGATTCCCGTAAGTGCTGTGACAGTCGGGGGCCTGAGTCTTTCACTCGGATCGGCCTATGCGTGGAATGGATTGCATCAGCCCGTCATCCTAACCGGACAACAGCCGCTCGCCACCTGCGTGCTGCAAGCCGGTGCCGCCGCGGGGCTTCGCGCGGGCCTTGCCAATTACTGGCTCGCTCGCGTGACGGCGGCTGCTAGCGGATGGCGACTGCAGATAGACCCGATCACGAGTTCTGGAAGCGCCCACTATTGGGCAAACGACCGGTATTCATACATCAACGACTCACATCACGGTGGCGAGCCGCCACCCTACAATTTTATTGTCGTGAACGGCCTAGAAACGCCAGTTATCCGGGTTCGATACGGCGATCCGGATCGAACCTTGGAGTGCGGTGGCTTCTCGGTTTGGATTTATGATGACCTGGGTCGGCTACGCCGAACTCTGGCACTCCTCTCCGCGCCGGTCTTTGCCTCCTTCTTGGCCGATGGACGACCCCTTTGCGTGCCTGGCGCCAACTTCTTCGGTCGCGACGCTACGGTCGACGGTATGTGGCTGCGCGTCGCATTGAAAGACTCTTACGAGGGTTTCACAACTGCGGGGCCTTACATCACCATCCCAGCGGGTGATTGGAGAGTAAGGCTATCGTACGACTTAATTTCACCCCAATCCCAAGATGGTCGCTGGGAAGTCGCCGACTTGCCTCAGGGCCGACTTTCAACAGGCCGGCATGTTGCAGAAACCACGATATCGCTGACGCGTCGAATGGATAATGTGGAGGTCCGAACCACGCTGCCGGCTGGCGCGGTATTCGAGCTATATTCCGTGGAAGTTGTTCCGGAACCAGCGATAAAGCGATTCGACGATGAACCCTGTATGCCATAATCACCGCGTTGCGCAATGTGGGTTCAACACGCCGGTTACTCCATGGATGACGACGACGCGGGCGCTAATGGGCGGTTTGGAACAGTCGTCAAGCACTCTGAGGACCGCCGGGCGCAATGGGATCGGCTTCCGCATGGCGAACCTCCTCCTCTGTTCGCCAGCCTTGAATCAAAACCCCACCGCGTCGGGAAGCCCCTCATTGAGTCTCACTCAACCGAACTTGGTTAGCTACCTACATGAATGATTGCAGCAGCACTCGGAACACCCGTCGCATCCAAGGCAAATAGCATGTAGTAGCCCGGCACCGTGATGCCCGGATCGCTCGGCACATTGAGCACGAAGCTGCCATTGATATTGC
>Ga0126371_10005398_pt1 | contig 11349 bp, 10 predicted proteins | sample PanSoiMetaPlot_4_FD_110145 | JGI IMG/M metagenome (GOLD analysis project Ga0126371, IMG submission 110145) | Tropical forest soil microbial communities from Panama - MetaG Plot_4 | ecosystem: Environmental > Terrestrial > Soil > Tropical forest > Bulk soil | place: Panama | collected 2016-02-17
CGTATGAGTGGATTACGATTGTAGAACGCCAACGAGTTTACATGGCATGTGCTAGTTTGACACAGCAGCTAAAACCCCTCTGAGAAGATGTGACATAACTGCACAGGCTACAGCCATTGATAAACGTTGCCCGAAGGACTTAAGGTGGCTACTCATTTTCTCATGAGAACGATGGTACAGAGGGACGAGCGATTCATGCGCATAGCGCTGAGGGAAGCGCAAAGGGGGCTAGGACGGACGAGTCCTAACCCAGCTGTTGGAGCTGTCTTAGTATTGAACAATCGGATAGTCGCAAAAGGACATCACCGAAGAGCAGGATACGAACATGCTGAAGTCGAATGCCTCCGTAATTTCAGCGGCCCCGTGCCCGCTGGGGCCACGCTTTACATTACTTTGGAGCCTTGTTCCACTGTCGGCTTTACCGGCCCATGCACCAACGCGATTCTCCAAGCGGGAGTAAAGAACGTAGTAATCGGTGCAGTGGATGTAAACCCTCGGCATCAGGGAAGAGGCATTGTGCAATTGCGAGATGCAGGTGTCCACGTGCGACAGGGAATTTTAGCTGAGGACTGCGCTCGACTTAACGAGGCTTTCAATAAATGGATTATCAGCCGGCAGCCTTTTGTCATTGCAAAGTGCGGAATGTCTCTCGATGGTCGATTGACGCGTCCTCCTGGTGAGTCTCGCTGGATCACAAGCCCTGCAGCGCGCCGTCATGCGCGCGACCTACGCGCCCAGGTTGACGCGATCTTGGTGGGAGCGGAAACCGTAAGAGCAGATAATCCGCGATTAACCTTGCGTGGCACACGGCACGTACAACAGCCGTGGCGCGTTGTGCTAACTCGCTTGGGTAACCTGCCAAAGCGGGCGCATTTGTTCTCTGATCGGCTAGCTGCCAAAACGTTGATTTATAAGGGCAAATCTCTGGCAAGCGTGTTGAGGAATCTCGGCAAAAAAAATGTCACAAGTGTGCTCATCGAAGGTGGCGGCGAAATACTTGGCCAGGCGCTCGACGCCCGTTTGATTGATAAAGTGCAAATTTATTTGGGTCCGCTATTTGCCGGCGGGCCTGTCATTGCATTTTTCGGTCATGGAGCCAAGAGCACTGCCGAGGCGATGCGTTTGGGTCGCGTCTCGTATCAACAGATCGGACAGAACGTTTGCATTACAGCCTATGCAGAAATTCAGCCGCCCAAATAAAACCAGAAACATTCGGTCACGGTTTTTGTTTAATAACGTAAGGAGGTTAATATGAACTGGAAAAAACTTCTCTTAATTGGATTGGTGGCAGGGGGACTAGCTTTCGTTCCGGCACAGCGTTCTAATGCTGGCGTCTCGGTGGGAATAGGGTTTGGATTTCCGGCCTATTATGGCTACTACCCTTACGGATACTATCCATACCCCTACTATTACCGACCGTATCCGTACTATGGCTACTATTATGGGCCTTCATTCTATTGGTCCGGCGGACATCGATATTACTACCGCCACCATCATTACCGCCATCACTGATAAGCTAGTGCGGGATGCAGATCGGCTGGCTCGAAAATAGCCTCGAGCCAGCAATTCTCTTTATGACATTCGGCGCGCGCAGGTGTTAAAAAACACAAGTGATGCGTCGTATTATTTTGGCGACGCAGATGGTTTGGTAGCTGACTGAGCTGGCTGTTTAGATGGAAACTCCTTTTTTAATTGCTGTATTAGAGCCGAAAGTTCCTGCTCTCGTTCGGCGTCGATTTGTTGCCGGAGTGCGTGCTCCATCCTTTGGCGTTCTTGTATGTAGCGAGACTCGAATAATGCCTGTTCCTGCGGACTCAAATGAAGCCCAGAGTCGTGCACCGCAGCTTCGGTTTCGCGCTTAATTTGCTCGCGCCGTACCTTCTCTCGTTCACGCATAACGTTGCGCTGTTCCGGACTCATTTGCATCCAACGTTCAGCATTGCGGCGAAATCTTTGCTGGGCTGCCGGAGGAAGTGCAAGCCACCGTTCACGCATGGTCTGCGTCGGTGGTGCTCGGTGCAGCGGCGGCCCAGTGAACTGCCGCCCGCCGGACCCATGCGGTTGCGCTTCTACTGAGGCACAAACCGAAACGAACAATGCGGCGACTACGCTATAAACTTGGCTTGTTTGATTTTTCGTCCCACAGCTTATTTTCATCCCAAGCGATCAATTCATCCAGATCGGCGACAACGTCGTAATCCTGCGGATCAATTTTGGTCACCACGTCGAGTTCGCTCACAGGCGACGCTCGCGGCACAGAATGGTGCGAAGCGATTGCTGCCCACATCACGACGATTGCAACGGCGGATGCCGCGGCGACCCTCCGGAAGCTAAGCCAACTTCGCGTGCGCTCGAAGAAGCTCACTTCCTGTCGGATCTTCCTCACAACGTTCCGGGCGAAAAATGGCGAGAACCTGGGCTCGGGGCTCCGGCCCAGTAAATCCCATAGCTTCCAGTCATCCTCCCTTTCCATACTGTCTATTAAGTTAAACTGCTTTCAGTGTTGGAAGTTGCGCTCGCGGAAGCCGTAAAAGCCGATATTTACACGCCAGGAGCCTCCAGGAAGCCCTCCAGCTGCCGAATACGAGTCGGATGCCGCATTTTCCGCAAAGCTTTGGCTTCAATCTGGCGAATGCGTTCGCGAGTGACCTGAAACTGCCGGCCTACTTCTTCAAGCGTCCGGCTGTATCCATCAACCAGCCCAAACCGTTGCTCCAGCACCTGTCGCTCACGAACTGTTAGAGTCTCCAGCACGTCCTTGATTTTCTCCTTCAACAAAACAATCGCGGTCATGTCGCTTGGGTTTTCTGCGCCTCTGTCTTCGATAAAGTCGCCAAAGTTGGTTTCTTCACTTTCGCCAACAGGGGATTGCAGGGAGATAGGCTGTTGCGCCATCTTCAGGACCGCTCGGACGCGATCCACCGGCAAGAGCACCTCTTCAGCTACCTCTTCCGGTGTGGGCTCACGGCCGTATTCCTGCACCAGCTGCTTTTGCACACGCATCAGCTTGTTAATCGTCTCGATCATGTGGACGGGAATTCGAATAGTACGCGCCTGATCAGCAATGGAACGCGTGATAGCTTGACGGATCCACCATGTTGCATAAGTCGAAAATTTGTAGCCGCGCCGGTATTCGAACTTCTCGACGGCCTTCATCAATCCCATATTTCCTTCTTGGATCAGGTCGAGAAAGGACAGACCACGATTAGTATATTTCTTTGCAATTGAGATAACGAGGCGCAGGTTCGCTTCCACCATTTCGGTCTTGGCGCGTAAAGCTTGGCGCATCCAACTTTTCAACGCTTTGTACAGCTCCGCATAATTAGAAAGCGAAAACCAGATACTCCTTTCCAACTCGCGGATCTTACCGTGGAGCTGTAATCGTTTTTTCCGATCTCGAGGATGCTTCGCTATTTCGGTCTGAAGATATAGCGACGTGCGGTGAGCGTCGTCCGCCAAATGAACAAATTCCTCGGCGACCCTTTGTTTGAAGTAAAAATTGGGATATATCCTCTGAAGAGAAGCAATTGCTTTTTGGAGAGACTTGAGCCTTTGCAGGCGCTGTTTTGATGAGTTGCAAGAGAGCTGTCGGTATTGCTGGCTGATCGAGGCGGTCAATCGCTCCACCTGTTTGCAAAGGCTTGGAAGCCTCTTCATATAGCGTTCCCGGCTCTCTATTTTTTTATCAAGAATGACGCGGTCGAATCGCTCCCGGCCTTCGATAAGCTTGGTGGCGAGATCGAGATGGGCGCGCGCGGTAAATCCGAACTGGTCAAGGTGCTTCTGCACCATGTTTTCTGCTTCCTCGATTCGCTTGGAAATTTCCACTTCCTGCTCGCGGGTTAGGAGAGGAACCTGACCCATCTGTTTGAGATACATCCGAACTGGGTCGTCCAAGATATCGAGTTTGGTCTCAGGCTTCTCCTCCTCTTCTTCTTCCTCGTCCGCATCTTTTTTTCCGTCCTTGTAACGATCCACTTCTGAGGCTTCAATAATGTCGATCTCCATGCGACGCAGCTGTGTAAGAATCAGATCGAGGTCATCGGGGTCGGTGATCCCTTCGGGCAACGCCTCGTTCAAATCGTCGAAGGTCAGGTACCCTTGTTCTTTCGCCAGCTTGATCAGTTCACGTATACGGCTCTGGGCCTCCATCGTCGAATGAAGCTGAGTTTCACCCACGCGGGATTCGCTCCGCGGTCTCAGCGGCAAAGAGCCATTGCGGGACCGAGCCCGAACCAGCGCAACGCGTCTCGTTTTACGGGCGGTCCTTCCTCGTGGATTGGAATGCGGCCGGATAGTGGAAGACGCACCTAACGAGCTGCGGTGAGAGTGAACGCTTTTCTGCCGTCGCGACGACGACTGTCGGCTCCTTCCCTTGCGTTTCGAATGCCTGCCCAAGATTGTGCGGTTAAGGATTTGACTGAGACGTTCGATCTGCGGCCCCGGCAGGATCAGCAGTTAACTGCCGCCCTAGCCGACGGGCTGCGAAAGTTCGTGGAGCTGTTGTTGTAGGTCAAGGATTTGTTTCTGCAAATTTACGATGTCGCCTGCGCTGAGCTGTGGAATTGTTATTCGGCTCCTAGCGACTTCGAGCTGATGACGCAACACGGTCTGTCGAATGCCAAGCCACCATTTTTGCACCATCGTCCCAGCGTTAGGCGGCATTTTTTGGAGCAACCACGAAGAAACCAATCGTTCCTCAGCAGAGGAAAGTGTGGCCATAAAAGCATTGAGTGAGGCCGTGTCACTTGGACGCAGGTCGCTTGCAAGAATCCGAGCAAGAATTTCCGCGCCAGCTACTTGCGCGAGAATCTCGCGCCAATTCTGACTGCAAAGAAAATCTCGCGCTTCTTCATCTCGCAGTGCCAGAAGACAGAGCATCGCAATATCGTGGCGCGGAGCGGAAGCCACGCGGACGGCCGCTGCTTCGACTGTTTCCGCACGTTCCCGCTGTGATTTCGGTAAGAGAGTTTCAAAATCTGATTTCAAAACACCGAGTCTCGAGCTGATCTTGCTGGTAAGCTCACCGCGCAAGAACGGATCTCGCGTATACGATATCGCGATGGCCATTTGCCTGGCCAACTGCATTTTTGCGTTCATAGATGTCAGGTCCGTCTGCTCAGCAGAGCGAGCGATCCAGTAATCGAAGAATTCCGGCGCGTCGGCGATACGCTTTTCAAACGCTTCTTTTCCCTCGCGCCGAATCAACGAGTCTGGATCCTCACCCGCTGGCATTTCGGCAATACGCACAGTTAGCTCGTAGGCGAAAGCATTGAACCATGCGCGATCCTTTTGCAGCAGCGCTTCGAGAGAACGCTCAGCCGCCTGCGCGCCCGCCGTATCCGCGTCGAAGCATAGAACGACCTCATCCACAAAACGTTTCAGGAGTCGGCCTTGATTTTCAGTAAACGCCGTCCCCTGAGGCGCAACCACGTTTGTGATTCCTGCTTCGAACAAACTGATTAAATCGAGCTGACCTTCGCACACGACGGCACAGTTCGCGTCAATTAATGCTCGCTTGGTCTTGTGAAGACCGAAGAGCACGCTGCCTTTTCGAAATAGCGGCGTCTCCGGCGAATTTAGGTATTTGGCAGCTTCTTCCTCATCTTTGAGAAGTCGGCCACTAAACGCGATCACTTCACCAACATCATTGCAAATCGGAAATATGATTCGTCCACGAAAGCGATCGTACGATGTTTGAGGCTTAGGGTTTGAGATTTGATTCTGGCCCGAGTCGTCTTCGTCTTTCGCCTTGACGAGTCCGCTTATGATGAGGTCCCGTGTGTCGTAACCCAGCTGGCGCGCCCAACGCCCAAATGCGTCCCATTCGTCCGGCGCGTAGCCAAGCTGCCAGCGCTTGGCTTTTTCCGCCGTTATCCCGCGCTGCTTTAAATATTTCCGCGCCGGTTCCCCGATTTCCCGCTTCATCAAATTTGCATGAAACCACTCGGCAGCCTCGGCGTGCAGCTTCAGCAGAAGTCGGCGCGCCTCATATTGGCGGTCTTCATCCGCTCCGATCACGCGAGATTTTTCCACAACCGTGATTCCGACCCGCGCTGCGAGCTTGCGCACTGCTGAAGGAAAATCGACATGCTCATAATCCATCACGAACCGGAAGACGCTTCCGCCCGCGCTGCAGCCGAAACAATGAAACGTTTGCCGGCTTGGGCTTACTATAAATGAAGGTGTTTTCTCCTGATGAAACGGGCAGAGTGCCTTGAAATTCGCCCCCGCGCGCTTCAGGGGAAAATACGAGCCGATGACTTCTACGATGTCGTTAGCAGCGGCGATCTGCTCGATTGTTTCCGAAGGGATCGTTCCCATGGGCGCGGTTATTTTTTGCTCGTTTTGACGTTGGAAGCGATGCCAAACTTACGCAGTGCGGTTTGGTGTCCAATTGTGAGACGAAAATTGTTCATCTTCATTCTGGTTTGCTTCCTAGCGGCAAAAGCCAGCGCTCAGGCACGCGAAATCATTCACAAGGGCGATATGGTGGTGGTGCCGTTACGTGGCGAAGTTGCGCCTTCTCTCCTAGCGTTTTTGCGGCGTGCGGTAAAAACAGCTGAGAGTAACGAAGCCTCCGCCGTCATTTTTGAGATGAACACGTACGGTGGTCGGCTGGACACGACCGCCGATATTGTGAACGCGCTCAATCAAACAAGAATTCCCACTTACACATTCATCCACACTAATGCGGGCTCGGCAGGCGCGATTATCGCCATTGCCACGCAACACATTTTCATGGCGCCAGTGAGCGCAGTTGGCGCTGCCGCGCCAATTCTCTCGACTGGCGAGGACCTCCCTCCTACCGCAAATGAAAAGACGATCTCGTATTGGTCTGCGCTCATCCGCAGTTCCGCGATCAAGAATGGGCATAATCCCGATGTCGCCGAGGCGTTCATAAACAAAGACAAGGAAGTCAAAATCGGGGACCATGTTGTTCATCCTAAAGGATCAGTCCTCACGCTTAGCGCCCAGGAGGCAACCGAGGGAATCAACGGCAGACCATTACTCGCAGAAGGCATCGCCGATTCGGTTATGGATCTAGCGAAAAAAGCAGGACTCAAGGGCAACATCATTGCAATCGAGCCGACCGGCTTCGAGCAAATCGCCTTTTGGATCACTGCGCTTGCGCCTTTGCTCCTGCTGGGAGGAATCCTTGGCGCATATCTCGAATTCAAAATCCCGGGCGCGACCTTGCCCGGAGTCATCTCTGGAATTTGTTTCGCGCTCTTTTTCCTTGGTCATTATCTGGCCGGTCTCGCCGGCTGGGAAGTCGTCGCTCTCTTTGTTCTCGGAATGATCCTCGTTTTGATCGAGATTCTTTTTTTCGCACATACTACGATCGTTTTCGGCGTGCTTGGCGTTTTCCTCATGATCGCCTCGCTACTCTGGACGATGATCGATCGCTATCCGGGGCAAAACTTCTTCCCAACAGGCAAAATGCTTGCTGTTCCGTTGCTTAACATGTTCATCGCGATCATGGGATCGTTCATTGTCATTGCCCTGCTCGCGCGCTATCTACCGCGCACGAGTATTTATCGTCGATTCGCGCTGATCGATTCAAATCCGCCCGGCCCATCGTTCGCCGGCGTGCCGCGACAATTCGCGACTGCGCTCGCGCTCACCCCGGGAATGCAAGGCACGGCGGTCACCGTGTTGCGACCAAGCGGCAAAGCGCGTTTTGGTGACCACGTGGTGGATGTTGTCACCGAAGGCGAATTCATCCCCCCGCAAACACCAGTCACCGTAATCCAAACCGACGGAATGCGAGTCGTAGTCAAGAGCGCTGCGCAAGTCTAACGATTGGCTTGGGTCTTCCACATCGCAGCCGAAGATCTGCAACGAGTCTTTCGCGTGACGCCGCAATCGTGGCAAGGCTATCGATCTGCTCCCCAATCGTCTTGCTCACTTCCATAACGAATCCTTTCAAAAACCTGTCCGGCATGACGAACGGTGTTCGAACACCGTTTTCCGTCACGAGAGTATGGGGTCCTAGAGATTTCGGCTGCCAGCCGGAACACATTAACTGACTCTTAGCCACCGGCGACAACGTGGATGAATTCGATCCGGTCGCCTTCGGCTAATGGTTGCGTTGCCCATTCGTGTCGATGCACGGCGAGGCCGTTGTACTCCACCAAAACGGATTGCGGCGGGAAGTGATAGTAGTCGATCAGCTCCGCGATCGTTTTCACTTCGCGCGTATCAACGGACTCGCCATTGAGCGAGATTTTCATGCGCAAGGTATTGTATCCGGCGGTCAGAGGCCGCCGCTACAGATTTCATCATCGATCGAATCGGTCACACTCCGCAAAGAGCCTGGTCCCAGTCTTTCCAGACCGGTTCGAGTCCGCGACGGCGAAGAACCGCGGCGATTTCGGCCGGAGAACGTTCGTCACTGATTTCGAATTGACCGGTAGCGAGTTGATCTTCGCCGTCTTGGTATTCTGGCGCGACGATGCGGCCGCGCACAGTGCGATGCAAATGTTCGCGCCCTTGGCGGGTATAACCGCCGGGCTCGGTGTGGCTCCCGGCGCTCATCATCGTCACGCCGATCATAGCCAGCGAGTCCCGCAGCGGCGCGCGCTCACGTGTGCTCAGCACGATGCCAAGCTGGGGGAAAGAAATCCGCAACGCGCAAACGAACTGCGCCAGATCGCGGTCGGTCATCGAGAAAAGCGGACGAAATCCGCCGGCCGCAGGCCGCAACCGGGGCAAACTCACACTGATTTGCGCCTGCCAGCAATTCTTAAACAAATGTTCCAAGTGCGCTGTGAGTGCGATGGCTTCATCCTGCCAGCGGGATAAGCCAATCAGCGCGCCGATACCGAGCCGGCGAAACCCAGCCGCATAACCGCGCTCAACGCAATCGAGTCGGAAATTAAAATCGCGTTTGGGACCAGCGGTGTGCATCTCGGCGTACACGCCACGATTGTATGTTTCTTGATAAACCACGAGGCCCTCCGCGCCCGCCTCGACAATTGGAACGTAATCCTCCGTCTCCATCGGACCGACCTCGATGGAAATGGACGAAAAGTATGGCGCCAGAGCGCACACGCATTCTCTGAGATAGTCCCGGCTCACAAACTTTGGATGCTCGCCGGCGACTAGAAGGATCTGCCGGAATCCCTGGTGGGCGAGATGCTGCGCCTCGGCAACAACTTCATCGACATCAAGCGTGACGCGGAGGATGGGATTATCACGCGAGAAACCGCAATACCGGCAATTGTTGATGCATTCGTTAGAAAGATAGATCGGAGCGAAGAGGCGCATCGTCCGTCCAAAGTTCTGGAGCGTGAGGGAACGCGAAACTTGCGCCATCGCTTCGAGTTGCCGATCCGATTTGGGGACAATCAGCTGCTCGAACCGCCGAACCAGCTCCGATTTCTTCAGGGCCAGATTGTCCAAGGTTTCGACAAACGACATCGGGATAATTTCGTACGCATATTATCGTTGGCAACGCCAATCACCACTGATCAACGAACCTTTTTAAATCGATCGCTTTCTGGGCAAGGGAGACTACAGGGTACAAAAAAAGCGGCGTTCGGAACATCCGAACGCCGCCTTTGTCAATTCGATAGTTGATCTTCAGAAGGCGAAATTCACGCCGGTACGCACCATGCCGAAGTTGTTTTTCGGTCCATCGACAACGTTCCAGCTGAAATCACTGATCCAGCCTATATGCGGAGTGAATCGGTATTCGATTCCACCGCCGAATTGACCCATTCCCTTGCCTGTCGAACTTGTGTGACCCGCTGTCCCGTTAAAGTCATGCTCCCCGTCCTCATCACTGAACGAAAGCTTCACTCTCTGGCCGCCCCCAAAGATTCCGCCGCCGCCAGCCCAGGCGTAGGGTGACCACCGTGAGCACGGGATCGGGTAACGGAAGGTGATCGTGCCCAGCACAGCCCCGATGGCGTTTCTTTGGTTATTAAACCCATGGTGAAAGGTGTCGCTGTCGTCGATCTCGCTGATGAATGGAAACGCTTGCCTCGAATCCGCTGCCCAGCCTTCGATCCCGACACCGAAGTACCGATGGAAAAAATACTTGGCGTCGATCCCGCCGCCCCAGGCATGGTCAGCCCTGATGTAGCGGTCGTTCTGCCATTCGTTTCCTGTAAAAATGTAAGTTCCCCACAAACTCACGTTAAACTCGTTGTCGGCGTACCACTGCGGGCACGGCGGTGGTGCCGCCACCTGTTTCATTTCCTTTCCGGAATACGTTTCAGTTCCAGCGAAGGCAACGGACGCAATCGCTGCAATTCCCAACAGGGTTAACAGTATCTTTTTCATCTATTTCTCCTTCTGGTTAAGTTTCTACCTTCCACTCCAAACATATTGGAGCGCCCAAGTCAATAACGAAGTTCGCTCCTTGTCTGGATGCCACGAGTTTGGTTAGGCCCAAAAAGATTGCAAGAACTATTTTTCGTATTTTTCGGGCTTAAGCCGTCTAGGCTTTAAGCTCCGCTCCGCTATTGGCATCAGTTACGATAAACTTCTCGTGGTGAAATGTCGGGTCCCCACGAAACATCAGCCGGCTGGCGTAACGGCGCTCCAGTTCGATGAGCAATTCTTCGTCCTCTTCCTTTAGTCGTTTAAGCACATCGGGATTCAGGATTACTCGAAAATCATGCACACTATCCTGATATTTGCGCATGACCGAATTGAGTGTGCGATGCAACTCCACACTCGTGGTCATGGAGGTTTTTACCACGCCGCGGCCACCGCAGTAGGGACAGTTCTCATAAATCGTGTTGCTGAGGCTCTCTTGCGCCCGTTGGCGCGTCATCTCCATGAGACCGAGTGCGGAAATCGGAAGCACATGGGTTTTGGCCTTGTCGCGCTTAAGCCGTTCCTTCATCAGATTGAAGACCATCTGTTGGTCTCTGCGGCTTTTCATGTCGATGAAGTCGCTGATAATCAAGCCGCCGATGTTGCGCAAGCGAAGCTGACGCGCGATTTCATCCGCCGCCTCGAGGTTCGTCTGCAAAATCGTTTTTTCCACATCGCGCCCGCCTTTGTTACGGCCAGTATTCACATCAACTGCAACGAGCGCCTCGGTTTCATCGATGACAATATAGCCCCCGCATTTCAGCCACACCTGCCGATGAAAGGCATCATCAATTTGTTTTTGCACGCCGTAGGTTTCAAAAATTGGCGTGGCCCCGTCGTAAAAATGAATTCGACTGCGCGCACGCCGTGAAATCTGTGCAACCATTTCGATCATCCGGTCGGTCGATGCGCGATCGTCGCAGACAACTTCGTCAATTTCTTCGGTGAGAAAATCGCGTACCGTTCGCTCAACCAAATCCGGCTCCTCAAAGAGGCGCCACGGTGCTGGCTGCTCAC
>Ga0126371_10005399_pt1 | contig 11349 bp, 7 predicted proteins | sample PanSoiMetaPlot_4_FD_110145 | JGI IMG/M metagenome (GOLD analysis project Ga0126371, IMG submission 110145) | Tropical forest soil microbial communities from Panama - MetaG Plot_4 | ecosystem: Environmental > Terrestrial > Soil > Tropical forest > Bulk soil | place: Panama | collected 2016-02-17
ACGGACACGCGTCGGCGACGACGTGCGAGATCGGCGGATAGTAGACAAAGCGGCGCCTTGAGGTCGGAAGTCCCGGGCGCTGCGGCGCGCGAAACAGCAGTGCCACACCCCGATCGTCGAGCGGCAGCGCGCCGTGACGCTCCGCCTCGCTCCACCATAGATCCACCATCTCCTTCAGGCGCTTCGGCTCGGCCTCGGCCAGGTCGTTGCATTCCGAGAAATCCTGGTCGAGATGGTAAAGCTCCCACTGGTCGTCGTCGTAGGGCGTTCCGCCGGAGTGGTGGGTCACCGCCTTCCAGCCGTCGCGCCAGATTCCGCGATGGCCCAGCATCTCGAAGTACTGAATCGAGCGGCCCGGCGCAGCGTCCGGATTCTTCAGCACTGGAACCAGGCTGGTGCCGTGAATCGGCATCTGCGGCACGCCGGCCACCGTGCTGGGCGGTTCGATGCGAAGCAGGTCCATCACCGTAGGCGCCAAGTCGATCGCGTGACAGAACTGCCGCCGCAATCCGGACGTCTTGATCTCGGCGGGCCAGTGAACGATCAGCGGATCTCTCACGCCGCCGCCGTGAGTATTCTGCTTGTACCACTTGAGCGGCGTATTTCCCGCCTGAGCCCATCCCCACGGAATGTTCGAGTGGCTGTTGGCGCCGCCGATATCGTCCAGCCGTTTGATCGCCGAGTCGAGATCCTCCCGCATCCCGTTGAAGTAGCGCATCTCGTCCAGCACGCCGACCGGCCCGCCCTCCTGGCTCGCACCGTTGTCCGACAGGAGTATCAACAGCGTGTTGTCCAGCAGCTCGAGCTGGCTCAGGAACGACACCAGCCGGCCGATTTGCGCGTCGGTGTGATCGAGCATGGCCGCGAACGCCTCCTGCAGGCGTGCTGCGAACGCGCGCTCGTTGCTCGACAGATCGGTCCACGGCCGCACGCCGGGATTATGCGGTGCCAGCCGCGTGTCGCGCGGAACCACGCCGAACTGCTTCTGCCGCGCGAACCACTCTTCACGAGCGGCGTCCCACCCGGCGTCGAAGCGGCCGCGATATTTTTCGAGGTAAGCGCGGGGCGCCTGGTGCGGTGAGTGCGTCGCGCCAAAAGCCATATAGAGGAGGAACGGACGCTCGGGCACCAGCGACTTGGCGTCGCGAATGAATCGAATCGAATGATCGACGATGTCCTCGGACACGTGGTAGCCGTCGGCCACGCTACCCGGCGGGTCGACAAAGTGATTGTCGCTGGTCAGCTCGGGATAAAACTGATCGGTCTCGGCCTGCAGGAACCCGTAGTAGCGATCGAAGCCGCGCTGCAGCGGCCAGTTCTGAAACGGTCCGGCGGCGGTGCACTCGGCCATCGGCGCCATATGCCACTTGCCGGCGGCGAAAGTGGCGTAGCCGTGGTCGCGCAGGATTTCTGCCAGCGTCGCGGCCGAGCGTGGAATCGCTCCGCGCATGTTGGGGAAGCCGGTGTCGATGTTCGAGATGGCGCGCATTCCGACCGCGTGATGGTTGCGGCCGGTCAGGATGCACGCGCGCGACGGCGAACACAGCGCGGTCGTGTGAAATCCGGTAAAGCGCAGGCCGCCCGCGGCGAGACGATCGATGTTTGGCGTCTCGATGGTCGATCCGTAACAGCCCAGATGGGCGAAGCCGCTGTCATCGAGCACCACGACTACGATGTTGGGCGCGTTCGGCGGCGTCCGCGGTTGCGGCCACCATGGCTTCGACTCATTGATCGTCCGGCCGATGACGCCCTGAAATTCCTCGCCCGACGGATGCGTGTACGCCATTGCTCTCCCTCCTCAGGTTTAACGCGGCCAATTCGACGCGACGGAAATCTCTCGGGATTCGTGTGTCGAGCTGTATCAGCGCTCCACCGTGCGCGACAACCTCGCAGGCTGCGCCAGTCTGACCCTCGCCGAATCAATCTCGCAGTTCGAGCTTCAGGAATAGCCGCTGGCAGGCGATGAACCATAGCGTCAGCAGCAGCGTGCCGAGGCCGACCGAGACCGGGTATGCGACGGTTGGCGAATCCATCACCAGCGGCAGCAACGCGATCGCGAGCGCCGGCGGAATGTGGAGATCAAACCCCCTCAGCACGACTATTCCCACGCCCATGCTGGAAGCGGCGGCCAGCGGACTCACACCGAACATCCGCCAGCACAGAAGCCCGCCCGCGGCCGTCAGGAAACAGGCCACCGGCAACACCAGCGGACGCTTCGCCCACGGACAAATCGCCGTGTGGCCCAGCATCTCAAACCCAATCACCACCAGCGGCGGAAACAGGATGAAGCGAAGCCCCGTCAGATCGACGACCAGCGCCGCCAGCGCAACGAACAAGAACAACGCGGGCAGCCAATAGTATCGCGTCGGAGGGCGCTCGATCGCATCGTCGAGGGCATCGTCGGTCGCGGCTGACGCCGCGAACTGCTTCGTCAGAGTTCGTCCCCACAACGACGACAGAATCGCGAGCAGAGTTGTTCCGAGCAGGATGCCGGGCGGATACCACCAGCTTTTCACGCCGATCGTCAGCGGCAGCAGACCTGCGGAGATCGCAGGAGCTACCGGTGAGCGAAGCGCCAGAACGATCGCGACCGATCCGCCGACGACGAGAAGGACTGGCAAAATCCCGTAGGGCAACGACCGCGTTATCAGGATACCGACGACCGCCGTCAGTACCGGGGTGATCGCCAGCAGCACCGGCGACCGCGCCCACGTGCCTTGCGGGCGGGTGAAAACGTCGTGCGACAGCGCGCCCAGTTCCGGAAACAATACGTAGGTCGCGCCGGTGGCGCATGCGATTTCAGAAATGATCGCAATATAGATGAGGGCGATCAGCTCGGCGCCGAGCAACCGCCATCGCTCGAGTTTCCCCGGCGCTGCGCGCAGCTCGGTATCGTCCGGACGTCCACCGGGAATCGAGCTGGCCCCTGTTTGAGTCGGCGTCACGGTGTCTGCGTCTTTCCTTGCTCGCTCGTGACCATTTCTCCGTGCTTATTGAAAACTCCGAACCCTCGGCAAAGTCCAGCGACTGAACTTTTCCGCCTTATGCGCGCGATGCCGACCTGTTAGAATGATCCATCATGGACAACGCTCATCGAGAGCGTCCGGTCCGACTTCCCGAAATTACCCGACGAAATTCTCGGTTCGCCGCCTGCGATCCGGTGCCGGTCGCTGTCCTCTTTCGAAAAACTAATTTTGACGGAACGAAGCTACCGGTAGTGGTAGTCCCGTCGCACACCACCATTAGTAGTATGGATTGCCCTCCCGATCCCGGTTCGCTTGGCGCTGAAAGGTGAACAGATCAAGAATCGAACATCTGATTCGTGCAGCAAGATGGAATTGGTAGTCCTCGATGCCTGAAATACCGGAGCCGGAAACCAAATCGGGAGGGACCAAAAGGCCGCCGGCCCCGCCGAGGCTCACCCTGTTCTGGTGGCTGCTGTCGCTGGCCGTTTTTACCTTTTACGTCATCAGCCTTTGGCCGCGACCTCAGCCCGAGGCTCAAATCCCGTACTCGGTCTTTCTGGCCGAGGTCCGGTCCGACAACGTCACCCATGTTCGCATCGCGGTAGATGCGATCGATGGCGATTTTCTGAAACCGCTGGTGTGGCCGCCGCCCGAGGCGCAGCCGTCTGCCTCGCCCGCTGCATCGCCCGCACCTGCCGCGTCTCGGGCCAACGCAAAAGTTCCTCCGCCAAAACCGTACGAAAAATTCCACACCAACTTTCCGACCAGCGTCGGCGATCCCGGATTGATTGCCCTGCTGGTCGCACATCATGTCGTGATCGAGGTGTCATCCTCGACGATGCCCTGGTTCGTGCAGATGTTGGTCGAGTGGGGACCGCTGGTGCTGCTGTTCGCGTTCTTTTGGTACCTAACCAGTCGCGCAACGCGCTCTCAATCCGGGATGTTCGGATTCGGGCGCATGAGAGCTCAGCGCTACAGCAGCGAGCAGCCGAAAGTCACTTTCAATGACGTCGCCGGGGCGGACGAGGCCAAGACCGAACTCATGGAGGAAGTGGATTTTCTCCGGCATCCGAAAAAGTACCACGACCTGGGGGCCCGGATTCCGAGAGGAGTGCTGCTGGTCGGCGCTCCCGGGACCGGCAAGACGCTGCTGGCGCGGGCAGTGGCCGGCGAGGCAGGCGTGCCGTTCTTCAGCCTGAACGCGTCGGAGTTCGTCGAGATGTTCGTGGGCGTCGGCGCCAGCCGCGTCCGCGATCTCTTTCGACAAGCCAAGGCTGCCGCTCCTTCGATTGTTTTCATCGACGAGCTCGACGCCGTCGGGCGCAGACGCGGCGCGGGCCTGGGCGCGGTCAACGACGAACGCGAGCAGACGCTCAATCAGCTTCTGGGCGAGCTCGACGGCTTCGACGAACGTATCGAAGTGATCATTCTGGCCGCCACCAATCGCCCCGACGTTCTTGATCCGGCTCTGCTGCGGCCCGGCAGATTCGATCGAGAAGTCGTGATCGACCTCCCCGATCGCAAAGGCCGCGAGGGCATCTTGCGCATACACTCCCGCCGCCTGCACCTTTCAGACGACGTCAATCTGGCGACGCTCGCCCGCCGAACGATGGGCATGAGCGGCGCCGACCTCGCCAATCTTTGCAACGAGGCGGCGCTCACGGCGGGCAGGCACGACCGCAGCACTGTAACCACCGCCGACTTCGAGGAGGCGCAAGACAAGGTTCGGCTGGGCGCGGCCCATCCGCAGCTGATGAGTCCGGACGAGCGCCGGGTGGTCGCGTATCACGAATGCGGTCACGCACTGGTCGCTTGGCTGACTCCCGATGCCGACCCGGTTGAAAAGGTCACTATCGTGCCGCACGGACGGGCGCTGGGCGTAACCGAGCAGCTCCCGGGTGAAGAGCGGCGCAACTTGACCCTGTCCTATCTGAAGGCGCGCCTGGCCGTGATGCTCGGTGGTCGGACGGCTGAGGAAATCGTTTTCGGTGAAATAACCACTGGCGCGGAGAACGATTTGATCGAGTGCACGCGGCTGGCTCGTCGTATGGTGACGCGATGGGGCATGAGCAATCTCGGGCTGGTGGCGTTCAAGACCGACGAGCAACAACCGTTTCTCGGCTACGAGATTTCCCAGGGACGCGACTACAGCGAGGCAACCGCGGCCCGTATCGATCAGGAGGTGCAGCGGCTGGTGACTGAGTCTCATGACCAGGTCCGCTCCTGTCTAATCGATTCGAGAGAACAGCTCGATCGACTGGCCAGCACCCTCTTGCAGGAGGAGACGGTCAGCTCCGATGAGCTGCAGCAGATTCTTGGCCCGCGGCCGCAGTCTGCGGCGGAGCAAATCGGAAGTGCCGACGGCAATTCGCGAAAATAGCCGGTCACATCTATGTCGACCACCATGCACGCGTTGAATTTTGGGGGCTACCTCTGAGTAATTCTGCTGGACGATCGAACGTCTGTACGGATAGTCTGGCAACTTCACCGATACTGAAGATTAGAGACCGGGCCCCGGGCCCGGTGTAATGGAGGAGAGTCATGCGCGAAGTCGTGATCGTAGAGGCGGGCCGGTCGCCTATCGGCAAAAAGAAGGGCGCGCTGTCGAGTGCGCATCCCACGGAGATGCTCGCGCAGGTGATGGCCGAGGTCCTCAAGCGGGCGAAGGTAGCGCCCGCCGCCGTCGGCCAGGTGATCGGCGGATGCATCAACAAGGTCGGCGCACAGGCCTTCAACGTGACCCGCACCGCGTGGCTCACTGCCGGCCTCTCGCCCGACGTCGCCTGCTCGACAATCGACTCGCAGTGCGGATCCAGCCAGTTTGCCGTCAACCTGGCGGCGAGCCTGATCTCGTCCGGCGCGGAGGACGTCGTGCTGGCTTGCGGCGTCGAGAACATGAGCCTGTTGCCGATTGGCTCGGATGCAATTGCGGGGGTGCAGGCGGGCATGGGCAAGCCGATCACACGCAAGTATTTCGAGCACTTTGAGTTCACCAGCCAGTTCGAGGGCGCCGAGCGAATCGCCACCAAGTATGGCGTCACGCGCGACGATACCGATCACTTCGGGCTGGAGTCGCAGCTTCGCGCGGCCCGAGCCATTTCCAGCGGCCGATTCGATTCTCAGCTCGTGCCCGTCGAAGTTCCGGTTGTCCAGGAAGGCGGAGAGCGCACCAGCGAAACGCGCGTCGTGACTCGCGACGAGGTTCCGCGCCAGACCAGCCTCGAGGCGCTGGCCGGGCTCAAGCCGGTTGCCCGCGCTGACGGAATCCACACCGCAGGTACATCGTCGCAGGTGGCCGATGGCGCCGCCGCCGTGCTGCTGATGACGGCGGAGAAGGCGCGTGAGCTGGGCTGCCGCCCGCGCGCGCGAGTGGTCGACGGGTGTCTGGTCGGATGCGATCCGGTGCTGATGCTGGAGGGACCGATTCCGGCCACGCGCAAGCTGCTCAAGCGAGCTGGTCTCAATATCTCCGATATCGACGTGTTCGAGATCAACGAAGCGTTCGCGTCGGTGGTGCTGAGCTGGGCCAAAACCCTGGAACCCGACATGAAGCGGGTGAATCCGAACGGCGGCGCGATCGCGCTGGGCCATCCGCTCGGCGCGACCGGATGCGGGCTGGTGACCAAGGCCGTCAACGAGCTGGAGCGCAGCGCCGGCAAGCGTGCAATCATTACGATGTGCTGCGGAGGCGGTCTCGGCACCGGTACTCTGATCGAGCGCGTCTAAAGCTATGCGCTCATGAGGGCGTCAGCTTGATGACGGAGAAATGGCTGGCCGTCTGATCGCGGCCAATCACGCCTCAGATCGGGCGTCGGCTGGCGTGGCTCCGGGGTCGGCTGCATCCGCGCTGTGGTTCAGCGCGATCGTATCTGCCGGACCGGCGACGCCCATCACGAAAAAGCGATATAGCAGGCACAGATCGAACAGGATGACTGCCGCCCAGATGCTGTAGGCGTTGGCGCGGCCCAGCAGCTGCAGCTCGATCAGCGTATGCGAGAGTCCGAAGCCGACGATCCACGCGTCGAAGCTCATGCAAACTCGCCGGAAGGCCTCATTCGGCACGCGTCGAATCAGCAACGTTCCCAGCGGCAGTCCGAGCAGCACCGCAGGAGCGATCGGGACAATCAGGCGGATGCTTTGAGCGCTGAATAGTCCCAGCACGCCGTAGACGATCGCGGTGATCGTGCTCTCCACGATTCGCACCGTTCCCAACGCAGCGCGAAATTCCTTCTTGTCCACACCCTGGTTGTTGAACATCAGCGCGAGCGGCGGACCTGAGATCGTCGTGGTCGAATAGAGCACTCCGATGCCGAGACCGAGCGAGACGCCGGCCGCATGCTCGGCCTGAATCGGCCGGCGATAGCCCGCTGCCTGCGACAGGATTAGGGGCAGCAGCACCAGGTAGGTGCATAGCTTGAGCACCCCGGGATTCGTGGTGGTCAAAAGATGGCTGCCGATCAGAACGCCGGGGATCAGACCGATGATGATCGGCATCGCGCGCCGTCGCGCGACCAACAGGCTCTCACGGTTGAGCGCCACGACCCACGAGTTGATAGCCACCTCGACCAGAACCAGCGCCGGACTGAGGATTTTGTTCGGAAAAAGCAGCAGGGCGAGCGGAACGGTCAGCGACGAAAACCCATAGCCGAGCGCACCGTTAACCGTGGCCGCAAACAATGCAATTACAAACAGCGTCAAAATACTTCCTCAGCGTCGATCAGATGGAGGACGATCTTCGTGCCCGGCGTGCCGACTCGTGGCGGATTACTCCAGGGCGATAGATTGGTTTGATTTAGCAGATATTCAGGAGAAACCGCACGCGCTCGCAAACGCGGGCGGCAATATCTTCCATGATTTCGCCGGCGCGTTTTTGCTCTTTCCTTCATTGACTTAAAACTGGTGCGGTGTTAGCAGGATGACCCTTGCTCGATTATCGCGAGCAATTTGGTCAAGAAACCTCTGAGGCACCTCATTCGGAAATTGGCAGCTATGTGATTGCGCCCAGCGCGCTGACACAAATTCAGACCCTTTTTGGTAGCATTTTTGGTTCTTTGCAGCGAAGTTTTAATTGCGATCTTAGCCCGCAGTATCGGGGGAAATTGATGAAATCGATAACCATCTCGTCTTCATGGCGCTCGCTCTGGATTGCCGCTCTCGTCGCCGGCGCATTGACCGGGACGAACGCGGCGATTGTGCGCGCCGGGACCACAGCCTCGCGTGAACTCGGGCAACCCGATTTCATCCACAGCGCATCGAACACCGTCGATCCGCAGACGCTCAGCCTGAGCTTCTCCCATGCCGGGGTCGCGGTCGACACGAGCGCAAACCCCAACCATCTATACGTCACGGATTCCGGGTAACAACCGGGTGCTCGGCTACAATAGCGTGGCAGCTTTGGTAAACGGCGGGCCCGCCACGTTGGTGATTGGCCAGCCAGACCTCTTCGCTTCGACCGCCGGCAGTCCTACCGCGAGCAGTCTCAACCAACCTCGCGGAGTGGCGGTGGATGCCAGCGGCAACGTTTACGTCGCCGATACCTCGAACAATCGCGTGCTGGTGTATTCCAATCCGTTTACGGCTTTTGGCGGTACCGGACAAACCTCGGGATTTACCGCCACTGCGGTGCTCGGCCAGGGCGGTGACTTCACTGCGAGCAGTTGCAATGTCGGCGCAACCACTCCAAGCGCCGAAACCCTTTGCGCTCCGGAGAGTGTCGCGCTGGACGGGTCCAACAATCTCTACGTCGCTGATACCTCGAACAACCGGGTGCTCGAGTACACCGGCCCCATCAATAGCAGCACATTCGCCGCCAATGTCGTCTTCGGTCAGTTCGGAAGTTTCGTTACCAATACCGCGAACAACAGCGGCACCAGTAAAGACAGCCTCAACGGCCCCAGCGGCGTGGCGATCGACAAGAACAACAACCTGTATGTTGCAGATGCCTCCAACAATCGCGTGCTCGAGTACGACACACCGCTTACCGTAACCGGGATCACCGGCAGCGGCGACACGAGCGCCGACCAGGTCTGGGGGCAGGGCGGCAGCTTCGGCACGATGACCTGCAACAGCGGGGGAACTGTGTCCGCTACCAATCTTTGTTCACCGACCAAAGTTGCGCTCGACGCTTCGGCTAATCTGTACGTCGCCGACACGAACAACAATCGCGTACTTGAGTACAACGAAGGCGCCAATCCTCCGACCAATCGCACCGCCAACATCGTGCTGGGACAGACCAACACCACCACGGGCACGTGCAACCAGGGAGGTGGTTTGACCCCAACGGCCACTACGCTATGCGCCCCGAGCGCTGCCGCGTTGGACACTGCGGGCGACCTGTTTGTGGCCGACAACACCAACAACCGAGTGGTCAAATACAACACTCCGCTGAGCACCGACGAAACGGCAAATGTTGAACTCGGACAGCCTGATCTTGTTCACAGTGGGACGAACTTGACTGATGCGGCTTCTCTCGACCTACCCAAACAGATTGCCATCGACGCCAGCGCCGTCCCTAATCGAATATTCGTGGCCGACACCAGCAACAATCGGGTGCTTGGCTATCGCAATGCCGCAGCGTTTGCGAACAATGCGCCCGCCGACCTCGTAATCGGCGAGCCCGATTTCAACTCGACCATCGGCGGCACTACGGCGAGCCGTCTGTCACAGCCGCAGGGCGTCGCGGTCGACGGCAGCGGAAATCTCTACGTCGCTGACACCTCGAACAGCCGGGTGCTCGAATTTCACCGCGCCATTCGCCGGTTGCAGCGGCGTCTTCCCATGTGTGGGAGGAGCGGCGAACAAGGTCTTCGGGCAGACCACCTTCACCGCCAGCTCCTGCAATATCGATGGCTCGACGATCAATGCCAACAGCCTGTGCATTCCGCAGCGGGTGGCCGTCGACAGCCTGGGCAATCTCTATGTCGGTGATTCCAGCAACAACCGCGTGCTCGAGTACAACACGCCGTTGAGCGTCACCACGACCGGTAGCGGCGATACGACCGCCGACCTGGTCTTCGGGCAGGGCGTAACGGGGAAAGGAACCGAGTTCACCACCAATGACCGCAACCATCCGGGCAACACGGTCAGCGCCAATTCTTTCTTTACTCCCGTCGGAGTAGCAGTAGACCCCAGCAACAATCTCTACGTTGCCGACCTCAACAACAGCCGGGTGCTCGAGTTCAGCGAGACTGTCAGCGTGAGCACTGCGCCCGCTAACGTTACCGCCGCCGTCGTGTTCGGCCAGCTGAGCTCGTTGTCGTCGAGCATCTGCAATAACGTCGCGTTGAGTGCGGATTCGCTCTGCAACCCGTCCGACGTCTCGGTCGACGCTTCGAGCAACGTCTATATCTCGGATCGCGGTAATAATCGCGACCTCCTGTACCCTACTCCGCTGATCAGCGGCACCACCGCGACCGTGGTCTGGGGACAGGGCGGCAACTTCGCCACCTCGCTTGGAAACCTGAACGGCACCAGTCCCTCAGCCGGCACCCTCTCGAGTCCGAATGGCGTCGCGAATGACTCGGCCGGCAACTTGTACATTTCCGACTCCACTAACAATCGGGTAACAGCTTATACCCCGCCCTTTCCGCCTCCGGGATTGGAGATCGCACCACCGCCGCCTCCGGGAGTTCTGAACGTGCCGGCCGAAATGAAGTTCAAGCCGACCAAACTCGGCCGACGCCGCAGCCGCAGCATCGTCGTGAAGAATACCGGCCCGGTGCCCGTGCGCATTTTGGGCATCAACAGCGGCCCTGAATTCACTTCTGTAAGTTCGTGCGGGGTAGTCGTCGCAGCCGGTCAAAGCTGCACCATCCAGGTCACCTTCGCACCGATCACGATCGGGCATCGCGGTGACGCTCTGGTGATCAGCGACGACGCGGCCAACAGCCCCCACATCGTCGATCTTCGGGGCCGTGCTGACGGGCGGCGGGCAAGACAATGAATTCAAGCAGGCACGCGGCGGGAGCGCGCTCAAGCGGCGCGCGTCCCGCTGGAAGTACACGCCTGGCGGCCTTGCTCCTGACGGTTGCGATGGCGATACCGATCACCCTGGCGCTCGTAACCCTGCTCCCCGCAGCGACCGGCGACACGATCGCAGACCGGGAATTGGGGCAGCCGGATTTGGTGCACAAGGCGGCGAATACGGTGGACGCGTCGGGAGAGAGTGGGCCGATTCTGGTCGCGGTGGACCGCGGCTCGGTTCCCAACCACCTGTACCTCGCCGACAGCGCGAATAATCGAGTACTGGGCTGGCGCAATTCGACCTCGTTCGCCAGCGGTGCCGGCGCCGATTTTGTCATCGGTCAGCCCGACTTCTTCTCGGCCGGTGCGAACGTCGGCGGAGTGAGCGCGAGTACGTTGTCGGGACCCGACGGCGTCGCGG
>Ga0126371_10005400_pt1 | contig 11347 bp, 9 predicted proteins | sample PanSoiMetaPlot_4_FD_110145 | JGI IMG/M metagenome (GOLD analysis project Ga0126371, IMG submission 110145) | Tropical forest soil microbial communities from Panama - MetaG Plot_4 | ecosystem: Environmental > Terrestrial > Soil > Tropical forest > Bulk soil | place: Panama | collected 2016-02-17
AAGGCGGCGACCACGATTTCCGTCCCGACGTCGCGCTGCGTGACGGTGACACGCTCGACGGTCCGGGCTGGAGCCTGACCGCCGTCGAGACGCCGGGCCACACCTCGAACCATCTGTGCTTCGCGCTGGCAGAAGAGAAGGTGCTGTTCACCGGCGACCACGTCATGGGTTGGTCGACGAGCGTCATCGCGCCGCCCGACGGCGACATGGGCGCCTATCTGCGCTCGCTCGACAAGCTGCTGGCGCGCGGCGACGCACACTATTGGCCGACGCACGGCCCCAGCATCGACGATCCGAAGCCTTATGTGCGCGCCTTCATTGCCCACCGGCGCGAACGCAGCGACGCCATTTTGGCGCGACTCCGGGCCGGCGACCGGACCATTCCCGCGATCGTCGCTCAGGTCTATGCCGGGCTCGACCCGCGCCTGACCACGGCGGCAGGCCGGTCGGTTCTGGCCCACCTCATCGAGATGATCGAGCGCGGCGCCGCCGAAAGCGATGGCCCACCCTCGCCCACCGCCCGCTTCCGGCCGCGGTGATGACAACCGGGTGGGCGTGCCCTAGTATCGGTTGATCAACAACAAGCCGGCACACCGGCAGCAACAGGGAGGGAGACAATGCGGTTACGGTTGAATCCCGGTGCAGTAGGGCGCGCCATCGTCGTCCTGACGGTGGCCGTGGCGCTCGCTGTCGGGGCGCCGCAGGCACGGGCGCAGAACACCAAGCAGCCGATCAAGATCGGCTTCAGCATGGCGCTGACCGGCGCCTTGGCCGGCGCCGGCAAGTCGGGCCTGCTCGCGATGCAGATCTGGGCCAAGGACCAGAACGCCAAGGGCGGCCTGCTCGGCCGGCCGGTGCAGCTGGTCTATTACGACGACCAGACCAACCCATCGCAGGTGCCGGGCATCTACACCAAGCTGCTCGACGTCGACAAAGTCGATCTCGTCGTCGGCCCTTACGGCACCGTGCCGATTTCCGCCGCCATGCCGATCATCATCGCGCACAAGATGACGTTCCTGGCGCTGCTGGGTCTCGCCGTGAACAGCAATTTCCACTATCCCAACTACTTCGCGATGATTCCGTCGGGACCGGACCCGAAGGAGTCCTTCACCAAGGGCTTCTTCGACATCGCATTGGCGCAGAATCCGAAGCCCAAGACGATCGCCATCGTCGGCTCGCAGGATGAGTTCTCCACGCACTTGACTGACGGTGCGCGGAACAATGCCAAGGCGACCGGCCTGAACATCGTCTACGACAAGAGCTTCCCGCCGAACACGACGGATTGCTCGCCGATCATGCGGGCGATCAACGCGACCAACCCCGACCTCATCGTCGTCGGCACCTATCCGCCGGCCGCGATTTGCATGGTGCACGCGATGAGTGAAGTCGGCACCAAGGCCAAGCTGTTCGGCGGCGGCATGGTCGGCCTGCAATACACCGCGATCAAAGAGCAGCTCGGCCCCGCGCTTAACGGCATCGTCAATTACGACATCTGGGTGCCCGCGAAGACCATGATGTTCCCCGGCACGGAACAAGTGCTGAAGGAGTATCAGGCGGAGGCGAAGTCGGCGGGTGTCGATCCGCTCGGCTACTACATGGCGCCGATCTCGTACGCCTACATGCAGATCCTGGCCGAAGCCGTCACCGCGACGAAGGGCCTCGATCAGCAGAAGCTCGCCGACTACATCCGCTCGCACACCTTCCACACCGCCTTCGGCGACGTGAAGTTCGGCAAGGACGGCGAATGGGCGGAGTCGCGGATGCTGCAAGTGCAGTTCCAGCACATCAGCGGCAACGGCATCGAACAGTTCGAAGACCCGACCAAGCAGGTCGTGCTGACGCCGACGGCGTTTGCATCCGGCAAGGCGATCTATCCGATGAAGACGGCGGAATCCAAGTAGCCGCCGCAAGTATGGGACGACAGGGCGCCGGCCCGCGGGCCGGCGCCTTTTTCTTTGTCTAGAGCAGCCCGCGCAGCGCCTTCGCCCGATCGGCCGAGGCCTGCGCCAGGATGTTGGTGTCGTTGCCGCCGAGAATGAAGCGCATGCCGAGGCCGACATAGCGGCGGACCAGTTCGAGGTCGCCGACGCCGCCCATGCCCGGCCATTTCTTGTACTTGGCGCAGGCGGCGACCACCGTCTTGTAGGCCGCGACGACGCGTTCGTGACCGAGCTCGCCGGCAATGCCCATTTCGAGCGACAGATCGTTGGTGCCGATCAGCACGACGTCGATGCCGGGCACGGCGGCGATAGCGTCGGCGTTAGCGACGGCCGTCGGCGTCTCGACCATGGCGACGATCAGCGTTTCGGCGTTGAGCGTCGCCGCGACGTCGCTCGCCTTGGCGCCGGCGAAGCCGTAATGTGGCAGGCCGCCGACGATCGAGCGATGGCCGAGCGGCGGATAGCGGAGATGATCGACCAGCGCCCGCGCCTCCTCCGCCGTGTCGACATGTGGCATGACGATGCCCCAGCCGCCGCCGTCGAGCGCGCGCGTCGCCATCGCGAACTGGCCGTGCGGCACGCGGATGAGCGGCGCGATGCCGGCGTCGAGCGCGGCGCAGGAAATCTGCGCCGTCGATTCCAGCGTGCCTGGACCATGCTCGAGATCGATGAACAGCCAGTCGTAGCCGGCGGCACGCATCATGCGCGCGATTTCGGCGGTGCGGGCGAAGCGCACGCCCATGCCGAGCGCGAGGCCGCCTTGGGCGAGGCGCGCACGCGCCGGATTGCGAGGCTGATCCATGATCACTCCTACGGCACGTCTGGTTTAGGTCCGGAAAATCTCCCACGCAGCTTCGGGTAAGGCTCGCAACGCGCACCGACCCAAAGCAATCCTCCCCCGCTTTCGCATGACAACCACGAGCACGAAGACGTTGCAGGCAACGCCCCTTAGCGTCAAGCTGCGCCGCCATTCCGCGACCCCCGGCGGGAAAAAAGACAGAGGAGCGTTGGATGAAATTCGTGACTTTCGGCACGCTGGCCGCGCCGCGACTGGGCGTGCTCGACGCCGAACGCGGCGTGCTCGACCTCAAGAAGGCGAACAGCCGCCTGCCCGGCGATATGTACGCGCTGATCGAAGGCGGCGCCGCGGCGCTGAAGGCGGTGAAGGCGACGGTCGCGAAGGCGGGCAAGAAGAAAGCCGCTTGGATTCCGCTGAAGCGCGCCAAGCTGCTGGCGCCGTTCCCGTCGCCGCGCAAGAACGTGTTCTGCGTCGGCCGCAACTACAAACTCCACATCCTCGAAGGCGCGCGCGCCCGCGGCGTCGAGCCAACCTTCCCCAAGGTGCCGGAGTTCTTCTCCAAGCCACGCACCACGGTGATCGGCCCCGAGGCGAACGTTCTGCGCCACGCCAAGAACACCCAGAACCTCGATTACGAGGTCGAGCTCGCCATCGTCATCGGCAAGAAGGTACGTGATCTGCCGCCGGAGAAGGCGATGTCGGCGGTGTTCGGCTACACCATCGTCAACGACGTCACGGCGCGCGACGCACAACGCGCCCACGGCCAGTGGCACAAAGGCAAGAGCTTCGACACGTTCTGCCCGATGGGGCCGTGCGTGGTCACCGCCGACGAGTTCGGCAATCCGAGCGGCCATCGCATCGCGCTGAAAGTGATCGGCGAGATCCGCCAGGATTCGAACACCGCCGATCTACTGTTCGACGTGCCGGCGATGGTTTCGTTTCTCTGCGCCAGCCTGACGCTGGAGCCGGGGGATGTGATCGCAACGGGCACGCCGTCGGGCGTCGCCATGGGCATGACGCCGCAGAAATGGCTCCAGGTCGGCGACGTGATCGAAGCCGAGGTGCAAGGCATCGGCGTGCTGCGCAACCGCGTCGTCAACGGCTGAAGATCTAACGCCGTCCGCTCGCGCGGTGCGCCCACAGCTCGTAGGCGCGGCCCAGAACCTTATCCTGTAGCTCGCGCGCACGGCGCGCCTCGCCCGGCGTCAGATATTTCACCGGACCGAGCTTCAAGGCCTCGCTCTGGAGCCGCGCGTTGATCTCGGCATAGACCGCGCGATAGACCGCGTGCTGGAGCGTCTGGCCAACGGCAACCGAGCCATGGCCGCGCATCAGCGCGACGAGATTGTTGCCGAGCGCGCGGGCGAGATCGTCGCCCTGCGCGACGCTCACCACCAGCAGGTCTGTGTCGCCGGAAAAATCGTGGATGTCCCATACCGGTACGTCGTCGCCGAGAAACGCGCCCATGTGGAAGACCGGGCGCAGCTTCTGCGGCGTGACGCCGAACGGGATGATGCTCGGGCTATGGCTGTGCACTACCGCCATCACGTCCGGCCGCGCCTTGTAGATCGAGCCGTGGATGAAGCGCTCGAGATAAGGCTGGCGGCCGCGCGGATCGATCGGCGCGCCGGCGAGATCGAACTGCATGATGTCCTTGGCCGTAACCAGCGCCGGCGCCATGCTGCGCGCCAAGAGAAAGCGGTCGGGCTTGCGCGCGTCGCGCACGCTGACATGGCCGAAGCCGTCGACCACGCCTTCGTTGTAGAGAATGCGGTTGGCGACCGCGAGCTCGGCCGCTTGCTTCGCGTCGATCGCGGCCTTGGCCATGCGCTGTCCCCCTCGCCCGGCTATTCGCCGCGGAACTGCGGCGGCCGCTTGTTGAGGAACGCGTCCATGCCTTCGCGGAAATCCTTGCTCATGTAGCACATGAGGATGAGGTCCTGGCCTTCGCCTGGCGGAATCCGCGCCATCAGCCGGCGCAGCGCCTCTTTGGTTGCGCGCAGCGTCAGCGGCGCATGACCGGCGACGGTGCGCGCCACCTCTTCCGCGCGCTTCATCAGCTCCGACGGCTCGACCACTTCGGTGACCAGGCCGATGGCGTGCGCCTCGGGCGCATCGACCAGGCGGGCATTGAAGATCAGGTCTTTGACGCGGCCGTGGCTGCCGACCAGCGACAGGAGCCGTGCGTAATTGCCCATGGACAGGCAATTGCCGAGCGTGCGCGCCACCGGAAAGCCGAAGCGCGCATTGGCCGCCGCGATGCGCAAATCGCAGCAGGCAGCGATACCGGCGCCGCCGCCGGTGCACGCGCCTTGCACGGCAGCGACGGTCGGCTTGCCGCAGGCCTCAAGCGTGCCCAGCACGCGGTCGATGCGCGCCTCGTAGGCAAGCGCGTCCTCCGGCTTGTCGAATGCCTTAAACTGGGAGATGTCGGTGCCCGAGGCGAAGGCCTTGTTGCCGGCGCCGGTGAGCAGCAGCACGCGGACGGCGCGGTCCTTGTCGGCTTCCTGACAGATCTGCGCCAGCCGGTCGTACATGGCGAAAGTCAGCGCGTTGCGCGCCTGCGGCCGGTTGAAGGTGATGCGGCCGATGCCGTCCTTGATCTCGTAAAGCAGGTCTTCGCTCACGGGGCGTGCTCCAGGCGGGACAAGGGCGCCCACTATGCCATGCTCACCACGGCGCTCAACCCCCTCACCCTGGCATTGGCACCGGCCGCCCGCGCCATGGCAGAATAGAGAGTATCATTCGCGGAGGCCGACTATGCCGCTGACCCATCTTGAGCATTTCCTGATCCAGTCGCCCGACATCGACGCGACGCGCGACTGGTACGTCAAGGTGCTGGGCATGCGCGACGGGCCGCATCCCGATTTCGGCTTTCCGGTGCATTGGCTTTATGTCGGCGACGTGCCGGTGCTGCACATGACGCAAGGCGGCGCCAACGTGACCAAGGACCGGCTGCGCTATCTCGGCCAGCAATCGCAGACAACCGAAGGCACCGGCGTCATCGACCACATCGCCTTCCACGCCACCGGTCTGGACTCCATGATCGCGCACTTCAAGAAAATCGGCGTCGCATTCAGGGAGCGCCAGGTCGACGATCAGGGGCTTTATCAGCTGTTCCTGCTCGACCCGAACGGCGTCAAGGTCGAGCTCAACTTCGAGGCCGCCGAGGCGAAGGGCCGCCGCGCCGAAGTAATGGCGTCCGATTACCGCTGATTCGGCGCATAGCTGCCGCGATCCGGCTAGGCAATCTGGGGGCCGCTCTTTATAGTCGGCGGCGCCGTTTTCCAATCAATAGCGCCGAAGATTTGTATGCTTGAGAAGACCATGACCGAAGCGAAGCCATTGCTGGCCGGCAAGCGCGGCCTCGTCATGGGCGTCGCCAACGAACGGTCGATCGCCTGGGCGATTGCGCGTGTCGCGCACGCGCACGGCGCCGAGCTCGCTTTCACCTTTCAAGGCGAGGCGCTCGGCAAGCGCGTCAAGCCGCTGGCCGAAAGCGTCGGCGGCACTGTCGTCGGCGACTGCGACGTTACCAACGAGACCAGCGTCGCTGCGGTATTCGACGCACTCGCCAAGCGCTGGCAGCACATCGACTTCGTCGTGCATGCCATCGCCTATTCCGACGCCGAGGAACTCAAAGGCCGTTACGTCGACACGTCGCGCGCGAACTTCCTCAAGAGCATAGAAATCTCGTGCTACTCGTTCACCGATCTGTGCCGCCGCGCCGCGCCGCTGATGCCGCATGGCGGCAGCCTGCTGACACTGTCCTATATCGGCGCCGAGAAGGTCATGCCGCATTACAACGTGATGGGCGTGGCCAAGGCGGCGCTTGAAGCGTCGGTGCGTTATCTCGCGGTCGATCTCGGCGGCAAGAACATCCGCGTCAACGCGATCTCGGCCGGGCCGATGAAGACGCTGGCCGCGTCAGGCATCGGCGACTTCCGCTACATCCTTAAGTGGAATCAGCTCAACTCGCCGCTGAAGCGCAACATCGAGCTCGACGAGGTCGGCAACGCCGCCCTCTACCTGCTGAGCGACCTGTCGGCCGCCGTCACCGGCGAGGTGCATCACGTCGATTCCGGCTATCACGTCGTCGGCATGCTGGCCGTCGACGCGGCGTCCGAGGTCTCCGAGATGCTGGCCAATTTCAAGCCGCAACGCTGAACGGCATCGAGCGCGATGGCGGGCAACGGCTTCGGCACCATCTTCCGCTTCACGACGTGGGGTGAAAGCCACGGCCCGGCGATCGGCTGCGTCGTCGAGGGCGTGCCGCCGCGCATTCCGCTATCCGAAGCCGACATCCAGCCGTGGCTCGACAAGCGGCGGCCGGGATCGTCGCGCTTCACGACGCAGCGCAAAGAAAGCGACCGGGTTCAGATCCTGTCGGGCGTGTTCGAAGGCCAGACCACCGGCGCGCCGATCTCGCTGCTGATCGCCAACGAGGACGCGCGCTCCAAGGATTACGACACGATCAAAGACCAGTTCCGCCCTGGCCACGCCGATTACACCTATTGGGTGAAATACGGCATCCGCGATTATCGCGGCGGCGGCCGAGCGTCGGCGCGCGAGACGGCGGCGCGCGTCGCCGCCGGCGCGGTGGCGCGCAAGATCCTGGGCGACGTGAGCACTGTCCGCGGTGCGCTTGTCCAGATCGGGCCGCACGCGATCGATCGCAAGCGTTGGGATTGGAACGTAGTCGAGGCTAATCCGTTTTTCTCACCCGACGCGCAGGTGGTCGAACGCTGGGAGACGTTCCTGGACGAGACGCGCAAGGCGGGATCGAGCACGGGCGCGATCATCGAGATCCACGCCAGCGGCGTACCGGCCGGCCTGGGCGAGCCAATCTACGACAAGCTGGACGCCGATCTGGCCAAGGCGATGATGAGCATCAACGCCGTCAAAGGCGTCGAGATCGGCGCCGGCATGGCGGCGGCGGCATTGTCGGGCGAGCAAAACGCCGACGAGATGCGCATGAAGGACGGCAAGGTGACGTTCCTGTCAAACAACGCCGGCGGCATCCTGGGTGGAATCTCGACCGGCCAGGACGTCGTCGCGCGCTTCGCGGTCAAGCCGACGAGCTCGATCTTGAAGCCGCTCAGAGGCGTCGACCGCTTCGGCAAGGACGTCGAAGTCAGCACCAAGGGCCGCCACGATCCCTGCGTCGGCATTCGCGCCGTGCCGGTCGGCGAAGCGATGATGGCGGTGGTGCTCGCCGATCACCTGCTGCGCCTTCGCGCGCAATGCGGCTGAGCGCCGGCGGCGCGTCGGCTTCGCGCCGATGAATCCCGCGTTCGGCGCGGCGATCGATCATTTCGAAGCCGGGCACCTGGACGACGCCGAAGCCGCATGCCGCGCCATCTTGGAAAAAGATGCGACGCAGCCCGATGCGCTGTTCCTGCTCGGCATGATCGCGCAGCGGCGCGGCAACGCCGACGAAGCCGTCGAACGCATCCGCGCCGCGATCAAGCGCAATCGCCGCAATCCACTGTTTCATAACGCGCTCGGCGTAGTGCAGGCGGCGCGCGGCCGCGGTACGGAGGCGATCGCCGCGTTTCGCGAGGCGTTGGTGCTCGCGCCGCGTTACACCGACGCACACGTCAACCTGGGCAATGCGCTGATGAAGCGCGGTGACGGCGCCGGCGCCATCGAATGCTTCCGGCGCGCGATATCCATCGAGCCGAATCTGGCGACGGCGCATTTCAATCTCGGCAACGCGCTGCTGGCGCAAAACGACGCCACGGCGATCGACGCCTATCGGCGCGCCCTCGCGCTTCAGCCCAATCTGGCCGATGCGCACATGAATCTCGGCGTCGTGCTGCGCCGACAAGGCCAGGCGCAGGCCGCGGTCGCGTGTTTTCGCCGCACGATCGAACTGCGGCCGGACCATGCCGCGGCTTACGATAATCTCGCCAACATGCTCGCCGAGATGGGGCAGCTCGACGACGCGGTGGCCGCCAGTCGTCGCGCGTTAGAGCTCGGGCCGACCAGCGCCGAAGCGCACTCGAACCTGATCTTCAACCTGAATTTCGACGCCAGCCTCGGCATCGCCGAGCATCAGGCCGAGCGCCAGCGCTGGGCGACGCGCCATGCCGACGCGCTGGCGCCGGCCGGCGGGCCGCGTCTGGTGGACCGCGATCCCGAGCGGCGGCTGCGCATCGGTTACGTCAGCGCGCATTTCCGCGCCTATGCCGCAAGCTACGCCTTCGGCGGCGTGCTGACGCATCACGACCCGGCCAAGGTCGAGATCTTCTGCTATTCCGACACGCGGCAAGCCGACGAGCTGACGGCGATCTTCCGCCGCACCGCGCAGCATTGGCGCGACACCGCCGACCTCGGCGATGCCGCGCTGGCCGAGCGCATCGCCCGCGACCGTATCGACATCCTGGTCGATCTCGTCGGCCATATGAGCAGCCATCGCCTGCTGGCGTTCGCACGCAAGCCGGCGCCGATCCAGATCACCGCCTGGGGCGAGCCGACCGGCACCGGCCTCAAGACGATGGATTATCTCTTCGCCGACCCGGCGCTGATCCCGTCGGAGGAGCGGCCACTCTTCGCCGAGACAATCATCGATCTGCCAGGCGCGCTCGGCTATTGGACGCCCGAGAAGCTGCCGGCGCCGGGACCGCTGCCGGCGCGCGCCAACGGCTTCGTCACCTTCGGCTCGTTCAACCGGCGCGCCAAAATCACGCCCGAAGTCTTGCGGGAGTGGAGCGCGATCCTGCGCGCCCTGCCGGACGCACGATTGGTGCTCAAGGCCAAGCAGTTCGGCGATCCCGCCGAGCAGGACTCGTTGCGTGACGAATTTGCACGCGCCGGTATGCCGGTGGAGCGCGTGACGTTCCTCGGCCAGACCGGACGCGCCGAGCATTTCGCCGCCTATCGCACGCTCGATCTGGCGCTCGATCCGTTTCCGCATGGCGGCGGCATGACCACGCTCGACGCACTCGCCATGGGTGTGCCGGTGATCACCCGCACCGGCCGCACCATCCCGTCGCGGCTGGCGGCGAGTTGTTTGACCGCGCTCGATCTGAAGCAATTTATCGCTGCCGATGCGGCCGGTTACGTCGCGACGGCGGTTACCGCCGCGCGCGACCTTGCCGCGCTCGAACGGTTGCACGCCGAGCTGCCGGCCCGTCTGGCGCATTCTTCGATCGGCGATGCGCGCCGGTACGCCGCCGCGGTCGAAGACGCCTACCGCGCCGCCTGGCGGCGCTATTGTGCCGCAGACGCAGGCCGCCAGGCCGATTGATGGCCGCCCTCTTTCGGGGCAAAGTGGCGCGGTTCAGATTTGCCGGGAGGCCGTGTGCGCCGTTTCGTCGTTGGATTGCTCGCCGTGATCGGCGCGGTGACGTTGCTCGGTATGCTGAGCACCGTCGGCGTAGTGATCTGGGCGAAAATGAGCGGACCCGGCGTGCCGACGGCGACAATCCTGACGCTCGACGTCGACGGCAACTTGCCCGACACGCCGCGCAACGGCGGTCTGCTCGCGCTGTTGCAACGGCAACAGACCAGCCTACGCGATGTCATCGACGCGCTCGACAAGGCCGGACGCGACCCGCGCGTCAAAGGCCTGCTGCTGCGCATCGGCGGCCGCGACATCGGCTTCGCCCAGGCGCAGGAGTTGCGCGACGCGATCAACGCTTTCCGCGCCAAGGGCAAGATCGCGTTCGCCTATTCCGACAGTTTCGGCGAGTTCGCACCCGGCACCCGCGCCTATTACCTCGCCAGTGCCTGCGACCAGGTGTGGCTCCAGCCGCTCGGCATGGTCGGCCTTGTCGGCCTGCGTGCCGAAGAGCCGTTCTTCCGCGGCACGCTCGACAAGCTCGGCCTGGTGCCGCGCTTCGACCAACGCGAACAATACAAGTCGGCGGCGGACACGCTGACCCAGACCAAGATGACCGACGCCGATCGCGAGCAACTGCAATCGCTGCTCGGCTCGCTGCTCGACCAAGTCGTCACCGGCATCAGCGACGGCCGTAAGCTGGCGCCCGACCGCGTCCGCGACCTGATCGCCGGCGGCCCCTATCTGGCGAAGGACGCGCTCGCCGATCATCTGGTCGATCATCTGGGCTATGCCGGCGAGGCGCTCAGCGCGCTAGAGATGCAAGCGGGCGCGGGCGTCAAGGCGATGCAGCTCGCCCGCTATCTGCACAGCGCCGGGCGGCCGCATGTCACAGGTCCGCTGGTGGCGCTGATCTACGCCGACGGCCTGATGGCGCGCGGCAAGAGCGACGACGGCGCGCTGTTCGGCAACGGCGTGATGGGCTCGGACAGCGTCGTGCACGCCTTCCGCCTCGCGGTGAGGGACAAGAACGTACGCGCGATCATCTTCCGCATCGACAGCCCCGGCGGCTCGGCGGTGGCGGCGGAATCGATCTGGGAGGCGGTGAAGCAGGCGCGCGCGGCAGGCAAGAAGGTAATCGTCAGCATGGGCGGCGTCGCGGGCTCGGGTGGTTATTACATCGCCGCCGACGCCGACAAGATCGTTGCCGAGCCCGGCACCCTCACCGGCTCGATCGGCGTCATCGCCGGCAAGATCCTGGTCGGCGGCCTGCTCGGGAAGATCGACGCCGGCGCCGACGCGGTGCAGACCTCGGATAACGCC
>Ga0126371_10005401_pt1 | contig 11346 bp, 7 predicted proteins | sample PanSoiMetaPlot_4_FD_110145 | JGI IMG/M metagenome (GOLD analysis project Ga0126371, IMG submission 110145) | Tropical forest soil microbial communities from Panama - MetaG Plot_4 | ecosystem: Environmental > Terrestrial > Soil > Tropical forest > Bulk soil | place: Panama | collected 2016-02-17
CCCCGCGGCCCGCCCCTTTCCATTTTCTATGCCAATGGAACGTCTCCCCGCTCCGTCGGGACGATCTCGATTGCAATCTCTTGCCGGTCCGGCCATCCTGCTGGTGCTGTGCGCCGCGTTCTGCTGGAAGCTGACTCTCACGGATCGATACACTTGGATCGACAACCCGGACATCGCGCGCATGGACGTGCCTCGCCTCCAGTTCCAGCGCCTCGCCTGGCGGCAACATCACGAGTTTCCCTTGTGGGACCCATATCTCTGGTGCGGCCAGCCGTTTCTCGGAGAGATTGCAGGCGCGGCGTTTCCGCTGAACTGGCCACTGTTCTGGCTTCCGGGGCCAGACCGCATCTCGCTCACCGCGCTGAACTGGTATTTCCTGGGGCTCCATTTCCTCGCCGCGCTGGCGGCGTACTTTCTCTGCCGCGACCTGAACTGCTCGCGAGCCGCGTCCCTTCTGGGCGGACTGTTGTATTCCTTCTGCGGGTTCGTAGGGCTGACGCACTGGCCCGAAGTGTTCGGCGCGCTGCTGATCGCCCCGCTCGTTCTGCTCTTCTTGCTCCGCGCCACGCGCGGCGTTGGCCGATGGGGCAGCACCGCGCTTTGCGGAATGTTCCTGGGTCTTGCGTGGCTCAGCGGACATCATGAAATTCCCATTTACCTCTCGACCACGATTGCGGCGGTTTGGGCCTGGGAGATCGCGGCGCGGCCCGGCACGCGCGCGCAATGCCTCGCGCAATTCGCCGTCACCATGGGCTTTGCGATCCTCGTGGGCGCCTTTCAAACCATCCCGGGATACGAATACGCCCAGCTCGCCGTGCGCTGGGTAGGGGCCGATCATCCCGTCGGGTGGCAAGAGGCGATCCCTTACTCGGTGGACGACCAGTATTCGCTTATGCCTTCATCCTTGATCAGCGTCATCGTGCCCTGGATGGCCCCTGCAAGCGAGGCATTTCTCGGAGTAGCCGGGCTCTCGCTCACCCTCATGGCCGTATTCGCCCGTTGGCGCGAGCGTCCCGTCCCGCTCCTGGCATGCTTGTCGTTGGCCGGCTTGCTCCTGGCGCTGGGCGGGCGAAATCCCTTTCACGGCGTCCTCTATTCCGCGCTGCCCCTTTTCGGCAAGGCCCGCACTCCCCTGCGGATCCTCTCGATTTTCTTTCTGGGCGTGGCGCCGCTGGCTGCATTGGGCGCGGATGCCTTGCGCGCGGCGTCCTCCATGTCCGCAGCGAAAGCAATGGCGCGTTGGCTTGTCGGGTTCGGTGTGAGCGTAGTTGCGCTCTTTGCCGTCCTCCATTCCCTAGGAAAGAGCCTGGAGGGTTCTCTCTTCCTGGCGGGCTTGGTCGCGGTGTTGATGGCGGCGCTCTACATGGCGAGAGCGCGACGTCACATCTCCGGAGCTGTGGCGATCGCGGCCGCGCTGTGCTTGGTATTCCTGGAACTGGGAAACGGAAGCGCCGCTGTCTATCGGCCCCGAAATCCAGCGCCGGGACAAAGTTTCCTGCCGGACCTGACTAGGTTCCGGCAGGCTTCCGAATTCTTGCGCGCTCAGCCGCGGCCGGTCCGCGTGTACGCGACTCAGGTGACCGATGCGTTCAATCTGGGCGATTGGGACGGAATCGAAACTCTGAATGGCTTCGGCGCCGGAGTGACCACGAACACGTTTTCGCTCAACTGGCCTTCGGTTCGCATTCAGAATCTCTGGGGAGTCAACTACGCGCTGGCCGGTCCCAAGCAAACTCCCCGGCCCGATCAACAGGTCGTATTCCGCGACAGCGGCGGGATCGCCGTCCTGAAAAACAACAACGCCTTTCCGTCCGCCTGGCTGGTTCACCATATGTCCCCAGCGGGGTCGCCCGCGGAATTGGCCATAATCCTGAACGATCCGTCAACCGACTTGCGGGCCACTGCGGTGGTGACCGGCGCGGCGCCTGCATTGACGGCGTGCGGATCCGGCGATCCTGAGCTTTCGAGCCGCGACCGTGAGGGAGCGGTGGTCGCAAAGCAGACCGTCAACACTGTAACTGTAGATGCACGCGCCGCCTGCCGCGGAATGCTGATCCTCGCGGATACGTATTATCCCGGATGGACGGCCCAGGTGGACGGCCGCGCCGCGCCCATATACGAAGTAGACGGCGCGCTCCGAGGAGTAGTTCTGGAAGCCGGCGCCCACCGCGTCGTCTTCCGATATCGTCCGCTTTCGGCGCTGCTCGGCGGCATCCTCTCTCTCGCCGGAGTCATCGGGGCTTGCCTGATGGCCCGATTTGCGGACCGGAAAGGGGGCCACGAATAAAATGGCTCAAGTGTCCTCCGCGACGGTGCGCTCCCCTTATGTGCTCAAAACCCAGCCGCACAGCAGCCACAGCATTCTCCAGCGGCTGTTGCCGGAAAAAGGCGAAGGCCGCCGCCTGCTGGATGTGGGCTGCGCCAACGGTGATCTCAGCCGCTTGTTTTGCGAGCGCGGCTACTGCGTCACCGGCATCGATTCCTGCGAGCGCCCCGCTGTCGGCTTTTCGGAAACCATCGATTTTTTCACCGTCGATCTCGACAGCGGATTGCCAAAAATGGAAGGCGCATTCGACTACATCATCTGCGCGGACGTGCTGGAGCACCTCTACGATCCCCACATTTTGCTGCGCGATCTCCGCGTCAAACTCGCTCCCGGCGGAAAGCTGATCGCTTCGCTTCCGAACAGCGGCAACATCTATTTCCGCGCAAGCGTCCTAATGGGCCGCTTCCCATCGCATGACCGCGGCCTATTCGACCGGACCCACCTGCACTTCTATATGTGGGAAGGCTGGAAAAAGCTCCTTCGGGCTCACGGGTTCCACATACAGTCCATCGAGCCGAGCGCGATCCCGTTCAGCCTGATGACTCCGAGAACTCCTCGCATCGGAGAGGTTCTGGAGTCCGCCTACATGCTGGCGGCCCGAGCGTGGAAGACAATGTTCGCCTACCAGTTTCTAGTAGTAGCCACGGCGGCGTAACCATCCACGAGTAAATAGCTGATAGCTGATGGCTGATAGCTTGGAAACATCGTGACCAAACGGTTCAAAGATCTCTCCGACCGCGAAATCCTCGCGCTCGCGATTTCCCTGGAGGAAGAAGACGGCCGCATCTACGCTGATTTCGCCGATGGCCTTCGCGAAACCTATCCCGCCACCGCCAAAATGTTCGAGGAAATGCAACGGGAGGAATCCGGGCATCGCGCCGGCTTGATCGACCAGTACCTCCAGAGCTTCGGCGACCACATTCCGCTCATCCGCCGTCAGGACGTGCGCGGTTTCCTGACGCGCCGGCCGGTCTGGCTGGTGCGGCCTTTGGGAATCCAGGCCGTCCGCAAGCAAGCAGAGATCATGGAGCTCGAAACGCGCCAATTCTACGATCGCGCGATGCAACAGGTTTCGGACGCATCCACGCGAAAGCTGCTGGGCGATCTGGCCGAGGTGGAACGCCGGCATTACCGTCAGGCCGAATCGCTCGAGAGGGAACTGCTCACGCCGGAAGCCCGCGCGGACGAAGAGGCCCAAGGGCGCAAACTCTTCGTCTTGCAGATCGTCCAGCCGGGCCTGGCCGGACTGATGGATGGGTCCGTTTCAACGCTCGCGCCGGTGTTCGCCGCGGCTTTTGCCACTCACAACGCCGGTGATGCCTTCCGCGTCGGCTTGGCCGCTTCCATTGGAGCCGGCATCTCCATGGGCTTTGCGGAGGCGCTCTCCGACGACGGCTCGCTGACCGGCCGCGGCCACCCCTGGGTGCGCGGCCTCGCTTCCGGAGTAATGACCGCAGCAGGCGGAATCGGACACACCTTGCCGTTTCTTATCCCCTATTTCCGCACGGCGTTGAGTTTGGCCGTGGTCATCGTAGCCATCGAGTTAGCCGCCATTAGCTTCGTGCGCAAGCGCTACATGGACACGCCATTCTTGACAGCCGCGTTTGAGGTCGTGGTGGGCGGAACTTTGGTGTTCCTTACCGGAATCCTGATCGGCAGCTCATAATCGAAAGCAACTCCTGAGCGCGGCAAACCGACGAGCCCGCCTTGACGCCGCCTGTATACCGCCATATAATCCCTACCGATCGACAGGTCCACCTGTCACCGGGTCTAAAGGGGGAGTTTCTCGCCATGCGGCATCCTTTTCCAAAAGTCTTGCTAGTCCTAACGGTACTGGAAGCAGTGGGCCCGATCGGCGCGCAAGCGCCGACGGGCACGATCTCAGGGGCGGTCACAGATTCATCGGGAGCTATCGTCCCAAACATATCCATCACCATCACCAACAAATCCACGGGAACCGTGCGCACCGGCGTCACGAATTCCAACGGCTTGTACAGCGTTCCCGCCCTTCTGCCCGGTGAATACGAGGCGCGCGTGGAAAGCGCCGGCTTCCGCACGGTGGTGCGCCAAGCGCAGGTGTTCGCCGGTAGCACCACGACAGTCGATCTGGAGCTGGCTCCGGGAGTAGCGCAGGAGGTAGTCACCGTGGAGGCTGCCGCCGCCCAGGTCAGCTACGACAGTCACGCCATTGAGGGCGTGATCGAGCGCCAAACTATCCAAGACCTCCCTCTGAATGGCCGCAGCTCCCTGCAATTGGCCACGTTGGAGCCCGGCATCACCGTCTCGCCCGGGAGCACTGCCCAATTCAACGCGATGTTCAACGTGAGTGTGTTCGGCTCTACTCCGGGCGCCACTGCAGGCAGCGGCGTCGGCGCGCGCCTGACCGTCGACGGTGGAACGGTCAACGACGAAATGGAAGGCGGCACTTCCATGAATCTGTCGCAGGAAGTGATTCAAGAGTTCCAGCTCTCGTCGCTCAACTTCGATCCTTCCACTGGGATCGCCAGCTTCGGCGCGGTGAATATCGTGACGCGGGGCGGCGGCAACGCTTTTCACGGGAGCGGATATTACTTCTACCGCGACCACAATATGGCTGCATATCCTGGACTCGGACGAAGCGCCTTGAGCCCAAGCCCGTTCTTCCAACGCAAGAACCCCGGATTCCTGCTGGGCGGCCCGATCCGCAAAGACAAGCTATTCTTCTTTTTCAATTACGAGCACCTCGGCCAAACAGCCGTCCTAAGCGAGCAGGAGGATCTGCCGTCCGTCCAAGGGCTAAGTGGCATCTGGCCGGAGCCGTATCACTACAATCTCATCAACGCGCGCTTCGATTATCATCTCTCTAACAAACACAGCCTCTTTGTCCGCTATACGCACGACGGCAACCAAGGATTCGGCCCGTATGCGCTGACTCCGCAGCCGGCGAATTTCAATTACAACAAGAATTGGTCGGATCAGAGCCTGCTCGGCCTCACCAGCGCGTTTCGCCCGAATCTCGTCAACGACCTTCGCTTCCAGTTTCATTACTGGCAGAACAATGTCACCGACGCGCTCCCCAGCGATTGCCAGTTTCCGTGCGTGGGGTTCGGCCTTCCCGCCATCGTGACCTATATCGGATCGAGCACTTACGGCACCGGCACGAGCGTAAACTCTCCGCAATTCCGCCAGGCGCGATCGTTTGAATGGACGGACACTCTTACCTGGATTAAAGGAAAGCACAGCCTCCGCGCCGGAATCGACTACGAGCATATGCACACCAAAGACGTGCCATGGGATTTTTGCGATCCGGGCTGTCTATATGTGATGTCGCCCGAAACCATCAAGGGCTTGGTTGGGGCGGCTACGCCGCTTCTCTTCCCGAATCTTCCCACGCGAATCACCTCCACGGCTGATCTTTTGAATCTACCGATTTACAATCTGCCTTCCTCGATTTACAGCGGCGTGGGAGTCGGCAATGGAACCTTCCCGGGATTTTATGAACATGACCAAGGCGCGGCCAATAGCCGGATTCACCCTTGGATCGCCGACTCCTGGAAAGTGACGCCAAGCTTCACGCTCAACGCCGGCCTCGGCTACGACCTGGAAACGGGTTTGTTCTATTCGAATCTTCCGCTACCGCAATATCTCGCGCCGATCGTTAGCAGTCAAACGATCCCCGGTGGACTGGGAGCAACCCAGTCCAATAAGCGCGATTTCGCCCCCCAGATCGGCTTCGCGTGGGCTCTTGGCAAAAACAAGAAAACTGTCATCCGCGGCGGCGCCGGAATCTATTGGGACACACAGCCGATTTGGGAGCATTTCCGCGAAGGCGCCGCCATCGGTCCTCTGGGCGATGGGAGAACGACGCTCGCTGCCAGCGCGTTCACCAATATCTTCCCAGGCATTCTGAATCTCAGCGCGGGCGGAGCACCACTGGCGCAGGGCGCGCCCCTGCCGATCAACGCCCTGACCAACATGACGCTCGGCCAGTTCATCCAAATCATGAACCAGCAACTGCCGGGCCTTACGGCGAAGCTCGCTCCCACTCCTCCCGCCAGCGGGCCGTATTCGGTCGCGGGCATCGATGTGGCCAAGCAAGGCATCGAAATCTATCCCTCCCGCTTTCCGCTCTTGCGAAGTTACCAGACCTCCATCGGCGTCCAGCACGAATTCGGACACGACATGGTATTGAGCGTCGATTGGGCCAGGCGGCAGGGCGAGAATGTGAACTTGGGCGAGCTGGACTTGAACCACTTCGGCCGCACCGCAGATGGTCTCTCGCCGGTCATTCCCGTTTGCACCGCGGCGCAATATTACGTCCCGGGCCAGGAATGCTCCACCGGATCGATCACGTTCTGGGTTCCAGAGGGCCGCTCGGTTTACGACGGCCTGCTGGTGAAGCTGCAAAAACGCTTCTCGCACCGTTATCAATTCGTCGCGTCGTACGCACTGCAGAAGCTGCTCTCGGAGAACGCGGGAGTAAATCTGGACAATTACTTCGCGGGCTATGGCCCCACCCTGGCCCGCCATAATCTGAACATCGCCGGAACCGGGAATCTGTGGTGGGGTCTGACGCTGAGTCTCAACTCGTCGATCATCAGCACTCCGCCGGTGCAGCCCACGATCTCCTCAATCGATTTGAACGGAGCCGGCAACACCACGTTTCCTCTTTCCGAGGCCGACTCGAATCTTTCCTACAATTGTTTCAACGCGGGGTGCGGCAAATCGGACTTGGCCGCGGCCGTCGCGTATTTCAACAGCAATTGGGCAGGAAAGAAAGCCATGAACGGCGTCACCATACCCACGCTCGTACTCCCCTCCAACTACGGCCTGAGCGCGCCGATCATCACTCAGGACGCGCGCTTGACCAAGGAATTCGTCTACAAAGAGCGCTACAAGCTCTCCGTGTTCGGCGAATTCTTCAATCTCTTCAATATCGCCAATCTAACCGGCTACAACTTCACTCTGGATACAGTGAAAACGCCGCAGACATTCGCCTTCGGCCAGCCTACGGGTCGGGTAAACCAGGTCTTCGGGTCGGGCGGTCCGCGCGCGGTTCAGCTAGGCGCTCGCTTCAGCTTTTGAGCATCTGTGGGGCAGGCCATCGCTTTTGGTGGCCTGTCTTCCCTCCCGTGATATGATCGCGTTCTGACGCCGGCAGGAGCGACATGTATATCTCCACGTTTCATCTCATGCCTCATCGCGAGCTTCCCGAGGATTTCGAGAAGCGTTACCCGTCCATCTGGGTTACCGCTCCCTTCCACGAACTCGCCGATCCCAAGCGAGTAGGCCAGTTTTACAATTGGACGCTCGACGAGTTGATCGCTGCCGCCAAAGCCGGCTCCGATGGCGTCTGCACCAACGAGCATCATCAGAACGCCTACGGCTTCATGCCCAACCCCAACGTCATGGGTTCGGTGCTGGCTCGCGCCACGCAGGGTCTCAACACCGCCATCGTCCAACTCGGCGCCAGCTTGCCGGGAACGCAGCCTCCCACCCGCATCGCCGAAGAATACGCGATGATCGATTCCATTCCCGGCGGCCGGCTGGTGGCGGGAATGCCTCTCGGCACTCCAATGGACATGAACATTTGCTATGGCGTCACGCCCATCGAGCAGCGCGACCGCTATCGCGAAGCGCACGATCTGATTATTAAGGCGTGGACCTCGAAAGAAGTCTTTCCCTGGAACGGCAAGTTCTTTCAATTAGGCGCTGTGAATCTATGGCCGCGGCCCATTCAGCAGCCGCATCCGCCCGTCTGGATTCCCGGCTCCGGCAGCACGAGCACCTTCGCCTACACCGCCGAGCACGACTACTGCTATTGCTTCCTGAGCTACTTCGGTTATAAAAGCGTCTCGAAGCCCGTGCGCGACAAATATTGGGAGAGCTGCGAAAAGGCCGGCCGTGATTCAAATCCTTACCGCATGGGCTTCCTGCAATTAGTGGGCGTTTCGGAAACCGACGCGCAAGCCGAAAAAGATTACGCCAAGCATGTCGAGTACTTCTATCACAAGTGCCTGCATGTTCCGCCCGAGTGGTTCGGAATTCCGGGCCATCAGGATTATCGCAGCCTCGCCAACCAGATGCGGAATCCGGCCATGGCCAAGAACTTCGCTTCGCTCAAGGAGAAGCGATTCAAAGACTTTCTGGAAGACCGCTTTGTAGTGTGCGGCAGCCCTGCTACGGTGCGCGATAGCTCAAAGATCTCTGCCAGACTCTGCGCGTCGGCAATCTCATGGTCCTGCTGCACATGGGATCGATGCCGCACGAGCTGACGCTCAAGAATATCGAACTCTTCTTCCGCGAAGTTGCGCCCGCGCTGCGTCTCATGTGGGAGGACGAATGGGAGAACCATTGGTGGCCCGAAGGTCTCCGCCGGAAGGCGCCGAAGGAGGTTGCGGCATGAGCGCGCTAACCGATCGCAGGGTCAGTGTCTGGCAAAACAAGATTTCTGCGAACGTCAAAGTCGCCGGCAGCGGACCTCCACTCGTGTTTCTGCACAGCGCCGGCGGTCTGGTTTGGGACAGATTTCTCGAAACGCTGGCCGCGCGCCACACCGTCTACGCGCCCGAGCACCCCGGCCTCACCGAAGGCGACCCCGACGCAATCTCCCACGTCGATAATCTCTGGGATCTGCTCCTTTACTACTACGATCTGCTCGACGAGCTCGGTCTGAAATCCGTGCCCATCGTCGGCCATTCCTTCGGCGCCATGATGGCGGCGGAGATTGCGGCCACCAACCCGGAGCGCGTCAGCAAACTCGTTCTCATGTGCCCCATCGGCTTGTGGCGCGACGACGCTCCTATCCCCAACTGGATGACCCTCACTCCAGCCAGCGAGTTGCCGAAATACCTCTTCTACGATCCGGAAGGCCCGATCGCCAAGGCAATTTTCGGCGCTCCGGACGCTGAGGCGCAAATCAAAATGATCTGGTGCATGGCCTGCACCGGCAAGTTTGTTTGGCCGATCCCGGATAAAGGGCTGAAAAAGCGGATTCATCGCATCAAATCGCCCACCATGGTGCTGTGGGGCAAACAGGACCGGCTGGTTCCGCCGATTTATGCCGAGGAGTTCGCCCGCCGCATTCCGGGCTCGCGCGTAGAAATGCTGGATGAGACGGGTCACGCGCTGACGGCGGAGCATCCGGCTCAGGTGGCGGCGCTGATCGAAGAGTTTTTAGGAGCAGCACACGCTGCTTCTCAGCGGAGCTAGCAGATGTGTGCGCCGACAGTCTCTACGTAAACTGCGTAAAGTGACTGGCTCGCCGCCATAAATAGGCGGTTCCGCTTGGCGCCTCCGAAGCTGATGTTGGCGCACGTTTCCGGCATACGGATCGCTCCGATTACTTGTCCCTCGGGCGTAATCACCTGAACACCGGGAGTCGCCCCTGCCCAGATGTTGCCGTCCACGTCGCAGCGCATGCCGTCGGCCGCAGCGTTTCCGTTTCCGCCCGGAGCCATCATCGTCAGCAGGCGCTTGCCGTTCTTCAGCGACTTGCCATCGATATCGTAGACGCGCACATCGTGAGGCATCCCGGTGTCGGCGATATAGACCTTCTTGTAATCGGGCGAAAAACAAATCCCGTTGGGCTGGTCCTGATCGTCCGAGACCTTGTCGATTTGACCCGTCTTCGGGTCCGCTCTGTACGCCGCTTCCTTGGTTTCCGACTGCCCCTTGAAGCCCTCGTAATTTCCATTGATGCCGTAGCGCGGATCGGTGAACCAGATGCTGCCGTCGGGATGCACCACGATATCGTTCGGCGAGTTCAACCGTTTGCCCTGAAATTTGTCGGCGATGACAGTTGTGGTTCCATTCGGCTCGTAACGGACCACGCGGCGGTTGCCGTGCTCGCAAGATAGCTCGCGTCCTTCAAAATCGAAAGTGTTTCCATTGCTGTTTCCGGAGGGATTGCGGAACACGGTAACGCGGCCATCGTCCTCCACCCATCGCATCTGGACGTTGTTTGGAATGTCGCTCCAAAGCAGGTAGCGGCCCACCCCATTCCATGCGGGCCCCTCCGACCAGAGCGTCCCGGTGTACAACCGCTTGATGGTTGTGTTGCCGACCATGTAGCGGCGGAAGCGGTTATCCAGCGCCACGACGTCAGGGTCGGGATAGTGCACGGGGTTTTGGCCAGACCAGTCGCGAGGAGCCGACTGTTGCGCGCGAGCCGCAGGCGCCAGGGCTGCGGCGCCTATTGCCGCAAGAAACGATCGCCGGGTGGAGTGCTGCATATCAGCCTAGGTTATATCAGAACTGCGCATTGTGGAGCCCTCCGGTCCAGCAGTAGGACTAGACGACTCCACTCTGCTGGTGCGCGCTAAGTGGACTCCGCTCTCAGCCGCGGCGGGCAATCTCTTCATCGTAGGCTTTGGTCACGCGCTCAACTCGATCGAATAGCCCGCAGAAGGCCGCCTCTGGGCTCATCGCGCTGAGCTCGCCGTCTGAAAGAGTTTCCAGATGTGCTCTCCATTCCGCTTCGAACTCCTGGTTGAAGATGTCGCGTCCAGGATGCTTGTAGCCTGCAAATTGAGATTACCTGGAACCATAAGACGCCATGGGTGCGTTATCGGCGGCAAGAGGCTCTTCTCTTCGGTGGTCTCGCTCAGCTCCAAGTAACAGGGAATCCCCGCGGCCTCTAAGGCATCGCGAGCATCGTCCATATCCCGCACAGGCGTCCCAGGAACGACGGCACGCGAGTACACTTCCGCGGCTTCGTCGAGCCACTCTGGTCTTTCGCACGCATCGCCCGGCTCGACCGAAACTTCCGTCTCCTCACTGGACAGGCCATCCGGCCGTCTGGGAACCGGGCGCGGTCCCTCCGGCTGCCGGGCGCTGCGCCTGGGGAGCCAGTTCCCGCCGGTCAAGCTCGGCATCGTAGCATTTTTGAGCTATTTCGACCAGATCGGAGCGATTGAAGGCCAAGAGGGCCTCATCCGAAAGCGAGTTGTAGTGCTGGCGCAAATACTCTGGGTCAACCTGCATTCGCCTGCCTCAATTCAACAAACGGAATGATTATTCAATCGCGGTCCCGGAAGATC
>Ga0126371_10005403_pt1 | contig 11339 bp, 10 predicted proteins | sample PanSoiMetaPlot_4_FD_110145 | JGI IMG/M metagenome (GOLD analysis project Ga0126371, IMG submission 110145) | Tropical forest soil microbial communities from Panama - MetaG Plot_4 | ecosystem: Environmental > Terrestrial > Soil > Tropical forest > Bulk soil | place: Panama | collected 2016-02-17
CGCGACCGCCAAATCACGAGAACCTGCTGGCCGGGCTGCAGGCTCGAGATGTCGACGTCGATCGGCGCGCCGGCGGCCAACACGTCGCGCGCCGGATTCATGCTGGTGATCAGCGGCCAGATCGTGCAGGCGGCACCGACACCGAGAAGCGCATTGCCGGCGATGACCAGGAAGTCGCGTCGCGACCCGCCCGCTGCATGTGCGCCAGTCGTATGCGAATGCGCCGAATCCGCCATCGATCCCCTCTTTCGCCCGCGCTCGAAGTCCGCGCGCAAGCTACAGGCTAAAACGAAAGCTTCTATGCGACATCCTGCCGCACGAACCGCAGAAATCCCAGCCCGCGGGCCGCGCGCGGGCCTTGCCAAGGCGACAAATTCATCCCCAAGGTGCGGCCATGCGTCTCGCCCTCTACGAGCCCGACATTCCGCAAAACGCGGGCGCGATTCTGCGGCTCGGCGCCTGCTTTGGAGTCGCCGTCGACATCATCGAGCCGTGCGGCTTCGTGCTCGATGACCGCCGTCTCAAACGCGCGGCGATGGATTATCTCGCCCACACTGCGATCGCGCGGCACGCGTCGTGGACCGCGTTCCGGCAAGCGCGGCCCGGCCGGCTGGTGCTGCTTTCGACCAAGGCGAGCCTCCCCTATCATCGCTTCGCCTTCGCCCGCGACGACGTGCTCCTGCTCGGACGCGAAACCGCGGGCGTACCGCCGGAGGTTGCCGACGCCGTGGACGCCAAGGTGCTGATTCCGATGCGGCCGGGCTTGCGCTCGCTCAACGTCGCGCTTGCCGCTGCGTTGGTGCTGGGCGAGGCGCTGCGCCAGACGGCGTTGCTGCCCGAGACATCGCCATGAGCGACGCCGCGCAGCAGCAGGCGGAAGCCACGCGCTGGTTCGAGGCATTGCGCGACCGGCTGTGCGCCGTGTTCGAGGCGATCGAGGACGAATACGCCTCGGCGCGGCCCGAGGAAGGCGCCGCCGGCCGCTTCGCGCGCACGCCCTGGCAACGCGACGGCGGTGGCGGCGGCACGATGGCGCTGATGCATGGCGGCGTATTCGAGAAAGCCGGCGTCAACGTCTCGACGGTGTGGGGCGAGTTCTCGCCCGAATTCCGCGCGCAGATTCCCGGCGCCGCGAACGATCCGCGGTTCTGGGCAGCCGGCATCTCGCTGGTCGCGCATCCGCGTTCGCCGCTGGTGCCGGCGGCCCATTTGAACACGCGGCATATCCGGACGACCAAGGCGTGGTTCGGCGGCGGCGCCGATTTGACGCCGGTGTTTCCCGAGGAATCCGACACGCGCGATTTCCACGCCGCGCTCGAAGCCGCGTGCACCGCGCATGACCCGGCCTATTACCCGCGTTTCACGGCGTGGTGCGACGAGTATTTCTTTTTGAAGCACCGCAACGAGCCGCGCGGCGTCGGCGGCATCTTCTACGACGATCTGGCGACCGGCGATTGGGCGCGCGATTTCGCCTTCACGCGTGCGGTGGGTGAGGCTTTTCTGCGCATCTATCCGCGGTTGGTGCGGCGGAACATGCTGCGGCCGTGGACCGACGCGCAGCGCCAGGCGCAGCTGGTGAAGCGTGGCCGCTATGTCGAGTTCAACTTGCTCTACGACCGCGGCACGCTGTTCGGGCTCAAGACCGGCGGCAATGTCGAAGCGATCTTGATGTCGCTGCCGCCGGCGGTGAAGTGGCCCTGAGATTCATTCGCCTTCTTCCGGCGGCTTGCGCCGGCCGAAACAGGCGAGCAGCAGCACATCGTAAGTTGCTTTCAGTCCGCCGGCGATCAGCACCGGCCAGCCGAACGGCGTCAGCGCCAACAGCCAGCCGGCCAGCGCCGGCGCCACCGCCGCGACCAGGCTGCGCGGCACGGCGGTGACGCTCGCCGCCGCCGCGCGCTCGGCGGGCGTCACCACCGCCATGACGTAGCTGCTGCGCGCCGGCACATCCATCTGCGACAGCGCGCACCGCACCACCCAAAGGACCACCACCAGCCACAGCTTGGACGCGAAGGCCATCGCGATCAGGCACAAATTCGACGGGAAATGCGTGAACACCATGGTGTTGATCAGGCCGATCCGCTTGGCGAGACGGCCGGCGGCGATGAACGACGCCGCCGAAGCGAGGCCGCTCCAGAAGAAGATCGTTCCCGCCACCGCCAGCGATAGGCCGAACCGTTCGAATAGCCAGAGCGCCAGCAACGACTGCACCACCAGCCCGCCGCCGAAGGCATCGAGGCTGAACAGCGCCGCCAGGCCGAAGACGATGTTGCGCGACGGACCGAGCGGCGGCGTCGGCTTGTCGGGTTTGGCATCGAGGCTTGCCGGTAGGCGCCGATAAAGGTGATAGGTCGCCAGGCCGAGCAGCGCATAGAGGCCGAACATCCAGCGCAACGAATCGGCCGTGTCGAGACCGAGCCAGCCATGAATGAGATCGGGCAAACCGGCCGCCAGCGAGCCAAGTGCGCCGACCAGCGAGCCGATCAGGCTATAGAGCACGAAGGCGTTGACGCGCGTTTTCGCCGGCGCGGCTTCGGCAAGCAGCGCCTGCTCCAGCGGCAGGAACAGACTGACGTCGCTTGGCGAGGGATTGAGTGTGCCGATGAAAGCGACCACCATCAGCGGCCAGAACTGCCGGACGGCAACGAAGCCGATGCCGGTACCGATCATCAGCAGCGTCGCGATCACCAGCAACAAGCGGCGACCATACCGGTGCGCAGTGAAGCCGACGATGATGGTCGCCGCCGCCGAGCCGATCAGCGTCGTCGCGGTGAGCAGGCCGATCTGGAAAGCGCCGAAGCCAAGCGCCTTGAGATAGACCGGCAGCAGCAGGCTGACATACCCGTCGGCGAAAGCGCGCAGGCCGCGCGCCCAGTACAGCGGCGACGCGGCCGGCGAAACACCCGCGGGAAGGAGCCGCGCCGCCATCACGCCAACAGCGCCAGGGCTTCGCCGCCGAGTCCGCCGAGCACGACGACCGCCCACGGCGGCATGCGCAATCGCAACAGAATCAACGCGACCAGCGCAAACGCCAGATCGCCCCAGCCGAAAACCGCGCTGACGAACACTGGCCGGTAGAGCGCCGCAAGCAGCAGGCCGACAACCGCGGCGTTGACGCCCTTGAGCGTCGCCTGCATCGCCCGGTTGGCGCGCAGCGCGCTCCAGAACGGCAGCGTGCCGACGACGAGCAGCATGCCGGGCAGGAAGATCGCGACCAGCGCGATCACGCCACCGAGCAAGCCACCTGCCGGCCCCTGCATGCTGACGCCGACAAAGGCGGCGAAGGCGAACAGCGGACCGGGCAGCGCCTGGGCCGCGCCGTAACCGGCGAGAAACGTGTCCTGACTCACCCAGCCCTTTGGTACGACGACCGCGTCGAGCAGCGGCAACAGCAGGTGACCGCCGCCGAAGACCAGCGCGCCCGAGCGGTAGAATCCGTCGAACAGCTGCAGCGCACTCGCATGACTCACCGTCGCAACCACCGGCGGCAGTGTCAGCAAGAGCACGAACGCGATCAACGCTGCCATCGCCAGGCCGCGCGGCACCCGCGGATCGAAGGGCAATGCCGCTTGGCGCGCATCGCCCGATAGGAACAGACGGCCGGCGGCGGCGCCGAGTGCAATGGCGGCGAGTTGTCCCCAGGTTGCCGGCAACATCAGCGCCAAGGCGGCGGCGGCCAGCGCCAACGCGCCGCGCGGCACATCGTTGGCAAGCCGACTCGCCATCTGCCACACCGCGCGCGCCACCACGGCGACCGCGACCAGCATCAAGCCATGCAACCACGGCGCACCGGCGAGATCGCCGAGATGCGCGATGCCGTAGCCGAGTCCGCCCATGATCAGCGCCGACGGCAGCGTGAAGCCGAGCCAGGCGCACAACGCGCCCGGCAAGCCGGCACGCAGCAGGCCAACCGCGAAGCCGAATTCGCTCGACGCCGGTCCCGGCAGGAATTGCGCCAGCGCCAACAGATCGGCAAAGCCGGCCTCGTCGAGCCAGCCGCGTCGGTCGATGAACTCGCTGCGGTAATAGGCGAGATGCGCGACCGGCCCGCCGAACGACGTCAGGCCCAGCCGCAGGAAAATACCGAGAATCTCGAGCGGGCTGCTGCGGCCAGATTGGTCAGCCATGCCGCGCCAGACGCCGCCGCAACTCGGCGCGGCATTGCGCCGCCGTGGCGCGGAAATCGCCCTTGATCCACCACGCTTCGAGCGCCGCGAGCAACGCGCCGACCTCGGGGCTCGGCGCGACGCCGGCGGCAAGCAGATCGCGGCCGCGTAACGGAAAGCGGGGGCTCTTCCAGCTTTGCGCCAACCGCAGCAGCTTGCGCACGCCGCGCGGCTGCGACCGCGCGGCCGCCGCCAACAACACGCGATCGGCATAGATCGCCGATCCCCAGCAATAGAGTGCTTGCCGCTGCGTCGCGCGATCGGCATCGAGCGCGATTGCCGGCTTGGCAAGCAACGCTTCGAGGCGTTCGCGCTGGGCGTTTGACAGCTTGAACCGGTCCGCGACCGCGCCAGCGTCGCGCGCAATCAGCGCGGCCAGACGCCGGATCGGATCGGCCTCGGGCTCGACTGCGACCAAGCGGCGAAGCCGCCCCAACCCGACGCTCTCTGGCAACGCCGCCTTGAGAACGCCGTCGGTTTGCATCATGCGCAGCGCCGGCAACGGATCCGGCGCCGCCAACAGCTTCAAGAACTCGGCGGCGACACGTTCGGCCGACAAGGTCGGCAGCAAGCGCGCGGCGGCGCGGCAGGCGGCGCGCGCGGCGCGATCGCCGCCGCCTTTGCCGTAATAGGCGAAGAAGCGGTAATAGCGCAGCAGCCGCAGCACGTCCTCGCGGATGCGCGTCGCGGGATCGCCGACAAAACGCACGCGGCCGGCCTTGAGATCGGCAAGACCGCCGACGTCGTCGTAGAGCCGGCCATGGCGATCGAGCGACAACGCATTCATGGTGAAATCGCGGCGCTGGGCATCGGCCGTCCAGTCGACGCCGAAAGCGACCTTGGCGTGGCGTCCGTCGGTTTCGACATCGCGGCGCAGCGTCGTGATCTCGAAAATCCGTTTGGGTGTCGCGGCCGTCACTGTCCCGTGCGCGATGCCGGTCGGCACGGCACGAATGTCGGCGGCGCTCAACCGCTGCATCACGGCGTCGGGTTCGAGCGGCGTGGCGATGTCGATTTCGCGCGGCAACCGGCCGAGCAGCGCGTCGCGCACCGCGCCGCCGACAAAGCGCGGCTCGGCATCCGGCGCGGTCAAAACGCGCATCACCCGCCGCGTCACGGCGTCGCGCATCCACGGACGCGGTTTTATCGTGCGAATGGATTGGGCCATCAATGCGACCCCGGCGGCGCGATCTGGCCGGGAACGACCTGGCCGCCCTCGACATGCGGCGGCACATAGGATCCCGCCTGATTGCCGCCGGTGCCGACGCCGACGACCACTAAGGCGACCGCCGCCGCGACCAGGCCGCCGATCATGAGCCAGGTCCACGGCGTGCTGCGTTCGGCGGCGCGTCCCAAGGTGGAGAGCCAGAGAAAATAGATCGCGGTCGGGGCGAGCAGCGGCAGCAGGATGGTGAGCGCCACCCGGATCATGGCGTGCTCACGTCGCCAGCACCTCGGCGAGGTTGACCAGGATGCCGGCGGTCGCGCCCCAGATATAGCGATCGTGCGTCAACACGAAATAGGTGCGCACGCCGTTCTTAAGCTCGCGCGTCTCCTGCCGGTAATTGGCGCGATCCGCGACCAGCGCCAGCGGCACTTCGAAAACTTCGGTCACTTCGCGCGGGTCGGGCATCAGCGCCAGCGGCGGCGTCAGTAACGCGACGATCGGGATGATCTCGAATCCGGTGCCGGTGATGTAAGTGTCCAGACGGCCGATGACTTCGATGCGGTCGGCCGGCAGGCCGATCTCCTCGCGCGTTTCGCGCAACGCGGCGGCGACCGCGTCGGCGTCCGTCGACTCGATCCGGCCGCCGGGCAGCGAGACTTGGCCGGCATGCGCGGTCAGCTTATCGTGGCGTTGCGTCAGCAGCACGCTAAGCCCCTCTGGCCGATCGACGATCGGCACCAGCACCGCCGCCGGCCGCAAGCCGGACGGCAGCTTTGCATCGGGACTCAGCACGTGATCGCCGCGCACCTTGTCGCTGTCGAACGAGCGCATCCCCGGCCGATAGGCGCCGAAGCGCGCACGCACCGACGTGGCGGTCAGTCCGCCGGTCTGAGCCTGCCGAGCGGAAAGAATTTCGCGCTGCTCCATACGCCGAATTCCGTGTCGCCCCCGAACCGTTCTTCGCGGCCCAATTCCACCAGATCGTAGAATACAGGCCGCGCTATGCGGGCTTCCAGCCCATCGCGCACCAGGATATAGGGCACGGGAGTCCGCGTCATCCGCGCCTCGGCCATGCGCAGCGGATGCGCCGCGTCGAGGGTCACAATCTCGTCAACATTGGTGCGAAAGATCAGCCGTTGCTGCACGCCAGGATTTACGATCTCAAGCGCCACAGCGGTGAAAGGCACGTCATCGACCGCGACACGGCCGCGTTCGGTCGGAGTCGTCAGCCAATATTGTCCGTTCGCGTCGCGCTCGAGGGCGCGGCTGAACAGACGGACCAGCGCCATGCGGTGGATTGATGAGCCGCGATAGAACCAGCTACCATCGCGGTCGATGCGGATGCCAAAATCACCGCAATCGCGCCGGCTGGCATCGGCCAGCGGCGGCCGCGCGGCGTTCGCCACCAATCGTTCGATCGCGACAGACGAGGCTTTGTCCATGACCATCCGCGTCCGCAACAGGAGCGTCCGTTGATCGCCACCGATTCGATCGCCGCCGCCGGCAACGACCTCGTGCGCGAGATCGAAGCGCTCGGCGCACGTCTCGCCGCCGTGCGGCAACGCATCGGCCGCGTCATCTTCGGGCAGGCCGAGGTCATCGATCAAGCGTTGATCACCCTCCTAGCCGGAGGGCACGCCCTGCTGATTGGCGTTCCGGGTCTGGCCAAAACGCGCCTGGTCGAAACGCTCGGCACGGTGCTCGACCTCGACGATAAGCGCGTCCAGTGCACGCCCGATCTGATGCCCGCGGACATCATCGGCTCGGAAGTGCTGGAGGAAAGCGAGAGTGGCCGGCGCGGCTTCCGGTTCATTTCCGGTCCGGTGTTCTGCCAGCTGCTGATGGCCGACGAGATCAATCGCGCCAGCCCGCGCACGCAATCGGCGCTATTGCAGGCGATGCAGGAAGGCCGCGTCTCGGTCGCCGGCCAATATCATCCATTGCCGAAGCCGTTCCACGTGTTGGCGACACAAAACCCGCTCGAGCAAGAGGGCACGTATCCGCTGCCCGAAGCGCAGCTCGACCGGTTCCTCCTGCAAATCGACGTCGGTTATCCCGACCGCGAAGCCGAGCGCCGCATGCTGATCGCGACCACCGGCATCGCCGAGGACGAAGCCGCGCCGGTGCTCACCGCCGCCGAGTTGCTGGCGGCGCAGCGGCTGGTGCGCCGTGTGCCGGTTGGCGACAGCGTCGTCGACGCGATTTTGACGCTGGTGCGCTCGGGCCGGCCGGACGACGGCGCCGCCGACGCGGCGCGAGCGCATATTGCCTGGGGCCCCGGTCCGCGCGCCAGCCAAGCCCTGATGCTGGCCGCACGGGCACGTGCATTGCTCGACGGCCGGTTGGCGCCGTCGATCGACGACGTGGTGGCGCTGGCACATCCGGTGCTGCGCCACCGCATGGCGCTGACGTTCACCGCACGCGCGGATGGCGTGAACATGGCGCAGGTCATCGACCGGCTGTTGGACCCGTTGCGCTGATGGCCAAGCCGGCGCTGCGTCACCGCGCCGAAGCAGCTTCGCTCGCGCTGCCGCCGTTGCTGATTGCCGCCGAGCGCGTGGCTGCCGCCGTCGTGCAGGGCACGCACGGTCGCCGGCGCACCGGCCAAGGCGAGACCTTCTGGCAATTCCGCCAATACGAGCCCGGCGATCCGGTGACGCGCATCGATTGGCGTGAAACCGCCAAGACACAACACGTCTATGTGCGCGAGACCGAATGGGAGGCGGCGCAAAGCGTCTATCTCTGGCGCGACGGATCGGGGTCGATGGACTACGCCTCGGACGCCAATTTGCCGACCAAGCGGGAACGCGCCGATCTGTTGACGCTGGCGCTGGCGGCGCTGCTGGCGCGTGGCGGTGAGCGGGTGACGCTGATGGGCTCGGGCTTGGCGCCGGCCTATGGCCGCACGGCGCTCGACCGCCTGGCGTTGCAGCTCGAACGCGGCACGACCGCGTCCGACTTGCCGGCCTACGAGAAGCTGCCGCGCCACGGCCAGGTGATCTGGATCGGCGATCTGCTGGCGCCACTCGAAGCGACGGCGGCGCTGGTCCTGCGTTATGCCGATGCCGGCCTCAAGGGCCATCTGCTGCAAGTGCTCGATCCGGCCGAAGAAAGCCTCCCATTTGCCGGCCGCGTACGCTTCGAGGGTCTGGAGGACGAGAATCCCCTGTTAATCAGCCGCGTCGAATCGATCCGCACCGGCTACGCCGAGCGCCTCCGGCGGCACCGCGATGGATTGGCGGCGTTGACGCGCGGCGTCGGCTGGACCTTCGCGACGCATCGCACGGATCACCCGCCGCAACATGCGCTGCTCGGCCTCTATCAGATTCTGACGGAGCGTTAGCGCATGTTGTCCCTCGGCTCCATCGCATTTGCGGCGCCGTGGTTGTTGGCCGGACTGGCGGCGCTACCGGTGCTGTGGTGGTTGTTGCGCGTGACGCCGCCGGCGCCGAAGCGCGTCCGCTTCCCGGCGTTGCGGCTGATGCTGGGCTTGGCGCCGCCGGAAGAGACGCCGGCCAAGACGCCGCTTTGGCTCATCTTGCTCCGCATGGTTCTGGCCACGGCGGTGATCCTGGCGTTGGCGCAGCCGTTGCTCAATCCGCGCACGCCGATTGCCGCGACCGGCCCCGTGGTCTTCGCCGTCGACGACGGCTGGGGCGCGGCGCGCCATTGGGACGACATGCGTGCCGCACTCGACCGGCTGATCGACCAGGCCGGACGCGAAGGCCGCGAGATCGTGCTTTTCGGCACCGCCGATCCCCCGGGCGGCCACGCCCCGCGCGATCTGTCGCTGCTCCGTCCAGCCGACGCGCGGGCGGCGGCGGCCAACCTGCAACCGCTTCCGTGGCCGGACGATCGCGCCCAGGCGCTGGCGCGCTTCGAGCGCCTGAACCTGTCACATGCGGCCGAGATCGTCTGGTTGAGCGACGGGCTCGACGGCGGCGACGCCGCCGCCTTTGCAGGCGGCCTTGCGCGCCACGGTTCGTTGACGGTGATGGGGGCGAGCGGCAACGCCTTGCCGCGCTTGTTGGCGCCCGCGAACGCCGACGACCAGGATCTGACCGCGACGGTCGAGCGTGCCGACGCCAGCCTGCCCGAAACATTGACGCTGCGCGCGCTCGGCGACGACGGGCGATTGATGGCGCGGCGCGTGGTGACTATTCCCGCCGGCCAAGGGTCGATCGTCGCGCACATCCCGATGCCGACCGAGTTGCGCAACCGGGTCGCGTCAATCGCGATCGCGAACGAAGCATCGGCGGGCGCCGCCCTGCTGCTCGACGAACGCTGGAAGCGGCGGCCGGTCGGCATCGTCGCGCATCGCGATGCGGCGCAACCGCTGCTGAGCGGCGCCTATTATCTCGACAAGGCGTTGTCGCCATTCAGCGAGGTGCGCACCGGCGACGTCGACACCCTGATCAAAGGCGGCATTGCCGTGCTCGCCTTGCCCGATGGCGCGTCGCTGAGCGACAGCGATCGCCAAGCCATCGCCGGCTGGCTCGACAAGGGCGGCACTATCGTGCGCTTCGCCGGTCCGCGTCTGGCGGCGCAGCCCGACGATGCACTGTTGCCGGTGCGTCTGCGCAGCGGCGACCGCACACTTGGCGGCGCACTGTCGTGGGAACGACCGGCGAAACTCGCGCCCTTCGCCGCCGACAGCCCGTTCGCTGGCCTGGCGATTCCCGGCGATGTCACCATCTCGCGTCAGGTGCTGGCCGAACCGACGGTCGATCTCGCGCAAAAAACCTGGGCGCGGCTGGCCGACGGTACGCCGCTGGTCACGGCAGAGAAGCGCGGCAAAGGTTGGCTGGTTCTGGTCCACACCACCGCCGATCCTGAATGGTCGAACCTGGCGATCTCGGGGCTGATGGTGGAGATGCTCCGCCGCGTCGTGGCCGTCAGTCAGGGGATTTCGGGCACAAGCGATAAGCCGCTGCCGCCAGTCGAGACCCTCGACGGTTTCGGGCGGTTGCACCCGGCGCCGGCCACCGCCGCGACAATTCCCGCCGGCGCCGTCGCCAAAACGGTCGCCGGGCCGCGCAACCCGCCGGGCTTCTACGGCACTGCCGACGCGCGCGTGGCGCTGAACCTGGCGCCGGCGGTGACGCATTTCGCGCCGTTACCGCCTTTGCCAACGGGCGTCCGCCGCGAAAATTTCGCGCGCAGCACCGAGGTCGATTTCCGGCCGCCGCTGCTGGCTTTCGCCTTGCTGTTGATGCTCGCCGATTTCGCCATCGGCCTCGCGCTCCGCGGCCTGCTACCACGGATCGTCGGACGCGCAAGCGCCGCGGCCGGCGCGATCGCGTTCGGTACCGTGCTGTTGAGTGCGCCGGTTGCGCACGCCGCCGGTGACGATGCGGCGGCGATCGCGGGGGCGAGCCAGTTCCACCTCGCCTATGTGCGCACCGGCGTCGCGGACGTTGACGCCGAGTCCAAGGCCGGGCTGGTGGGTTTGGCGCGGATACTGAACGAGCGCACGGCCGTCGAAGCAGCGGCACCGATGAGCGTCAATCCCGAGACCGACGATCTTGTGTTCTTTCCGCTGCTCTATTGGCCGGTGGTCGACGGCGAGCCCGCTTTGTCGCCGCAAGCGGTCGCGCGCGTGCAGCATTACCTGACCACCGGCGGCATCATCCTGTTCGACACCCGCGACCAGGAACAGCCGAACGACTATAGCGCGGCCGCCGCACAAGCGCGTTTGAAGCGGTTGGCCGCCGGCCTCACGATTCCGCCGTTGGTGCCGCTACCGTCCGACCACGTGCTCACCCGCTCGTTCTACTTGCTGGAGAATTTTCCCGGCCGGTGGAGCGGCGGCGAAATCTGGGTCGAGCCGACGGCAGACGCGGTCAATGACGGCGTGTCGAGCGTCATCGTCGGCGGCAACGAGTGGGCCGGTGCCTGGGCGGCCGAGGCCAACGGCGTGCCGCTCTATGCCGTCGTGCCCGGCGGCGAACCGCAACGCGAAATAGCCTATCGCTTCGGCGTCAACCTGGTGATGTACGCGCTGA
>Ga0126371_10005404_pt1 | contig 11339 bp, 12 predicted proteins | sample PanSoiMetaPlot_4_FD_110145 | JGI IMG/M metagenome (GOLD analysis project Ga0126371, IMG submission 110145) | Tropical forest soil microbial communities from Panama - MetaG Plot_4 | ecosystem: Environmental > Terrestrial > Soil > Tropical forest > Bulk soil | place: Panama | collected 2016-02-17
ACGCTCGCAGGGAATTCCTCCAGCAGCGTGCGAACGCCAGCGGCAACAAGCACTGGATAGTCGTAGGTTGTCAGGAAGGCGGCGATTTGTTCGGGGCGTATACCGGCGCGTTGCATAATCTCCAGTAGCGCATCAAGCGAAGCTTGCGGAAACACCGTCGTATGCTTTCTTCCTGAGAAACGTTCTTCTTCATTGTTGCAGATCAGCTGCAGCCCGCCGTCACAGGTCAGCTCAACCAGTGCGACCCCGGTATTATGAAATCCACCAATGCCGATGCCGACCAGATAGACGGCCTCGTCAGCGACCAACCGCCTGGCAATATCCCGCAACCGCTCCCGCGCCAATTTGCTCCTCGAGCGATAAATGTGCTTGGATTGAAAGAAGTGTTCGGCGATCGGCAGAGCGACGCGAAAGCCAGCTGCTGCGAGGCGGGGGTGGCGAGGCCTAATCCGTGGGACCGGTGTCGACACGACAAGCTCGTATTTGCAACGTGGCGTTCAGCGCGCCAGCGTCGCGCCGTCACCAACCACGATTTGATCGACGCGGCGCTCGGCGTGCTTGATCATCATGCAAAATCTTTGCTCGCCCCGCAAACTCTGCATCCCGAGGCGCTGTGCCACACCTTCCAGCCGCCCGGCTCGGATCAACGCGAGCCTGACCAACCGAACGTCCTTAGATTAATGACATGATTGCGGGCCGCAGCGAGGCCGGCGTCTCGCGCGAACGCTACTTCAGAGCGTATTCTGCGGCGCCTACGCCACCAGTAGGAGAGCGCCGATGTCGGCCTCGCTCCTGGGCCAGCATCTTGGCCACCCCATCGCCGTCATTCTCTATGGGGTGAATTTGAGGGCGGTGAACACCGTGGGTACGGCGTTTTGGCTCTATGCCGGATCCCACCCGATTTGATGGCCAAGGGGCCTATTCAAAGCGGCCGTAGGGTTCGTCGCGGGGCTACATTCGGCACCGATTCTGGTGTGCGCAATCGGGCTCTGCTCGCGCCCTGATATATCGTCGCCAGCATTGTGCTATTCATTTTGCCGTCCCGGCGTTTTTATTCTCCCTATTCCGTTTTTTGACCGCCGCTTGGCTATGCTGGCGCGCCGCCGTTAGCCAAGCGAGCCCGGACAGCGTTCCTAACAGACGGCCGCGACAACTCGTCTTGCTCCCCGTACCGGACGTTCAGCCCGGCGCATTGGCGCCACCTGATAGAGTCTCGTGGCGCAACGCCCGAGCGATGCCGCGCGCCGCTCAATGGCAGCAACAAGACTGGGGAAGGCGCGCCAGGAGCAAGCGCGCAATCACTGACAGCGGCGGTGTCAAGGATTTTCACCGCTTGTTTACGTTAACGAATTGTTTGCTCGATAGATTCGTTGAGCGACTCGCGTCTGACCATATGGTTAAAAAAGATTGACGCCCAACGATATCAGCGCTGCGCCATGGTGTGGCCCGAGCGAATTGATCCGGTCGCCATGAGCTCCGGCGATTGGTAACCCAGCGTCGTTGCCAAGCCCTCGACATAGCCGTCGTCGTTGCGCTGAACCTGTTCGGCCGGCCGCGACCGTTGCGGGCGACCGCCGAGGCCCCGGAAGGATTCGGAGGCTGCGACGCTTGGTGCCGTTGAAGCGGATCCGAGCATGCTTAGAGCGCTAACAAAGAGACCGCGGGTCATGCCCTCAACGAATGAAACGCAAACCACCACCGCGACGGTCACAGTGATGAAGCGTTTCATCCAGATGCCGCAAACTGATCCTAGGGTCACGGGTCGATCCTTGTTAAATTTTAAGTTGTCTAACTTTAGTGAAGCTCGCAGATATTGCGCATAAGAAAAAACTTCAAATCGCAACAAGTGCTTACGTGAAACTGCGAGCCTATTTGCGCCGTCGTGGTCACGCAACGCCGCCCGCGCGAAGCGCATCAACCAAGAGACACTTCGGCACGGCTTGATCTGCGGCCGTTGCGCTGCATTCGATTGAGCCGACCTCGCTGCGGCAGTTATCGAAGCCGCGGGACAAGACGTCTTGTCGCAGCCCCCGTGGAGGTGCCTCGGTCGCCAAATGATCGGCATTCGTGCTTGATGTGTCGACCCTGACCGGTCTCACACGGGCCGACGTCGGGCTTGACGCCCGGTCACCCACGGCATAGGACGGGCATGCGTCTCAGGCGTGGGGCGCCACGCCGTCCAGTTGGTCTAGCTGACACGCTCTAGAGCTTTAAATAAGCCTCCTATTTGGACGAAACGCGGCGACGATATTGAGTAAAGAACAAGCGTTTGACCCCTTTAGAGAAGTCTCGCCGCCGCTCTTTGCGGTCGGGAATGCAACCCGCACGCTTCCCTGTCGCTAACGGCTGGTGAGATGTGCAGTCCTGATCTGCTTCCGGCCAAAGAGTGGTGATGTACGGTCACCTGTTGACGGGCTTCAGGACCCGCTCGATGGCGTTCGGTCGTGTGACTCGCTCCGCTCTGAAATGCCCGCCTCGGATACATTAATGACCTTGGACACCAAGGAGGAAACCTAAGTCATGGAAGTCATCACCGCGAATCGCCGGGATCTTTTGCTGATGTCGCTGCTGTCCGCCTTGCCGCTAGGTATTTCGGAGGCGGCCGCGACCCCGATCGATCCCGAGCAAACCATTATTCGAATGCCAGACAAGTTGGAGTGGAAATCGAACCCCGACTATCCCGAACATAGTGTCAATGCGTGCCCCTTAGTTGGAGACACCAACCAGCCCGGCCTCTATTACACCCTGGTTCGCTGGTGGCCCGGCTACATGAGCGCACCACATACCTACGAGACAGACAGATATTGCGTCGTGGTCTCGGGCACGTGGTGGTGCAACAGCGGTGCGGACTTCGATCCGGCATCGTGCGTACCGGTTCCGGCCGGCAGCTTTGTCCGACGTGTCGCTCGAACGCCGCACTACGACGGCGTCATTCGCGGGCATCCAGACCCTGCCATCATCGCCATTTGTGGGATCGGTCCCGTCAAATATGCACTCGTCGATCCGTCCCAGCCCGGGTGGCGACGCATCTAACGATCGCAAAGCCCCCGGCTTTATCCGTGGGAAGTCTACCTGTAGCCGAACCGATCGAGCCAGGTCCCTGCACGCTTCTGGAAATCCGCGTCGACCTTGTCGCTAAAGTGATTGCGCCAGTCTCCAGGCACGCCCTTGCGGAAAAACGAGCGGCGATCCTCCTTCCCGGGATTGCGCCCACCACTCAACTTTACAAATGACGCGTGCGCCTGGCAGTGTCTCAGAATGCCCTCGGGAGCCTCGACGCCAAGGAACTCAAAAATGCCCGCCAAAGTGGCTTCAGTGTTCGTCACCAGATCTTCAAATCGGACTTGGCGCGTGCGGTCCACATGTCGGTCGGCAAAGTCTTGGGCCTTCGCCAGTTCTGCGGCCCAGATGTCGGCCATGCTACTGGCATAGACATCGAGCGAGCCATATTTTTTCGCCCACTCAGGCGACGATCGAAGATTGTGAAACCACCCGGACACCGCACAGTCGCGGCCGTCGCGAACGATCAGCAAGAATTTTGCCTTTGGAAACAACGCTTCAAGTTCCTGAAAGTGGCGCACGTTATCGGGCGTTTTCTCACCGATGACGGTGGCTGTTTTGTGTTTGCTCTGTTCAATTAGGAAAACCGCGATCGAGAATGCAACAATGGAGCAAAGACCCTCGTTGGTGAGCCGCGGATAGCCTCCAAGCTCATTGAAGACCGCTTGGTTTCTCTCGGCAATGAACCGTCCATGTTGATCCATGGCCATCTTGAGCGCCGGCGCCATAAGATCGAGAAAATGCCCCTCCCCCTTACAGCTCACCTCCGGATGGGCGTCCAGCAAGAGCTGTAGCCAGGTCGTACCGGACTTAATCGTTCCACCGATGAAGAAAATCTGTTGCTTCCGCAAAGTCGAAATGGCGGTGTGCCAGCCGTCGTAGTCAAACATTTTGTAGTTGTCTCCGAGCTGCGATCCCTGAAGCTTCAATGTATTAAACTCAGGGTATGGTGCTATCCGGCGCATCTTTGCACCACGCGCGCCGCCGCCGATCGTCCTCGCCATTGGCGCCTGGGCGCCACGCGCCGATGCGGAAAAAAGGTCGGGCGCAGCGTCAGTACGGCGATGCGCCTGCGTCAAGCAAACGTCGCGAAACCAGAAAGCACGCTGCTCGACTTACGCCGTCTTGTATATATTGTATGATCTTGGTTCAGCAGATCGTTGGGGATAAGTGCGGCGGGACTGCGATGTGCGCCGCCGTTCCAGGCCGCGGCGAAAGTCAATTGCCTTATAGGGAATGGGCCTAATAATCGGAGTCGTCGCCGAAGAACCTATAGTTCACTCCGGCGCGTACAATATTGCCCTTGAACTCGACGCTTTGTGCAATGAAAGCGTTCGGGGTTCGCGGATCGAGGATCGAGGATTTGCTGGGAAAGAGTTCCCAGATCGTAATACAAGTATTCAACCTTCGCCGACCAGCTCGGTGCGAACGCGTATTCCAGCCCTCCGCCCACGGTCCAACCGCTCTGGGCTTGGTCGTGGAGGTCGTGCCGCAGAAGCCGAAGCAGGCGGGATTTGTAATCGCCCCTGAAAGCTTGACTTGTCCATAAGCCAGCCTACCGGTGACGTAAAGGAGCACAGGTTCAACGGGCGTAAACCCGAGCCGACCGCGCGCGGTCCCGAAGAATTCAAGGTCCTGCTGGGCGTTGGCCGTGAATTGATTAAACGCGGCTACGCTCGTGGACACCGTCTGATTGTCTGTCAAGTTCGCCCATTGCCAGTCGGCTTCGATTCCCAAAAACCGCCCTATTGATTTGATAATTAGCCCCGAGTTGACCGCCCCCCACGAAGCCCGAGGGACCGCCTGCAAGCGATGCAGGGATCGCGCCGGCGTTAACGGCTTGCTGACCGCCGGTCACCGTGTCGCCGGTTTCCTTCAGGGCCTGATTGGCCCAACCGTAACCGGCGTTGAGACCCCCATAGAGTCCGGTCCGCGGCGGCGGCTCGCGGACTGCGGCGGGAGCTTGGTAAATCGTGGGCGCTAGCGGCGGATCCGCTGCGAGCGCTGCGCTTGAGGCGAGCGCCACGAAGCCAGACATCCCTCATCCTATCGTCCCCACGTCATGTGGCCTGAACGTGAATATGTAACAAATCCGTAGCGGGTCGCCGCGAAAGCGTCTGTTGCTGTCGCGCAACACCGGTACCAAAACCTGGAAAGCAACGAGCCCCCGCCCAGACTATCGTCTTGATGCCGACCGGATTTTCTATCCATCGTTCGCGCAAATTGGGCCGACGAGATGGTTCCTGATCTGACCAAACATCGCGGGATCGTTGCTACGGGCGCGGCAGCAGCCGACAGAATTCTCTTCCGCCATTGTTGGAGGCATGACAATAGGGGCAACCGCTTTCGCCGTGTTCAGCTCATCGTGATTCGTGGCGCACGATGCCGGCGTCTGACAGCGTCACAAAAGTGATTTCGGCAGGGATGCGTTCGTCCAAGTGGCTATGGTTCTCCATTTCTATTTGTTTCTATTTATTTCTATTTAGTATCTATCTTTCCCTCGCATGCCATGACTCGAATGCTGGCTCTTAGGACATTCTGAGTCACAGAACAGTCCGGGTAGACGGTCTCTCGCCGAATCATCTCGTTATGCAGCGCATTAAGTTCGCGTTTGACACGCGCGATGTCCTGGCGTGTTGGCTGCCCTCCCATGAGCACACCATGCTTCGCCTTGATGCTGGCTGCATGGGCTTTGCACAGCCTCAAAGCGTTGTCGATCCGCTCTTTCTGGGGACGATCAGATTCAACGATAGCCATCAGCCTGGGAATGAAGCTATCGTCGTTCTCGCTGTCTTTTTCATCACCATTCTGGACCACATGCCGCTGTTGCATCGTCGGCCTCCGTGTTCGATTTGTTGGGCGGCGGTTAACGAAAACTCGCTCTTTGCTTAACAGTTTTCGGCCCTGAGCACCGATGACCCTCGGTTGCTTTGGTTTCGCTTCGCGGTGGAACTACGGGCGTTCGTCCGAGTTCCGATTGGTTGCGCGGCATGGCGCCACGGCGCGTTAATTACGGCCACGGTATCAACGGAGGGCTACGCAAATATCTGAAGTGTCAGTTATTTCTTCGGCCAATGAAGCTCCGTAGCGTGACGCGGTGCCAACAGGAGCCCGATCCAGCGGACCGTCCTCCTGCTGCGGGCCCAATTCGGTGCCGCCTCACGCCCGCGTTCGTGGGTGTGTTTCCTTGATCTGGGCACGCAGACGACGGCATGCGATCAAGAGCGGCAAAATTGCCAGCATCTGGACAACGACCGCGAGCCACGCGGCGGCCGGAATAGAAAAATCGTACAGGCTCCCCATTACGGCGCTACCAACAAACCACGAGACACCGAAAAAACCAGCGAACAGCCCATAAGCCGTGCCGAGGCGCTGCGGCGGGATCATTTCTGCCACGGCGGCTTGCATTATGGACTCGTGGGCTCCGAGGCCGGCGCCCCACAGTATCGACCCGAGCAGCGCGGCACCGAAGCTTCCCAAAAAACACAGTGGCGCATAGGCAGCGGCAACAATCGTGCATGGCACCAGCACGATCAAACCGATCCGATCGAACAGCTTGCCCAGAATAAGCGAGCCGAGACCGCCGGTGCCCATCGCCAGCGCGTAGAAGACCGGTATCCACGTCGACGCAACAGTCTGCGCTCGGCTGAAGTGCTAAGCTAAGAGCGAAAAATCGGCAAAACCGAATCCCACCAGGCTTGCGGCGATAACATACCACCAGAAACCTAAGGGATACCGGCCCTGGTCAACGGTCTGCGACCGACGCACAACGCGGCCGGCATTCGGGTAAATGAACCGTGCGGCGAATACCACGCTCAGGGTGACGACGGCTGGGAGGGCAAGCAGAGCGAATGCGACTTGAAAATCCTGCCGCCATGCGAGAGCCGCGGCAATGATCAACGGGCCGATCATCGCTCCGAGTTGGTCCAGCGCCTCGTTGAGGCCAAAGGCCCATCCGCGTCCCATGCCCTCGCCGGCCTGTGCCAGCATCACATCGCGCGGAGAGGTGCGCGTCGCCCTCCCCACCCGCTCGAGCACGATAAGCGCGGCGGCAAGCGGCCAATTTCCTGCAACCGCTAATGCCGGAATGTACACTGTAGCCCAGCAGCGTGATGGACCAATAAAGCCTGCTACGGTCTGCCCATCGTCCGGAGATGAACCGCAAGGTATAGCCGAGTAATTCTCTCAAGCCTGCGACCGTGCCGACGATAAGCCCGCTGGCTCCGAGGGTACCGAGAAAAGGGCCAGTGACGCTGCGAGCGCCCTCATACGACGTGTCGGCGAATAGATTTGCTATGCCAAACAGGACAACGAACGAGAGCGCGGCTTGAGACGACCACGCGCTCGGCTTCCCAGTCTCCACGGCGTCTGCCGGAAGCATCGTGATGGGCCTATCGCCGGGCAACATAAACTCTCAAGCCTCGGGCCGCGTTGTGGTTCCACACCGCGCCCGACCCTGGGCCGCATCCCTCAGACGTAATCGAACAACGCCATGAAGCCAAAATCCATGTGCAGCTGTTGATGGCAGTGGAACAGGGTCATGCCCGGATTGTCGGCAACAAAGTCAACCTCGATCTCCTGATAGCCGCCCAACAAGACGACGTCCTTCATGATGCCCGCCGTGGGCCTACCGGCGATGCGGACGAGTTCGAAGCTGTGGCGATGCAAGTGGACCGGATGGATATCGTCGCTTGCGTTGCGCATGCGCAGCCGATAGCGCTTACCCGCATGGAGGTGGAACATCGCGTCCATCTCACTCATCGCGAACGCGACGCCGTTAATGGTCCATTCGTTGAACCCGTCGCGGGCGGCGTTGTTCTTCGCGAAAGTCATCTCAATGACTTCGTCAGGTGTGGTCGCGTTCGCACCGGGCTGGCCAAAGGAGGTGTAGTCCCATTTGAAAGGTTTGGGCGCCGACCATTGCGGCTTGCCCCGGCGACCGGCATATTCGACGACGACGCCCATGCCGCGGTTGCGGTCATCGTCTGCGGTGTCGCCCATGACCCAGACCCCGGGACGATGCATTTCAACGATCGCCGAGATGCGTTCGGCCGTGCCGATCCACAACACCGGCACCTCGGTGGGGGTGGGCACCGGATTGCCATCCAGGGCCACGACCCGGAACGTGTGGCCGCTCAGGGCCAGGCTGCGGATCTCGGTGGCGCTGCCATTGAGAATATGAAACAGCACTCGCTCACCGGCTTTGACGCGGATTGGCTCGCCCGCCCCCAGCGAACGCCCGTTGATCGCGAACCGGGCGTATCCGACCTCATAGCCATGCGGCATGCCTTTGGCCAATGACGCTTTCATCGCCGCCTCTCCGCTCTCTTCCAGTTGCTTGACGCGCGTGGACGGCGTCAGGAAATCTTGCGGCATGTCCCCGCCTCTGCTCAACGATGGCTCAAATTCTTTGAGGACAAGAAAAACCTCTCGATCGTAGCGACCGGGCTCGTTTCTTGGCTCGATATACAGCGGACCGATCTGGCCGCTATATGTGCCCTTGTTCAAATCGGCCATGGGAATGACGTGCGAATGATAGAAACGAAACCCTGCGGGCTTCGGCGTGTAGGCGACGCGGCGCATTCCGTGCGGCGGAATAAACGGCGTGCCCTCCTCGCTTGCGCCATCCGCATCGACCGGGACCGCCAGCCCATGCCAATGCAGCTGCTCCGGCGTATCGGTGTCATTGCGGATGTCCACCACGACGGGCACGCCTTCCTTCAGGCGGATCAGCGGGCCGGGAAACTGCCCATTGTAGGTCGTGGTTGCAAGGATCCGATCGCGGGCGAGTTCAACGAGGCCAGTTCCGATGCGGATCGTGTAGTCCGCAGTTCCTGCAGGTAATGCACGTTTGTCAGGGTCGGCCGCTCCGGTACCGGGCCGCAGATGCCCAGCGAGCGTTGCAAGGGCGCCGATCTTAAGCACGTCGCGTCGATTGAGCGCCACAGTTGGGGCTCCTCATTGGGTCCCGGACGCTAGCGCTCTGCCGTCATCTCCGCATTGAGTTACGAGCGAGCGTTCATCGGCAAATTGACGCAGGTCCAGGATCGGTGGCATTAGTCCAATTGCGCGATCCCGGCAGTGCCCAGCGCGCCGAGCACCACCACAAGCCAGGGCGGCACGTTCCAGAATGCGAGCAGAAGCACCGCCAAGATCGCGACGACGAAATCGATCGGTCCCTTGATGGCGCTGGTCCAGACTGGTGTATAGAGCGCGGCCAGCAACAGCCCGACGACGGCCGCATTGACGCCCTGCAAGGCCGACTGCATCGCCGATCGCTTTCGCACGTCGTCCCAGAACGGCAGCATGCCGGTTAGCAACAAAAACGATGGAAGAAAGATGGCAAAGAGGCAGACCAAGCCACCAAGCCAGCCGTTGGGTGAGGGCCGCATCGCCGTGCCGAGATACGCCGCAAAGGTAAAAAGCGGGCCGGGAACCGCCTGCGCGGCTCCATAACCGGCAAGGAAGGCGTCGTTGCTGATCCAGCCTGTCGGCACCACTTGCTGCTGCAACAGCGGCAACACCACATGACCGCCGCCGAACACCAGCGATCCCGAGCGGTAGAAGCTGTCGATAAGCTTGATCACTTGATTGCTGCTGCCATTGGCCACGACGGGAAGCCCAACGAGGAGCACAAGGAAAATCGCAAGCGCGCCAATTCCCAAGCTGCGGCTGATGGGAACCGCGAGAGGAGCAAACTGCTTGTTCGCTGGCGCCGACAACAAGAGCCAGCCGATCAATCCACCGAGAACAATGATCCCGAGTTGCGCCATCGTGGAGGGCAGAGCCAGTGCGAGCACGGCAGCGCCGATCCCGAGGCTCACCCGTTCCCGATCAGCCCAGAGACTTCGCGCCATGCCCCACACGGCTTGTGCGACCACGGCGACGGCGACGATCTTGAGCCCGTGCAACCATGCGGCCTGGCCGAGATCGCCGAGCCTCGTGACCCCGTAGGCGAACAGGATGAGCGCCACGGCAGAAGGCGTGGTGAAGCCGAGCCAGGCACAAAATGCCCCTGGAAGCCCAGCGCGAAGCATACCGATTGTAATTCCCACTTGGCTGCTGGCCGGGCCCGGAAGGAACTGGCACAGGGCTACAATGTCGGCGTAGGTCGGCTCGTCGAGCCATCGTTGACGCACGACGAATTCGTCGCGGAAATATCCCAAATGGGCGACCGGTCCGCCGAATGAGCTCAGCCCGAGCCTGAGGAAGATTCCCAGCACTTCGACGGCAGCTCCCCATGTGAACCGGGAAGGCAATTGAGCGCGTTCGACCATTTGGGCGGGGATTCTCCAGAGACCGATATCCGTTATCGAAGTGCCATAGTCAAGCCTTGGCATCGCGAGCAAAATCTCGGGCTTTCATCATCTCCGGACGAGGCGGCGTGCGCGATCGTCACGGCGCCCCGCGCACGTCGTCCACTCAGCCCATCAAACCACAGCGTCGATAGAAGCCGGCCACGCCAGCCCCTCATACAGCACAGCGTTCCTCCTCTCGATCGGCGTCAGCCTCGAGGGTCGCGTCGTTGGACCCATCCTACGTGTCGGCCCGAGATCTACATGACTTGGCAGAAAACGCCACCAATCAGGCAGCCGGCCCATGCCCGTCCCCGAAGCTTTCCGGATCGCCCCCCGAAAAGCTGGGTCAGGCCTTCAGTTTCTTGACCCCGACGGCGAAGGCACTTGGCCAAGCAACGGCTTTCTATCGAAGCGGGGCGACACCCGGGCAGTCTGCGGCTGCCATCGCGAGTGACTGAACTATTGCCGCGAGTAGCCAACGCGAGTATTTATGCGCCTCACCGATCTGGCGGCTTGTCGGCCGAGGACGGATGAACGACGTGGTGGCGGACGGTTCCCGGACCACAGTCTTTTGACACGTCTGGCTGCGCCTTGCGGATGAGGCGGCGCCGCTGACGCTCTTCGAGCATGCGATGCTCAAGGCTGGACTGCGACCGTGCAGGCGCGGAAGGAACGCCGGGTCGAGCGGTCATTCTCGAAGACGATGGTCATTTAAAGAACGATGAAGGCCGTTATTTGCGAACGATAGCGAGAGGCAGAGCTTTTCGGGCCGTAGCCCGTCCTGGCTTGGCATCCCGGCGCTCGCTTCTGAGAGGAGGCTGCCCATGACCGGCGCGAGTGCTCGCTCAGGCACCGGGGCGTCTTCAGAGCTGGAAATGCTTGATTTTGATGATTTTTTTGAGAATTCCGTTGCCGCCATGCATTGGCTCGGGGCCGACGGAACCATTCTGCGTGCCAACCAGGCGGAACTCGACCTGCTCG
>Ga0126371_10005405_pt1 | contig 11338 bp, 9 predicted proteins | sample PanSoiMetaPlot_4_FD_110145 | JGI IMG/M metagenome (GOLD analysis project Ga0126371, IMG submission 110145) | Tropical forest soil microbial communities from Panama - MetaG Plot_4 | ecosystem: Environmental > Terrestrial > Soil > Tropical forest > Bulk soil | place: Panama | collected 2016-02-17
CTTGGCGTGTTTGATGATGCGCATGACGGTGTTCATCCCCACAATATAGGCCGTGAACGGGCCGTGAAAATTACGGAGATGGGTGCGGGCATCGCTCAAAAAAGCCCTTTCGCGTCAAAGGCGCATTTTTGCCCGCACCTTTGCATAAGGCCTTGAAATTGCTAGGTTTTGCAACTTCTGCCTCCCCCACCAATCGGATATCGTCAGATAATTGCGAATTCCTGCCGCCTCGCTACAGCAACAGGCCCAGGCCATGCTGGATAAAGCGGACGCTCGCAGCCGCCTCATCAACAAGCCGTTGGCCAGCGCGGCGGCCGATCTAGATCAGTGAGCCGGACGAGCCCGCTTCCATTGCAGGAACTCCTGGTACAGGGCCTCGGTTGGCCGAGACAATTCTGACACGCGTTCAGCGCCGGAAGCGCGCCGAGAATTGACATACGCCTGAAAGCGCGCGCGCTCCTCGTCGGTCGCGGTGTTGAAATGGTCATCGAGCCACTTCTGTGCGGGCTCTAGCCGGTTCCATCCGTCGAGGTTGCTATTGAGGTTCACCTCGCCCCACTTCGGATGATGCGCCGGATTTTGAAACTCGGCGATCTTCGAAAAGAAGGCGTTGACGAAGGTCTCGACGCGACGATAGCGATCGGTGTTTTTGGGCCAATTGTATGCGATCAGCACGGCGCCGTCTGCAACGGTGTTGATCGATTGACCTTGCGGAATCATGTCCGGGTAGTCTTCGTGGGTCAGCTCCGCAGGCAGGAAGTCGGCCGACAACGCCGAATTGTAAGGAATCGGCAGAAATTTGAGGCCGTCGGCAAGTGTTATTCGCGACATCGACTGGGCCGGCTTGCCGGAAACGAGCACGGTTGCCGCGATCTCTCCATTCTTCACCTTCAGCAGCGCCTGGGATTGGACCATGTTGACTTCCTCGATCTTGATGTCCAGCCGCTGGAATACGTCCCGCATGGAATGATTGGTGCCGCTGCCGACTTCATCGAGATTGACCTTCTGACCGCTCAACTGTTCGATTGACGTAATTCCAGATCGGACAACCAGGTGGGCCTCCAGGTTGAACAGCTTGCAGACAACGGCGATCTTGTTGTCGTCGGGAACGCCAAGGATGCCGTTTGATCGGCGGAAATCGTTCAGAATACTTGTTTGTGTGAGACCGATATCAATCCCCTTGAGGACACGCACGTCGCGAATGTTCTGCGGGCCACCTATTCCGACGACTGGCAGGACTCGGAGATTTTCTCCGTCATTGAGGACCGCCGCCAGATCGTACGCCACCTGTAGATAGGTGGCATCTGAACCGGGGCTGCCGGAGATGATTGAAACCGTATTTTGATTGGGTTGTTCGCTCTTGTAGATGCCAACGCCGATGAGATATTCGCCCATGCGCTCGATCCACGCGGATTTTTCATCAACCGTGTTGGTCTTTGGATTTCGCCAGCGGAAATCGCTCCAGCCGTGATAGGGCGAGGTGCTGGCGATCCTCATGAAATCCTGGGTCGTATACTTGCCGTTCTGATCCCTCATATCGTGCAGGTTCTTGCCGCGGATCCCCGGCCAAGCACCGTTTGCGACATGCAAGGTCCCGTCAATCGTGTGAACGAACGGATACAGGTCGCGATCGTTGAACGCACCGCTGTTGATGATGCGGAACGTCGCTTCCGGTCCTTGCTTCTTGAAGGTCTCCTGCACACGCTTCACTAATGCAACAGCTTCGTCGCGGGTGCCAAATTGAGCTGCGTTGACGGTGAAGCTTGACGCGGCAAACAACACGATGGTCAAAAACGCAACGACGATACGTGACATGGTCGCGGTCCCTCGATGTCGCGGAAGAAGAGATGGTAACGCTACGGAGAGCGATAGATAAAGTTTGCGCACTATTCCGTGCAGAATGACCTGCGGTCTGGGCAAGCTGAAGGCTGAAATCGTGCGACATGAGTCATAAATCGGTCTTATCCCTGGCGGTTTGATGGTTGCCAGTCGGTTTGGCTGTACGGCGCGATCGAGGAGGGATGATCGTCAGGGGAGGGAAGCTCTTGGGGGGCCGGTCTCCGTTTTGAGGACTTCGGAGAAGGCAATCTTGGACCTGTCGCGGCTAAAGACCGGTGGTCCGCGCGGTTTGATATCAGCTTGAATTTGTTCTCTTTGTGTTCGGCACTCGCGCGGCATGATCAAAGCTGATCATGATCGGTGGCGGGCCATCAATGATCGAGCCGTCCGTGCGACTTCGATTCCGATGCTCAGTTATTCGCGGAGCGTCACTTGTCTGTCGCCGAACAGCGCCCCGCTCTTGCTCTTGACGAATTCCCAGGCGTCGAGCTTTGCGCCTTGCTCACTGGTATAGCGACCCTGAAGCGGTCTATCGACAACGAAGATCGACCAAAACACGTCATCGACCTTGCTGACCGTCAGTCGCCATCCATCGTCGCGTGAGGGTAGCAATATCCATACGCCGGATTCATAGCTCCACCTAAACTCCATCGCGATCAGCGTCCCAAATGCCTCAATCGAGACACTGGTAAGACACGCTACCGATCGCTCTCAACAAATCAGAGGATGCAGTCCTATCCACGCCGCAGCAACCACGGATTGTTGCCGGCGGTTCAGCTTCTGACGCGGCGAGATCACGCCGCGATCAAAAGATTTTCACATCAACAGATTTTCACGATGCCCAATGGAAAACTTAAGGAGTCAGGGCAAACGGCCCTTGACGATCCATGGTTATCATTTGGTATCAAAATACCATGTGGTCTTTCTGGTCGTTCTGCTTTCGCTCATCGGTAGATGGATTCACCGAATCATTCGCCGATGAGCCCTGCCTGCGAAAATCCCCTCCCGTACATGGAAGCATGCCCTGCACCGCGGTGATGAAGCGCGAACAGAATTGGCGGTGGTTTCGAGTGTAGTCGCGCAAAAATGGATACAGTTCAAGCGGAGCGACGCACGCGGGTTGCGCCGTTTGCCGATCTCTTCTTTCGCCCAGGCGAATGGCTGCTCTCGCAATTTTCGAGGATTGATAAGACGCGGTGGCCGCTTTTATGGGTTGCCGGTCTATTCCTCTCCCAAACGATTCCTGCGACACTCATCCGCGCCTCCAATCTCGAAGAGGGACGCATCATCGCCATGGCGCGAGGCGCGATGGAAGATGGTCATCGGCTGACGCCATTTACCTATGGTGCGAGGTTTGCCGAGCGGCCTGTCCTGCTGTCCTGGATAGCCGCCCTGTTCGGCGAGGCGACTGGCGGCGTGACGCTGTGGTCTTTGCGAATCCCGCACCTTTTCTTCTTTCTTGCGGGAGCAATGCTGATCTACCGGTTACTGAGATCCAGCACCGGCAAGAGCGCCGCGATTTTCGGCGTCCTCTGCTGGATCTGTATGCCGATGGTCGCCGCCAAATTCATCAACTCCGAGCCGGACATCGTGCTGTCAACGCTCTTGTTCGCTGCGTTCTTCGCTTGGTGGAAGGGCACGGCGAGCAAATGCGTGACGCCGCTCCGATGGCTTTGCATTGGCGGTTTGCTCTGCCTTGCAGGCCTTACGAAGGGGCCGCAGCCCGTTGCTTATTTCACGCTCGGTGTCGGCGGGTATTTGTTCCTGAAACAGCGCGATCAGATTCCGGCATTCTTGGCGGTGAACGCCGGCACGGGATTGGTCATTGGAGGCTGGTACCTAGCCGTCTATCGTGCGCCGGGCGATGTCACCTATTGGCTCATTCATTCGCGGATCTTGACGACGACCGGTCTGGGTTTGCTTCGTGATCATCTCGATTTCATCAAGAGCATCGCTCTCGAAACACTTCCGGCCGCGATTCTGCTGGGACCCGCCGTCGTGACCGTCGCGCGCCGCTGGCGGTCGAGCGAGCCCGATCTGATGTTGGCCGCCATCCTCTATTCGATACTGTGCACGTTAGTTCTAGTCTGTTGGCCCGGCGGTGTCGCCGCCCGCTATAGCATGCCCGCGACCATGACGCTCGCTGTGGTTTGCGGGTTAATGTTCGAGTGCTGGCGCAGCTGCCGGCCGCGTGTGATCGCATCAGCCTTGTTCGTGTGCTACCTGGTCTTTGGCGGCCTGCTGGTCCGCGGCTGGATTGTCATGCCGTTATTGCCACACCTTTTCCAGGCAAGTCGGATCGCCGGCCGAGCCGTCACGGCTTACCTGCAACAGCGGCCCGGCCCGCTCTACGTCATCGGCGCGTCAGCTGAGTACAACATGCTGGCCTATGTCAGGACACCAGTGCGCGAGGTGGCATTGGACGAGTTGGCGCGGCCAGACATCGTGGCCACTGCCGTACTGCTTCCGGAAGAACTGGAGGCATTGTCTCAGCGAAACCCAAAGCTGCATTTTGCCGTCGGTGAAGAACTGACCTCTTTAAAGCAGCACTATAGAATCGTCGAAATATTACCGTGAATGCGACGTCGCAAGAGCTCGCGCCACCGGCGGAGGCAGCGGCGTTATCGCCAGAGCCATTGGCGGTGCGTGATTTAAAGCATGTTGCGGCGCACGCCGGGCTCGCGGAACCAAGAAACCAATTCCCTCCTAGACCGTTTGCATGACAGGTCCCGCTTTAGAGGAGGAGGAGTTGTCATGATGAAGCGAACCATCCTGCCGGTCGCCGCGATACTGGTTCTAACGGCCGCTGGTGCGACGACGGCGAAGGCCGTGGAGTTTGACGTGGGTCCGGGCGGTGTTCGCGTTGGTCCGCGTGCAGACCACTATCGCGATTACAATGCCTACAATCGATATGATCGCGGCAGGTGCCGGGTCATCATCGACCATCGGACCAATCGCTTTGGCGAGGACGTCACCGTTCGGCGGCGCATCTGCGACTGACGCGGCAAAAGACTTAATCCGGCTTCGGCGCGTTGCGTCGAGGCCGGTTGTTTTTTGGGCGCAGGGTTGCGGAGGCCATAAGCGGTTTTCCGCTCCGCATACAGGATGCAGTTCGAGCCACAAAGCTGTTGTCCTAGGTACTTGCTCTGCTGGCGACGTAGCGCGGGGGCAGGACTTCTGCGTCGTAGTCGAATATCGCTGCTCTCGCCGAACTGAGGCCTGAAGGGTTTCGTTCCGTTCGTCCCGCGACCATGAGCGCATCTCGCTCTTGTTGGGCGGGACCATCAGGAAGATGAAAAGTCGTTGAATTCTTTCGGGCCAGCTCCTGGATTGCGGCGGTTCGGGGTTGCCGGATTGCCTCGTAGTCGCGCAGGAGATCTGACAGCTTTTCGCCGTGCCCGGCCTGAAGGCAAGCAGCTAGCACCGCACCATCCTCAATGGCCTGAGCTGCGCCCTGGGCCATATAGGGAAGCATGGGATGGCAGGCATCCCCCAGGAGAGTCACTCGTCCTTTTCCCCACGCGCTCAGCGGTTCGCGATCGAACAGGGCCCATTTGAACGTGGTCTCAACGCCGTCCAGGATCGCGTGGATCTGCGGATGCCAGCCTTCATAGTATGTGTGAATCTCCGCGAGATCGGCCCGATCTGTCCAGGACTCGCGGGTCCAGTTTGATTGCTCGGTCACCGCAACGAAGTTCAGATAGCGCCCGCTCGATACGTAGTAGTGCACGAAATGTCCCAGCGGGCCCATCCATATCGTCGATTTGAATTCGATTCCGAGCCGGGCCACTCGCTCCGCCGGCACCAAGCCGCGGTAAGCGACGTTGCCTGAGAAACGCGGAAGTTCGTTTCCGAAGAGATGTTCGCGAACGACGGAATGAATCCCGTCCGCGCCTACCAGGAGATCCGCTTCAGCGAATGAGCCGTCCTGGAATTCGGCGCGGACGCCTTGGTCATTCTCAACGATGCGCGTGCAGCGTTTTGCAAGATGGAGCGCATCCTTGATCGGGCGGCTGAGGATTCGCAGCAGATCGGCTCTGTGAACATGGTAGTATGGCGCTCCGTAAGCCGCTGCAACCGATTCACCGAGATCTTCGCGGGAAATGACCTTGCCGTCCTGCCAGCGTCGAACTTCGGTCGCCACCGGCCTGATGGCGACGGACTCAAGCGCGGCGCCCAAATCGTATCGTTGCAGCAACCGACTGGCGTTCGGCGAGACCTGGATGCCGGCGCCGACTTCGGCCTTTTCCGACGCCTGTTCGTAGATATCAACCCGACAACCGGCGCGCCGGAGCGCTAACGCGGCCGCGCAGCCACCGATGCCGCCACCGACGATAATCACACTTGGATTGCTCATTACGTTCTCTATGACTCGCGTTATCCGGCGTTATCGATTCACGGAGAACCTGGCGCCGCCGCGGACGCGTCGGAGAATCAACGATGTGCCGAAGCTTTGATCGCAGAGATGAGATTGATCCGCGCCCGCCCGCACAACTTTCATCACAACTATATACCAAAATACCGATTCACTTAGTGCAGTTACGACGTCACAGCCAATCACCGGTTGAGTCCAAACGCACTACCATCAAACCGCCCCATTCCGGCGAGATGTTGGGGCTTCGAGCCGGACGACCGCTAACTCTTGTCTGCTCCTGTCGAGCAGCAAATTCGCCGAGTGGTCGGCCTTCATGTGCCCTTTGTTGGAGTGGTGCCACTTAGCTCAAATTAGATTCAAGACCATTCAGACCGATTGGCCCTCCAACAACGCGCGAGGAACACAATGGTCACATGAGATTTGACCCGAGTAATAGAGTGCAAAAATACGGCGTCCTCTGCGGCGTCCTTATCGTGTTTGCTCTTGCGGTGTCCTATGCGACGGCTAACAGGGCAGGCGCCCCTGAGCCGAAAAAGGCCGAGGCAGCCCAGATTGCACGCGTGATCACTTCAGTCATGGCTGATCAGGCCGACGGTCACGACGACTTCAGCGAGCGTTGGACTGCGATCAAGTCCGAAGCCTATCGTGCCGCGCTCGCGGAGAAGTCTCGCCTTAACGAAGCCATGTTGACCCCGCTTGCACCATCGTCATCTCCGACGCCTAACCCATCCGCGTCGCCGTCGCCGGCGGCATCGCCGTCACCGACGCCCAGCCTTCCCATGGCGCAAGCGACCGAGGATGATCTCAAGCAGTATCGGGAAGAGCGCAAGGCGCACGCCGAGGCTCGGCCCCATGACGACATCTGCAAGAAGGGCAGATACTACTTCTACCGCGAGCATCATCAATATTGGCGTTGCAAGAGGTAGTGCGACGCCGCGCAAGCTCGGACCCGCGCTCGCGTTTTGATATTATAATCGCATATTCTCTCATGGGCTGTTCATCGGTTGTTCACGGGTTGCCACCGTGTCCAAGCGCCCACGCGCTTTTCGGTCGCAAGGTCCGCAAGCCCTTTCGCGAAGTGAGGCGGCGAGCACACACTGCGGCTTTCTGCACGTCGCCGCTACGAAGCAGCCGGCATTGTTCACAGACTTGCCGCAAATGAGTGATGGAGCATTCGCGGGGACAAGTGAGTTGAGTGTTAATCCATGCGTTCGTTGGTTCGTTCGACCGCCTTCGCTCAGTGCGCGGGCGTGTTTTGTTATGTCTTCTTCATCCTGACGAGCGCTCAGGCGCTTGCTCAGAACGCCGCTACGGACAATGCGGGCCCGGCGGCAATGCAACCATCACAGCCGGCAGAGCAAAAGCCTGCCCTCGTACCTGACAAGCCCGCGGTCGCCCTGGAAGAAAAGCCGGCGCCTGCCCAAGAGCAGCCTAACCAAGAGCAGCCTAACCAAAAGCCGTCTGCCCAAGAGGCGCTAGTCAAAGACAAGCCGCCAATTGCGAAAGACAAACCTGCCGCCGCGGATGACAAATCCGTTGCGGCGGACGACAAGCCTGCGGTGGTCGAGCAGAAACCGGCCGCTGCGGAAGCGAAACCCGCAGTCGCGGAGGAGAAGAAGCTGCCCGTGCCGGATGCGAAGCCGGCGCTCGTCGAGCAGAAGCCGGCCACCACTGAGGAAAAGTCTGCAGTTGCGCAGGACAAGGATAAGCCCGCGGCCGCGCCGGAGCAGCCGCCCGTCACGGAAGCCAAGTCTTCCGAGGTCAAGTCTTCCGAGATCAAGCCTGCCGAAGCCAAGCCTGCCGAAGCCAAGCCTGCCGAAGCCAAGCCTGCCGAAGCCAAGCCTGCCGAAGTCAAGCCTGCCGAAGTCAAGCCTGCCGAAGTCAAGCCTACGGTCGTTGAGCAGAAGCCGGCGCCTGCTGCAGAAAAGCCTTCGCTCGCGGAGCAGAAGTCCGCGCCGGTGCAGGCCAAGCCGGAGGTCGCGCAGGATAAGCCTGCCATGAAGGAGGACTCCACCACCAAGCCGTCGGCAGGTGCCGCCCATGGCAAACGGAATGCCAAACCGGCGGAGCACGGCAAACCGGCCAAGAGGGCTAACGGAAGCGAGAAGAAAAGCGAGAAGCAAAGCCAGAAGACAGGCCCATCGCGCAAGCGCATTGCGCACCGGCCGCGCGAGCGGACCATGGTGATGGCTTGCACCCACTTTCGCACCTACAATCCGGAATCGGGAACCTACCGCGGCTACGACCGGCAGATCCATTCCTGCCGATAGGTGACCTGCGGCGATGTGTCCTGGAGCGTGCGGGGTACTGGCCGTTCGGGTAAAGGCCACGGATCGTCCAAGATTCACGCAAAGATCCGCGCAAGGATCCGCGCAAGAGCTCGAGCCCGTCTGCTGCTTACAGCTTGCTGCGCGTTTTTCTGCGAGCCGGACAGGCTCGCCGCGCGTTGATTTGCGCTATTGGATTTGCCTTTGCTGTGGAAGCCATTTTACAGGGATGACCGCCGCCAATTCCGACTTGGACGCGCCGGGGGAGGGATAAGTGGACGCCATCGGCGCTTCATCCCGGCCTGCCTTGATCGGTCACCGGGATCGCTGCGCCCGGAAGGTAAAGCGAGATCGGGCGGATTTCGTAGACCGCGGTGGGATTGACACGGTGCAGTTCGCGCGCCGCCTCGATCGCCGCAGCTTCGCTGGCGCAATCGAGCAGATAAAAGCCGAGCAATTGTTCCTTGGTCTCGGCGAACGGTCCGTCGAGCACGAGGCCATCGCCGGGCCCCCGCAAGGTGCGGGCCTTTCGCGTCGTATCGAGCCGCGCCGCGGGTCCAAGCTGCCCTTCTTTCGTGAGATGATCGTGGACGCGGTTCAACTTGGCCATGAGGGCGGCATCTTCCGCCGCCGTCCAGGACATGACGTGAGCTTCGACGTGATAGGCGAGGATGGCGTAAAGCATCGGGACCTCTCATTTTGGACGGGTCGACGCGAGAGCTTCGGTTCCGATTGAAGCGGAACGGAAGCTGTAGTTCCCCGGTTTTGACGTGTTTTCTTCGCCAACGGGTATCCACCCCGCTATCCAAGTGCGAGGCAGGCTTTCTCTCGAAAGCTCTCTAAGGACGTTTCGCCCCGGCGTTTACCGACAATGCCGCAAATATCTTCTGCCGTGTATTCGGCTGTTCCGCTCGCGCGGCGAAAGGGGCAAAGCAACAAAAACGCGGCGGGAAGCTCCCGCCGCGCTCCAACTCTTGAACTCGCTGGTCAAGGCGCTGAGAGCGCCCTGTGCAAAGCCAGACAAACGCGCTTAGCGGGCGATCCCAGCGAGGTGACAGCGCTTGAGACAAGACACTGGATCACCTCCTTTCATTGTTGATGGGACAGTAAAGATAGGCAGCGAATCGGCCGATGTTAAGGCTCGCTGACGGGGCCTCGGTTCGCGGGCTACCTTTGCCGCGCGCCGGAAAAGGCCCGCCGCGGAGCGGGTTGAGGCTGCCTGCGCGACGTGTTAGGGCTCAGGCGCTGCGGGTGTAGCTCAATGGTAGAGCAGCAGCCTTCCAAGCTGAATACGAGGGTTCGATTCCCTTCACCCGCTCCAGCGATTTCAAGCACTTTCAATATCCCCAAATTCCACTCGGATAAGAGCTCCGCTGCTCATTCGGCCCGCGGAGTGTGACCAGATTCCAACACCCATGGAAAATTAACAGCGGTTCATACTCGGGACATATTTGTGCCCGCCCCAGGGCTGCAGAAATGCTTCTGGTTGAAAACCTGAAATTACTAATAACCGGGAGTTGTTATGAGTGTCATCCCCCTGGAATTTCAAAGACGGAACGAAGAGCGGTGGGCCGCCAGGTTCTGCCGACCGGATCCGAGCGCGACCAAAAAGCAAGGGGTTGAGGGGCGGGATCAACAGCTCACCGCACCGGTGAACGGCAACGGAAAAACCGACCGAGTTGAACCGACGGGCTTGAGGTCTCCCCCAGCAGTGTGAGCGCGGGACCGATGGCCCGTGACGGCCGGAAAAGACCCCGCCGCCAGACAGCGGGGCAAAGTCGTCACAGTGGCCATGACCGAATATCATCTATGGGCCATGGAGCCCGGTGCTTAGCATCCAAAGCTGATCGCCTCTGTGTACTCGGGAACACAGGCCCGTGTGCTCTCTTCTCGTCAGGCGGTTTTGCACCGCCTGTCCACTGCCTGGCCGCACAGATCCGCGACGAGGCGTGAACGAGGCGCGAGAAACGGATTCTAAAGGCTGATGGCGTACGATGTCCGGCATGTACCAAGAACAATGCCTAGCGTCGATCTTGCGCTCGCTTCGCGAAACATATGCGCGCGAAACCGCGTTTCCAGACTCAAGCTGCGTGCTGCAAATGACACGGCTCGAAACACCGGGCATAATAATAAGCGAACTCCCAAACCACCCAAGGCCTGCGACAGAAGTGCGGGAACGCGTTTAACCTTCAATGACGCGTCTGGCTGCGCATGAACTTTGCGCATGCGATCGAGGCCTATCACGCTCAATAGAATTGGGACCGAAGCCGCGCGCCTCAGGGAAAACCCACCAGCGACATGAATGTTGGCGGCCCATCAGGCTTCACCGTTCGGTGCGGTATGAGACCGCAATACCTTCAATGCCGCGAATCAGTTCGATCTCGTACCGCCCCCAAGAAATATCGCGAAATACTGGGGAAAATACCGGTCGGATGCTCATCGACTTAATCGCAGGGCGCAGCAAAAATTTGCCGGCAAGCCAGCATTGGAAGAATTTTTGGCCATGAAAAGCCAGCAAGCGATAATGCTATTTGCTGTCCGTTAATTCGGCTTTGCCCGTCCGTCGAATCCATAGAACGGCCACACGCTGTGCTGAGATTCGCTCCAACGCACTCCTTCAAATTGTGGAACCATCCGGCGCCAGTCGACTTAGCAAGCGATGTCGCGCCGAGAGGACTTGGAGCACAAGATGTCACCGACGCTGGTCCAGCGAGAGCAATTTCAGATATCGCCCAAAGGCATCACCCACACGCCCACTGGAGCGACATACATTCCACATCCCGGTGCACCGCATTGCGGAAGCACGAGTCCAGGCCAGCTAGGCAGCGCGCTCCCGAGTGGCGAGGACTATCTTCCC
>Ga0126371_10005406_pt1 | contig 11337 bp, 10 predicted proteins | sample PanSoiMetaPlot_4_FD_110145 | JGI IMG/M metagenome (GOLD analysis project Ga0126371, IMG submission 110145) | Tropical forest soil microbial communities from Panama - MetaG Plot_4 | ecosystem: Environmental > Terrestrial > Soil > Tropical forest > Bulk soil | place: Panama | collected 2016-02-17
CGGCCAGCCATCCATGACCCGGTTCATTTCCCCCACTCACCGCCCCTATCCATGCTGCAGCGGGCAGCAGGCCCGGTCCGAGTGTCACCGTTCCGGCCGAGCCGCTGACGGAGGCTCCACAAGCAACTGCCGGCGGGCAGCAGCGACCACGGTTCGCGCCGCGATACCGCCGATCAGCGCGGTGATCAGGACAATCACGACGATGGCGTACACCGTGCCGCCAGGGGGCCTGGTGGCCCTAAGCCACAGCAGCGCGTCGGTGACGCCAGCGGCGTAAGGGAAGGTGAAGGACCAAAAGGCCGGGGAGAACCGGAGCCTGGCATACAGGGGGACGAAGCGGAGCTGAGCGACCGCCATGAGCACTGCGTACCCGCCGAGAGCGGCGGCGAAGTTGCTGGTCCGCGCGGTGAGCGCAAAGTACGCCACCCCCGCTACCGCCGGCGGGGCGAACTCGATCGCCAGCGTCGGTATCAGCGGCGGTGGCAGCATGGGGCGGGTGGTCAGGCGGTTCGAGATCAGGGAGCCCACCACCAGCCAGCTGATGATCCCGATGCCGAAGGACGCTTCGGCCAGGGCATGCAGGTGGACCTGCGCGGCCGCATTGGCGCCGAGGAGTCCGCCTGCTGCGCCAGGCAGGTAATAGCCGGGGTGCAGGGCATCGGTGGTCAGGTCGCCGACCACGAACTGGCCGGTCACCCATCCGCCGAGCCCGATCGTGATCGCGAGGAAGATCAGCACTACGGTTCGTCCGGCGGTGAAGGCAGCCGTTGCCAGCGCGGCACCCAGCATCATCGGGGTGATCGCGGCCAGCGACGGAAATGGGGACAGCACCGGGTCGCGCAGGTCGGCCAGCATCCTGCGGGGGCCCTGGGCCACGTATCCCGCAACAAGGACCAGCCACGCACCGGCGGCCAGGATGTACACCGCATCCGGGACCGCTCCGGGTGTCCCGAGAAGAGTCTCCGCCGCACGCCAGGACCCGCCTAGCCCGGCGAGCCCGAAGGGGATACTGAACAGGTTCGGCGTGATTCGCCCAGGCCTGCCCTGGTGCGGGGGTGCGCGGTTACGGTCAGTCGCATCCATGACCTGCCTCCCAGGTGTTGCTCCGTGAGCGTCTCCTCGAGGGGTAGGCGGGCCCGGCAACGGCGTCTCATACCCGATTCCGCTCTTCGGCATGTAGCGCAGCAGCCGCTTGCCGTAGGCCGCGAGAGTGTGAGCGAAGGTCCCGCCGCCGGCACCGGTGCCGACGACGAGGAGATCATGGTGCTCTGCCAGGCAATTGATCTTCTGCCCGCACCTTTGACCACGCATCACCCTGTGGAGGTGACCGCAGCCAGCTGAGGGCGGGCAAGCCCAGCACGATCTTCACCAGCAGCAGTTACTACGGCCTGTCGAGCACGCTGTACGGCGTCATGTTCCTTCCTCAGGTCGCGATGGCGGTCGCGGCATCGCTGCTTGCGGCCCGCCCTGCCGCCCGGACCACCACAAAGCGCGTCTATCTGCTCGGCCTGTCAGCAAGATCGGGTTGACCGCTCGGTGCTCGTCCTGAACGCGCTGCTAGGGCTCGGCACGGTGCTCGCGCCGGCACTTGTCGCGGCCTTCGTCGGACTCGGGTACTGGTGGGGACTTCCGATCTTGTCGGTAACGCTGCTGCTGCTGCTCGTCAGCGTGCGGCTGCCGTTACGGCCTCGCTCGCGCTCACCGTGTTCTGGGCGATGGTCACCGCCGGCCGTGTGCTGTTCGCGTCCGTCGGTCGGTGGGTCGCTGAGCGGGTCACCTATCATATCCTCCCGTTCATCCTGGTGGCTTCGTTCCTGCTCATCGGCGGCCTGCCGCGGAACGCAGCAGTGGCCAGGATCTTGGTGTTCGGGCTGGCAGGACTCGGCTGCTCGGCGCTGCTGCCGCTCACGATTAGCTTCGGCGAAGAGGAGCTGACAAGCCTGTCAGCGGCCATGGCTGGCGGGGTCATCGCGTTCTACCAGGTCGGGTACGGCCTGGCGGCCTTCGGGGTCGGCCCGCTCCAGAAGACGGGTCTCAGCCTGTCAGCGATCTTCGGCCTGACCGCGATCGTAGCCGCTGCCCTGGTCCTGCTGTCGTTTGTCGTCGCCCGCGGCAGGCCGGTACGACCGGCCAGCGTGTCAGCCCAAGCTGATCCATACTCGGGTACCTCATCACAGGAGGTCGGCAAGATCCTCGACCACCACCGTGGCGCCATGCTCGCGCAGCTCACTGGCCTGCCCAACCCGGTCGACTCCAACCACGAAACCGAACTGGCCGGCCCGGCCGGCTTCGACGCCGGCCAGCGCGTCCTCGAATACCGCGCAGGCGTCTGGCCCGAGGCTGAGTGCCTGGGCGCCGGCCAGGTATGCATCCGGAGCAGGCTTGCCGCGCAGATGCTGAGCCGCTGCGACCACGCCGTCTATCCGCGCCTCGAACAAGTCCTCGATTCCCGCGGCAGCCAGCACTTCTTGCGTATTGGCGCTCGATGACACCACGGCCAGGCGCAGCCCCGCATCCCGCACGGCCTTGACGTAGCGAACCGAGCCCGGATATGCCCTGACTCCATCGGTGCGCAGATGCCGCAGGAGAATCTCATTTTTCGCGTTACTGATGCCATGGATGGTCGGCGTGCCCGGCGGGTCATCGGGCTGTCCGGCCGCGAGGCTGATGCCACGTGAGGCCAGAAACGACTCCGTTCCCTCCTCTCGTGGCTTGCCGTCGACGTACTCGTCATAATCGCGCACCGGGTCGAATGGGACGAAAGGCTCGCCGGTTGACTGTGCCCGGACGCGCAGGAATGCGTCGAACGCTTCCTTCCAGGCGGCGTCGTGCACGCTGGCCGTCTCGGTCAGCACGCCATCCATGTCGAACAGGCAGCCGCGGATGCCGGCCGGAAGCCCCGCCACGATGCCAGCCTACGAGGAGTTACAAGCCGTACTCTTCCAGGAGGCTAAGCCAGAACTCGCTCACTGTCGGGAACGCCGGGACCGCGTGCCATAGCTCTTCGAGCGGCACTTGGGCCGTGACGGCAATGGTCGCCGCGTGCAGGTGATCCACGACGGCCGGGCCGACGACTGTGAAGCCGAGGAGCGCGTGGCTGTCTTCGTCCACCACCGCCTTCACCCGGCCGGTGTAGCCGTCCGCCTGAAGCTTGGCGCCTTCTACACAAGCCATGTCGTACTCGACGGCACGCACCCGGAAGCCAGCATCACGTGCCATCGCCTCGGTGCGCCCCGCTGCGCAGACCTGCGGGTCCGTGAAGACTGCTTGCGGGGCGCCGCGGTCGTCGGCGGTGTCGAGAAGCGCGGGCCGGTCCGTAGGCTGGCCCTTCGCTCGGGCCGTGATCACGTCGGCGCACACCCTCGCCTGGTATTTCCCCATGTGGGTGAGCATGTTGCGCCCGTTAACATCGCCAGCGGCGTACAACCAGCCCTCAGGCACATCGGTCGCTCGCATGGTCGCGTCCACAGTGATCGGACCGTCCGCGGCCAGCCCGGCTGTCTCCAGGCCAATGTCAGTCACATTGGGCCGACGCCCTGTGGCAGCCAGGATCTGGTCGGCCTCGATGACCGAACCATCGTCGGTGCGCACGGTCACCGGGCCGTCTGGGACTGGCCGCTCCACACTGGCTGCCAAGCGGCCGAGGCGCACGTCAATGCCCGACTCGCGGAACGACTGAGCCACCAGTCGCCCCGCGAAAGGCTCGTGCCTGGGGAGCAGGCGGTCGCGCCCGACTAGCATTGTCGTTTCTTCTGCACCCAGCGCGTGCAGCGCCTGGGACATCTCGCAGCCGACAGGTCCGCCGCCGATAACGACGAGGCGTTTCGGCACCTCGTGGACGTCGGTTGCCTCCCGGTTCGTCCACGGGCGGGCGTCGCGCAGGCCCGGTACGTCCGGGATGAAGGGGTCGCTTCCGGTTGCGAGGACCACGGCGTGCCGAGCCGTCAGCGCCCGCACGGCGCCATCCGGACCCGTCACCTCGACGCGCCGCGGGCCGGCCAGGCGTCCTTGCCCCCGGACAAATGTGGCCGGCATGCCCTGGATCACGCGCACCTGCGGCGCGTCGTCCTGATGGTCCACGAAATTGTCGCGTCGCGAGAAGACAGGTGCAGGATCGATCGGGCCGCGCAGATCGAGTCCCGGCATGCGGCTCACCTCGGCGGCCAGTTCCATCGGCCACAGCAGGGCCTTGCTGGGGACACACCCATAGTGCTGGCACTCACCACCGGCCAGGCGCCGCTCCACCACCGCCGCCGTCAGACCGTTCCGCGCGGCGCGCGAGGCGGCAGTCTCACCTGTTGGTCCCGCGCCCACCACCACAACGTCGAAAACGCCATCGGTGACTGACACTGAAATCCTCCTTCTTGCCCGTCAGGTCCGAGGCAAACCCACAGTCGGCAACCTCATACCCGTAAAGACACCGACTTGTGGCCGCTGACTTGGCCAACCTCAGGAGCGTGGCGCTTGGCCATCAGGCTGCTCAGCCAGTGCATGACATCGGTGCCGCCTCGCAGCCTGGGCACGATCACTTCTGGTAGGCCCCTAACCCCGAAGAGGGCGTGTCACCCTGGCACGACGTAGGGGAATTCGCCGCTGCGCAGGTGCTCGGCTGCAGCCGGCTTCAGCCCTGATGGCACCGCACTGTTGGTGACAAGCGACAGCATCGCCTCGGGCGCATTGTCGGCCAGCGCTCGGCCGTTAAAGGCGCTGAAGCCGTAAGTCGCGGGGGTGCCTATCACATAGTGCAGCACGTCCGGGAGCAGCCGCCGGGCCACCAACTGCCCGTAGCCATGCGGGTCATCCGAGGTACCACTCGCCGACACCACCGCGGCAACCTGGTCTCCGATGTGCTTTCCCTCAGTGCGGAAGTCTTCGGATGGGTGCCGGGTATTGGCGGGATTCGAAAAGTCAGTGTCGCTGGGCCAGAAGATCGGCCACATCATCGGATGCCCGGCGCGGTTGATCTGCCGCCAGCCGCCCGCGTCGGTAGCGAGCTTGGTCGCGGACCAGACGCTTGTGCGAGTACCGGGCCGCAGCTGCGAATGCTGGTGTGATATCTCCAGCACGATCGAGTCGACAGTCGTGTCCGCGAAGCTGTTCTGGGCGTTCTCCGGCCGCCACGCCGACAGGTCGGGTGCGGTCCCGTCGGCGACCGCACTGTTGACGATGGTGAGCAGCGACAGATCCAGGTAGAACGCGTCGCCGATGCGCCCGGCCCACATCCTTATGCCGTCTGCGCTGGCTGCCTCACCCGTCCGGCCTTCAAGGATGAGCTCGCCGTCGGCGGAGTCGTCGCGTGCCTGGGCGCCGGGCAGGGCATGCAGCCGGAAGGCCTGCCGTCCGGCTGAGTCCGCCTCACCGAAAGTCACCCGGTACGTGAGGGTTTCGAAGTCGGCCCCGTCGAAGTGCACCTTGAACTCGTACCGCGCTTCGAGATGGAACCCAGGCTCGGAATGCTTGCCATTGACGTCGGAGTTGACGTCCATGACGAGCACCGTGCTGGCCCTACCGGGGAACAAGTACAGGTCGTCAATGTAGAGCTGGCCGGACTTGGCCGCGAGTGGCGTGTCGAGATGATGGGACATCCCTGATTCCTCCTGGTTTGAGAAGGTGGTCCGGGCGGTCGGTCGGGATTCCACGTCACGGACGGTGATACCCGTGCAGTCACCCTGTGCATGCGCACTACGCGTGACCTGGCCTTCCCGCCGTCCATGGGCGTGCTTGGGCATCCGCCTGAGGAAGGTCCGGCCAATGGCGGCATGGCGCGACCCGAGAGCCTGAAGCAAGCCTCCGGCACCAGCCGCCCTGACCCGGCGTGTCGTCTACGCCGACGGAACACCTGCCTTGTGCCACAGCGGGCGGGCACCGGAGCTGCTCAGCAGTGAGGGGACACCGATGCGGGGTGCGCGGGTGGACATGAAGCACGCGCGGCAGCGGTGGCTTCCTTGAGGCCCGTGCAGCACGCTTTATTGGTCCGAGCCTGTACCAAAAGCCGAGTCGGGGCGCGGCTTCCGCGTTCGTAGGCCTGCCGCCTCCGCGGCCGCACGCAGGACAGTCCGGAGCATATTAGGCGTGAGGCGTCCGGTGACGGTGTTGTGCTGGCTGACGTGGAAACTCCCGAAGAGCTCGATGGGTCCGACCGAAGCCAATCCCCCCGAGAGCCCCGTATTTGCCCGCACTGGGCTCCCGCTCGCCCCGTTCGACCCCGCCACCTTTGGGCGCAGCGTGACCCAGGCGCCGTGCGCGAACGCGGGCTTCGGGCGTGGCACGATCCATCCCGCCTCGTCGAAACCTGGCAGCGCGGCATGCCAGCCGAAGGCGCCGAGCACCACTACGGCCCGCAGCGACGGCCGCAAAAGCTCCAGCTCCCGCACCAACCACGGTCGGCACGAGTCACGCTCCGCGGGCGTCGGCTTGTTCGCAGGCGGGACGCAGTGCACAGGCGCGGTGATACGGACGCCGTACAACTCGAGCCCGTCATCCGCGCTCACCGAGGTCCCCTGCGACGCGAGTCCTACCTCGTGCAGCGCGGCATAGAGCACGTCACCAGACCGGTCGCCCGTGAACATCCGCCCGGTCCTGTTGCCCCCGTGCGCTGCGGGCGCCAGCCCAACGATGAGAAGCGAGGCGTCCAGCGGCCCGAACCCTGGGACCGGTCGCCCCCAGTACGTCTGGTCGGCGAACGCAGCGCGCTTGGTGCGGGCTACCTCCTCCCGCCAAGCGACGAGCCGCGGGCAGGCCCGACAACCGGTGATGCTCGTGTCCAGTTCCACGAGCCCGGTGGCGTCCATTCCTCCACCGTACGGCTCGACACCGCTCGCGCCCTCGGCGCAACGACAGGGCGCCGATTCTCGCCGGTACCCACGGTTCAGGCTGACGTGCGCAGGAGCTCTGCCAATACTGCGGCCTCGCTGATATCAACATCACGGGTAGCTGTCAGCAGTGTCACTGGCTGGGCTGCCGCTAGCGCGCGCAACCTCTCCAGTGTTGGTTGCTCCTGCGGCGCGGAAAGCTCCGAAAGGTAACGACTGCGAAACTCGTCGAACTTAGCCGGATCGTGGTGGTACCAGGTCCGTAGCTCCGTCGAGGGCGCGATGTCCTTCGCCCAGTCGTCCAGCTTGGCTGCGTCCTTGCGCAGGCCACGCGGCCAGAGCCGGTCTACGAGTACCCTGGCTCCGTCCTGGGGCGACGGGTCGTCGTATGCGCGCCCGACGCGGACGTCTGCGGCCATGGCAGCCTCCTTCCGGTCGCTGTGCCGATTCGCTGCTGCCACTGTCGCTGTGGCTAGCGTAACCAGGTCAAGACGTTCAGCTGATCACGCGGGTCACTTCATCCCGCCGGCCGTTCTGCCTGTCCGCTAACTGCCGGCCCGCAAGCGCGCTAACCCAGGAGAGGCGTGCCGAGCCCTCCGGTGCAGGGCGAGCCGTACTCGGGGGTGTATGTCGGCGACGCGCGGAACTTGTTCACGAACTGCTGCAGCCGCGGGTCAGCCGGTGACGTGACCTTCAGCTGGAACCCCCAGGATGAGATGACGATCGGCGAGGACAGCCCTGGGTACGGAGTCAGGTCCATGTAGCGGGATGGCGTGACGCCTCCCGGCGCCACCGTGGTCTGCCTTTCCACGAACCCTCGCAGCTGGTTCACCTGGGGTCGCGGCAGTGACGGCTGGTAGGTGATCCATACCGCGCCGTGCTCGAGGTTGTGCACCGCGCGCTCGTTGGGTACCGGCTTGTCGTAGATGCCACAGTTCATCCAGACCGCGTTGTGTGGCCCGCCGACGGGCGGAGTAACCGAATATCTCACCGGTCCGGTGACGTGGTCGTGCTCCAGCGCTTCGCTGGCCGGACCGTTATTGCTGGTGGGCGGCCAGCCTGTAGTGACGTACTCGACAACGCCCGAGATCCCGGAGGTGTTCGGCACCTGGTGCGCGGCAGCCTGCACGGTTGTCGCTCCACCGCTGACGCCCGGCGGGATGATTGCCGCAGTTCGGCCGCCGCTGCCGGCGTTGTTGCTGCTGCGGCTGGCCGCATACCAGGCCACCCCACCGATGATCAACGCGGCGACGGCCCCGAGCGCCCCGGCAAAGATCAGGTTGCGCCGCCTTTCGGCGCGCTTTTGCTGAGCGCGCAGGGCCGCGACCCGCTCGCGGCGGGCGGGCTGCTTGCCCTTCTTAGCGTCTGGCACCGAACCTCCGGCTTCTGCTCAATTCCCGGAAAGCTAGCTTAGGGTCGCCAGCGAGTGGATTACGTCGATGGGGGTCTAGGCGCAGCTGGCAATACTGTCCAGCCGGTGGCCCGGGGATCACGATGGTTACCCTGTAGTGCGCGGCAATGCCGGCCAGCGAGAAACTGGGTCAGCAGCCGCTGAGGAGATTGCTGTCAAGAAGCGTAAGGCCGAGCGCGGCCCACGCGCCGCCGTAATAGCGGGGCTGGCGCCGATCCCGGAAAACGGCCGCGCTGAGCAACTGGCTACTCGCTGCGGCGTCGTTGGCTGCGTGGGCGGTGGCGGCAGAGGCTGCGAGCGGCAGGACGCTGGGCTCGGGGGTGCGGATGGTGCCGTTGAGATAAAGCGCCAGCGCCTTGGAGCGAGCCGGAGAGCGCAGGACTGGCCACCAGCGGGCCGCCAGTGTCTGTGCTTGCGGAACGCAGGAGGACGCGAACCAGACATCCGTTCGCTGGGCGTCCAGCCCGTACTGCGGGCGGGACGCAGAGCCGTCCGGGGCCGATGTCGGCCGCAGCTTCTCGTCGGCGCTGATCATCGCCCAGTCGGGCGGCAGCAGCGCGCCGTTGCGAGTCAAGCTCGCGGTCACGGCCACAGCGCCCGCGGCCAGCCGCAGCCATTCGTGGTTCCCGGTTAGGCTTGCCAGGCTGGTCATCGCGGGCAGCGACCAGTAGCTCGGATTGAGGGTGGCAGGACTCCCGGTGGCCCATGGGCCCGCCGTCAGGATCGGGATCGCCCGAGGTCCGAAGCTGGTTACTTCATGGGTCAGTATCGCCTCGGCCACGCGCGACCCGTCGTCGTTTATTCCGGCGGCAGCGGGGCCACCGTAGCGCAGGAGCGCCCACGCGATCAGCAGGTCGGCGTCGCTGGCCGGATTCGGGCTGAGAACCCGGCCGGCCGCATCGGCGTGAAAGGCGAACAGCCCGTCACGTTCTTGCAGATGATAACGGGTCCAGTGCCAGATCCGGCCGAACAAGTCATACCGGCCGGATACCTCGGCCAGCAGAAGGCCGTAAGCCTGGCCCTCGCTGACCGTGTCACCATGCTGGTCTGGCCGGTAGACGCGACCGTTAGGCCGCACGTAGGTATCGAGGAACCGACCCACGGCCTGCTGAGCTGGCCCGGCATACACTCCGCCTGCCGCGCTCGCTGTAACAGTCCCGACCACCAGCGTGGCCAGCAACGCCAGCGTGGCCACCAGCACGCACAAGGCAGCCGCGTGAGCCCCGACTGCGGTCCCCGGTGTAGCCCGCTGGGATCCAGCGCGCTCGCGCTCGGCACGTGGCCGGCGATCGACCGCTACCACAGGCTCACCGCGGCCGCTGGCAGGTTTCGCCTTCTCGAGCTCGCCGCAGCGGCATCGCTGACGTCATTGCTGGCCCGCGACGCCGGATCCGCCGACGGCCACAGCGGCCACATCTGCGCGACCGGGCTCGACGAAAGGTGGCTCCGGTGCCACCTCGAACCACACAGTCCAGCTCCCGCGTCCGTTCCCCTCGACCCCCCAGTTGCTGGCAAGTTCACGCAGGATGAGCAGCCCGAGACCGCAGTCGCCGGCCGCCCTGATCAGTCCTGGCCACGGGCAGCCTGCGTCCTCGACCTCGACGCGAACGTGGCCATCGTCGTGGAGGTCTGCGCTGAGTGTGTAATACCCGGGGAAGTCGTCCGAGTCGCCGTGCACGACCGAGTGCGTCACTACCTCCGACGCGCAGAGCAGTACGTCATCTGTTATCGGGGAGCCGTTCAGCAGGGCTTTCAGCGCACCGCGTGCATCCCCGATGTGCCTGGCGTGCGCCCGAAGCATGTGTCGCGCCCTGTGTGCCGCCGCAGGAACCAGCGGACCTGTGGTTACCTGCTGCGGGTAATCCGATCCAGTCGCAGCGTCAGGGATGTGCCAGGCTCGCTGAGCCGTTGCTGACCGCCCTGTCGGGGCAGCCGGCCTACTCGATCGGGCCATTCTTGTTCCTCCCCGTGCACCGGTCCTGTGCCTGCCTGCGCAGGCGGGCTAACTCAACTTCAACCGAGCGGGCCCCGTGCCGCCATCGAGGAAACTAACCATCTTGGCAGCGCACAGACTGCTCTCCGGCTGCCCGGCTGCTCCGGTGGTCTCGGCCCCCAGCGGGTCGGTGTCGGAGCTCAGCTCACGCGGCCGAGTCCCGCAGGTGAGCTACCAGCCCGGGTAGTGCCCGCACGATCATCAGCCGTACATAACGTCCGACCGACCACATGAGAGACAAGAGCTACTAAGGCAACAAACAGGTCGACGGGGGACACTACGCTTCTCGACCTCACTTGGGCCTGCCTGTCCCCTGGGCGCCGCCACCAGCAGTGCGCTTCATGACGATGGCGCGCCGGTCCTTCCGCGCGACTACGCAGCGCTGGTCAGCCTCGAGATGGTCAATCGCCGGGATGGCACGGCCCCATGCGGTCGGCAAAGCTTCTGTTACTTAGGGCAACCAGAGGGCCCTCGCGGGTCGGGGCTGTCTGCTGATGCCAGGTGACGACCACAGGAGCTGATCTTCGCAGCGACTACGGCGCGGACTCGGGAGCAGGCTGCCCGACACGGGGACACGGGAGAAGATCATGGCCTTGCCAGTGAGTGAGCAACTAGCCCTGGACGCGATCGAGAAGCAACTGAAAGCCGAAGATCCGCGGCTCGGTCTCGACTTCGCGGCCTTTGCCAGCGTGACGAGCCAAGCCGGTATACCGATCACCGAGAGGCTGGACGCATCGGCCACGCCCGTAGCAGGCAACGGCACCCGCGTGGAAGTACCGGGCCGGAGGCTCATTTTGCGCCTGGTGATGCTGTTCTTCGCTGGGGCGCTGCTGGCCCCTGGCACTCTCGCCGCATTGTCAGTGGGTAACCCGGCCAGGTGCGCGCCCACGACGAAGCCGAGTAGCACGATCGAGCACCCCCAAACCTTCGGGTCGTCCGGGAAGGCGTTGCCTCCTGGGTCTGGAAATCGTGCAGGTGAAGCCGTCAGCCACGTACCCGCGAACAGAGCCTGCCCGAGGTCGGGTTCGTAAGGACAGCAGAGGCGGCAAATAGACGATTGGGCACCTTTATGCGCTTCGGTCGCCTGTTGAAATTCGGCGCTGTCGGCGCCACCGGCGTCA
>Ga0126371_10005407_pt1 | contig 11336 bp, 6 predicted proteins | sample PanSoiMetaPlot_4_FD_110145 | JGI IMG/M metagenome (GOLD analysis project Ga0126371, IMG submission 110145) | Tropical forest soil microbial communities from Panama - MetaG Plot_4 | ecosystem: Environmental > Terrestrial > Soil > Tropical forest > Bulk soil | place: Panama | collected 2016-02-17
TAGTCACCGTCCTGGATTGTCGGTCGGTCCATCATGGTCTCCCGTTGGGGAACCCGGACCCGCGGATGATCGTGACGTCCAGGTAGTCTCCGATCGCCGCGCCCTGCGTCGGCGAGCCACCGCTTTCCAGTGTAGCGATATACTGATTCATACCGTCCTGCCGACGATACATCGCCGACGCACTCAGCGAATCAGGGAAGATGTATTTTTGCTCCGTCATGTTGGTTGTGTGGCCGCCAGACGAAGCAATGCAAACCCCCTTGGTCGTCATGAACATGATCGACACCTCGATCGGAGTCGTCGCCGTGGTTGGCACCTGTGGCGGGTTCGCAAGCTCAGAGGGGATATCTACCTTGGAGCCGGGGATCACGCCCGAGTCCATGACCCGCGTGCGCTTCATGGTAGCGTAGGTCTCACCGGTCAGGAACCAGAGACCCTCTCGCGTCCCGACATAGATGCCGTCGAGAACCGTCCCGAGCATGGTAATCTCGGCCTCGAACAGCTTGTAGCCAGCCGTCGCATCAACGAAATTATAAAGATACAGCTCAGTCGCCCACAACGTAGGGCCCTGACTAAGATACAATCGACCATTAAAATAGGTGATGCAGGTCGCATAGGGTGGCTGCTTCAAAAGCCGCCCGGCGATCGGTGGTAACGTCTCCGTCGGGTTGACCACCGGCGATAGCCAAAGATCGGTCGGGTCTCCCCAGTCGCTCCAACTGCGACCTGGGATGTTCACGATACCACGGTCGACCGGACTCACGTAATAGACGTTGTCGCCTACCTGGGAGTAGACCAGCTGCGGCGTGCCAGCGGACGGGTCCGCGCCGACCGGCATCAGAAACTCATGCGAATAATCTGGATTGATTATACCAAGACTGCCGTTGACGACCCCCAGGACCACGCCCTCATATGAGGTGAACAGTGAGTGTGTGTCACCGGCAAGCTTCAACTTATAGCCTCGTCGCCTAGATGGCTGACCGCTGTCATCGAGCACGACGTTCCTAGCGCGGACCAAATCCTTGTCACCCAGCCGCTCCGGCTGCAGCGTGTTCTTGAGCCCGTCCCAGCTGTTTAGAATCTTTCCAGCCTCGGGGGGTGCCGGCAGTGAAGCGCCAGATTGCTCGATCGCCTGGATGTTGCCCCGAGATCGTAGCGCCATCACTGCACCGGTATGTTGCCGTAGCGCAGCGCCCCGCGCGCGCCGATGTCCCGTGGCGTCACGCCGATCGGCAGACCCATGCCCTTCGCCTGCGCCGACTGCCGCAGGTGCACCTCAAGCTCACGCCCGAAGCTGGCCTGCGGGGGCTCCATGCCCGGATGGTCCCGCTGCCACTGCTGCGATTCGTTCATCCAGGTATTGAACATCCCACGGTCGCCGCGCATGTAGGCGGTCTCCAGGTGCCGGACGATATTCGATGAATTCAACTCGCGCATGGTGCGCAGCCCAGCCTCGGCCCTGGCCAGCTCCTGATACTCGGCTTCCTTGCCTGGATCGATCCCGAGCGCCGTCTTTGCAATGTCCCAGCCGTTCGCCGTGATCGGCAGCTTCTCGCCGTTTAGGTTGTTGACGAATCCGCGCTGACCGAGCCGGAAAGCCTCCATCGGTGCTTTCAGGAACTCGGGAGCCATCCTGATCCCGCCATTCATGAAATCACCGTTCATCATATCCCGCGCTGCATACGCGACGTTCGATATGTCACCGACCCCAGCGCCGCCCATCGACTTGAACCAGTCGCGGAACTTGTCCTCCAGCTTGCGCTTCTCGAAGGCAATGGTGAGGGTCGACGAGCCGGGCACGATCGTCGCCTCGCCGAAATGCGCAAAGTCCATCCCGACCGCACGCGGCAACCCACGAGCGATGATCTCGCCCATGTCCTTGCCGAAGGTGTCCGACAGGAACCCGCGGTAGGCCGACGTTATGTCGTGGTCGTCCCGGTTGGTGACCCAGTTCATCAGCTGGTCGTAAACCGACGCCGCCACCGACAGCATCGGCATCCCCAGCGTGCCGGCGAACATCGCGGTCGCTCCGGCATGGCTGAGCAGCCAGCGCGTCGCTTCCGGGCGAGTGTCCGCGTTAAACATATCGCGGACCTCGTTGTAGATTTTACCCGTCATGCGGATTTGCCAGCCCATGAACTGGTTGATCAGCGGCGACATGCCACCGAACATGCCGCCACGTGAGGTCTGCCGCGCGTTGAGGCTGGCGTCCCAATTCCCCTGGCTGTCGTTGATCGCACGATCGACGAACTGCTCGCGTGTCAGCGGCTGACCGGTCCGCGGCTCAATGTAGGGTTTCGCGTTGTAGAGATCGTGCGCGGCAAAGCCGGTCACCAGCCGGGGGATAAGCTCGGAGTAGAGCCCCAGAGCGTTTGCCGCCTTCAGTATGTTGGGCGAGATATAGTGGCCCAGGTTCGAGTGCTGGGTCATCTGCGTCGAATACATGGCCGTGCCCATGACCCCACGCGAGACCATCCCCATGACCTTGTCGATCAAGGGTGCCGAGAGCCCGCCCTTCTCCAGCGCGTCGCGCGTGATCCCGGCCGTGTTCCAGTCGGCACCCTTGGTGATCGCTTTGACGACCGCGAATGCGTCGGGCAGCGCACGCTGGAAAGCTCCGAACGCCGCACCGTAGCCGTGCGTCTTGGCAAGCTCGGGGTAGCTGGTCGTCGCCAGCTGTGACATCAGCGTCAGGAAATACGCCGGTGACGAACCGACGTGGATGGTGTGCGAGAGATGCCGGATCGCATCGAGCGCGGTCGGCGGCACGTAGGTCGACTTGAGCCGCTCGCGCAGCATCAGCTCACCCACAGCCTCCGAAGCCGCCAGCGACCTGTCGGTGCCGGGCTCGGTATGATTGAGATCGCGGACCTGATCCGCCATCTGCTTCGTCAGCGCGCCAACCTCGTCGGCCGTTGTCATGCGCCCAAGACTGCGGCTCATGACCTGCGAAGCGTAGTTCGCACTCTCCGACATATCCTTGCTGAAACCCTGGACGTTAGCGCGCCGCGCCATCACTCGACCGATCGAATTCTCAGCCATCATGTTCAGCAAGGTGCGCTGCATGTCCGCGACCTGATCGCCGAACGCCCGGTTCATCTGGTCCGTGGTGCCCTTGTCGACTCCTTCGAGGTTCCTTGGCCGGTTCTCGATCATCGCGCCAACAGCCCGCCGCATGGCCGCCGGAGCAATCGAGTCGAACACCTGAGTCGCCTCGCCGGCTCCAAGGCTCTTGGCTTCCTGCGACACGAGGCCCTTCGATTGCGCGTCCTGCATCACCCGGGTTAGCTCACGCATCTCGGCAGGAGTCTTCATGCGCGTGTAGAGCGTATTGTTCTCACCGTTGAGCATGACCGCAATATTGTGGAACCCATTGGCATCCAGATGCTCGTTGAGCTGCGCGAGCTTCTCCTGGTCCACTTTCCCATCGGCACCCATCGCCAGCTTGGCGGTAACGAAATAGTTGCCGTCGCGGCCCAGGTGAAAGTATGGAGCCTTCGCCACGGCATCGCGCCGATCAGCAACCTCTTTGAGAATGTCGTTGATGCTGCCGACGTTCGCCTGCATGTTGTCGCGCTGCGTCTTCAGGTCCTTCAAGGTTTTCAACGCATCGTCCGACGCTCCGCCGGATTTGCGCGCGGCATCCACTACAGCTTGCTGGAGCTTGACCGCATCGTTCAGCGGCAGCTCACGACTACCGATCGTCGCCTTCTGACCAGCCAGCTGATCGCGATATTTGCTCAGCGCATCGACCTTGGCGGCAACAGCGTCCTTGAAGAATTTCTCGGTCTTCGTCGGATCGGTGTGTATGTCGGTGCGCCCGTCGAACGTCTTGAACACATCCTGTGCGTTATACCCAGAAGGTGCCATCGCACGCTCGACCGTCTGCAACCGGTCCGTCAGGACAGCGTGGTAGTCCGCCGACGCTTTCGCCCGCAGCGCCTCGTAGGCAGCCTCGCCGCCAGGAATAGCCTTGAGCTGATTCCACTTATCGGCGATCTCCTGATACAGCTTCGTCCGGCCAGGATTGCCCTGAATGTCTTGCGGTGCGGGCTTCTGCGGATCGAGCCCATAGAACGTCGCATCGGCCATGACGCTGTGCAGCAGCTCCCGCCCTTCCTCAGGGAGCTTGTTGGCCAAGTTGCTGGCCATCTGGCTGGCCTTGTAGAGCGCGCCTTCGCGAGCTTCGCCTCGCGCCAACGTTTCGAGATACGGCCGCATCGCCTGGATGGCGTCACCATACAGTTGACCGATGCGATAGCTGTCAGTCCAACCGAGCGCACCCTTACGGATGAAATCCCGCGCGTTGAAACCACCGGCACTGGCACCGGCCCTGAACGCATTCGCCAGCCGTTGGACTGTCGACTCTCGTCCCTGATCCGCACCGTTCGCCGCGGCACCCATCCCATTGTCGGCCTGTCGAGCGTAGCTGTCGGGCCCGACCCAACCGTTAGGATACTGCTGACGCTCCTTTATCAGATCGTCGCCGAGCGACATGACGCGATCGAACGCATTGTGCAGCCGCGGGTCCAGACCAAGGAAACCACGCCCGGCATCAATGAGCCGATCCCACATGCTGGTGCCGCGCACGAACTGCGATTTCAGGAACGCACGATAGATAGGATTGCCCGCCGCCTCCGACAGCATTTCATGTGCGTCGGTTATTCCCGCCCAGTCACCCTTGCTCTTGAGCTGATCGTAGACACCATTGATGGCTTTGGCTGCAACGCCACCGGCTTCCAGAGCCTGATGGTAGACCGCGTGCGCCATCTCATGGAGGAACGTCGCCGTAGCGTTCCCCGCGTTGTAAAGCATCGAGGTCTTTTGCTTGGTGAAATACTCGCCTTCCTTATCGAGAACATTATCTCGGTAGCCAAGCTTCACACCTTCTGGCAACGCCGCCTGGAGCTTCGCTGCAATCGCGGCCTCTTCCGGATCAGCCGTGTGCTCCATGACATGACCAAGCGCGTCGGTCGCCGAGACACCGCGCTGGTGCATGTCGGTGATGTCAGCATCCAGCTGCGACACCGGCATCCCGTCACGCGCGTTGACGACCCTGGCGCGCGAATCGGTTTGAGCCCGGAGTTCCTGAAGCACCGACTGCTGCGCCGCCAGATACGCATCAATCTTCGCACGCATCGGCTTACTGATCTGCGTCAGGTTCTGCAGGTTCTCCTTCTCGCCCTCAGGATCGAACTCGGGGTCTTTCGCCAAAGCCTCGCGCAGCTCGTCCGGCCCGGAAGCTCGCGTGATGTCCGCCAGCCAGTCCTTGTGCGCGGCGAGCGCCGCTTCCGCATCCGCGCGACCGCCCAGACCGCCCTGCGCCTTCACGCCCAGATCGTTGAGCGCCTTTCGCGCGGCCTCGATCTTGGCGTCGAGATCGCCCATCGGCGCGGGCGTCGCCTCGGCGCGCGGTGACGGCTCCAGGTCCTCAGACGCCGCGTGCGCCCCAGGCCGCTGTGCGGCAGCCTCGACCTCGTTGCGCAGGCGCTCGATCCGAGCGTTGAGCGGCTCAACCAAGCCAGGGTTGCCCTCAACGTTCGGCAACAGCTTCATTATCGTCTCTGCCTCGTTGGCAGTCTGGGTCCTGACCGGCGAATCGGGGAGCTTCGCGATCTCGGCCTGGACGCCGTTGAGCGCGCTCAGACGATCGTCCGCCGTCTTGATCGGGGTCTTGTCGGCGACCGGAGTCGCGGCCGCGCCCGGCTCGAACACCTCCTGTTGCCCGGTGTCGAGATTCATCTTGAACTGCCGACCCAGTGGGAAGACCTCACCAGGGGCCACAGGACGCCAGCCAGCGACCGGAGACGCGGGCGCGGCCGCAGGTGGCTCGGCAGCCGCGGGCGGCTCAGCGGCCGCCTCAGGGGCCACGCCAGGGGGTGTCTCGGGCTTCTGCTCCGGGACGAACTCCTCACGGAGTTCCTTGCCGTCCTCGGTCAAGATGTCGAATGCTTTGGCCCACGCCCGCAGCGGTGCCGGTATCTTCTTCCCCTTGAGGGCGTTGATCGTGTCGATCAGTCGCTGCTGTTCCGCGGCCTGCGCCTCGATCGGCAGCGCCTCGACCTGCGCCATCCCCCGCTTGATGGCGGCCTGGGTCACCTTCGCCGCGAAATTCAGGATAGGAGCGGGAGCAGCAGCAGGACCAGCAGGTAGGTTCCCCTCAGTATCAGGGCCCACAGCAGGCAGCTCACCAGGAGCACCCCCAGCAGCGGCGGGAACTTGCTCCGGAGCACTAGGTCCACCAGCACGTAGATCGCCAACAGGGCCGCCAGGGCCGGCGATTGGAGTCCCGGGAACAGCACCAGGGACGGGTTCACGCAGCGCCTCCGACACCGGTGTCGGTGTGGCTGGTGCTGCAGGCTCGTGTGCCGCGACCGGCGTCCCAGGCTCAACAGCCCCAGGCTCCGTCACCGCCGGTGCTACTGGCGTTGGTGTGGCAGCGGGCGCTTTAGCCGCCGCCTCCGCCGCGCGCCGCAAATATTCTTCTCTCAGCGGTGCGAATGCTTGATCAGCCGGGTTCCGTGGGTCACCGGTCACCAACGGCCTCAACGTCCCCAATTTCGTCGCGAGTTCGAGATTTGTCAAATCTTGTGGTGGTGCACCCATTCTTTGGACGTAACCAATTAGCTTCTGACCTTGCGGTGACTCCACCGGCATGTTGGCAACGCGCCGCTGCAGCTCCTCATAAAGCGGCCTGAAAGCTATGTCCGCCGGGGTATTACCCTCCTCCGTTCGCAGCCCGTGCAGCGTGTTAATCCGCGTCATTAAATCTATGTCAGACATCTGATGCAGCGGCGCACCCATGGGAATAACCCCGGGCTCCGGTGCCGGCAGCAGCTTTTGCGGCTCGACTGGTGTCGGTCCACGCTCGGCGTTGCGACGTTGCAATTCTTCGAAATGTCGCGCGAATTGATAATCAGCTGGCGTATTCCCTTCCGCCGTCCGCATTGGATGCAGCGTGCTCAGACGCGACATCAGCGCACCGTCGGACAAACCATCCAGCGGTGCTTGACCGGCGATCGGCTGCTCCGCTGGCGGCGGCAACAGCTTGAGCGCCTGCCCCGTCACCTGATCGAGTTCACCAGTCGTGACGTCAACCGTCGGCTTGCCGACGAGCTTGCGATAGCCGCCGAACGCGCCGCCGATGATCGCACCCATCCCCGCGCCACTCAGGGCTTGATTCACAACGGCGGATGCTCGATCCGAGAAGCTGCGATCCGGGTCACCCATCATCTGGGTCATCGCCTCGGTCGCACCGGCAGCACCGCCTTGCGCCGCCGCGGAGCCGGCGATCCCGCGCAGAATTCCCTTACCGAAGAACGATTCGAGCTTCCCCGGTAGAATCCCCTGCACGACGGCTTCAGGCACGCCGAGAGCGATGGCCTTACCAGGAGAGGTCAGCTCGCCCGTCTCGCTGATCTGCCGCTGGACGTTCGAGCCGATCGCGGGAAGGAGCATCGCGCCCGCGCCGCCGATCAGGCCAGCACCGGCCACCTCGGGCGCTGCGGCCGCCGCACCAGCGGCGCTGAGGAGCGCCGCGACACTCATCGGGGCCATACGCGCGACGTTGTAGGCGATCCCTGGAACCGACCAGGGGTGCTCCTCTAGGTCAGGCCGCGCGTAGGACTGCTCGGTCTCGTAGTGCGACTGCGCAATGTCGGCGAGAGACGACGCCGTGTCGTCCGCGCCAACCAGCTGCGCGCCGGCCTGGAGCGCACGCGCGCCTTCCGAAATCGCCCCGTGCACACCGGACATGATGCCGGCGGTGAACCAGTTGCCGGTGCCCGTCGCCGGGACGTCGGAAGACCCCGGCTGCGGTCCTGTCGCCGTGGGGATCGGCGGCAGATACTGCGGCAGGTAAGACCCGAACGGAGAGAAATCTGCGGGCATTGTTTATCATCCGCCGCCAGGAGGTGGCATCGCGTAGGGCCGCTGCTCGACACCGATAAGCGGTTTGACGAAGCCGGCGATCTCGTTCCACTTCGCCTGCTCGGCTTTCCTCGCGTTCTTGATCGCCGTCGTCTCGCGCACCGCACGGTTCTCTTTCTGCGCCGCTGCAGCTTCCGCAGCCTCCAGCGCCTCGCGGTCGGCAGTGAGCTTGCTGGCAGCCTGACCCTGGCGGGTGAAGAAATCTTTCGTCAGTGTCTCTGCCGGCGTCGCGACGTGCGCGAGCTGCTGACCGAACAACAACTCGGCTTGCTTCGTCGTCACATTCGACATGGCCTTGATGAACTCATCGCGTGTGTATGCGTGAGGTTCGTTGGCGGCATGCGCCGCATCTGCCGGAGCACCACTCACGGTCTGAGCTTTGGCAACCGCGGCAGGATCGGTGACAGGTTTGCCATTGACCGTGTTGCCGTTGTTCACGATGTTGGCATGATTGGCCTGCGCCGTCTTCATGAAATCGACAAACCCCGGCGTCGTCTGGATGATCTTCGCGTAGTTGACCGGATCGGTCTCTGCTGCCTTCAGCGCATCCTCGTGCGTCGACAGATACTGTTTCACCAACGGGTCGCGAAACGCTTGCGCCGCGGCGCTACGATTCGCAAGATCGGGATCGCTCTGATTGCCGAAAAAGAAATGCCCCGCCTGTTCCAATACCGACGGGCCCATGCCGACTCTGTTTGCTCGGTTGTTTAGATCAGCCTCTCTGTTGACCCTAGCGAGATACGCAGTGAACGGTGATGCGTTCGGATTTGCAGCTGCCGCCGCAAAGTCACCGGTCAAGAACTGACCAGCGGCACTAGGTGTTGGGTTTGCCGGCGGCGGAGTAATCGGCTTAGGCAGCGCCGCCGCGACATCGGGCGGAGTGTTCGGGGGTGGACCGGCTTCCGCTCGTGCTGTTCCCACCGGGTTAAGCTGACTCAACGCATGCAACAACATCCCACCAAAACCGCCCCCTTCTGACGGTGGCGGTGCTGCTGCAGCCAGTGGCGCTGCTGCCGCTGGTGGCGCTGCCGCTGCTGGCGGCGCTGCCGCTGCTGGCGGCGGCACGAGTGACGCCGGATTGATTGGCAGACGCTTACCTGCTTCGTCGGTCGCAGCCCAGTGGCCACTCTGAAAATCAAACTCCGGCATGCCTACGGAATGTTCGAGCGAACCGTCGGGCCGCCGGATATCGTAGCCGGGCCCGGCCGCCGCGGCTGCCGTTTGCGCGTGAATAGCGGCCTCGGGGGTTAGCTTGCCGCTTGGCGTAATGCCAAGCCGCTGCGCGTCCGCGGGCGTGAGAGCAGGTTGAACATCGGGCGTGCCATCTGCGTATCGACGAGCTGCGCCGCGCTTGAGGGCTGCCATGTCAATACCTCTCGTAGCTAAACCCGTTGCGGCCAAAGGCCCACTGCAGCGGGCGGAACATCTTCGACTGCGCGTCGCGCTGCATGTCCTTGATCGCATCATCGAACGCAGCGCGGAATTCTTTGGCGCGATCCCAGGCTCCACCACCGGCAACGTCCAGGTCGACGCCGCGCAGCGCCAAATACGCTGCCCAGTTCAGGCAATCCATGTGATGCTCTTCCGGAACCTCCGGCGAAACATCTGGTGCACTCATGCTCAATGGAGTAAGCGGAAGTCGAGCCACTCGCATGTTGCCAACAATGTTGTCGTATGGCGTCAGCGGGATCGGATAGAGCCGCAGTTGGATCGTTCTGCTGGACCCGTTCGTATCTTGGGCCACACCCTCGTCCGTCGACCACGCCAGGGGTTTACCCGGGGGCATGCTGGCGAGCTGCGCCGGATCGAAGAAATACGTATCGGGCTGGCGGTAAGTATCGAAATCGGCGTGACCCGCACGCGCGAGATCAGCTCGATCTCCGGTCATTCGCACTGAGATCACACTGACGATATGCGGATCGAGCAAATAAAATTCTTGATTGGAGATCGTCGTGAACTGACAGATGTTCGGCGTTGTCGAATCACGGATGCACTTAGTCTGCCGAGCAAACCGATTCACCCCCTCGTTGATGTATCTGATCAGCCCGTTGTCAGACCACAAATAGTCCGACGCACCGGCAACCTGATCCGACACATCCCGAAGCATGTGATGCCGCAGTTCCGCCAACAGCTCGTCAGTGCGCATGGATCACCCATCAACACGCCGGTAAGGAAACCGAAGCCGCGAACGATAGCCAGTAACCTGCTGAGTTTGCGGACTGATGATCGGCACCGAGATCACCGCGTCGTTCAAGACGCTGATCACCTCCTGCGGCACCGATGCCTCGATGCCAGCCATCAGCAGGTATGGCCTGCCATTGGCCGAGATGAAGAGCCCGGTCGGCGGGATCGCGGTGTCTTCTTCCAGGATGATCTTGAACCGCTTGGCAGTCTGCACCGCAGCTGGTGCCTCAGCTGGCATCATCCGCATTGGTGCATCGGATATCGAGGAGCGCGCGTTACGTGGGGCTAGCTCGTCATCCTCTGGGAGTGCTGTGCTCATTCGTCTTCATCCTCTTCTTCACCTTCGCCTTCCTCGTCTTCCTTGACTGCCGCATCGAAGCTGGACTCGTAGTCCTCACCGTCCGGTATGATCTTGTCGAGATTGTTGGTGAGGAACTCGATGACACCGGCTTTGTCGTCAAAAACAAAGCTTTGCTGAGGGTCCTTCCAGGGTCCGTCGGACTCCCGGTTCGCCTTGACGATCGCCGGGTCGTCCATGCAGACAACGAACCCGTTCTGCGCTCGCTCGATGCGGATGCTGTTCATTGTTCCACCCTCTACGGAGTTGAGATGAAGCACATTCAGACCCTCCGGGAGGCGCTACCTTGAAGCATCATACCGCTCCGACGCCCATACAGCGACAGGATTTGGTCGGTGGCCTTGACGGCGACTCCCTGTGCGTCACCGACACCGTTCGCCAAACCATAGGCAAGTGCATCATGTGCTGTCCACCCGAAGGCCCGTCCGACACCATTAGCCTGCCCGAACGAGAACCGCTGACCTGCCGTCGAGCTGACGGCCGCCGCGTCACCGATAGCGGGAGCCTGACCAAGGGAACCCAGGTCACCAGTTGAATCGCTAGAACCAGCAGCGTGACCGATAGCCTGGGCAATGGCGCTACCGATCGCCACCGCGGTGCTGGTCCCGCCAGCTCGGGCGACAACCGCTCCGAACGCCGCACCAACCGCAGCTCCGAACCCCGCGGCCGTGCCGACAGACCCGGCCAAGAGCAAGCTGACCGCATTCGCACTACCTGCTCCGCCGGCCGACGCCGCACCGACCTCCGACACTCCGGCAATACCGGCACCGCCGCCGATCGCCAAGCCAGTCGAGTCAGCCTCGAAAGCATACTCTGCAAAAGCGTTCCCGTAGCCGTTGGCGATCCCGACGACGCCAGACCCGGA
>Ga0126371_10005408_pt1 | contig 11336 bp, 4 predicted proteins | sample PanSoiMetaPlot_4_FD_110145 | JGI IMG/M metagenome (GOLD analysis project Ga0126371, IMG submission 110145) | Tropical forest soil microbial communities from Panama - MetaG Plot_4 | ecosystem: Environmental > Terrestrial > Soil > Tropical forest > Bulk soil | place: Panama | collected 2016-02-17
CACGGCAATCGCTCGGTTGATTTAGCCAGACCGTGATGAGCACGCTGGGCAAAAAAAGGTCCTCTTTGCCATTCGTGCGGCGGGTTACCCCATCACCACGAGAATCTTGTGTTCCCCGCCGTCATCGCTGAGTGAAACGTCCACGCGGCCGGCGATCAGCCGTCCGTCGATATGCATCAGGGCTACGCCGCGCGTTACGCGCGACGGGTTCTCCACGCGGATTTGATAAACCGAAGAGTGATACCGGAAGGTGATCGAGAAGTTGGGCCAGTTCCGCGGCACGCAAGGATCGATGCTCAGCATCGTTCCATGGAGTCGAAATCCTAGAATGGCCTCCAGCCCAACACGGTAGAGCCATCCCGCCGACCCTGTGTACCAGGTCCATCCACCGCGACCCACGTGCGGCGGCTGGGAATAAACGTCACCCGCCACAACGTACGGTTCCACCTTGTACCGCTGCACATCCGCGCGGGACCGTGTGTGATTGATGGGGTTTAGCATTCGGAACGCTTCCCCGGCTCTGTCGCCGTCGCCTAACATGGCTGACGCTAGCACGACCCACGTGGCGGCATGTGTGTACTGCCCGCCATTCTCGCGAATACCAGGCACATAGCCTTTGATGTAGCCCGGATCGAGGGCGCTTCGATCGAATGGGGGCGCTAAAAGGAGGATTAATCCGTCCCGATTTCGCACTAGCCGGTCGTAAAGGGAAGCCATCGCACGCTGTGCGCGGCCCGGATCGGCTGCTCCGCTGATCACGCTCCAGGTCTGTGCGATCGAGTCGATTTTGCACTCGTCATTTTTCGCCGAGCCGAGGGGTGTGCCGTCGTCAAAATACGCACGCAAGTACCAGTCGCCGTCCCAACCCTGCTGCTCGAGCGCGGCCTTAAGCGGAGTCATGTGGAGGCGCCAGGTTTCTGCGCGTTTGCATTCGCCTCGCGCGTCCGCCAGCGGAGCAAAAGCGTGTAGCACCGAATGCAAAAACCACCCGAGCCAGACGCTCTCGCCCTTTCCCCCAGCCCCGACCAGATTCATGCCGTCGTTCCAATCGCCGGCGCCCATCAGCGGTAAACCGTGAACCCCCACCCCCAGGCTGCGATCGATGGCGCGCGCGCAATGCTCAAACACGGAGGCTTTGGTTTCCGAAACACGCGGTTGAAAATAGGCGACGCTTTGCTCCTCTCCAAGGGGGTCACCTTCCACGAAGGCCACCATCTCATCGAGCACCGTCGTGTCGCCCGTAGTCTCGATGAATTGGCTCACCGCATACGGCAGCCAGAGCAGATCGTCCGAAATGCGCGTGCGTACGCCCCGGCCTGAGGGAGGATGCCACCAGTGCTGCACGTCTCCTTCAGGAAATTGGCGTGACGCTGCCAGGAGTAATTGTGCCCGTGCAACATCCCTCTTCGACGTGATCAGGGCCATTACGTCCTGCAATTGATCGCGAAACCCATAGGCCCCGCTCACCTGGTAAAAGCCCGCGCGGCCCCATACCCGGCAGCTCAACGTCTGGTACAACAGCCAGCCATTCAGCAGCAAGTCCATGGAAGGATCGGGAGTGACGACCTGCACCGTCCCCACCGTCTCGCTCCATGCCGCCTTCACCTCACGCAATACTTCGTCTAAGTTGGCTGCTCGATAGCGTTCGATGAGTTGTTGGGCTTTTTCGCGATTTTCGCATTGTCCTAGGAAAAAGATGATTTCGGCGCCGGCGCCGGGCCGCAACTCGACGGCTGTTTGCAATGCGGCGCAAGGATCAAGACCCGCCCCCAACCTGCCCGATAGCCGATCGCCCGAGGCAATCGCGGCTGGGCGCTCAAGTGTTCCGTTGCGCCCAATGAACTCCTTGCGGTCGCCGGTGACCGAAGTCTGGCTGCCGCACAGATCGGCAAAAGCCACGCGTTCGCCGAACGCGCCTTGCCAGGCGTTCCGTGCAAAAACCGCGCCGGTCTGGGAATCCATCTCGGTCAGAATGTAAGGAGATGACCCGCTTCGCGAATTCCCCAGAACCCATTCCGCATACGCCGCTACCGAAAGGTTTCTGGTGCGGCTCGAGTGGTTGCGCAATTTCAGTCGCGAAATTTTCACCGAATCCGCCACCGGCACGAATTGCAGCAGCTCGTGCTCCACTCCATGCGACACGTGCTCGAATCGCGTATATCCCAGACCGTGGTGGGCTACGTATACCGCTCCCTCTTGCCGGATCGGCAAAGCCGTGGGACTCCAGGTTTCCCCGGTTTGGTTGTCGCGAATGTAAAACGCCTCCCCAGGAGGATCGCTCACTGGATCGTTTGACCACGGCGTCAGTTGGTTTTCGCGGCTATTGAGCGACCAGGTGTATCCCGATCCGGATTCTGACACCAGAAACCCGAAGCTGGGATTGGCGATCACATTGATCCAGGGCCGCGGTGTCCGCACACCCTCGGTGATACTAATGACATACTCGCGCCCGTTTTCATCAAAACCGCCGACGCCGTTCGAGAACGCCAGGTCCTGCGGGACATCCATGCTTTCGGTGGGAGCCTCAACCGTGGCATGTGGATTCTGGGGCGGCGCGACCAGCGTCGCTCTCTGCGATCGCAGCACTTGTTCGGCCAGGGTGCCTCTCCGGCCGAACAACACCGCCCTCGCTACACTCTGCAACATGGCTCGCAGTTGCGAAGAAATCAAATCAGCGCGCAGCAGGAAAATGTTGCCGAGCACTTCGCCGTTTTCCGGCGACAGCCTAACCTGACTCGTGCGCACCAGGCCTTCGAGGGCGCTTTGTAGATCTTGCTGATAGGAATGCGCCTTTTCGTTCACCACCACCAGATCTACCGCCAGTAGCTTCATCCGCCAGTACTCATGCGCTCGCAAAAGCTGCCGGATGATCTCGATATCGTCGGTTTCATCGATGAATGCCAAAACGATGGGCCGGTCACCCGAAATTCCTTGTGACCATAAAAGCGTGAGATCGAGCGGCGTCTCGCTCAGCGTATTAGCGGAAGGCCTCAGGGACGGATCCGCGTACAGCACCAGATTCGCCAGCTTCTGGAAAAGACTCGCCTCATCCGAACTGATCCCCAGATGCCGGAGCTGTACCTGTGCCTGCGTCCAGGCAAGGGTGAGCGTGCGATCGAATGTGCTTGCATCGCGGTGCTTGTCGGCCAATTCAAGCGCTTGTTCTCGCGTGCCGGCCACCATAGTGGAAAAAATTACGCGAGCGGTGGTGCCCGGCGGAATGCGCACGGTTCGGCGAAGGCTTACGATGGGATCCAGCACGGAGCCAACCATGCCTCCCAACGGAGTGCCATCCAACACCGAAACCGGGTTGTGCGTCTCTCTCCCTCGGCCCAAAAACTGGGCGCGGTCGGTCTCGTATTCAAGAGGTCGGATCGAATCGCCTTCGATGGCGCTCACGTGTGCCAACCAAACCGGCGCTTCCGTTTTCGATTGCCGCCGGCGCGTAGCCAGCAAGGCGCCTGTTTCGGGCGCGAACTCAGTCTCCACGAATAAATTGGAAAACGCCGGATGCGAGGCGTCCGCGGCCGGAGTGGTCAGGCAGATTTCTGCGTAGGAAGTTACCTCAATTTCGCGCGTCCGCAGTCCGCGATTGTTGATGGCAACCCGCCGCATTTCGCAGTCGTCGTCGGAAGATACAATCACCTCCAACGTCGTGTGCAGCGAGCCGTCCCGCCGCTTGATCTCCGCGCGATCCTCGTAAAAGCACGCCTCGTACGTATCGGGCGCCACCCCGCATGGCTGGTAGCCCGCCGACCATACCTCCTTGCTGTGCAGATCACGAAGATAAATGTGCGATCCCCAGCAATCGCGTGTGACATCTTCACGCCACCGCGTGACCCCCAGTTCCCGCCAACGGCTATAGCCGGCTCCCGAAGAGGTCAGCATCACCGCATACCGGCCGTTGGAAAGCAGGTGCGTTCGCGGAGTAAGTTCTTGAGCGCTTGAAAATTTGCGAACGGCAGGCGGAACGAAATCCCGCACGTGCGCCGCCGCTTGCACCTCCTCTGCGCGCGGCCGTGTGACCAGCACGTCCCGAGGCGTGCGCTCCTGCAGTAACAGATCCACTGCCTTTATGATCGGTTCGGCGTGGAAGCGTGTGCACATCGCTCCTTGTGTGAGCACGTTGTCCAGCGCTACCAGGGACATGCCCTGGTGATGCGCAAAATAGGCCTGCACGACGGCAACCTTCTTGCCCTCGGGAACGCGTGTCGCCGTGTAATCGAGCGCGTCGTACATCCCGTAAGGCCCCTGGCCACCCTCGCCGATGAGACGCGCAAAATTTTTGGCCGCGGCCACCGGATCGACCATGGCCGCCAGCGCCGTCGCATACGGTGCAATCACCAGGTCTTCGCTAAGACCTCGCATCAGGCCGAGTCCGGGCACGCCAAACGGCGAGTATTGGTAACGCATCTCCACATCGCGGGCGTTGAAAGCGGACTCCGAGATGCCCCAGGGAACTCCCCGCTCGTCCCCATAGTCGATCTGCCGCTGTACTACCAGCCGCGCCGTTTCGCTCAGTAAACTTTCCACCGGCGGTCGCATCACGAGTCCGGGCATCACGTATTCGAACATCGAGCCCGACCAGGAGACCAGCGCGGCGCCCTTTCCGACCGGTGTCAGTGTGCGTCCGAGCCGGAACCAATGCGGAGGCTCCGCATCGCCCTTGGCAATCGCCACGATGCTGGCGAGCCGCGCTTCAGAAGCCAGCAGGTCGTAGCAGCCGCTATCAAGTGTCGAGTCTCCCATCCGATAACCGATTGAAAATAGCTTCCGCGATTCATCGAACAAAAACGTAAAGTCCATGGACTCGAACATCGCGCTTGCTGTTTGCGCGACATTCGACACGCGCTCCATAAGTTCCATCGCTTCGGCCCCTGCGCTTTTCACGGCGCTGAGGAGCGCTTCGATCCGGTCCAGTAATTGGACATTTACCGTCGATTCGCTCAACACGCGGTCGCGCATCGTGGCGAGCTCACTGCGAACATTTTCGTAATATTGTGGCGCCTCGAAAAGCTTCGGAACCTTTTGCAGGAGTGGTTCGATTGCCTGCCAGTCCGCTGCGCCACTGGCCATGCTGGCCACCTCGCGCGCATCGAGGCGCGTCCAAGGACAAAAAATCTGAGCGTCGCGCCAGTGGCTCTCGATGCATTTGCTGATGGCATCGGCCCAGTACGCTAGATCGGTCTCTGCGCCCTCGCCGCGCTCCTCCGCAAGCGCGTGCGCGATATCAGCCACGGTTTGTGCCTGCTTCCTGAGTTCTGCCAGCCTGGCGGCGATCGCTCCCGAGTGCGTCGGCGAGGATTCTAGTTTGCCGGCCATTTCAGCAAGGGCATTCGCGAGGTGCCGCCTCGTGACGATGTTGGTGCGGCGGGTTTCCCGAAGCTCTCCGAGCGGTTCCCGTAACAGCGCTATCGAGTCTTGGATACTCGCGAGCAGCGGCTTGCCCCCAAAAGGTCTGCCGAGCAACTCCCGGCACCCATTACTCAACGCCAGCAGATGCCCTGCAAGGTTGCCGCTGTCCACTGATGAGATATATCTTGGCTCAAGGGGGCGCAATGTGCTCGTGTCCCACCAATTGTAGAAATGCCCTCGAAACAGTTCCATGTTGCTGAGCGTTTCGAATGTCCGCTCCAGCCGCTCGACCGTTTCACTCACTCCGATCCAGCCCAGATCGTTTGCTGACAGCACCGCCAGCAAATACAGTCCAATGTTGGTTGGCGACGTTCGGTGCGCTACCACCGCCTTGGGGTTTTCCTGAAAATTGTCCGGCGGTAGCCAATGGTCCGCGGCGGTCACAAAATCATCGAAATAGCGCCAGGTTCGCCGCGCGATCAGCCGCACCGTTCGCTCGTCCGAGGGCGAAAGCTGCGGGACCTCATGCCTCTTTGGCAGCGTACTGATCCTTCGAGCTACGGCAGGGGCTGCTGCCCATGCCGCGAGAAACGGCAACGACGCCATCAGGCCCTCGCGCCGCCCAAAAATGAGCACCACGGCCGTGATGCCCGCGAGCAAAACGCCTCCCACCATGCGCTGATAGATATTCAGCAAATCGAGATCGACTGCATGTTTCTGCTGCGCCGCCGTCACCCACTGCAACAAATTCTTTCGGGTCAAGAACAGTCGCGCCAGCGTGCGCAAGACCGCGTCGGACATCAGCCATGCCTGATAGGCCAGGAACGTCAGTGTGATGCCAACCTGCGCCAGGCCCGCCCGAAGATCGTTCCACACGCCGCGGAAATGGCTTCGCTTTGCGATTCCGCTCAGGCGCGGGTCCAAGCCCATCAGAAACGGTAGCAGCGGGGGAATCGCGAGGGTCAGCACTAGAAAACGAGTCCAGACCCACGGCGATGCGGGCGGTAGCAACCAGCCGAGAAGTAGCAGCAGGAACGATGCCGGTGCCGAGAGACTTCGCCGGAGATTGTCGATCATCTTCCAGCGCCCCACCGCCGGTACAGTCACCGGGGTCGCACCGTTGGGCCCGTGCCCGAAAATCCACGGCAGAAGTTGCCAATCGCCGCGAGCCCAGCGTTGCTGGCGCGCAGCCGCCGCCTCGTAGTGCGTAGGGAACTCCTCAAACAGCTCGATATCCGTAGCTAAAGCCGTCCGCGCGAAAATACCTTCGAACAGGTCATGGCTCAAAAGCGCGTTGTCAGGCACCTTACCCGCAAGCGCCTCCTGAAACGCGTCCACGTCAAAGATTCCTTTTCCGGTGAACGATCCCTCGCGGAACAAATCCTGATAAACATCGGAAACGGCGGAAACATATGCGTCGATGCCGCTGGGACCCGAGAACAGCTTCTGATAGATCGATCCTTCATGGCTGGTGGGTAACGTCGGCATGATCCGCGGCTGCATGATGGCGTAACCGTCCACCACTCGCCCGGCCGCTTTCGAAAACTGCGGCCGGTTTAGCGGGTGCGCCATGGTGCCCACCAGCTGATAGGCCACTCCCGGAGTCAGCCGGGTGTCCGCATCCAGTGTGATTACGTAACGCACCTCCGCAAACCAATCCGCATTTAGTTCTTCTAACCCCAAAAAAGTTGTATCCTTTGCGCCCCGCAACAGCCGGTTCAATTCATCCAGCTTTCCTCGCTTTCGCTCCCATCCCATCCATTTACCTTCGCTCTCGTTCCACAACCGTTTGCGATGGAACAGCAGGAACCGGTCGCCACCTCCAGGGACCGGCCCGTATCGAAGATTCAGCCGTGCGATGCCTTCCCGGGCTATATCGAGCAACTCCTGATCGGTTGGCCGTTCCTCGCTCGCGGCGTCCGCCCAGTCAGACAACAAAGCAAAATGCAAACTGCCCTCGGGGTTGGCCAGGTAGTGGATCTCCAATCGCCCCACGAGCTCTTCGACTTCCTGCGAACGCATCAGTAGGGTGGGCACGACTACCAGGGTCCGCAACCGTTCGGGAACCCCGCTCTTTAGCTCCAGGCGGGGCAACGTTCTTGGGCCGAGCCAGTCTGTTACCGCGCGGTTGATCAGGGCCATTGCCAGGTCGGAAGCAGGAAAGGCCGCCAGCACGCCCAGCACGATCAGTCCTATCGTCGGCATTCCCGCCTCTTTCTCATTCAGAAGCGGAAGAGCAATAATTAGCGCCGTAATTACGGCAATCGTGCCGAGATAGCCCGGCAGGGCCGTCCGCATGTAGGAGCGGAGCAGTTTTCTTCTGAATTTCAGCTTGTAGCCGAGCTCAGCCTCAAACTCCGGCCGCCCTTGCGATATCAGGTAGTATCCGGGATCGGTCCGGCGGGTGCGGTCCTCGGTGGGATTGGCACGTGCCTCAATGCGGCTCCTCTTGACGTGCTGGACCACGCGTTGAGCGATCTCTACCTCCGAATGCCGCGAGCCTCGCGAAAGCCCCTCAATGGCGTGCCGGTAAGCGTCCCGCGTGCTGAAATCGAGCTCCCCGAAATTCGTCTCCGTCGCGAGCACTTGATCCACGATGCTGACGCTTTCGAAAAATTCCGGCCACTCGAACCCGGACATCAGCCGCATGCTGGTGATGATGTTGCGTACCGTCACATTCATGGCGGCTTGCTGCTGATGTTCCAGGCGGACGATTTCCTCCGCGGTTCTATCCTGTTTTGCGAGCTGCGTGTCTAGCCACTCCAGCACCGGACGCACATTGGGGCTGACGTCGCGCAGTCGTTGCAAAAGCTGGACCGCAAACGCGTCCGCCAGAGGTTCGTTTTCGAAGGGTTCAAGAAGTGAATCGAGGTTGGGATTGAGCTGGCCACTCGAACCGAGAAGCTGATCTGCCAGCTGGTCGGCTTGCTGCCGCGCAGCTCGGCTATGCACGATGCGCTCTACGATCCGCCGCAAATTTTCTACTAACACAATTCCGATCGTGATGGCCACTGCCCAAAGCTCCCCAATTGTCAGCGGCTGCACGCGTTGGTAGGCGGCCACGAACCTCCTTAGCACTTCGGGATCGAACCGGCTGTCAGTGTGTGCTACGAAGGCCCAAGCTACCCCAAACACCCGTGGGTACCCTTTTAGGTGGCCCGAAGATAGCTTTGGAAGCTTGCGGTAGAATCCGGGCGGAAGGTCCTCGCGAATCTCCCGCAGCTGATCATCGACGATATAGAAGTTGTCGATTAGCCACTCCGCCGCGGGAGTGATCGTTTGGTCTTGCTGGATGGCAGTCGCCAACTTGCGATAACACTCAAGCAGCACCCGCCCGTTCTCGGTAACACGCGGGGTCAGCGGTTTTCCGCGTGTCAGGCCGGTTTCAACCGTTTGTGCGGCAGCCAAAGTCTCGGCGTGTTGTTCCAGCCGCTCGACGCTGAAAAGCTCGGCGCGGATCGGCTCCTCTAGGCGCGGCGGAGCGCTGATAAATAGGTCGGTAGTACTCATCGGATGTTCAACACCCTGCCAAGTCACACAACGGGGCATTGTGCAACGAATTCCGGCCACGCGCCAGCGGTGTGGGCCGGACCCGATTAAGTTTGGCTTGTTTGCAAAAACATTCGGCAGGTCGTTCCATTGCGAAGGGCAGAATCGGAAGGGAGATCGCCGTCCTGCGCAATCAATCTACGGGCTGCTTCTTTCGGCGTATCAAGGGGAAAACGGTGGTAGCCACTGCCAAACCCAGCAAAATGTGGATGTACCCATGTAGGGTAGAAGGCGTGCTAATTCCTACTAGCCATAGACTCAGAAAGATTACTGAAATCGTCCAGAACATTTTCATCCTTTCACACGCCACCGCTGAACATCCCACTCAGAGGATGTCTAAATTCGCGTTCCTTGCATCACAGCAAGACCAAGGCCGCAGCGTTACAAAAAAAGTAAAGGGAACCTTGGCGCAGCCTGTATCGGTTCCCGGGGGGGTGGGAACCACTAAGGGGCACAAAATAAAAGACTAAGAACACCTACAGCTTATCGATTAGCTCCTGAAACGTCTATCGGCTGGATTCTGTATCTACCCATCGGAGATAACTGTATCGTAAACAATTAGCATTTCCGCGTAAAATTTGCACGGTTCCGGTACTCGCCCAAGTCTTTATAAGTCAATAATTTGGTTCCGAACCGCATATCTGACGATTTCCCCGACGGAATGGAATTCCAGCTTTCTCATGATGTGCGCCCTGTGAGTTTCAGCAGTTTTCGTACTAATATTGAGCACTGAGGCGACTTCCTTACTGGTTTTTCCCTCCGCCAGCAGTTGCACGATTTCACGTTCTCTCGCCGTAAGACGCTGGCCGGCCTCCCGATCCTGGCTAGCCATACCACTATCAGAGATACCGCCGCCTAGTAGCATCTCAGTGGCGCGCCCGGTGAAAAATGGCTTGTGCCGTGCCAGCGAATCGATGGCGGCCACCAATTCCCGGTCCGAGTCGGATTTCAACAAATATCCGCGCGCCCCCGCTTCGATCACCTCCCGTACCAGATGGTCTGACTCATGCACCGAAAGAATCAGCACTTCGGTTCTCGGGGAAGCTTTTCGGATCTGCCGCGTCGCTTCGATACCGTTTAGCTCCGGCATGCAAACATCCAATACCACGACGTCCGGTCTGAGCTGCATCGCCAGCGCAACGGCTTCGCGTCCGGTGTGTGCCTCCGCGCAGACTTGCCACCCAGGTTGTGCTTCAAGAATCGAACGCAGGCCCCTCCGCATTAACGAGTGATCGTCCGCCAGCAGTATCTTCAAAATTTTCATTAGTCGCTCCGAGTCGAGTTTCCAACTTACTTGCAACCTGCGGCCCAACGGCGCCGTAGTCGGTGGAGCTTTTAGAATCGTTTACCTGATATATGTCGGACGATTCATCTAAAGTGGCAATACACGATTCACCTGAATCTCTGAAGGAAATTCCCCAGTCTCGATGTAACCTTGAAACGCGCTTGCCTGCCCATGTGAGCGGCTGCTTCAAAAAAGGTTGCTTTCTCACATGAAGACAGCAGGTTGAAAGACCGGCTTTTTGATTGCCTAGCCGGATAGAAATGTTCTGCAAGTTTTTGGAAGGTTTGCGCAGCCAATCATCCACCGACGGCGGCCCGCGCGTCGCTGTCTTGCGCTTCCAACGCCACTAGGCGCAGCCGGTTGCGTTCCTCATGGCTCGCTTGAATTAGCATCGATTCCACGTCGGTGGGCCGCAAAGGAGCCGTAATCATATCGAAGGCGCCCAAACGCATGCTTTGCAGATACTGATTCCAGTCGGCCTCGAGAGATGTCACAACCACTCTCGGTTTTTTCTTCAAAGCGCGCTGCGCGACAAGGAAATCCCGGTAGGTTCCGTCCTCTAGGTGGCAATCGCAAAAAACCAAACCGATCGATTGCTCACTCATCAACCGCAGGCCCTCTTCGATATCGCGTGCATAAAACGGAGCGCATCCTTGTGCATGAAGAATTCGAGCCAGGTCCCGGCGAGTATCTAGATCGGAGGAAACGATCAAAATTTCCCATGCTGCCTTCATTTTAATCTCCAAGCCACCCGATTGCTGAACATTGCTGAATATGACCCTAAGAGGAGCGCTGCTGCTTAGCAATCCAATCCGGCCCGCACAATTGCCCTTAAAAAGCTGTAGAACATCACTGCCAGTAGGGCTGTGCTAGGGCGACGCGCGTTAAAACCTGCGGCTCTTGCCGTATTCAGATCCTCGTTTACTTATGCTCTTCTATGGACCGAATGCGACAACATCGTCACGGAGATAACCATGAACTGGGATCAAGTCGAAGGGAAGTGGAAACAGTCCAAGGGCAAATTCCGCGAGAAGTGGGGCAAGCTTACCGATGATGACCTCACCGTCATCTCCGGTCAGCGCGACCAACTCGTTGGACGCCTACAGGAACGCTACGGCATCGCTAAAGAAGAGGCTGAGCGTCAGGC
>Ga0126371_10005409_pt1 | contig 11336 bp, 15 predicted proteins | sample PanSoiMetaPlot_4_FD_110145 | JGI IMG/M metagenome (GOLD analysis project Ga0126371, IMG submission 110145) | Tropical forest soil microbial communities from Panama - MetaG Plot_4 | ecosystem: Environmental > Terrestrial > Soil > Tropical forest > Bulk soil | place: Panama | collected 2016-02-17
CCTCTTCGGTCGGCTCATCGTTTTGCACCAGCTCGCGCTTGAACTCGCTGAGTCTCTTTTCCGCAGCTCTGACTGCCTCGACATGATCCTCCAGCTCGTCGTCAGGCAGCTCCCTGGCGCTCACCTTGCCTGCTGCGTCTTTCGCGATCGTGATGATTTGCTTGGGTTCTGCGACGCCGCCCGGGTTCACATCGATGGCGTGCTGCAGTGTCCAAAAGGCCGCGAAGACGCCGTCCACGAGGCTTGGAAGAGTGGTCGGCCAGAATATCCTACGCAAGAATGCGAGGAAAGGATCCGCGATCGCTTCACCGCTGCCGATCGCGATGAAAGGGAGGTCTTCGGAGGCCTCTTCGGGAGCGCACTGGTGGTCGAACTGAAAGAGCCGCGGTTCTCCGTCGAGCGGAAGCGCGAGCACGGACGTGGCGACTGCGGATTGCAACGCGAGATTTTGGCCGAAGGTTTGCTGGCTGACTTGCGCGATCCGTATCTGTTGTTCGCAGTGCGGCCAGAGGCTCTGTTGGATCATCATCATCGCGGTGTGCGCAGGCTTTCCCTGAAGCAGTCGCGAGTCCCAAAGATCGCCGACGGCGCCGACGTACTGCTGGCCCAAGCCGACCGGCCCGGATGTGCCCATGACGACGCCGTCGTCGCGTATGATGCTGAGTTTTCTCGTTGGCTGCCGAATCGTCCGTTGCCCGAGCGCTCCAAAGGTGGCCGCGCCGTCGGCCCCGAGGACGATTCCGCCGCGACACTTCAATCCGAGGATCAGGGTCACAGGTCAGCCCTGAAAAACGCTGTTCTCTCGATATTCCGGATACAGCTTGTATATCGAGCGCACGAGGTGAGCGAACGTGACGCTACGAGCCCATCGAGCCGCTTTGTCGAGATAGGCGCGCGCGCGCGGCGGCGCTTTTTTGGCCCTGGTTCTGGCAGCGGAGGCGCCCCGAGGCGTCAGTTCGAACTCGGTGAGCGTATCGGTCGCCTTGACCCGTCTGACATATCCCTCAAAGCAAAGCATCCTCAGGTCGTCGTAGATGTGGCCGTCGAACGGACCGTAGTTGTAAGGTCTGAAAGAATAGAAAGCCTTACCGACGTCTCTCGGTCGGTTCTTGCCGAGCAGGAAGAGGGTCTTCTGAATCTGCACGGGCGATAGGCGCTTGTCCGGCGACCCGGCGATTGCGAGGAGGGCCCAGTCCGATCGGTCCATCGAATCAACATTTCCGATAGTACGGGTCGATTACATGCAACGTCAGCCGCGGGCTCGTGAGCCCTTCTAGCAGTTCCGGCGTCAAATCGACGCCTGGCGACTTGCCAAAGCCGCGCCGCGCCAAGCGACTTGACGTTGTGACGAAGGTCGGCGACAAGCGTCCGTGGACAATTTCGAACTCCCCGACGAAAGAGCCGAGCGGCGAGCTACGCCAGCCGCGGCGAAAGCGGTCCGGATTCATGCGTGTTGGTCGCGTTGCGTTTCTTAGGAATCACTGTCGACAAACGGAGGGTCGGGCGAACTGGCGGCGCGGTCGCGTCGCCCCCATCGAACGAGTCGCCGTCGTCGCCGCTCATGAGCGTCGCGAGCATCCGCAACGCGCGGTGCCAAGGAAGTTGAGGAGCGTCGCGAGGTCCGGGGTCGCCGCGCCGGCTCGGGCCGTATTGACGTGAGGAGGCAACAGCTTAGATCAACAAGGCTAGCCGCGATCTCGTCGCCATTGAGGCGTTCGCCCGCGTCGCGTCATGGTACGGCGCCACGGCGGTCGGAAGATGAAGCGGCGGCTTACCTTTAATACTGGGGAATCCCCCGGTGTACTTGCGATTCATATCGGCTAGGCTTAGACTGGGTGCCGAAAGTATTGGGGGAACTCACCCTCGTTCTTCGACGGAAGGTCGCCGAACGGACGGGTCCTTCGCGTCATGGCATCCTTCGCGGGACCCCGGCGCGGCCGGTGGGCGGTGCTCTGTGCGAATACCGATCTCATTTCGTTCCAACTACGGCGCGCGGTTGAGCGGTGCTGTTCGCGGCGTATTGCGATGAGTGGTTTCTCGAGGGCCTTTTCTGCGGCGCTTGTGCTTGTCTCGATCGTGGGCTGTGCGAAGTCGCGCGATACGTCGCCATTGGCTAGTCCGCCCGCCAAGGCGTACGTCGCCGCGACGAGCGTCGGCCCCGCATACGCCGTCGCGCCCACCGGCGCGCTTTCCAGGACGTTGTACAAGGCGGACAGCGGCCTCGGCTACACGGTCGAAATAAGGGAAGCGATCGTGCCCCCGAGGCGCGCGCTCGCCGCGACCTCGCTTCAAGGCGGAGTGGTAGTCGAAAGCCTCACTGGATCCGGGATCGCAGCGCCGGCCGGCGCCAGGTCCGCGCAGTCACCGGCCGTCTCGAGCTTCGCCGCGGGCGCCCCTCTCGCTTTGAATAACGCGAGCGCGCGTCCGGCCGAGCTGCGCCTGTTCGTTTTCGCCCCGAGCGCGGCGTCCAAGTGAATCGCGTCTTTCGGGCCCGAGCCTGCGCGCTCGCGATCGTTGCGCTCGTCGCAATCGCGACGTCGGCCTGCGAGACCTGGGGCGATTTCCGCAACGACCAGTCGCGCACGGGAAACCAGAACGTCAGCGACGCGCTGTCGGATCCGTCGCGCGTCGGACGCCTGCACGTCGTCTGGAAGTTTCATCCGGCCGGCGCGATCGGCTTCACCGCCTCGCCGATGGTGCCGTTCAACGGCAACGTCTACATCGGCAACGGGGACGGCGTCTTCTACGCGGTCGACGCCTCGACCGGTGCCGAGAAATGGCACTACCCGGCCAGGGGAGCCCTGACGTCGCGGTTCACGTGCAATCCGTCGAGCTACGGCATCGCATCGAGCGCGACGATGACCTTCATCGGCCTGACCCCCGTCGTCATCTTCGCCGCGCCCGACCAGTCGATCGGCACCGGTCTCGGCGAAGGCCGGCTTTTCGCGCTCAACGCGAACAACGGAAACGAGGTCTGGAAGTCTCCGGTCCTGGCGCATATCACGGGCCTGACGTTTGGCAGCGTGACCGAGAAGCACGAGCAGATAGGCTATTCATCGCCGTTGATCTACGGCAGCGAAGTCTACGTCGGCATCGGCAATCACTGCGACAACCCCATTCAATGGGGCCGCGTGGTCGCGGTCAATCTCGCGGACGGTTCGATCGACGGTTCGTTCTCGTTCGCGGACGGGCTGCGTCCGGGCAACGCGTCGCCGCCGGGCGGCGACGTCTGGGGCTCGGTCGCCGAGGGCGGCGGCGCGCTCTACGTTACGACGGGGAACCAGAACGACGGAAACGCGGAGCCGTCGCCGAGCCGCGGGCTGAGCATGCTGCGACTCGACGCGACGAGCGGCGCCGTCGCATGGCAGAAGCAGCCGGTGCCCTACGCCCTCGACGGCGATCCTGACTGGTCGGCGACGCCGTCGTACGCGCAGACCTCCTGCGGCAACCTGATCCTGTCGACGGAGAAGGACGGCTGGACGTGGGCGATGCGCGATTCGGGCGCGCCCGCCTGGGTCTTTCCTTCGGACAATCCGTCGTGGATCAACGGATTCACGCCGAAGGACGGCACGGTCCACGGCGACTCCCGCTACATCAGGCCCGGCGCGGCTTGGGGAGACGTCTACGTGACGATGGACGGCGGCGAGGACACGATGTCGAATGTCTCGCAAGGCGAGCATCGCCTCCACGCGCTGAACGTGTGCGCCCCGGACTCGAGCCGCGTGCGCTGGATGCTCGACGTGCCGGACGCCTCGGCGTTCGGCGATCCGTCGCTCGGTCCGCCGACGATAACGAACGGCATGGTCTTCGTCGGCACGGACCAAGGCCATTTGATCGTCATCGCCGACCCGAGCATATCGAAGGTTCCGCCCTCGAGGTACCGATGCACCAAGGACGGGATCTCGAACGCGAATTGCGCGGCGAGCGGCTTTCAGGTTGTGCCAGAGCCGAACGTCCTCGCGAACATCGCGCTCGACGGCGCGATCGTCGGCGAGCCCGCGATTGCGCGTCATAACGTCTATGTCGCGACCGGCGCCGGGTCGCTGTACATGTTGGATCCGTAGGTGACGAAGATGCGGCTCTCGGGTCTTTTCTTCGCGGCGCTCGCCGCGGGCGCCGTGGCCGGGGCTTCGCACGCCGCAGCCGCGGTCGCGCCGTCCGCGAGACCGGCGTTGTTGTCGATCAAGCGTTTCGACGGCGTCGTTTCGATAGGCGCAGCGACCCGCGTTCACGTGACGATACGCGACGTCACGGTCTTCGCGCAGCGCGTGACGACGACGATTCCGACGACGGGTTTCACCGTCGCGCACCTGCTCGCCGGGCGCGCCTCTTCGACGGAGTCCGGTCGGACGACGGTACGGAGGTCCGGCGCGTTCTGGTCCGTCAAAGCGGGGACGCCGCTCGAGGTCACGGTACTCGGCGAGACCGCGACCTTCGAGATCGTCGAATCGCGCCCCGTCCCTTAAGTCGTGGTGCAAGCCGCGACCTTCATGTGGCGCAGCCTGCGCATGACTTTGCAGATCCAAGTGTTGATCACTAACCGCGCATTTCTTGACGGAAGATAGATAGGAGTTCATGACGATGGCGAAAGGAAAGCGACACCACGTCGACTTTGTCGCGACGAAGAAAGTGAAGGAGCCGACGGAGGTTGAGTTCAGGACCAAGGCGGGCAAGTCGGTCGACTTCGTCGCCAAGAAATCCGTGCCCGAGAAGGTCAAGGTCTCCTTCATGGCCCGTAACAAGAAGAAGTGACTGCGGGTTCGGGCTTCGGCCCTGGCCTCGGAGGTGACTAGTGACGCCGGGTTTGTCTTCGCCGATGCCTGCGATTGCGGCCGGCGCTACGGTGTTGCCCGCGGATCAGATATTGGTCTTGTGCTATGTGGCCACGGGCGGAATCGTCGTCATGTGGGTTGCCTTCTGGTTCGTCGTTTACAAACAAGATAAGGAATCGGTTTCGGCAGTGCTGCTCAAGCCCGCGTTCTTCAGGGTTGTCGCCGTGGTGGGCGTCGTCGCGGCCGCCGCGGTGTTGACGCTCGCGGGAAGGCTCGAGAGCACGGTGACGGGTGCGATACTGAGCGGCACGATCGGATTCGTCCTTGGACATTTGTCATCCAAACAAGCCAGCGCCGACTAAGAGCTATGATGTCGAGCGGTAGTCGCGCATGTCTGTGTGACGGCCTGACCCCACGAGTCGTGGCCGACGGTCAGAGGAGGGCAAATCCGCGTCATGATCTTGACGGCGGCTGCGCCGCCGGCGCATCATCGGCGATCGTCGATCGGCGTTCGTTGGTTCGCGCTAACGCCCGCAGCGCGGAGCTTCATCGTCGAGCACTTCGGTCCGTCGTCGCGGCTGGGCGATCCGAAGCTGGCGACCTCGACACGCGCTCGCCGTATCGCGAGTCGTACGATCTCGATCCGACCGACGCGATGGCGCGGCCCGATTACGAGCGTTTCTCGCGTTTCGTACGGGAATTGCGGCGGTTCGCCGCAGGCGCGCGGCTCGTGTTCCTTCGATCGCTGCTGGGCGACGGCATCGAACGCGAGACCTTGCATCGGCTGTTCGCGGCGGTGCGATGGGAGGTCGCGAGGACCGCCGGAGCTGCGGCCGCATTCTATTCTCCGCTGGGTTCGACGGGCAAGAAGGCCGGCCGCTTCGAGCCGCATGCCGATCTCTACGGGCCGCCCATGCTGCTGAACGTGTTCCTGAATTTTCCGACCGACGGTTCCGGAGCGTCGACGTTCGTCAATCGACGAGCGCTCGTGCGGGCTCTCAGGTCGAGCCCCGAAGTGCCGAAGGGCGTCACCGATCGGATCGAGCGGTATTTCACGAGCGCTTCGCGTCGCGATCGGTTCGACGGCCTCTTCGACCTGCTTCATGATCCCGCCAATCGGTGGCACGACGTCGTCGAGAGACTCCTCGATCGGCTTCGCGTCGCGGTTGCGTTCAGGCGAGGCGAGGGCTATCTCCTCAACGATCGAGCTGGTTGCACGGGCGCGAAGCTCCGACCGGCGGCGTGCCGCGCGACCGCCTCTACCGATTGGTCTTCGATCCCTGAGGTCGTCGCCGTCATTGCAAATCGCGAGCCACGCCATGGAGGTTTAGAAATGCTGCCAGCTGCGCTTGTTTTCCACGCAGGCTAACTGGCGCGCATGATGACATCGCGGCGGCGCACGCATGAACTCCCGCCAAGAGGAGGTGGTTTGGGCCGATGAACGCGGCTGCGTTCGGGAATGCGGTGCCTCGTGACAACCCTTATATCTACGTTACCTGGATAGCGAAGCTCATGTCGGGTGAACACCAGTGTGCTTGGGCGGCCTGGTTCAAGGCGCACTACACTCACGAGAAGCTTCCGTCTCGAGGTAGTCTTGAGGGGTGGCAAGCGAATCACAATGACCTGCTTCAACGTCGGCGCTCGATACTGGCGCGAGACGACTTCCGCGTCTTCGTGGAGGCTCAAAACAAGTTTACGTTGCCCAGCAAGGACGGACGGGTCTCGATCGGTGGGAAAATCGATATCGTCGCCGTCAAACCAGGCGGTGTCGTCATAGAAGAATGCAAGACGGGTTTGCCTAGGAATTCCGACTTGATGCAGTTGTTGATCTACATGCTGCTCGGTCCACTGGCGTTGGAAAAGTGCCGAAAGGCGGATCTTCACGGGCGGCTCGTATACCCCGACAAGGTCATCGAAGTGCCGGCAGTGCGTGTGACCGATGCGTTCAGAACACAATTCAGACTAACGGTAGAACGGATTGGCGCGGATTCGCCGCCCGACTTCACGCCGAGCCTGCAGGAATGCGGCTGGTGCAATATCGGCTCGGTATATTGCGATGCGAGAATTGAATCGCATGAAGACGAAACTATAGAGCACGATGTATTTTAGAGCAACGACTGTGCATCGCGGTCGCGGGTAAACGTGGGCACGAAGCTATTTGCCTCCGCTCGGGATATATAACCCAAGGTTCGATACGCGGTAACGCATCGCTGCTGCACTCACCTGGAAGCGTGAGGCGAGCCCATCGATGGTTCGGTCCGCGTCCTCGCCGGCGTGACGATTCCACTGCTCTTCGACGAGAGTTCTTGGCATTAGAAGGGCTGCGGCGAATTGGTTCGCCTCGTATTCTTCTCGGGGGTCGGCCAAACCAGCCGCGTTTACCCGGCGGTCGACGCGAACGACGTGGGCCGATTCGGCAATATAAGGCCGCCCCGGGTGCATGACGAGATGCCCCAACTCATGGGCGATGGTGAAGCGTTTCCGGTGCTGATGATGACCCCTGGCGACGGTTATGATCTTGAGCGCGCCGTCGCGAACGAGCATCCCTGAGAGATCGGCATCAAGCTTGACCTCGCGCACGCTCGCGCCAAAATGCTTAACGATTGCGTCGAGGTCCACCGGAACGCGCAACTTCCCCGGGAGTGCCTCCCTGAGTGCGTCCTCGGCGCGCGATTCGGGATTTCGCCTGGCGGGTCTTGTCACCGACTACCTACCGCGCAATATCTTGTCGCGATGCTGCATCATACGATCGTTGTCCGGGTCCGACTTTATCACTTCGCTCATGTCGGGGACAAGAGATCGCGGATCAACCCCGAGGGACGCGGCGAGAAGAACGACTTGGTGCAGGGTCGCGGACTGGGCGCCCAACTCGATATTCGCGATTGTAGTACGACCGAGCGCCGAGCGTCTCGACAGTTGTAGTTGAGATATGCCCTGGCGTTCGCGCGCGCGACGAAGGAGACCGCCGAATCTCTTGTTGACCTCAAATGATGCGAGCACAGTCATGACTTGACGGGCAGCTGGCGCACGAACCGCCTATTCGACTCGTGGTACGCTCTTGACCTGCCGACCGGGACCGGGCTGACAGTCTCGCAAAAAGTATAGCCATCCAAAATGACTAACGAAAGGAATGACAATAGGCTGGAAGAACGTCTGGCTGCCGAGGCCGTAGCAAAGCCGAGAGCACTTCTTGAACAAATCGGAGGTAGGTCGAGATGATGGACAGCCACGGCGGCGCTTCCGCCCAAATCGAAGTAACCGCCAACTACTTGCCGGCGAGTCAGCAGTTTAGGCAAGAGTTTCTCCGCACGGCAACGATCGGCGAGGTTCGCACGGCAATCATGGCCTTTTTTGGCGTTTCTGACCGCACGATCGGACGTCAGGTCTACACCTACTACCTATCGTTCGAGGGCCGGCGCCTAGACAATTTGGGTGAGACTCTGGCCGGCCTTGTTGGTAACGAGCGGCATACGGTTCACTTCCAGCTTCTCGAAGAGATCAAGGAGGGCTAAGTCGACGGGCGTCGCCCTTTATCCGACCATCGCACGTTGGCGGATTCCTAGGCTAACCATATCCCGCACGCTGCTCGCTGTGCGGGCCGTGGGACGCCGCCGCCGGGAGGGCGGTGCGCTATGGCTTGGAACGCGAAGTGCCGACGCAGTGGTTCAAGCCGTGATTTTTCCGCACGGTTCAGGCGTGGTAGAAGCGCCCAACCACTGGAGCATGTCGTCCGAGGTGTATGCGCAAGTCGGCGCATGGGCTTACGCAAACGGCAAAGTTCTGTTGGCTCTGGTTCACTCCCACCGAAGCCGAGATGGTGTTGAGCTATCAGAAATCGACCAATTCGCGAGTGTTCATATTCCCGACTTTCTGTCAATCGTAATAGGTGGCTATGGATCAGTGTCGGATCCAAAACGATGGGGCTTTCACGTTTTTCGCGGCACGCGATTCGAGCGACTGAGTCCAAGCGATGTTGAAAGACGGGTGTTGTGGACCGACGGCCAAGTTGCGACGATGAGATTTGACGCTCAAGGCGCTGTAGATATGCCATGGCCATCGAAGAACGTTCTCGCGTAGCCCGCGCGGCGGCGGAAGCCAGCGGCCTCGATGAGGCGCGGGTCGGCGAAATGCTCCCAAAGAAGCGGATCGCGGTTGCGCTCGAAGACGAATCAGAGAACGGTATTGCCACGTTTCTGGCCAGTGTCAGGATGTCGCTGCTGATGGTGGACACCGTTCTCATAGAGGCGACGGAAGAATGCTGGCGCGGCTGCCTCGCTGTTGCAGATGCGTTGAGCGTTACGAGCAGTCTCCAGCGCGTTACTGGCTTCCAAGACGTGCCCTTTGACGCCGCCATCCACGTCAGCCTCCATACCTCAAGTGACCCTCGAGTAGTCGTTGTCAATTCGAACGGTTGGCTATCTCAGATTGCGGCGGAGGCGACACAGGAACGTTCGCCCGCCGCCCCGCTCGAGATTGAGCGCGAGACGGACCATCCTAATCCGATTGGCGCGGCAGCGGCGGCGGCTCTAGGAACGGGCGAGGCCTTTATGCGCCTTTGGGGACCTCGCCCAAGGCTTTCGCTTGGATGGAATCTATTCGACTACACGCAGCACGAGTTGAACGGCGGTTCTGTCGGTCCGAACCTCGCGCCAGACATACCAATTGACGCATGCCTCATCGGCGCCGGGGCCGTGGGTGCCGGATTTACCTATGTGCTCGCCTCGTTGCCAATACACGGGGCTCTGGTAATCGTCGACTCGCAACAGACAGGCGCTGAAAACTTCGGACCGCATCTCTTCGTGCCGAACGGAAGATACGGATTGCCAAAAGCCGATTTGGCCGCGGACTATCTCCGCCGTGTACGAGGGGGTGACGTGAAGGTAAGTCACTTCGGCGAGCCATTCTCTCTCTTCAGACGCCGCATAGACCACGAAGTGCGGCGTCCGAGCGTGGTCGTTAGCGGTCTTGACAAGAAGTTGCCGCGGCACCAAGTGCAGCGCCTATGGGCGCCGACGCACATCGATATGGCAACCGGCGGGCTCCAATGTCAGGTCATGGTGCGAACCAACCCTGGCATCGGTCGATGCATGGTGGAGGAATTCACCATTGGTAGCGAGCGTGGGGAGGAGGAAGACTGGTCGGACCGCACGGGCCTTTCGATCGAAAGTTTGGCAGATCCATTAGCTCTGATCACTGAAGCTGATGTGGCGCAAGCCCCTCCTTCAAAGCGAGAACGGCTAGAAGCCGCGCGACTGCAGGGCGGACGCAGATGCAACGTAATCGTGCTCGGTGAGCAAGGGATCATGGGCAGCGGCCCAACGTTCGCGGCGTCGGTTCCCTTCAACGCGCTTCTCGCGGGAACGTTGGCCGCCGGAGAACTCGTCAAGAATGCAAACTTGGATCGTGATGGCGTCTTCATCCGATACAGCTTCGGCAATCACGCCGAATTTGTGGACAAAACGCGGTCCGCTCACGACTGCGAATGCCAGAGATCACATACGGACGACCATGACGTCGCCGGTCTCCCAAGCTGAACAAACTCAGCCGTGAGCCGAGGCCGCTTTAGAGGTACCAAGCTAGGCTGCCGCCCTGATCGCTTCCACGTCAGCGGACCGCGATTACATTCGTTTGACATCGAGAATCGTCATAGTTCGAGGTCACGCACGATGCGAGCATTTCCGTGCGCGGGCTTCCAACTTAACAGCTTCGCCAGGTCGTAGGTCGTCGCGTCGCTCTGGTCGTCACCGTCGACGATCGCGGCCTAGTTCTACAAAGTGCCGTCGGTGTCGGTCGTGCGGTCGTCCTTCGGTCGGGCATGCTCCTCAGACGGGGTTGCCGTACATGACCCGCCCCAGAGCTTCCTCGACGAGCCGCAGTCCGGCTTCGGTCCGTGCGGTCTCAAGCGGCGTCTTGCCGCCGAGGGTTCCGCTCGGCCGGCGCAGCCAGCGTGCGGTCTTTTCGCGATCGCCGAACGCCTCCGTCGCTGACACGCGCAAGCGCGCGAGCCTCGAGCGGGCCATGGCTAGATCGTCACGTCGTCTGGGATGAAGTCGTCGTCACTCGACTTGACCCCGGAACGCGCCTCGACCGACTGCGAGTAGTGGAGACGCCTGGCAAGAGCGGTCGACCTCGCTTTGTTCTTTGTCACGGCAGGGTGAGGATAGCAGAGATCGCGCCGCGCGCGCAAGCGCTGGCGCTCACCGCGACGGTCGAATTGGCCGGGGCGAGCGACGCGAAGCGAGGCCGCGCTCATTCCGTGTACCATGGCGCGGCCAGGTGCCTCCGCTTCGATTCCGGCATGGCCCCGACGATAAATAATTCTGCTGCTATCCACACCGTTCACAAGGTGGCCTACCATGCGTACGAGTCCGATACCGATGAATGAAGAAAATTGCATGGTGTTGACTGGAGGGTGTGACATGGAAACGGTTGTTAAAGCGCGTGACGTCAGGTTCGAGCGCGTTCTCGCCGACGGGGCACGACACAGACGGTCGTCCGATCATGGATCTTGAGGGGTTCGAGCGCGACCTACGAGTGCTTGGCGAGAAGGGCTACGAGGCGAAG
>Ga0126371_10005410_pt1 | contig 11336 bp, 8 predicted proteins | sample PanSoiMetaPlot_4_FD_110145 | JGI IMG/M metagenome (GOLD analysis project Ga0126371, IMG submission 110145) | Tropical forest soil microbial communities from Panama - MetaG Plot_4 | ecosystem: Environmental > Terrestrial > Soil > Tropical forest > Bulk soil | place: Panama | collected 2016-02-17
ATGCAGTTGACCGTGCGTACTTATAAAGCTGACGTGCGGGAGCGCGTGCTGGCTGCAATTGAGCAAATCGCAAAAGGTTGCGCGGTCGCTGCCGGTTTGCCGCAGGACAAGATGCCGGAGGTGAACGTTTTGAAAACCGAACACGTGAACGCCGTCTACAACAACCCGGAGCTAACGAAACGCGTGGCTGCAGCGGTGAAGAATGCGATCGGCGAGCAGAACGTCGTCCAGAAAAGTCCAACAATGGCTGGCGATGATTTTGCGGATTTCAGCCTGGCGGATCATTCAATTCCGGCATGCATGTTCAACGTCGGCGCGGTTGATCCCGTCAAAGCCGCCGAGTCCAAGAAAACTGGCGCGCCTTTGCCCTCATTGCATTCGAGCAAATTTTTGCCGGTGCCCGAACCGACGATTCACACCGCAGTAATCGGCATGATGGCGACAGTGCTGGAACTGACGAAGAAATAAGGGGGCGCACTGCGCCGACCGGACGCCGTGGCGCGGCGTCCCCTGCCACGTCACTTCACCTTGATGTTTTTCCGCAGATAGGTCGGGACGTCGAGATCTTCGCCTTCGACAATCGTTGGCTCGCTTTTTTCAAATCGACCACGGGTCACTGGCTCGAATTGCAAAACTTCCTGTTTCGCCGGTGCAGACTTTTCGGCCGGTCCTTTTTCTTCTTTGTGCGCCGCGGTCTTCTTCTGCGGCGTACTTATGAGAGGGGCCGGTTCGATTGGCGCGAATGCAGGGGCTGATGTTGCTTCCGCTGTCACTGGCTCTTCAAACGAAATGCTTTCCTCCAAAGGCGCAGTTTCTATCGCAGCCTGTTCTGGCCTGCCTGGCGTAGCCTCGGCGTAGGCAGGTTCGATATGAATTTGTGGTGTTGGATGGTGGTACTCTTCCTGCGCTGGCGGCGGCGCGGACGTACTGAAGGTTTTCAACTCGAGCGATTGCGAAATTAAATCCTCTTCCGGAGCGAGCGAACTGATGATGGTCACGCTTAATCGGTCCCCCAGCCGCCCGTCCACAGCGGCCCCAAAGAGAATTTGGGTTTGCTCGCTCACGTGACGGCCGAGTTCCTGCATGAGGATTTCGACTTCAGACAACGTGAGTCCGGGTCCACCGGCCACCTGCACAAGCACGTGCGTGGCGTCAGCCAGCATCCGGCCACGGTCCATCAACGGATTTTTGAGCGCGTACGTGAGCGCGTCATGCGCGCGATTGTCCGAATCGGCTTCGCCATAGCCGAACAAGCAGCGACCGTTGTGAGCGCGCAACGCAGCGAGCAAATCATCGAAGCCAATGCGAATAAGTCCCGGCCGCTGGATCAGGTTCACAATCGAACGAACGCTCTGACTAATCGTGATATCGGCCATTGCGAAGGCCTGATGGATTCCGGCGTGTGGCGCAATCATGTCGCCCATTCGATCGTTCTCGAAGCAAATCACTGAGTGAGCGACCTCGTTGAGCCGTGCGAGCGCTTCTCGCGCCTGTGCGTTGCGTCGTTTGCCTTCAAATGTGAATGGGAGAGTGACAAAGGCGATCACCAGCGCGCCGGCTTCGCGGGCCAGCTGCGCGACATATGGCGCTGCGCCCGAACCGGTGCCGCCGCCGAGTCCTGCACAAACGAAAATCACATTCGCATCCGATAATGCTTCGCGAATTTCTTCAGTCGATTCTACAGCTGCTTGATAACCGAGCTCCGGGTCACCGCCCGCGCCCAAACCGCGCGTGATCGTGCGCCCCAGCTGCACCTTATGCGGTGCGACCGAACTCGTCAGCGATTGCACATCCGTATTGATCGCGACTACGCCGGCTTTCTCCAAGCCGTCGAGCACGACTCGATCGAGCGCGTTTAAACCGGCGCCACCAACGCTGACAACTTTTACAGGAATAAATTCTGCCAGGCGGTCCGGGAGACTGTAATTTTTACTGAGTTGAATCATATCAATCACTTATCGTTCATCGCATTCCACTGAAAAACTTTCCAAAAAGTTTGCCGAAGCCTCGCCGCGGTCGATCTGTTTGCATCACTTGCGCGAACTTGACCAGACCGATGGCAGTCAAGAACTGAGGATCTTCGACGGCGGACGTTACACCCCAGGTGGTTTGCGCGTGAGCCAGGTGCGCAGGCATTTCGAAAATTTCCTCTGCCAAGTGATCAATGCCGTTAAGGAGGCTGCAACCGCCGGTAACGAAAATCCCGGCGCCGAGATAGCTGAGAAACGGCTGCTCTTCGAGCCTGCGTTTGAGCAGCTCAAGTCCTTCGCGCATACGCAGGTGAATGATCGTGTTCAACGTTTCCCGTTCGATCTCTTTTCCAGCGAACCCTGAATCGTCCTTCAACAAAATCATTTCGCCGGGCAAACAATTGCCGAGAATGCAACCGCCTTCTTCAATTTTTAGTTTCTCCGCGCGCGCCATCGGGATGCGCAGCCCCATGGAGATATCGTTGGTGATGTGGTCGCCGCCGACGGCCAGGCAACCGCTTTGTTTCACAGCGCCGTCGGCGTACAACACGTAATCGGTGGTCCCGCCGCCAATATCGATCACCAGCGCGCCAAGATCTTTTTGATGCTGGGTAAGCACTACCTGCGCAGAAGCGAGTCCGCCAAAAACAACGTCCTCCACGTCCAGCGGCAGTTCTTTCACGCAGCGGATGGTATTTTGAATGCGCGTGCGTACGCCGTGGATGATATGAAAATCAGCTTCTAATTTTTGGCCAAGCATCCCGATCGGATTCAGCACACCGTTCTGTCCATCGACGTGATAATGTTGAATGATGGAATGCAGGAACGCGTTCTGCGCCGGAATGCTTACCTCACGTGCATTAATTTTTACGTCCTCGACATCTTGCTCATCAATTTCGTCGCGATCCTCGGGCAGCATCACGCATCCGCGGTTATTAAAACTTTGCAGATGCGACCCGGCGATAGAGACGTAAACGCTGCGGATCATCACGTCACTTTTCTGTTCGGCATCGACCACTGCTTCGTGCACGCATTTCATCGCCGTTTCAAAATCAACGATCTCGCCCTTGCGGACGCCGCGCGACGGTGTCTGGCCCACACCGAGAATTTTCAGAGTGCCATCAGTGCGGCTCTCCCCGACGACCACGCAGATTTTGGAGGTGCCAATTTCAAGACCGACCATCAAATTATTGCTCGCCATCGTTGTTAATCCGTTTTCTTTGGCTGGTTGGGAATTGCCTTACGAACAGTGGTTGAATCGGCCCGCTTCGGCGCCGACGATGCAGTCTTCTCTGGCGCATGCACCGGGATTGCCTTCATGATGCGCGGCTCCACAGCAGGCTCGATTGTATCGTTAATGACCGTGGTCGGACGTGCGGCAAAAGTCACGGGAACGTTCCGTTGCACAAGCAGGTTCACAGTCCCGAGTTCCTGCTTTGAGTCGTCACAATAGGTAAGAAAATGTTCCAGCCGCCGCAATTGGGTCTCCAGATCATTGAACCCGAACGTCACGCGCGCGTTATTCTTGTCCGTCACCAACAAGCAGTAACCTTTTGAAACATCGATCTCTCGAATTTGAAAGCGCATTTGCAAAGAGGTGCGCGTACTCAGACGCAGGAGCTCCAGCGCTGTTTTTGCTTCAAACGATTCGACGACTTTTCCCGCCTCGAGCGCTTCGCTCGAGCATCCCACAATGAGCGGCAATCCCAGATATTCGGGCAACAACTTCTTTTGTTTCATCAAAACACCCCGCGCGTCTACTAAAAAAGCAGCGTCTGACGTAAACGGATCCGAAATTTCTTTTTCGCTCGTGATCCAGGCGACCGGCTTTCGTTCCACCACACGAATATCGATCTCGCCCGGCAATTTCCGCACCACCTGAACTTCGTCCGTCTGAGGAAGCTGTTGAATGGAATCGTGAACCCGCGCCAGGTTTACCTTGAAAATATTCTCGCCTTCACGCAGATCGGCTGTTTTCAAAATCTGCTCGCGCTGCAAGGTGCCGTCGGTCTGCAATTCAATTGTCTTGAGCTGATAATCTGGATTTTCGAAGAAGAGGCGTCTCACCGCTTCGCGCGCACCTGCCCAAACGGCCGCGAGCAATACGACGATCAAAATCACTCTGGAGAACACGCCCATGACTCTTCGAATGCGATGCACCGTCGCTTTGCGCGAACGAACCTTCACGTCGAGCAAGTGCTGCTGACGCCGTTGGCGCACATTGGACACTCGCCGATTGCCCGATCGAGACCTTTTTTTGCCTGGACTCATTTTCGGCTCCCTTGTGTTCTGGCGCGAGAAAGTTCGATAATGCGGGCGCAAAGATCGACGTAGCTGATCCCCGCAGCCGCCGCGGCCTCGGGCAGCAGGCTGGCCTCGGTCATTCCAGGAATGTTGTTGATCTCCAAGATGAACGGCTGCCCGTTCTCAGACAAAATCGCGTCCACACGCGCGTACACCTGCAGGCCCGCCGCGCGAAATGCACGGAGCGCGAGATCCTGAATCTCCTCTGTTTTTGCGGCGTCGATTTTCGCCGGACAAACATGCTCTGCTCCACCGCCAGCCTGCGGATTGAGAAACGGATACTTGTTGTTGAAATCGTAAAAGCCGCCCTTGGGAATTATTTCGAGAATGGGCAAGGCTTGGTCACCGAGGATACCTATCGTCAATTCCCGACCGGGCACAAATTTTTCTATTAACAATTCGCGGCCATACCTTCCGGCTTCGGTGATGGCGGATTCGATTTCGCTTTCACTCTTCACGATCACGACGCCCACGGTTGATCCCTGGCGCGGTGCCTTGACGACGATCGGCAACGGAAACGTTGGGCGCTGCCCGGGATGAATTACTTCCCAGGGAGGGGTTGTTACTCCATGCTCCCGAAATTTTTCTTTTGTCCGAATCTTATCGAAAGCGATCTCGCTTGCTTTTACTCCCTCACCCGTATAAGCGATGCCGCGGCTCTCCAGAATTCTCTGAAGCTGGCCATCTTCGCCGAAGGTTCCGTGAATGGTCAGGAACGCAAGATCGACATCGTTTGGTAATTCGAAGTCCTTGTCTCGCACATCGATTTCCACAACCTCGGCACCTAACGAGCGGAGCGCCTTCGATACCCCGCGGCCAGTTGCAAGTGAAACTTCACGTTCAGAGCCGGGGCCTCCCATGAGAACTGCGATTTTTTTTGGTAAATCTTTCATGTCATCCCGGTTCCCCCACAATTTGTACTTCCGTCTCCAACTCGATCCCGCGCTTTGCGCGCGCCTCATTTTGGATCTTGCCGATCAATTGAAGCATTTCCGCTGCGGTCGCGCCGCCATCGTTCACTATGAAATTGCCGTGCACTTCCGACACGCGGGCGTGTCCGACGCGCGAATTCTTCAGACCCAATTCATCGACCAGCTTTCCCGCTGGAATGCTATTGGGATTCTTAAAAATGCAGCCTGCACTCTTGGCGATTGGTTGCGTGGCGCGCCGTTTCTCCTGCGATTCGCGCAAGCGACCATCGATTTCTTCACGCTCGGCCGGGTGGGCACGGAATGTCGCCGAAATCGCGAAATTATTTTCCAGTAGCGGAAATCGCCGGTAAAAAACCTCCAGTTCATCTCGATTTTTCACATGCGGATTGCCGTCCGCATCGAGATAACGAACCCGCGTCACGTTCTCAAAAGTTTGAGCACCCATGGCGCCGGCGTTCATCCGCAACGCGCCACCGACCACGCCTGGAATTCCTTCCATCCACTCGAGACCTCCGAGATTTGCGGCGCGCGCTGCATACGCAATTTCCCGCAACTTCACGCCAGCGCCTGCGGTGATTTCCGAGCCGTTGACCTCGATTTTGTCGAAATCGCCGCCACGTGGATGAACCACTACACCCCGAATTCCACCGTCGCGTACAAGAAGATTCGATCCACGACCCAGTACAAAAAGCGGCTGGTTTTCATCTCGGCAAAACCGAATCAAATCCGAGAAGGCCTTTTCATTTCGCGGCTCGACCCAAAATTGCGCCGGACCGCCGACACGCAGCGTGGTGTGTTTCGAGAGCGGCTCGTAAAGGCGGACGTCCCCTTCTTTGCCGACGATGGCCTTCAACTTCTCGGCAATCACGAGATCCGCAGCCAGAATCGACAATTGCTCGTGAATGTTGCCAGCACCGAGAGTCAACACGAGATCGCCGACATCGAGCGCGCTGCCGAGATCGCAATGCGCGCGCTCGAACCGCGGCTGGTAGCTCGCAGCGCGATGACCGTGTTTCACCATCTCATCGACAATCGTTTGCCCGCTGATCCCAGGAATCGGCGGTTCACTTGCGGGATAAATGTCCGTCACCACCACATGATCGGCTTCATCAAAGGCGCGGCCAAACTCGCTGCACAACGCTTTGGTGCGCGAGTAGCGATGAGGTTGAAACATGGCCAGCACCCGTTTGCGACCAGTCGCCCGCGCAGTCCTCAGCGTAGCGCGAATTTCGGTGGGGTGATGCGCGTAATCGTCAACGAGCAGAAAACGATCACTCTCGTACTTGATCTCGAACCGGCGTCGCGCGTGCTCGAATTTACGAAGGGAAGCCGCAATTTTCTCAAATGGAATTCCAAGCTCCGAGGCGAGCGCGATTACCCCAAGAGCATTGTGCACGTTGTGTTCTCCGGGAACATTGAGAATCGCCTCACCCAGTTTTTCGCCGCTTCGATAAACGCAGAACACTGAGGCAAAGTTCCGCAGATCAACATCGACGCCGCGATAATGGGCCTGCTCTGAAAATCCGTAGGAAATGGCGCCTCTGCGTTTCGCACACAGGGTCACAGTGTTGGGGTCATCGACGTTGTAGAAGACTGTTCCCGTCGTTTGATCGATTAGATGCGCAAAAACCTCCTCGATCGCGGCCAGGTCGGCATAAAAATCCAAGTGCTCCTGCTCGATATTCAAAATCAGGGAGTGCTCGGGGTGAAAGCAGCGCAGCGTGCCGTCACTTTCGTCTCCCTCAGCCACAAAATATTCACCACGCTCGTCCCAGTGCGCGTTCGTCCCGAGAATTTGAATTTCGGCGCCGACGTAATGGGAAGGGTGGAGTCCGCCTTCGCGCAACACGTGTGCTGTCATCGCCGAGGTCGTGGTTTTGCCGTGCATTCCGGCGATGACAACCCCCCGCTTGGCGCGCATGATTGCAGCCAGGGCTTCCGCGCGACGCACGACCGGCTTACCCGAATCGCGCCCGGCCACGAGAATCGGATTGTCGCTCTTAATTGCAGATGAAAAAACAACAAGCTCAGCGGCGTCAACTTGCTCGGCTCGATGCCCTTCGTAAGAGTGCATACCAAGCCGCTGCAATCGTTCTGTCTCCGTCGTGGTAACCTTGTCTGAGCCGCTCACCGCGTGTCCGAGTTCAATCAAAAGCCCGGCGAGCCCGCTCATGCCGCTGCCAGCTACACCAACAAGGTGGATCCGGTGGCGCTCCCGAGTGATGAATCGCTCCAGGTCAAACGCTGGAGCGCGATCGGCAAGAGCGCTGCACTCTTCAGAAACGAGGTTCATGAGTTGTGTATTTTTCCATCGTGGTAGCCACACGGCCAGCCGCGTCTTTCGGCGCCAGACGCGCACAATTCGCAGCCATTTGCTGAAGCAACTGTGGATCCTGGATCAACTCGCGGATTTTGCGTGCGAGCAATTCACCGGAGACCTCTGACTCCTTGACGAGAATCGCCGCCTGAACGCGGGCATAAATTTCCGCGTTACGCGTTTGATGATCATCGGTAGCGTAGGGAAATGGAATCAGGATGCCTGGCAACGAAAAAGCGGCGAACTCAGCCAGACTAGCCGCGCCGGCTCGTGCGACAACCAGCTCGGCTGCACTGTAGACTTCTTCCATCCGATGATGAAAAGCCGCGATGTAAGCAGGGATGTTTTCGCGGCGATAGTTATCTGAAACCAAACGTTCATCCCGCGCACCGGACAAGTGGATCACTTGCAAAGGCACACCTTGCAAGAATGGCAGCGACTTGATCAACGCCTGATTAATTCCGCTTGCTCCCTGGCTGCCTCCCATAACCAGCAGTGTCGGCAGATCCTCGCGCAGTCCCAGTTTTTGACGCGCAATACTTCGATCCAAGTGCACCAGTTCGGTCCGGACCGGCGTGCCGGTGACTTCTGTTTGCGTTTTTGGAAAAAATGGCGCGCATTCCTTGAAGCCCAGCATGACCGCATTCACTATCCGCGCCGTCAGACGGTTCGCCTTTCCGGGAATGGCGTTTGATTCGTGAATGAAAGTAGCAATGCCGCGTATCCGCCCGGCCAACACCGGCGCAGTGGAAGTAAACCCGCCCATACCGAGGACCGCCTGAGGCTTGAATTTACGGTAAAGAGACCGGCAAAGTGACAGGCTTTCGCAGAAGCGGCGAGTGAATCCAAAAAACGCAGGAGAAAACGCCGAGGGCAACCCTACCGTCGGTAATTTTTCAACTCGGAAATTTGTGCGACCCGATAGTGCCAGAGCGTCAATATCCTTCTCAGAAATTAACAGCATCACTTCATGACCGCGATCGCGCAGCACTTCCGCCACGGCGATGCCGGGGAAAAGATGTCCGCCGGTTCCTCCACATGCGATCACTGCATTCATGAAAGTTGGCCTTTGAAATTTGGTCGCTTCACAAAGTTCATGGAATTCATCCGCCGCATCTAAATCCGCAGTGTTAGTCTCGCTTGCATGGTGGCATGCCTTTTATGCGGTGGTTCTAGAATGCCTTGCCGATAGATGTTCAGCAACAAACCGATCCCGAACATGCACGCGACCAGATTCGAACCTCCGTAACTGATAAAAGGCAACGGCAATCCCTTATTCGGCAGCAGCGACGTGGTTACGCCTATGTTGACCGCAGCCTGGAGCGCGAGAAGCGAAACCACGCCGCAGCCGACGAGCAGGCCGAAACGATCCTTGGCATGTAGCGCAATCATGATGCCGCAAACAATTATCACCACGAATAAAAAAACCACGAGAAGGCTGAACCGTAGCCCCAGCTCTTCACCAATAATTGGAAAAATAAAATCAGTGTGCGCGTAAGGCAGATACAGCATCTTCTGGCGCCCGTTGCCAAGGCCAAGTCCTTCCATTCCTCCGCTGCCCCAGGCAATCAACGCCTGCATCTGCTGCAACCCAGCGTCTTCTTTGAAATGCTCAGGGTGAAGAAAAGCCGAGAGCCGCCCCATTCGTTCGGAAATTTGTGTAGCGATAATGAGAAGAGCGCTCAAGCCGGCGAACGACACAGCACCGAGCCAGAGAGGATTAGCCCCGGCAATGAACATTACAACAAACGCCGTTGTACCGATCAAAGCCGTCGTGCCCAGATCGACTTCGCCCAGGACGAGCCCAGCCGGAAGGCCGATGATCGCGAGTGGAAGAATCAGTCCAAAAAGCACATTGCTTTGCGGTTTTTCATATCGTGCAAACCAGGCGGCGAGAAAAAAGATTGCGGCCAACTTTCCCAGTTCGGATGGCTGAAAAGTGGCCGGCCCCCAGCCGATCCAGCGCCGCGATCCGTTGAGGCGCATACCAATGTGCGGAACATAGCAAAGCGCGAGTGCCGCCAGCGCGAGGACGAACCAAAGCCACCATGTCCGTCGCCAGAAATGATAGTCCACCAGTGCCGCGAAGATGCAGACTACCAGTCCAATCCCAACCCAAACGGCCTGCCGTTTGATGAAGAAATAAACGTCTCCGTGACTGTCGCGCGCAAATGCGCTCGTGCTAAAAAGCATGACGATCCCAATGACGAGCAGTGCCAGCACTGCAAGGAAAAGGATATAGGCACTCTTACGATGCATAATTATATTCGAGCATCGATTTTCATTTCTTGCTCTTCTTTTGGTTTGTCGTCGGAATCAAAAGCTTTTGGCCGATTTGCAGTTTGTGGGGATCTTCAATGTGGTTCAGAGCTATTAGATCGCCGTAGGAAACCTTGAGCCTCCTCGCGATTGTGACAGGGTTATCGCCTTTTTTTACAATGTAGGTTTTTCCCGAAGACGCAGGTGCCTTCGCGTGTTCGTCCTTCGACGGCGAATGTGACGGCTTTGCATCATCGCGCGGAGCACTTTCTTTTCGAGCCATCGCATCTCGGGACTTGGCGCCGTCCGCTTCAATTGGTGTTGCGGCCGTACTAGGCAGTCTGTTGTCCGTATCCCTCGGAACAGCTGGCGCAAATGAGCTCTCTCGAGTCTTGATCGCGTTAAACGCGATGATTCCCGACACGGCAACCACGTGCAATAGCAGGACTATTAACAACGCCCGCGACAGTTTCATGTTCGGCTCCGGGATGTCCCCGAAATCCATTCCCGCAGACGCAGCCGAGGCGCGTCGCGCGGTTGCCGCCAGGAGCTTTTTATGTCTGAAGAGGCGCGGGATTTTCATCGATCTTTTTGAAGCACCGTCGCGCGTGGATCGCTGCGCGAAGCTGCTGTGGGCAACGCCTGCACGAGCGCACGAAATTGATCGCCTCGATCGGCGTAGCTTTTGAACATGTCGAACGACGATGTGCCTGGGGAAAACAGGACTACTTCGCCCGGCCTTGCGCTGGCGTGTGCGCGTTCGACCGCATCCGCGAGCGAAGTTGCGATTTCGCACTCGACCGCGCCTTTCCACGAACGGCCAACGCGCTCGGCCATTTCGCCGATTAGGATTGCCGATTTAACTTTCTTTCTCACGAGAGACCGAAGCGGATCGAACGTAAACCCCTTGTCCTTGCCGCCAGCGATCAGCAGCACGGGTTTTGTTTGCGCGCCAAGCGCCTTTTCCAGCGCATCGAGATTCGTTGCCTTCGAATCGTTGATGTAACTGACGCCGCAAACTTCGCGGACCAATTCGCAGCGATGGGGCCGTGGCTGATATGCGCAAAGCGCCGGCGCCATATCCTTAAACGCTAAACCACGCGCCATCCCGGCAGCCAGAGCGGCCATTATGTTTTCGACGTTGTGGGACCCGCGGAGTTTCATGTCGACCAAACGCAGGACCGGCTCGCTTTGATAAACGATTGCACCTTCTGAGAGGCGAAAATCTGATTTGTCCGTGTAAGCGCTAAACGTGATTTTGCGCGGCCGAAGGCCTGGCAAACTCTCGAGCGCGTTCGCGACGGCGACGTCATCCTCGGTTTGATTTTCGAAAATGCGCAGCTTGGCTGCGCGATACTCGGCTACGGAACGATAACGGTCGAGATGGTCGGGAGCGAAGTTGAGCCAGAGGCTGATGGATGGACGAAAGGTGCTGATCGCTTCCAGCTGGAACGAGCTTACTTCAACCGTGAGCACATCGAACGGCTGCCTTTCCCGCGCCACTTCCGAAAGTGGTTTGCCGATGTTCCCGCAAGCGATCGTTCGCTGGCCGCA
>Ga0126371_10005411_pt1 | contig 11335 bp, 9 predicted proteins | sample PanSoiMetaPlot_4_FD_110145 | JGI IMG/M metagenome (GOLD analysis project Ga0126371, IMG submission 110145) | Tropical forest soil microbial communities from Panama - MetaG Plot_4 | ecosystem: Environmental > Terrestrial > Soil > Tropical forest > Bulk soil | place: Panama | collected 2016-02-17
TGAATACGAAATTCAAGGGCGAGGCCGACTTGCGCCGGGGTCCCCAGCTCGCGCCGGTTTTGCGCGTGATGGGGTGGTTGGACGCCGAGCCCGCTGCAACAGGAGCATCGAAAATTTCAATCGGAGCGAGGCTGCTGAGCGGTTTGGAGCGAAGCGACAAAAAAATCAGTGCGCAGCCATCGCCTTCTCGGCACCCAAACCGATGTTCGCTCGCACTTCCAATTCGGTGAACTTGCTTTCCGCATCGGCTTCGCGCTTGCCCAGCATCGTTCCCAGCCACGCGCCCACGAACCCAAGAGGCACGCTGACGATTCCCGGGTTCTGCAGCGGGAAGATGGGAGCCGAACGATGAATGTACGCCGTGGCCTGTGGCCCCATGATGCTCGGCCCGATCAGAATCAACACGATCGAACTCAGCAGGCCGATAGCCAGACCCCAGACCGCGCCGGCAGTGTTGAATCTCTTCCAGAAGATGGAAAGAACGATCACCGGCAGGTTCGCCGATGCAGCCACCGCGAAGGCCAGTGCCACCAGGAACGCGACGTTGAAGTTGGGGCCCAGCTCGATTGCAATCAAGATCGCCACCGCTCCCACGACGAATGCCGTCACTCGCGCGACCTTCACTTCCTCACCCGGACTGCGTTCCGTGCCCTTGTGGATCACATTGGTCCAGAAGTCGTGTGCGAACGAAGTAGAAGCGCTGATCGTGAGACCCGCCACCACCGCCAGAATGGTCGCAAATGCGATCGCACAGATGAAGGCAAAGAACAAACTGCCTCCCAGCGCGCTGGCTAACTGCGGACCGCTCATGTTCTGACCTCCATTTTTGGTGATGAAATCTCTTCCGACTACTGTTGCTGCGCCGAAGCCGAGGAATGTGGTCATGATATAGAAGGCGCCGATCAGCACCATCGCCCACACCACGCTGTGACGCGCGGTTTTGGCGTCAGGCACGGTGTAGAACCGCACCAGGATATGCGGCAGTCCCGCAGTTCCGAAAATCAGAGCAATGCCAAGCGAGATCAAATCAAGAGGGCCGTAGGGCGGTTTGTACATCCCGCCAGGCTGGAGGAAATCTTTAACCACGACCGCTCCTTTGGGGTCGTGATAAGTAACGTGAGTGATGGCTCCGAAAAAGCTCCCGAAGCTCCAGCCGAAGTGGTTCATTACCAGAATGCTCAGCAGAATCGTGCCCGCCATCAGAAGGATGGCTTTGATGATCTGCACCCACGTGGTAGCCAGCATGCCGCCGAATACCACGTAAACGATCATCAGAATGCCGACACCGATCACTGCCGTGCTGAAGGAGATGTGCGCTCCCTTCAGAAGCAGGGCTACCAGCGCGCCCGCCCCGACCATCTGAGCGATCATGTAAAACGTGCTGACCGTCAGCGTGCTGAGCGAAGCCATGGCTCGTACCGGCCGCGGCCTGAGACGGTAAGCCAGGACGTCCGCCATTGTGTATTTGCCGGTGTTGCGCAGCGGCTCGGCGACGATCAGCAGTACCGTCAAATAAGCCACCAGCCAGCCTACCGAATACATGAAGCCGTCATAACCGTTGAAAGCGATCAACCCGGCAATTCCCAGAAACGAAGCAGCACTCATGTAATCGCCGGCCACGGCCACGCCGTTTTGCCAGGCCTTGATTTGTCGATTGGCGGCAAAATAGGCGCCTGCGGTCGCGGAACGCTTGGCTGCCCAATAGGTAATGCCGAGTGTTACCGCGATAAAGGCGAGAAAAAGTATCAGAGTGCTGTTCATTTATTTGCCTCCTTTGGCGAGGCGAGCGAGAATCCTGTCGGCCTGCGCGTCAAAATTCCTGGCGGCGCGAACATAAAGCCACGCGATCAGCCAGGCGACAAAGAACTGCGACAGCGCGAAAAGATATGCAATGTTCACCGGACCCCAAACCCTCTTGTCCATCGTTTTGGGGTAGTAACCGACCAGAAAGGGAAGCAGAAAATAGTAAACGATGAAGAAGATGGTCGCGGGCACCACGAATCTGACTTTCGCTTTCAGCAGCTGCTTGAATTCATCCGTCGCTGCCACGCGATCCCACTGGGATGCGCTTGCAGCACTGGATGGGGCAGAAGCCTGTATGGGCGCTCCCGTTTTTTGAGTGGAATCTGGCATGCTCGACCTCCTCAGAGTGGCGAGCCGCAGCTCGCCTTGCGATGCCGTGAGTTTTCGAAGGGCAGGGTCCGGAAACCCGAGTGCAATTGTGCCCAGGAAGGGCGGATGGCACGTTCTGATTCAGTGCGAATCAAGACCTGCTGTGACAAAGATCACTTCGCGCCTGCAAAGGTTGTCGATCTAAGCCAATCAGGCTGCGCAAAGTTGAATGGCCATAAGAACATTACAGCTTGATTTGAAACGGGCGGTGGCCAAAGGAAAGTCGCAGAATAGCTCAACCCTCTTTAGATCCAATGACTTAGCTGCTTCATGGAATTCCCGTTTAATGCGCAACAGAACCGCTGACCCGCTATTTCATGCCGTTTAGGGAAACCTTCTTAATCCCACCGCTCTCCTGGCAATAACATAATAGGGATTAAATAACTGTCTGCCATTCCATAGCTTTCGCGTTCGAGCAGCGCGCCGGATACGGCGCAAGGAGAATCACAATACATGCACAAGCCGGTGAAATACGCCGAGAAGGTTTTTACGTACGCGGCCCGGGGCGCCTGGACTGTTTATGATCGTCTCAATCGCATCAAGCCAGCTCCCGCCTTCACGCCAAAATGGTCAGACAAGCCGTTGCTGAAATCGTGGGAAAAAACCAAGCCTCCGCTTGGCTGGCCTCGTTCCACGGATTCGCTGTGTCCCAAGTGCGTGCCGGAAATCCGCCAGCAGATCGTTGATGGAAAACTGCCTCATGAAGTGCTGCTGAACGAGAAGGTCGGCGAGATCAAAGCGACGATTGTCGAGCGCGACGGCAAAATTCTGATGGTGAAAGACTGCCCGGTGCATGGCCACTTCGAAGACGTCATGGCGATTGACGTAAATTTCTTCCGGCATCTGGAAGAGGTATTCCCGGGACGCGATATCCGCGCCCACAACGACGAGAAACTGCATCACCACGGTACCAGCACGGTCAAGCATGGCCGCGGATCAGTGCTGACCATTGACCTCACCAACCGCTGCAACATGATGTGCGATCCCTGCTTCATGGATGCGAACCAGGTCGGCTTCGTGCATGAGCTAACCTGGGAAGAAATCAAGCAGATGCTGGATAACGCCATCTCCATCAAGCCGCGGCGGCAGATGTCGGTTCAGTTCTCCGGCGGCGAGCCCACGCTCTCACCCTACTTCCTCGACGCAGTCCGCTATTCACGTCAGGTTGGATATAACTCGGTGCAGGCGGCCACCAACGGCATCGAGTTTGCAAAATCGCCTGAGTTTGCGCGACAGGCTGCCGAAGCTGGCTTGCGTTACGCCTATCTGCAGTTCGATGGCATCGGCAATGCGGCCAATTCGCATCGTCAAGTCGGAAACCTTTTTGATGTGAAGCTGCGCGCCATCCACAACCTTCACGAAGCCGGCGTTGAGATCGTGCCTGTTACCACGATCGTCAACGGCATCAACAACGAGCAGGTCGGCCGTATCATCCAGTTCGCTCTCGACAATCCCAGGACCATCAGTTTCCTCAGCTTCCAGCCGGTTTCCTTCACCGGTCGCGACGAGGAAATCACTGACGAGCGCCGCCAGGCCCAGCGTTACACCTTGAGCCATCTGGCCCACGACGTAAAAAGCCAGACCGGCCTCGGCGAGCCCGCGCGCGATTGGTTCCCGATTTCATTCATGTCTACTTTCTCCGACTGGGCTGACTTGATCCATGGTCCTCAGGCCGAATGGGGACAGTTGAGCTGCGGGTGTCATCCGAACTGCGGCGTGGGCATGGCGGTGATGGTCGACAAGCTCACCAAGGAGGCCGTCCCGGTCACAGCATTCCTGAACGGCGACAAGATCGCCAAAGATGTTGCCCGCATCAACGATGCCGGCCGCGGCCGCTTCCTCTCCGTGCTGGGAATGGCGATTGCATTGGCCAAGAATTACGATCCATTCAAAGCGCCCAAACATTTCAAGCTGATGGATCTGCTCAAGAAGTTCGACAAGACTTTCGGAGCCACCAAGGGCGCGGACAAGAAATACGGGAGCGTCAGCGGCGATCGTAGCCTGGAAGACGTCAAAAAGCGCCGCCAGGATCGCTGGAATTTCCTGTTCATCGCGGGCATGTGGTTCCAGGATCTCTACAACTATGATTTCCGCCGCACGGAGCAATGCATCATTCCTTATGCTACGCAGGAAGGCGAGATCAGCTTCTGTGCCTACAACACGGGCGTGGGCTGGAGAAATATCATCGAGAAGATGCATATGACCGCCACCCTCACCAAGTGGTACGAAGAGCACGGACGCCATGAGATTTTCGCCGGCGGCAAGCAAGTTGGACTCACAGAAGCCAACCACAAGCTGAAGCTGAATGAAGACCACGTTCATGCCGGCCGGAACACCACCCTGGACGAGCTGGGCATCGCCCGCACCGCCCGCGAAGAAAAACTTCGCGCCCGTGACGAGAAGCTGAAAAAATCAGCCGATGATGCACGTATGGAAAAGCTTTACAGGGAACACATTCTGAAAGAGCCGCAGCCCGAAGGCGGTTTCGTTCCGCTTACTTCGATTACTCCTGCCAACGGCAATGGAAATGGGAAACAGGTTCAGGAGAAGGAAGAGGTTTTCGGCGATTAAGAGTTTCTCCACCAGAGCAGTACCCAGGGCCGCGGAGGATGTTAGATTTCCGACGTGGCCTTTTTTCTTTCGGGCACGATCAAAGAATGACTGAATTCAGGGAACATCGAAACCGCCATCCCTTGCCGGCGCTGCGCATTCGGGCAGCGTCGGTCCTCGCGGTCTTTGTCTTGTATCTGGCCATCGCCGGCTGCTCCGGGCCGCCCAAGCATGCCACATGGAGCAATGCCACCGGTGCAGAGCAGTACGAACGTCTGATGTGGGAGTCCATCCGGGACAAGAACTGGAATCAATTTAGCCGCCGCTTGGCCCCGACCTTCGTCGGCGTTGCCGCGGACGGGCGTGCCTTCGATCGCCAGGGATGGGTGGATTATTGGAAAGCGCGCAGCGTCAAAGACTCCTCACTCGGTGATGTTCAGGTACAGCCGGAGGGCCCCGACATGGTGGTCACTTATGTACTGCACCTGGAGGAGACTTCCAGCTCTTCATCCAGCGCGGGTGTGCGAGTCGTTTCTGTGTGGCAACAGGTAAAAGGCGGCTGGATGCTCACGGCAAGCTCGATGACTCCCGTTCAAAGCTGAATCCATTTGAGCGCGCGGTGTAGGTCAAAGAGACGCGCACAAATTTACGTCGCCCCGCTATCTTTCCCACTCTGAGCCGCAGCCTGAGCAGCCGCTGCGGAACCCTGTCGCTCAGGCTCAGATGAAGTCGCGGCATTGTCCTCAGGATATTTGGGCAGAATCTCGCGCAACGCCCATTCGATCCTGTTGACTGACTCGGTAATGAGCTGCAGCTGCATCGCATCCAGCGCTGAACGCTGCTGCTCGCCCCAGAACTTGATGACCTGGAGCGCATTGCGGATGTGATGGTTAAGTTCAGCGACGGTCTGCATGCGCTCGCGTACCAGCTCGCGCCTCGTCTTTTCGCTCCGGGCAAACTGATGAAACAGTATTCCCGCAATGACTCCGGTGATCACATTGCTCAGCAACATGGTTCCCCAGCGGGGGACGCCTTCCCGGGCGAGAAAAAGGTCCTGGGCAATGCCGTAAGCCGCCACTCCTGCCGCTATAACGAAAGAGAGCAGACCGTAGTGGCGCGTCCAGAATGATTCAAGTCGGATCGCATTTCTTTCCACTCTTTAATTGTAGTATTGGAGACCGCGCAGGTTGCCTCTGAAGCACACCATCGGGGCTCATGATCGCAGATCGACGCATCACGGCGCTTGATAAGCTCCGCGAATGAACTACTCCACCGTCACAGACTTGGCGAGGTTGCGCGGCTGGTCCACATCACAGCCACGCCGAACAGCAATGTGGTAGGCCAGCAGCTGCAAAGGCACAACCTCCAGTATGGGCAGCAGCAGTTCCGGTGCGGGCGGAACATAGAGCACATGATCGACGGCTTCCTTGATTTCTTCGTCGCCCTCAATTGCCACCGCAATCACCTTGCCTTCCCGCGCCTTCACTTCTTTCACGTTCGACATGGTCTTCTCGTAGCGCTGCACCGAATGAGGATCGCGGGGATCTTTCGTGGCGACGATGACGACCGGAAGGTTCTCGTCGATCAGCGCGTTCGGACCATGCTTCATCTCACCCGCTGGATATCCCTCAGCATGGATGTATGAAATCTCTTTCAGCTTGAGAGCGCCCTCCAGCGCGATCGGATAATGGATACCGCGTCCCAGAAAGAGAAAATCCTGAGCGCGTGAATATTGCCGCGCCAGGTCTTCGCATTCTTCGTCGCGAGCCAGCAGCGCCTCGAGTTTTCCGGGGATTTTGAGCAGTTCGCTTATGTACCGTTTGGCCTGCTCTTGAGTCGTAGCGCCTCGCACTTCCCCGAGATAGAGAGCGAGCAGGAAGAGGGCTGTTAACTGGCTGGTAAACGTCTTGGTGGAGGCTACGCCGATCTCGGGCCCCGCGTGGGTGAACACCGTCCCGGCGGCTTCGCGCGCGATCATCGAGCCCACCACGTTGCAGATCGCCAGCGTCTTCACGCCCTTCTGTTTAGCTTCGCGCTGGGCGGCGATAGTGTCCGCGGTCTCGCCCGACTGCGTGATCATCAGCGCAAGGTCCCTGGTTGAAAGAATTGGATCGCGGTATCGCCACTCGCTGGCATAGTCCACCTCAGAAGGCAGTCGCGCCAGACGTTCAATCATGAACTTTCCCGCGAGCGCGGCGTGCCAGCTGGTTCCGCAGGCCGCGATATGCATTTTTTCCAGGTTGCGGAGCTCCTCTTGCGTGATCTCCATCTCCTCCAGGAATACCTGCCCGCTATCGAGCGAGACGCGCCCCAGCGCTGTCTCACGGACGGCTCGCGGCTGCTCATAGATTTCCTTGAGCATGAAGTGCTTGAAACCGCCCTTCTCCGCCATGATGGGATCCCACGTCACGTGCTGCATCTCGCGCGAAACAGGCTTTCCGTCGAAATCCGCCAGCTGGACGCCCTCGGGCGTGATCACCGCCAGGTCTCCGTCCTGCAGAAAAAAAAGGTCGCGAGTGTGATAGAGAATTGCCGGCACATCAGAGGCGACGAAGTATTCGTTGTTCCCCAGTCCGATCACCGCCGGCGGTCCGTTGCGGGCGGCAACGATCTTATTTGGCTCTTCCTCGGAGATCACGGCCAATGCGAAAACGCCGCTGAGGAGCTGCACAGTAGCGCGTACCGCTTCTTCCAGCGCCGGGCGATGCCCATTGGTTTTGTGAAGAAAGTATTTCTCTACCAGATGGGCGATGACCTCGGTATCGGTCTCGGTGGAAAATTTGTGGCCTTCTTCAATTAGCTTCTTCTTGAGCGGCAGGTAATTTTCAATGATCCCGTTATGCACCACCACGATTTTTCCCGTGCAGTCGCGATGCGGGTGCGCGTTCTCTTCTGTGGGCCGACCATGGGTCGCCCAACGCGTATGCCCAATGCCATAAGTGCCGTCGAGCGGCTTAAGGCGGATCACCTCTTCCAGATTTCGCAGCTTGCCTTCAGCGCGGCGCACCTGCAGCTCGCCATCGTTTCCGTTGCCTGCCACTGCGATGCCGGCCGAGTCATAGCCGCGATACTCAAGGCGTTTGAGCCCGTCAAGAATCACGGGCACCACTCGCTTTTTGCCGACGTATCCTACAATCCCACACATAAGGACCTCAAAATCGGGTAATTTGGAAAATTTGAACCCCTGCAACCAACCTCACTCCGCGAGGGATTCACCCGACCACACCCTGCTTACAACATTTCATTTGACGCCGTTGCTTGCTGGTTCGATTCATGTACCTCAGATCACCCGACCAACCGATCACCAGATCAACCGATGACTTACTCAATCTTCTAATCGGTAGCTGAACTCTTCAATGACTGGATTCGTCAGCACCTGTCTGGCAATCCGCTCAACTTCGGCACGGGCAGCATTCTTATCCAGCCCCCCATTGAGAGTAAGCTCGAAGAATTTTCCCTGGCGGACTCCACCAACACCCTGGTATCCCATCTTCTTCAACGCGCCCTGGATGGTCTTGCCTTGTGGATCGAGCACGGTGCTCTTGAGCATGACTGTAACGTATGCTTTCATGGATGAACTTGATTATACCCGTGTTCTGCCGGCCGCTTTGACCCAGGTGAGTCCCGCGAACCTTATAATATAGGTGGAGTTTCTCCGTGGCTGGACGGCGGCAATACGTTTGGACTCTGGTTCGCGAGAATCCTTTTGGCTTGGCCAGTGTAGCGCTAGCTCTGGTCTCCGGGGCTATGTACGTGAATTCGATCGGAATTCCTGCGCTCTTTTCCACCGGCGAGCAGTTGAGCGATTCACGCGCGTTCATCCTGATTGGGGGCTCCGGCCTGGCATGGCTCGTTGCACTGTTCTCGTTCGGCGCGGAGCGTCGGATCTGGCCGGCGGTCACCGCCTTCGCAATTCTCGCAGTTACGCAGAACTTCATGTTTCCGATGATGCCCATCTGGACACTCATGCTCCTCGGAGGATGGTCTGGCTGGGCGGTTCTCGCGTATATAGGTCTGGGGATTACAACGTTGGTTTTGATCGTGCGGCGCATATCTACTGGGCGAATCCTCGTTCATCCGATCTCCTATCACGGATGAGCGCGAGTTCACTCGAACTGCGCCAAATCTGCTCTCCTGGAGATTTTCGTACAGAAAATCACGCTGCCTGTTAGAGTTTCTTCGTGCCCGAGTCCTCCCCGTTGCACCCATGGTCATTGACGCGCCTCACGCCGCCATGGGACGAAACCCGTTCCATCTATTGGCAGATCCTCGACCATCCTGAAAAATCCGACTTGCCGGACGAAGAACGCGATCCGGAAAAACTCCGTTTTGCCGCGGGCGCTTTTGACGGAGTGATCGGCCATCACACAGCAAAAGGTGAAGACGCCAATCACGCTGCCACCACGCTGGTCAGGCTGCTGGAAGCGTTGATCCATACTCCTTCGCAAGAGCATCTTTCCGACCTCTACCGCACCGTGATCGAAAGCTCTGCCTTGCAGTTGGCCGATGAATTCCAGAACCAGGCGACCGATCGATTGCTGCCCAGGTATGCCGATCGAGTGGCGGAAACCGGGCGATACTTTGCGTCGGGAGCTGACCGGCGGGAAGCGGTGAAGTTCGGCATTCTGCTGCTGGGCATCGCCGGCGATTCCTCGGATGCTCCGCTATTGAAAACTCTCGGCAGCCACGACGAATTTACGTTGTTCTCCGCGGTCGCGCTCTGGAATCTCTCCGACGATCCTGAGCTGGTCCTTTGGGAGCTGGCACAGCAGGTACATGGATGGGGACGCATCCAGATCGTGGAGCGGCTGCACCAGACCGAGAACCGTGAAATTCAGGCATGGATGCTGCGCGAGGGTTTTCGCAATTCCGTGATGGATGAATACCTGGCTGCGACTTGCGCGCGGACCGGCAAGTTACATGAGGCGTTGCGCGCGTTGAGCATCGATCGCGCGCTCCTCGACGGGGCAGCGGAGTTGTTAAGCGCCCTGGTGAACGGCGGCCCTGCCGATGACATCGACGATTATGAGCACGGGCCGGAGGTTCTGGAGAGCTACTTGCGCCATCTTGAGCAGACGCCCGACGCAGGGCTTTCGCATCTTCTGGCGGTCGCGGACATCCTCAGCTTTCTCTCCGAGCGCGATGACGAAAGCTGGCAAAAGCGCCTCGAGCGAGGATGGAATCAGAATTTGAGGGACCAATTGATTACCCAGTGCCGAACCATTATGGCTCGGCCATCCTGGCGCCCCAAAATCGAAGAAGGGCTAAAGAAGCAGGATCGCTGGCCGTTTGCCCAGGCGGAGATGGCTGCCCGCGCTTTGGGGATTGATACCTGGGATGTTCTCTTCGACCGCGTTCGCAAAAGCCCGATGACGGAATCCTGGTTTGAACTGATGCGCCAGACCGGCGAAAGTCGTATTGATAGCGTGCTGGCTTTTGCGATCTCCATACTGGACGAGCAATCGATTGGCGCCGGTCCGAGTGAAACTCTCGGTCTGGGACCGCAATATGCCCCACATCACGTCCTCGATCAACTGCTGCAAGAGTTGCCGAGGTTCCCGGGCCGCGGCTGGGATCTGATCCGCACAGGCCTCACCAGTCCCGTCACACGCAACCGCAATATGGCATTGAACGCTCTGATCGCGTGGCCGCGTGAAGTGTGGCCGGCAGACTCTTTCCCACTGCTCAAAAGAGCACACTCTCTCGAACCGAATGCGGATTTGAAGCAACGCATGGGAGAGGCGATCGGACAAGAATAGGAGCTTCTGACGCTCCTCAGGCCCTGGCGGCTATTGCGGACTGAGTTTTATCTTTCTTGGCGAGCTCTTGCAGACTCGGTAATGACGATGCCGGCACGAATGTCTGTTCCGGCGGCTGTTTGCCTTTTTCCAGAGCGTTGACCAGAAGATCGAGCGCGGTATCCATTGTGAGCGATGTAACTACAGCCGCTCGCAATGTGCCTTTTTCTACAAGAGGTTTTGTCTGGCAGGCGACACCCACTCCGAGGAAAGGGAGACCCATCCAGTTTGTCCGCTCCGTGCCCTGCGTATGTCCTTGAAAGGCCCGGATGGCGCCCAATACGAAGTCGGTATTCTGCGAAGCCACCAGGTGAACATCCTTCGCTTTGACGGTGGAGAGACCCAGCCAGGAAGCAATCGCTTGATACGCGGCGTCTTCGGTCCACTGAATCTTGAGCGTCTTAAGCTGGATGTTGCGTGCCAGTGCGCTTTCCATACCTTCCATCCGCCGGCCGGCGAGGGAGTTACTGGCTGGCCCACGAAAATAAAGAACGGTGCCGCCGTCGGGCAAGAGCGCGCCGCACTGCAGTCCGAGGATGCGACCAATATCGCTGTGATCCTGGGAAACGCTGAAGACAGGAGCCTGCGCGCGGCTCCTCAGCGATTCCAGATAATCCACCCGCGCATTGCTGATCACCCATCCGATTCCTGCGTTGACGGCTGCTTCAGCCACGCGAGGCAGCCCCAACTCGGTTACCGGTTCAACCAGGATCGCGGTCGGCATCGGCGAGGAATGCGACTGGATGATCTCCAGCAGCTGCTGGCTTTGCAGCACCGGATCGCTCTCAGCATTGATGACCCGCAGGTCAACTCCA
>Ga0126371_10005412_pt1 | contig 11334 bp, 9 predicted proteins | sample PanSoiMetaPlot_4_FD_110145 | JGI IMG/M metagenome (GOLD analysis project Ga0126371, IMG submission 110145) | Tropical forest soil microbial communities from Panama - MetaG Plot_4 | ecosystem: Environmental > Terrestrial > Soil > Tropical forest > Bulk soil | place: Panama | collected 2016-02-17
GGAATTGTCGGCGCAGACATGCACCCGGTGACGAATCTGCGCATCCGCAACTATGTCCGCGATGAATACGGACAGAACGCCGATGGCGTGAACGCGTGGATTCATCGCTGGAACGGGCAGGGTTTTGCTGCAATCGAGGCGATGCTGAACGCGGACACAGAGCGCGCTGCCGGATTTTGTCACGGCTCCACAGCGACAATCGCCGATGCTTATCTGGTGTCGCACGTATTTTCCGCCGTTCGGTTCAAAACCGATCTGTCGCCTTATCCACTGATCCGCGCGGTCGTCGCCAACTGTGAACAGCTCGAAGCTTTCGTGCGCGCCCACCCTGCCCGTCAGCCGGACGCCCCAAAGCCGGCGTAGGGCACTTTTGCAGCCACTTTGGCGGAAAACGTTTTTAGACCGGAATGCCGCAGGAATCCTTGATGCTTCGAATCACCAGGGCGGTTTTGACGCTGGCGACGTTCCTGGCCGACGTCAGGTCGCGGGTGATGAATTCCTGGAATTCCGGTATGTTTCGCGCCACGCAGAGCAGCACGAAGTCGACATCGCCCGAAAGCATGTGGCAACTGCGCACCAGAGGCCAGTTTTTCACCTGCTCCTCAAACGCGCGCAGATCCTGCTCGGCCTGACTGGCCAATCCGACATAGGCGTAAGCGGTCACCTCGTAGCCCAGGGCGCTCGCATTCAGTTCGGCGTGGTAGCCCTTGATATAGCCGGAATTCTCCAATACCCGGACGCGTCGCAGGCAGGGCGGTGCGGTGATTTTCACCCGGGCCGCAAGCTCGACATTGGTCATTCGGCCATCCGCCTGCAATTCGGCCAAAATCTTCCTGTCGATGTCGTCAAGCCGGTGCCGGGCCATGAAGCTCCCGTAAAACGATCAAAATCAACGCATACTTGGCAATAATGTTGCGAGGGGGGTACGGCGATAAAACTGCCCCGAACTGGGCACTTGACCTGGTTCCATCTTTCTTTCGATATCGTTCCGTTGCTCCAGGTCTCCTTTCATGTCCGACATTCATGCCAAAATTCTCATTCTCGGCAGCGGCCCCGCCGGTTGCACAGCGGCGATCTACGCGGCCCGTGCCATGCTCGAACCGGTCCTCGTCGCCGGCATGCAGCCCGGAGGCCAGCTCACCATCACCACCGAAGTGGAGAACTATCCGGGATTTGCGACCGCCATTCAGGGCCCATGGCTGATGGAACAAATGCAGGCTCAGGTCGAACATCTGGGAACGAAAGTCATGTTCGACCTGATCACCGGCGCAGACCTGGCGCGGCGTCCATTTGTCCTCACCGGCGACTCCGGTAGACGCTACACGGCGGAAACCATCGTGATCGCCACGGGTGCACAGGCCAAATGGCTGGGCCTGCCCAACGAAGAAAGGTTCAAGGGCTTCGGCGTCTCCGCATGCGCAACCTGCGATGGTTTCTTTTTCAAGGGCAAAAAGGTCGTCGTGGTCGGCGGCGGCAACACGGCGGTGGAAGAAGCGCTGTTCCTCACCAATTTCGCGAGCGAAGTCACACTGGTCCACCGGCGCGACACACTGCGCGCCGACAAGACCAATCAGGCGCGGCTCCACTCCCACCCCAAGGTCCGCACCCTGTGGAATTCAATCGTCGCGGATGTGATTGGATCGGGCGATCCCAAATCCGTGTCCGCGGTCCGGATAAAGGACATTGCCACCGGAGAACTCACAGATGTACCGGCCGAAGGCTTGTTCATCGCCATAGGGCATACGCCCGCGACTGAAGTTTTCCATGGGCAGCTCGATATGGACAGTGACGGCTATATCCGGACTGCGCCGGATTCGACGAGAACCAGCATCCCGGGTGTTTTCGCGGCCGGCGACGTCAAGGACAGGGTTTTTCGCCAAGCCGTCACCGCGGCAGGAATGGGCTGTATGGCTGCGCTCGAGGCCGAGCGCTTTCTCGCCGCGTCACACTAACTCTGGCTCGTCTGGCTCGCGAGATTCTTGAATAGCGCCAAGGTTGGAACCTGGGTCCCGCCCCCTATATCGAACTTAAGCGGTTCGTCTCCAGCGAACCCCATAAAGGAGGTCTCCTCCCGATGACGGACGGCCAAACCGTCCGCAGCCTCCGAGGAAACGGCCGGCGTCCAACGCCGGCCTTTCCTTATCGCTCACATGAATAGACGTTCGTCCGTCAAGCTTGTGTACAGCGATGCGACCTGCGCGCCATACCCGTTGTAGAGCTGGGTTGGAACGCGTTCGCCGGTACCGAGAATCTCCTCGGTTGCCTGGCTCCAGCGCGGATGAGGTACTTGCGGGTTCACATTGGCCCAGAAGCCGTATTCGTCGGGTCCAAGCGCCATCCAATAGGTTTTCGGCCGCTCATTCGTAAAGATGAAGCGCTGGATTCCCTTGGTGGATTTGAAACCGTATTTCCATGGCGTCACGAGGCGTAAGGGCGCGCCATTCTGTTTCGGCAGCGGCTTGCCATACATGCCCGTCACCATGAAGGCGAGTTCATTGTTCGCCTCTTCGAGGGTCAAACCCTCCGTGTACGGCCATGGGACCCACACCATGTTCTGGGCCGGCGCAACATCCGCGTTCATCCATGTTTTCATGACGACATATTTCGCGTCGGACGCAGGCTTCGCGTAGTCGATCAATGCCTTCATGGGGAAGCCGGACCAGGGAGCGACAAAGGCCCAGGTTTCGACGCAGCGATGACGATAGATCCGCTCTTCGAGCGGCATGGCTTTGATCAGCGTGTCGAAATCCGTTTTGAAGGATTTCTCCACCATGCCTTCAAAACTGACCTCCCACGGACGAATGGGCAGCCGGTCGGCATTGCGGACCGGATCGTCCTTCTCTTGCCCGAACTCGTAGTAATTATTGTAGGAGGCAACGATGGTTTCGGGAGTCTGCGCGCGGTCGGTCACCGCATAGGCCGGATTGTGCTTGAACGGATACATCGACGCCGTCGGATCTGACGAAGCCGCCGTCTGGATTCCCCCGTTCTGCGAGCTCTGGCTGCCGTTGTCGCAACCGGCCAAAGCGCCGGCGACTGCGAGTGCGCCCGCGCCCCGCAGCAAATGCCGGCGATTCATCACCAGTTCTTCGCCGGTCACCAGGCGTTCCGGTATTTCCCAGCCCTTGCGTATCCTGATCAGCATCCCATTCTCCTCGCCGCCACCACGCGCGCTACCGCGCCAGCATGGCCGCATGATGGCGGTGTGTTCAAATCGTTGTGCTGGAATTATAGCTTGTGCGGCAACGCAGGCGCAATGAACGGAGCAGTGCGCAGTCGCACTGTTGGGCGGCTATCTGATGTGACTCTTGTCAATCGCATAGACCGGGCGGAACGCTGTCCGCCCGGTTTATGCGCTTAAATTGCCAATTATGCCGCGGCTTTATGCGCCGCCACGACGTTTTCGGCGAGTTTACCTGTCAATTCCGCAAGATGGTCGAACTTCATCTGATAAGTGCCGACGCCCTGTGTCAGCGACCGTAATTCCACGATCAGGTCGTGCAGCTCTGCATGCGGAATTTCGGCATCGACCGTGTCCCAGCCTTGCCAGCCCTCTCGCGAATCGAATCCAAGGATTCGCCCGCGCCGCGACGATATCACGCCATTCACATCCGCCGTCGAACCCGACGGCACGTGGATTTTCACATGCATGATCGGTTCCAGCAGTACCGGCGAACAATTCGGCATGCCTTCCGTCATACCGATACGGGCTGCCGTCTGAAACGCGGCGTCCGATGAATCCACTGTGTGGTAGGAACCATCGACCAGTGCCACGCCGACATCCACGACCGGAAATCCGAGCGGACCCGATTTGAGGAAGTCCACGATCCCCTTTTCTACCGAAGGGATGAAATTGCGCGGCACCACGCCGCCCGTGATCTGGTCCTCGAATTCAAATCCGGCTCCCCGCGGCCGCGGTTTGATCTCGAGCACGACATCGCCGAACTGGCCATGACCGCCGCTCTGGCGCTTGTGCCTCCCGCGCTGCGTGGTCGAACGCTTGATGGTTTCCTTGTACGGCACCTGCGGCCGGTGTGTTTCCAGTTTCAGTCCGTATTTGGATGCCAGTTTCTCCACCGCGACTTTCAGGTGGATTTCGCCCTGCCCCAGCAGCACCATCTGATGCAGCGCTGCATCCTGTTCGAACAGGAGTGAAGGATCTTCTTCGCGCAATTTCGCGATCGCGGCGGTGAGTTTCACTTCGTCCTTGCGGTCAGCCGCTGCAATCGCAAGCCCGTAAACCGGTGACAGAACCTCGAGATTGATCTTCAGTTTGGCGCCACCGCGCGCGCCGGACAAAGTCTCGCCGGTCATGATCTCGTCCAACCGCCCAAAAGCGACGGTTTCGCCAAGACCTGCCTCATTGAGTTTTGTCTGCGCTTCGCCGCGCAGGGCAAAAACCCCGCCGATGCGCGTGTCGTCGCCGTTCTGCCGGTAGAGCACCGCCCCGTCCTTCACCTGCCCGCCGAGCACGCGCGCAAGGCTGAGTTTGCCGCCATGCGCCGTGTAGTAAGTCTTCAGGACTTGCACCGTCGCGTCATTCCCGCCCACGCCCAGCCGGCTGCGCACGCCTGCCACGTCGGGAACTTCGTGACGCAGCATTTTCAGCAATCGCCTGATGCCGTTGTCGCCGGCGGCCGAACCGATCAGTACCGGGACGATCGTCCCCGACTGCAGGTCCTTTTCCAGATCCTGGAAAATCTCATCGCGCGGCGGCGGAATGTCGGAAAGCAGCTCCTCCATCAGATGCTCGTTGTAGTCGGCGAGCTTTTCCAGCATCTGATATCGTGCTTCCGCTTCGCGGTACTTCGTGTCGTCGGTAAAGTCGATGAGCTGCGAGGCGGCGTGCTCGCGATAAACATAGGCCCGTTCCAGGGCGAGATCTATAAAGCCGGTCACGATGCCGTTTTCCCAGATCGGGATTTGCCGGACCACCAGCGGTTTGGGCGCGACGTCCTGCAGGATCGCAAGTATCTCACGCAGCGATCCACTGGCTTTATCGATTTTGTTGACGAACAAAGCGTGGGGAATCTTCAGGTCGGCCAACCGCTTCAGATAGGGCTGCAGCATCGCCGCTTTGGCCGCTTCGGGTTCGCAGACCACAATCGCCGCATCGACCGCAGGAAGGACGTTCAGGGTCTCCTGCAAAAACTCGATCGATCCGGGACAGTCGAGGAAGGTGAAGGACTCGTCGAGATATTTGGTCGTGGCGCAATTCGTCTCGACGGACATCTGCCGCGCTCGCGCTTCCGGCGAACTGTCGCCGACGGTGTTGCGGGCCGGGATCGAACCTTTGCGCTGTATCGCGCCGGTGATCCACAGGATGCTCTCCAGCAGCGTTGTTTTGCCGCCACCATAGGGTCCTACCAGGGCCACACAACGTGGCCCGCTACCTCCATTTTTTGCCGGCATGTCCGTCTCCCTGACGACGGGCGTCCGCCCTGTTTTGGGGCGGAAAACTACCCGTCACAAAACCTTCACTGGGCGTATCGTCGCGCCAATCAGGGGGAGAAGGCAAGCGTATCAGAGTGCGGGTTTGGGCGCCTTCGCGAAAATATATTGTTGCACGTCGGGATTCCCGCGGCGCCACATCACATTGTCGAGGAAGTAGTGATGGATATTGATGAAGATATAAAACGAGAACACGAACAGGCTCGGGCCAAGGACATGCCGGTCATATGGGACCAGCGCATCGATCGAGAGCGGAATCCCCTGAAATCCAAGATAGCCAAGCAGCACACCGACGCCGATAAAGAAGGCGAAACTGCTCCACTGTACAGGCAGGATGCGTGACACCATCGCCGGCGCAGGCGCGGCGCCGCCGCGGTCCGATGCATTGAGCTGATAGCGCCAGACCACCGCAAGATATTGCAGCGAGTGAAATGTCGGTACGACGGCCAGAACCAGCGGATTGAAGCGGACGAAGATCACCCAAAGATACAGGGTCGTGAGATATGCGACGAGGCCGTTCCACGGCAACTGCCCGCGCGCGTCGCGCCAGCGCTGCAGCAGAACCAGCAATGTCGCGGCCGAAGTCACGACGAGCACGCCAATCGACAACTGATAGATCCAGCCCGGGATGGGCAGCGAGAAATAGGCCAGACCGATGTAGTAGCTTTTGATGGACAGAGCGTGATTGATCCCAAGCCATGCCACGATCCAGCTGGCATAACCATTGGCGCGCAAAATGAGTTTTGCACGGTCTGAAAACATTAACCGCTTCTGGACGGAATCGACGATCAGGATTCCGTAACCCTGTTTGACGTAGTGCCAGCCGACCAGAAAAAACATCGCGTTCGCGCTATAGGCAAGGACGCGCCCGCTTCCGGCCAATGCGGCGCCCGCGAGGAAAGCAATCAGCACCGTGGGAACCACCAGCCCTGCGCTGATATAGCGCCAGCGAAGTGCCGCCGGGTACGTCGCGCCAAACGCCTTCTCCCGGTAATTGCGATAGAACATCTGGTAGGAATGGGCGAAATGGGGCTGATTGATAATGGTCATCAGCACTGTGATCAGCACTGCCTGTTGCGCGCCCGGAATTCCCCTGGGGAATAAAAATGCAATGGCGGCGCAGACAATCAGTGAAGCGCCACCGAGCGTCATGAAATCGAAAATCGGCCCGAACAGATAACTGGGCCGGGCGGCAAGCACTGCCGGCCGGGTGGCCCTGATCTCGGGCGAGAGCACGCTTGATTGTGTGACGTCAGTCATTGAACCTTAACCCAGACCATATCGTGTCACTCATATAACGCGCAGCCGGCGGGTTTGGAGACAATTCGGCGCGAGTGGCGGATTTGCCAGCCGGGATATAACCGCGCGGTGGTGTTCGCCATGGATGCAACCAACGTGAGACACTCGGGAAACCCCGCTTCAGGCCCCCGAGAGCGAACAGAACACCGCGGCAATTCGAATTTGAAGCTGCGCACGGCGCGGCGGGCGCTCAAGGGATGCAGCCAGCGCGACTTTATGAGAGGTTGCCGCAGAAGCGCTGAATGCGGATGCAAGCGTCCTCAAGCACTGCGTTCGAGGTCGCATAGGAGATCCGGAAAAACGGAGACAGCCCGAACGCCGCACCGTGTACGACGGCCACGCCTTCCTCTTCCAGAAGAGCATTCGCGAAGTCTTCGTCATTCCCGATTTTTTGCCCGGTGCCGCTTTTGGTTCCGATCACCTTCCGGATCGATGGGTAGACGTAAAATGCACCCTCTGGAACAGGGCATTCGATGCATGATGTCTGGTTCAGCATGGAAACCACCAGATCGCGCCGTTCCTCGAACACCTTCTGAAACGTCGGAATGAAATCCTGTGACCCATTCAGTGCTTCAACGCTCGCCCACTGCGAAATGGACGTCGCATTCGTCGCCGATTGGGACTGGAGTTTTGCCATTGCCGCAATCAGCGGAACCGGACCCGCACAATAGCCGATGCGCCATCCCGTCATGGCATAGGCCTTGGACACCCCATTCATCGTGACGGTGCGCTCGTAAAGACCGGGTTCGACTTCGACCACCGTGTGGAACTGGAATCCGCCGAACACCAGATGCTCATACATGTCGTCGGTGAGTATCCAGACATGCGGGTGTTCCATCAGCACCGCGGTTAGCGCCTTCAACTGCTCGCGGCTGTAACAGGCGCCGGTCGGGTTGGAGGGCTGATTAAGGATCAGCCATTTGGTTTTCGGCGTAATCGCCTGCGCCAGCGCTACTGGGGTCAGGCGAAACCCCTCTTCCAGCCGGGTTTCGACAAACACTGGCTTGCCCCCCGCCAACAACACGATGTCGGGATAGCTGACCCAATAGGGCGCCGGAACAATGACCTCGTCGCCCTCGTTGAGGGTCGCCATCATGGCATTGTAAATAATGGATTTTCCGCCGGGCGCGACGAAGCATTGCGCAGGCGTATAGTCGACATGGTTCTCCCGCTTGAATTTGCCGGCAATCGCGGCGCGCAGTTCGGGAATTCCCTCGATGTTCGTGTATTTGGTTTCACCGCGGCGAATCGCGGCGATCGCCGCTTGCTTGATATTTTCCGGCGTATCGAAATCCGGCTCCCCGGCGGCAAGCCCAATCACGTCGCGCCCGGCAGCTTTCAGTTCGCGGGATTTTTGGGTCATCGCCAGAGTGGGGGAAGGCTTGATGCGCCCAAGCGCCCTGGCGAGGAAACCAGGCGGCAAAGTTGACATGACCAGCTCCATCGAATCCGGGGGCAGACCTAACAACGGGTGCGAAGCGGCGCAAGAACGGGCTCGGATTGCCCACACAGCGGCAAGCGGGCGCCGAGCCCCTGGTTTACGCGGTACACGATTTCCCAAATCAGGACATTACCCGCTGCGGCAATCCGCTACAGCAGGAATGAGTTTGGTGCTAGGATGAACGAAATGTCAGGCTTCATGCCTGACGGGCAGCCAACGTGGAGGAAACTGTCCATGCGTGCTCTGCATCTGTGCACATTGACGCTGGCGGGGGTTGTGCTGGCCGCACTGCCCGCGAAGGCCGTGGTGATCGTGGTTGGAGGCGGAGCCGGGGCGCAGTGCTATGCCACGGCGGAATTCGGCGATCCGTTCGCCGCCTTCGATATCTGCACCAAGGCGCTTGATAATCAGCAAATGTCGGTGCGCGACCGCGCGGCGACCTATATCAACCGCAGCGTCGTTCGGCTGCGCGTGCATGACTATGCCGGCGCAATGACCGATTGCGAGCTCAGCATCGCGCGCTATCCCAATCTGGGCGAAGCTTATGTCAATCGCGGCGCGGCGCTCATCAATATGGATATGCCAAAGGAGGCGCTGGAGTCGCTCGATAAGGCGATCAAGGTCGGCCTCGATAAGGTGCATCTGGCCTATTACAACCGCGGACTGGCACGCGAACAGCTGAAGGACGCAAAGGGCGCCTGGGAAGATTACAGGAAGGCGCTTGAGCTCGACCCGACATTTACGCTGGCTGCCGAGGAACTGAAGCGGTTTACGGTGACCGGCACCATCATCGAGGCCCGGTCCTAGAGCGCAATCCGGAGCCTGAGGCGGCGCTTCGCGGCTACGCGAGAATCATTTTTTACGCGAACCCGCGATCAGGATGGCGCGGAAGTCATTGACATTGGTGCATGTCGGTCCCGTGACGATGAGGTCCCCAAGGTCCGCGAAAAAGCCGTAGGAATTGTTCTGTGCCAATGCGTCATTCGCACTCAATCCGAGCGCGGCAGCACGGCGGAGCGTGTCAGGCGCGATGACCGCGCCTGCATTGTCTTCGCTACCGTCGATCCCGTCGGTATCGCAGGCAATCGCCCAGATTCCGTCCGCGCCATCCAGAGCAGCAGCGAGCGCGAGCAGATATTCGGAATTCCGTCCGCCGCGTCCATTGCCGCGAAGCGTGACGGTGGTTTCGCCGCCGGAAAGGATCAGCGCGGCTTTTCCTTCGCGCTGCAACTGCAACGCCGTTTGCGCATGATCGCGGGCCAGCATTCGTGCTTCACCTTCGACATCACCGAGATTGTTGACCACAAGTCCGGCGGCTCCGGCGATCCGCGCCGTTGCTGCAACGGCCATACCTGATGACGCGATAATTCGGTTCTGCACCTGCGCAAAGGCGGGATCACCCGGTTTTGGAGTTTCCGATTGCGGGTTTTTCAGCCACGCAGCGACGGGTTCGGGCACGTTGATCCCGCGGCCCCGCAATATGTCCGCAGCGTTTGCGCTCGTGGTTGGATCTGGCGCGGTGGGACCGGACGCCACCAGTGCCGGATCATCGCCCGGCACATCGGAAATGATGAGGGCGACAACAGGCGCGGGAGCGGCCGCGAGCGCAAGCCTGCCGCCCTTGATCGCCGAGAGATGTTTTCGGACGCAGTTTATCTCCGAGATCGGCACACCGGATTTCAGAAGCGCGGCGGTCAACGACTGCATTTCGGCCAGAGTGATTCCAGCTGGGGGCACCGTCAGCAGCGCCGAACCACCGCCCGAGATCAGTGCCAGAACAAGATCATCGGGCGTCAGATTCACAACCAGGTCCAGAATACGGCGGGCGGCTTTCAGACCGGCCTTGTCGGGCATGGGATGGCCGGCTTCAACCACTTCAATCTGGCTGCACGGCACGCCGTGGCCATAGCGGGTGACGACCAGGCCATCCAGCTTGCCCGGCCAGCGGTTTTCGACAACCCTCGCCATTGCGGCAGATGCCTTCCCTGCACCCACCACGACTGTGCGGCCACGCGGCGGTTCGGGCAGTTTGGGCGGCACACAGCGTTCCGGTGAAGCAGCAGACAACGCAGCGTAAAAAAGCTGAAGCAGAACGGCGCGTGGATCGGCCTCCAACGGACGATCAGTCCGCGATTTTGATTTCGTGACTGGCGAGCCGCTCCAGCACTTTCACCAGTGCGGAATCATCGAGTCCGCCTTCGCCGGCTGCGAAGGAGGCATTGAACAATTCCTGGCAGTGGGCCGTGTGCGGCAGCGGAATGTTCAGCGCCCGCGCCCCGGCCAACACGATCGCCAAATCCTTGGCGTGCAATTCAATCCGGAAACCGGGTGCGAATGTCCGCTTCAGCATGCGCTCACCATGCACTTCCAGGATGCGTGACTGCGCGAATCCACCCAGCAATGCCTGACGCACCTTGGCCGGATCGGCGCCGGCCTTTGATGCGAACAGCAATGCCTCGGCAACGGCTTCGATATTCAGCGCAACGATGATCTGGTTCGCCGCCTTTGCGGTCTGGCCGTCGCCATTGCCGCCGATCAATGTGATGGTCTTGCCCATCAGTTGCAGGAGCGGTTTGACGCGGTCGAATATTTCCTGTCGTCCGCCGACCATCAGAGTGAGCGTGCCGGCCTTGGCGCCCACTTCACCGCCGGACACGGGTGAGTCGAGGTAGGAACAGCCCAGTTCCTCGATCCGGCGCGCAAAGTCCTTGGTTGCCAGGGGCGAGATTGTGCTCATATCGACGACGGTTTTGCCGCGCGACAGACCGCCGGCGACGCCGCCATCGGCAAACAGCACTTTCTCCACGTCCGGCGTATCAGGAACCATGATGAAGATGATCTCGGCCTTTTGCGCGACCTCGCCTGCCGTTTTGCAGGCGATACCGCCCTTCTCGACCATCTTGTGCGGCACACCGCTGCGAGTGTTCAGATAGAGCCTGTGCCCGGCGGCCTGGAGATGACCCGCCATCGGCCGGCCCATGATTCCCAACCCGATAAATCCAAGATCCATGACATTGCCCTTCTGAAATTAAAGGGGGCAGCGTTCGGCTGCCCCCGGACTCAATGAGCTGCGACAAGTCAGTTCGATGCTGACTTCACGCCGGCCGCAAGCTGTTTCAACCACGGCCCGAGAAGATCCGTAA
>Ga0126371_10005414_pt1 | contig 11332 bp, 7 predicted proteins | sample PanSoiMetaPlot_4_FD_110145 | JGI IMG/M metagenome (GOLD analysis project Ga0126371, IMG submission 110145) | Tropical forest soil microbial communities from Panama - MetaG Plot_4 | ecosystem: Environmental > Terrestrial > Soil > Tropical forest > Bulk soil | place: Panama | collected 2016-02-17
CAATGTTGGCGGTTGGTACGACGCCGGGGACTTCGATCTGCGCACCCAAACTCACACGCGAGTGATCACCGACCTGGTTGTGGCGCGGGAAACCTTCGGCTTGGATTGGGACGGAACCACCGTCGACGAGAACGCCCGCTACGTCCAGATTCGCAAGCCGGACGGCGTGCCTGATGCCATTCAGCAGATTATTCACGGGGTCCGCTTCCTGCTGGCTCAGTACCAGATGTTTGGGCACGCGATCCCTGGAGTGATTGAACCAACGCTCGAAGAATATACGCACTTGGGAGACGCCGCGTCCAAAACCGATGGAAAGATCTATTCCGAGAAGATTTCGACCACGCAATCGGATGAGGCGTACTCCGCCGTTCCCGATGACAGATGGGCGTTCACGACCCACACCACACCGCTGAATTACGATGCCGCGTCCGCGCTGGCCGCCGCCAGTCGTGTGCTTCGTGGATTCGACGGAAAAATGGCTGGCGAATGTCTCCACATCGCCGAGCAAGTGTGGGACGAGGAGCACAAACACGAGCCGGTGATCTTTCGCTCTTTCAATACCGCGGGAGGCGATCTGGCGATCGAAGAAACCAAAGCCGCGATCGAATTAGTAATAACAACCCAGGGCGGAGAAACCTATCAGAAGCGCCTGATGGAACTTCTTCCCACGATCCAAAACCGCTTTGCGCTCCTGGGAGGCGTAGCGATTCGCGCTATTCCGTTCATGAGCTCCGAGTTTAAGACCGCGCTCCGGTCGATCGTTGTCTCGTACAAGAAGAGCCTCGACGAGAATCTCGCCAAGAACCCTTACGGTGTCCCGATTGCTATGGGGACTTGGGGCGGCTCAAGCCTGGCCGCGGGTTTTGCCTCGCAGATGTACTTTTTGCACCGGGCGTTCCCGGACATTGTGGGGGCGGAATACACGCTGCGTGGCTTGGATTACGTGCTCGGAGTTCACCCGGTGTCGGATATTTCATATGTGTCCGGCATCGGCGCACAATCCAAACTCATCGCTTACGGCAACAACCGTGCTGATTACACCTTCATTCCTGGCGGCATGATTCCTGGCGTCACCGTTGTTCAACCGGACTTTCCCGAATTGACGAACGACTGGCCGTTCCTCTGGTACGAGAACGAATACGTTGTCGACGCGGCAACGGCTTTCATTTTGGCCGCGAATTGTGCAAATGTCATAGGCAACGAGGCGGCCGGAAAACCTTAACCAATTACTATGGTGCTACTGCGAACGTTTCAATGTAATATCAGCCCTCTTGATACACGACGGTCGTATCATCTCCCTTTTTTCACAGGGAAGGAGATCATGAAAGTGTGGCGCCGTCTGGTTCCAGTGTTGCTTTTCGCTGCCGTGCCCATCTGGGCTCAAGTTTTTCCTAATTCAATTAATCGTTCCCTCACCACCTTGCGCATAGACGTTGTTTTCGTGACTGGCGGAAGTGCAACGTCCGGCGTTCGGGTTCAGCTTATGCAAGGGCTGGCGACCGCCACGCCCGTCGATGTGACAATGACCAACTCCTCCGGTTCAGCGGAGTTTCGCAATTTAATCTCAGGAGACTACCGCGTCGAGGTGTCCGGCGACGGCATCGAGACCACACAAAGCAGCGTCATTCATATAGAAGATGGCCGCGTCTTTGAGAGTAAAATGGTTGCCGTACGACGAAGTGGAGGAGCCAGTCCCAGCGACTCCAAGGGGGGCTTGGGTAACCTCGTGAGCGTCTCCGAGCTCAATGTCCCCAAAGAAGCCTCTCGAGAACTAGCGCGCGGAGATATCGAAATGCAGAACAGCAATTGGAAAAGGGCTGTTGAGCATTTCAGCAAAGCCGCTTCCATTTATCCCCAGTATGCTTCGGCCTATTACAATCTTTCCGCAGCTTACCTCCGTCTCGGGAAACCCGATGCGCAACGTGATGCCTTGCAGAAGGCTTTGAAGATTAACGAAAAGTTCGTGCCGGCCCTGGTGAGCATGGCACATTTGGAGTTGGCGGATCATAAGCCCGAGCAGGCTAGGCCGTTGTTGGATTCAGCGGTTACGGCCGACCCCACTAATGTGGAGGCTCTTGCTCTACGCGTGCGAGTTGCTTTCCTGCAGGGCCAGGATCAGCAAGCCGTCGCCGATGCCCAGAAAGTCCATGAGATGCGGCACTCCGGATACGCTACGGTACACTACACCGCCGCCGCGGCCTTCCAGCGCATGAACCGCATTCCGGAGATGCTCGCGCAATTGCAACTTTTTTTGCAAGAGGACCCGAACAACCAGCTTGCCGACTACGTTCGCAAGACCATCGCCGAAGCGCAGGGTCAATCCCATTGATTCTTTCTTCGTGAGGTTTCGTTAGCGGTCCCAGTGAATTTCGTTCTGATCGGTATCGACTTGATTGCGACGGCTACCCCACGGATTGAAAGGGTTAGCTTTAGAAAGCGATCCCAAGCGAGTTGAGTTGCATGAGGGCACGCACACAAGCAAGAGTCGCTGCCCGGTTTTGAGAATCATGTGATTCCGTTCTTCGCCAAGCATCTATGTTTTGACGCAAGTTGCAAATAAAAGCGCTCGAAATCTTACGGGAGAAAAGATGATTCATTTCGGGAAACCCACACTATTCATCCTCACCGCCTGCATCATTCTCACCGCCTATTCCGCAACAGCCCAAGAGACTTCCGGCCTTCCCTACATGAATCCGAAGCTTTCTCCCGAACGGCGGGCGGCGGACTTGGTCCAGCGCATGACGCTCGAAGAGAAGGCTTCGCAGCTCGTGAATCAGGCTCGCGCAATCCTGCGTCTCCATGTCACGGCTTACGATTGGTGGAGTGAGGCCCTACACGGCGTCACCACAACCGGCACGACAGAATTTCCTGAGCCAATTGGTCTAGCCGCCACGTTCGATATTCCCCGCATTCACGAGATGGCTATCGCCATTGGGATTGAAGGTCGAATTAAACACGCCCAGGATGAGCGCGCCGGGCACTCGAACATTTTTGAAGGTCTCGACTTTTGGGCGCCAAATGTAAATATCTTTCGTGATCCGCGCTGGGGCAGGGGACAGGAGACCTACGGTGAAGATCCGTTCTTGACCGGGCGCATGGCCGTAGCCTTTGTCACGGGAATGCAAGGCGACGATCCCCACTACTATCGAGTTATTTCGACTCCCAAGCACTTTGCCGTGCACAGCGGACCTGAGCCCACGCGGCACTTCGCAGACGTGGACATAAGTAAGCACGACGAAGAAGATACGTATCTGCCGGCATTTCGCGCTGCGGTGGTTGAGGGGCGAGCGGGATCGGTGATGTGTGCTTACAACGCGATCAATGGCGAGCCCGCCTGTGCCAGTCAATTCCTTCTACAGCACACGTTGCGCGGAGCGTGGAACTTCCAAGGCTATGTCGTCTCCGACTGCGGCGCTGTCCGCGACATCTTCACGGGTCACCGATTTCGTCCAAGTCAGCCCCAGGCTTCGGCTATTTCGCTGCAGCGTGGGATGGACAATGAATGCATTGACTTCACCACCAAGGTCACGGACGATCACGACTACCGCCCATACATCGAGGCTGTCGAGCAAGGCAATCTTTCTGAGAACGATATCGACGCGGCACTCATTCGCTTGTTTACGGCCCGTATCCGCCTGGGCATGTTCGACCCACCATCGATGGTGCCATACAGCAAGATTGACGAAAGCGAACTCAACAGCGCCGGCCACCGCAAGCTCGCTCGTCAAATAGCAAATGAATCAATGGTGCTGCTGAAGAATGACGGGACGCTTCCTCTCAAGGCCCCGGCGCATATCGCGATCGTAGGCCCACTCGCCGATCAAACTGCAGTTTTGCTTGGCAACTACACCGGTACGCCGACGCAGATCGTGAGTGTTTTGGATGGCATGAAGGCCGAGTTTCCCAATGCAAAGATCACGTATGTGCCTGGAACTCAGTTTCTCTCCGACGAGGGGAGTCCGGTACCCGCATCCATGCTGAGCACACCGGATGGAAAGCCCGGCCTGAAAGCGGACTACAGCTCTCGTGCAAGCCGGGGTGCAGCACCGACTCCGCTGACATCGCGGGTCGAACCAAATGTGAACTTGAATGAGGGCAACCTTCCCCCCGAAGCGAAAACAAGCACTGGGCTGTGGGTGGAGTGGTCTGGATTCCTTACGCCAAGTGCGACAGGCGATTTCCTGATTGGCGTTAAGGTCGACGGCTTCGCGCGCGTTTCGATTGACGACAAGCAAATAGCGCAGCTGTCCGGCAACAGATCGAACCTCGGCCAGGTCCACCTTGAAAAGGGACAGCCGGTAAAGATCCATGTGACCTATGGCCGGTTTGGGAACGCCAAGACTGAAGCGCAGCTCATCTGGGCTCCTGTCAACCATGCGCCTGATCCAGCCGCGGTGGCAGCCGCCAAGGATGCAGATGTGGTAATTGCTGTCGTCGGAATTACTAGTCGCCTCGAAGGTGAAGAGATGCCGGTTGATCTGCCCGGCTTCGTTGGCGGAGATCGCACGAGTCTCGATTTGCCGAAGCCGGAAGAAGACTTGGTGCAGGCTGTTGCTGCCACAGGCAAGCCTCTCGTCGTCGTGCTGATGAACGGGAGTGCACTGAGTGTGAACTGGGAGAAGACGCACGCCAATGCAATCCTGGAAGCCTGGTACTCCGGCGAGGAAGGCGGAGCTGCCATTTCAGAAACCCTCAGTGGAAGGAACAATCCCGCCGGACGCCTGCCTGTCACTTTTTATAAAGACGTCCGTCAGCTGCCCAACTTCGAGGATTACTCAATGAAGGGCCGCACCTACCGCTACTTTGAAGGCGAGCCGCTCTGGCCTTTTGGATACGGGCTCAGTTACACGACATTCAGCTACAGCAAGCTCACGCTGCCGAATCCAGCAATTAATGCCGGCGATCCACTGAATGCGTCGGTGACAGTCTCCAACACGGGAAAAGCTGCCGGAGATGAAGTCGTGCAGCTATACCTCAAGTTTCCTGAAGTTCCGGGAGCTCCGCTTCGAGCCTTGCGCGGGTTCCAGCGCATCCATCTGGAGCCCGGCGCTAGCCGGACAATTGAGTTTCACCTCAGCCCGCGCGATCTCAGCATGGTTACTGAGGCGGGCAACATCATCGTCGCTCAAGGCAAGTACACGCTGCTGGTCGGTGGAGGTCAACCCGGTACCGGTGTTCCATCCGTCAATGAGGAGTTCAGCGTCAATGGTCAAGTCACGCTGCCGGAATAATCTGACAGGTTGCGTAAAGAAAATGACTACTGCTCGTGGTGTTTGTCTAGCCTTTTCCGTGGCCGCCGCCCACGACGAAATACGGCTGGTTTGCCAGACTGGATGCGAAACCCGGATAGAGCCATGCCCTTCCGGGGGCTTGCCTGAGCTCGAAGTAGTATTGCAACGGAAACTTGGAGGCGGTGTAATCCGCAGGAATCGTCGCTTGGTATAGATTCCCGTCCGTTTGCATTTCCAGCGACTGATAGCGCTCCGACTGGTTCACATGCCTATACCAGAGACGAGCTGAGACCTGCTCAGACCTTTCTTTGACAGACAAGATTATCGCCAGCGGCTTGCCAGCAACCCATGATGCGGGCGGAGTGTGGTCATACGTCGCGGAAGTTCGGCGCGGCCTGCCCAGTGCTTCTTTGACCCCAGCCCGCGCGTGCTCAGATTGATTGGCGTTTGCCGTGAGCGATTCTAAGCGTTTGGCCATTGCTCTAACATCCGCATCCATAGCGGGCAAGCGGTCGCGCCAGTGACCGCGCTGGTGCGGCAAAGGACCATAACTTATGTCGGACACGTAGGCGCCATCAACTTCTTCGACGAAACCTTACCAAATTTCTCGCGCGCTGCTGTACTTTTTCAAGGCTTCCTCCAGTGCGCTGCGGTCTCCGGACTGCTCATGAATGCTATACAGAACTCCGCTCCGGAGTTTTGCCGCGAAAAAGCGGCCAATGCCGATCTGTATTTTCAAGTCGATTGCCGTCCGCCGAAACTCGGGGCTTGTCGCCGATTTCGCCAGACGTTTGGCTTCCGCCAATTGCGCCGCTGCCTTCTCCGCCAGGTCCTCCAGCCATTGCGCCACTTCGATCGGAGAGTACTTCCCCGTGAAATTGCTCGTGAGCAGCTCCGCGGCGAAATCATGGATCGGCAGGAAAATCTGCGGGTCCAGAGGGCTGACATTCCCAAAAACCTTGGGGGAGGGCGTGTCCCCGTAAGGACTGGGTTCGCGCGGATCAACAATAGATTGATTCGTGTAAAACTCCGGGCAGTAAGTGTCATTGGCTGCCGAAGGCAAGTGAGCCGTGACAACGATTGGCAGGATTTGCGTGACGTTCGCCAGTGCGGATTCGAGCGCTGGCGCACCGGCCTGAAACCGGTTTCGCAGATAGCGGCGCCACACATCCGAATTCGTTTCGGGGTCATAGAGCAGGCGCCCCCACGTGCGGTACGTGTACAGGTACTTTTCCCAATCCTTTCGTGGTTCCAAGGAACGATCCGCGTAGGCGCAGCGACCGCCAGGGCTCCCCGAGCCCCGCCGGCCTTTGAACGAGAGCGGCTCAAACAGCTCCACACCCCGAGTTCCGCAGAAACGGAAGGTGCGGGCGTGCGCTGCCGTCAAAGCTGGGTCGCCCCAGAGGAGAAAACGGTGTACGCCGGGCCAAATCCGGAAGAAAACCTCGTAGGGCCGATCGTCGCGCAGAAAGTCCGCGTAACCGTAACGGGTGAAGCTGCGCGACCCTGAGCTGAGCGTGAAAAACTCCTGGTCGCCAACCTTCTGTTGTGGCATTTCCAGTTCGCGGATCGCGGCTTGCTGATAGGGCATTCCGGTGTGTTCTGCCCAGTACTTGGGCGAAAGCTTCACAGGCATACCGGTCTCGAGCGCGGAATCGATCAATTTCTGGTCGAGTCCCTTGGTGTGCAGGTCAATCTCCACCTTGCGTCCTGACTGCGGCATGCCGGCGAAAACCGTCTTCCAGAATGCATAGCTTCCCTCGCGGACGCCGCTCTCTCCATGGGTGCGCAAGGTGACGCCGCTGATCGCCGGACAAGCCCGCAGCACTGCGGCCAAAGCATCGCGGCTGTAGGCCGCATGGTTGTCAGGCGTCAGCCCTTCGATGGTGTAGTTGGGACTTGGGCTGTCCATCCACTGATAACCATGAGTCCAAATCCCCAACTGGAAGTCGATCCCGTGCGCCGCAGCCAGGCTGCTGATGAACTGCAGCATCTCTAAATTGCGGTCGCGCTCATTGTCGGGAAGGTTCACGGCGCGCACGCTATGTCCCGGCGGAGAAACAAGGAACGGATAGGCAAAGAGAAAGTACGCGTCCTTTACGTGTGTCAGGAAGTCATGCCCGATGCCAAACGCCAGATGGAGCCGGTTGAAACGCTGCGTTGCAAGCATGGCAAAATACTCTCGCCACATCTCGCGATCGTTGAACCACGGTTTATCCTCGACATCACTGGAGAACAACCGTCCGATGCTGCGAATTTCATTGAAGGGTCGCTCGATCACAGCCTCCTCGAGCTCGAAAGCTCTTAGTGGATCGGCAGCGTGTTCCACCCGGTCGGCCAATTCCAGCAGGGCATACATCAAGCCGCGCGCATCCCTGCCGCAAGCCAGCAGGAAATTCCGCTGGTTGTGTACAGAAGGCAGCAAACCCAAGCACTCGGCGGTATTGGGCATCGACATGCCAGCTTTTGTGAGGGTCTCCGCCGCAAAGGAGGAGTCGGCCCTAGCCGCCACGATGCACAAGTCAGTCGACGGCGCCTGCTCTGCTGACTCGAAAAGCCGAACAGGGATGTCGTGTCTCTTGATTTCGCTCATGAGCTGCTGGATCGCGAAAGCGGCTGGCTGCGACGAGGCCACTGAATCTGCCGGGTTGGCGATTAAAGAAATGCCAGTTCCCGCGGCTATCTCGGGTGGCGTGGTGGAGCGCGCGCCCAGCGCACCCAGCGAGAGTGCCGCCAGTTGCAGAAAATCACGCCGTGAAGTCTTCATAGCTGCGCTGCCCTCCGCGAACCGCCGCGCTATTTAATCTGCTGGCTCGGAAAACACTTGGCGGTAGATGGTAAGCTATGCCCTCGGATTGAGGCAAAGGAGCACATCGGGACGTCTGCCCCAAGGCCGATTGTCCTTGAACTGAACTCAGCATGAAACCAGACGGAGTTGATCGGCGTAAATTCATGAAGCTCGTTGGAGGGTCGGCTGTCATTATATCGGCCCTGCCGCAAGACGGTTTTGCGATTGAAATGGGCGGGCGACGAAGCCCGCAAGAAGCGCAGAACGAATCGAGCAGCGCCAACGCCAAAACTCCAAGCAGGATCAAGTTTGCGGTCATTGGCATTAATCACTACCACATCTATAGCCAGGTCGAGGCCACGATGCGCGGCGGAGGAGAACCGGTCTGGCTGTATGCGAAAGAACCCGACCTCGCCGCAGAGTTTATGAAACGCTTTCCCCAGGTGAAGCAGGCGCGAAGCGAGAGTGAAGTTCTCGAAGACAACTCCATTCAACTTGTCCTAAGCTCAGCGATCCCCGATGAGCGCGCACCGCTTGGGATTCGCGTGATGCAGCACGCCAAAGACTACATGTCGGACAAGCCGGGCATCATCACCCTCGAGCAATTGGACGAGGTGCGGCGCGTGCAGGCGCAAACGAAGCGCATTTACTCGATCATGTACAGCGAGCGGTTTGAGAACCGAGCGACAGTGAAGGCCGGCGAACTGGTGAGGGCCGGAGCGATTGGTCGGGTCGTTCAAACCGTAGGACTGGGACCACATCGCATGAACCCAAAGCAGCGCCCAGCCTGGTTCTTCGACAAGAAGAGGTACGGGGGAATTTTGTGTGACCTCGCTTCACACCAGGCGGATCAGTTCCTCTTTTTCACCAGCTCAACTTCGGGCGAGGTCGTCGTGTCGCAGGTCGGCAACGTGCACAATCAACAATACCCGGATTTCGAGGACTTCGGTGACGTGATGCTGCGGGGCAACGGCGGAGCCGGCTATATCCGCGTTGATTGGTTCACGCCCGACGGCCTGTCAACCTGGGGCGATGGACGTTTGACAATCCTTGGTACCGATGGATTCATTGAGGTTCGGAAGAACCTGGATATTGCCGGCAGGCCGGGCGGCAGCCACTTGTTTCTGGTAAATCAGAAAGAAACGCGCTACATCGATTGCAGCAACCAACCGCTTCCATACGGCGACCAGCTTGTGAACGATGTATTGAATCGCACTGAAACATCGATGCCACAAGAACATTGCTTTCTGGCCACGGAATTGATGCTGCAGGCACAAAAGCAAGCGCAGAGACTGACAGTCAGAGCTTAGAGAGGGACATCGGCACCGCGGATTATAGTCCATGGACTTTTTGTGAAGGGAACTCCTATGACCAACAGGATCGGGAAGTCGATGTCGAGACGAAAGTTCATGGAAACCGCCGTGAAAGGAGGCATCTCTTCTGCCGCAATGGCCGCGGGATTTCCCGCCATCGTTCCCGCCTCGGTTTTCGGAAAGACCTCCCCGAGCAACCGCCTGAACATCGGCGTGATTGGCACGGGGCGTATCTCGCGGGTTCACGACATGCCAGGCGTGTGGCAGTATGACAGTGCGCGCATTATGGCCGTCTGCGACCTGGACAGCAAACGCGTCGAAGACGCCAAGAGACTTGTCAACGATTATTACAGCAAGAAGACCGGCAAGGCATATGACGGGATCATCGGATATTCGGACTACCGCGAATTGCTCAAGAACAAGGACATTGACGGCGTGCTTGTCAGCACTCCTGATCATTGGCATGCCATTATCGCGGTCGATGCCGTTGAAGCCGGCAAAGACGTATATCTTCAAAAGCCAGCATCCCTCACCATAGCGGAAGGTAGAGCCCTGAGCAACGCCGTGCAGCGTACCGGACGTATTCTGCAGATCGGAAGCCAGCAACGCTCAGCGCCGCAGTTCCGTTACGCCGCCGAACTAATTCGCAACGGGCGCATTGGCCAGCTGAAAACCGTGCAAGTGGGATTGCCAGGAAATCCGTCGGGAAATGAGGAACCCGAGGCGACGGTACCCAAGAACTTAAACTACGAGATGTGGCTGGGCTCTACGCAGTATGTCTACTACACGGAAAAACGCGTGCATCCGCAAGCCGACTATAGCCGTCCCGGCTGGTTGCGCTGCGAGCAGTTCGGCGCTGGAATGATCACTGGATGGGGCGCTCATCACGTGGACTCCGCGCACTGGGCGATGGATACGGAGTACACAGGCCCCATCGAGGTCTCCGGCTGGGCGGAATTTCCAAGCAAAGGGCTGTGGGACGTTCACGGCAAATTCAGGACCGAAGCGCTTTATGCCAACGGCCCGAAGATGATCATCAGCGGCGACTTTCCCAATGGCATCCGGTTCGAAGGAACGGAGGGATGGATATTCGTCTCACGTGGCAACGAGAGAGTCACGGACAGCGATCCCGTGGCGAAGTTGAAAGATAGCCAAGCTCTCGCCGCCAGCGATCCGAAGATCATCAGTTCAGTCATCGGTCCGGCGAGATTCATCTCTACGAAAGCAAAGAGCACCACGGGAATTGGCTCGAGTGCATGAGGTCGCGGCAGGCACCGATTGCTCCGGTAGAAGTGGGACACAGGTCTTGCTCCGCATGTCTCATTCACCACATGGCGATGAAGCTGAAGCGCAAGCTGTTTTGGGATCCGACGCACGAACGGTTTAAGAACGACGATGAGGCGAATAGTTGGCTGTCTCGTCCGCAACGCTCGCCGTATGTGTTGGGCTAGGTGAAGCGCGACTACCCGGAACAGCGGCATTCCGGGCTCCGCCTTGCTGCCGAGAAGTCTCACTTTTGGAAAAAAGGGGATTCGTCGCTGCGGTCCGAATAAACACTCGGTAAAGTGCTCACTATACTTTTGCGATATTCAAAAGGAGAGAAGAAATGGTGACGCGTCGGGACATGCTCGCTGCCATCATCGGCGTGAGCGCCACATTGTGCGTAGTGGCAGTTGCCGCCCAACCAAGTTCCGTCATGAGTTCATCGGCTTTTGATTGGAACTCGGTTCCCGCCAAACAGACGAACGTCGGTTCGGTCCGGTCGTTCTTCAAAAGCCCGACCGCCACCCTTGATGAATTGGAGCTGCACGTGACTACTTTGAACCCTGGACAAGCGTCGCACCCGCCCCACAAACACCCAAACGAAGAGCTAGTCATCGTGAAAGAAGGAACTGTGGAAGCGCTGGTGAACGGCGAATGGAAACGTGTCGGCCCTGGATCGGTGATCTTCAATGCCTCGAACCAGCTGCACGGCCTCAAGAACGTAGGCACGGGTCCCG
>Ga0126371_10005415_pt1 | contig 11331 bp, 11 predicted proteins | sample PanSoiMetaPlot_4_FD_110145 | JGI IMG/M metagenome (GOLD analysis project Ga0126371, IMG submission 110145) | Tropical forest soil microbial communities from Panama - MetaG Plot_4 | ecosystem: Environmental > Terrestrial > Soil > Tropical forest > Bulk soil | place: Panama | collected 2016-02-17
AGAGGCAGGAACGGCAGGATAAGGACACCCAAGAGCCTTATCAATGCCTGTTTATCGAACGGAAAGAGTCCGATTTCGGTGATGGTTTTAAAGGAATTGCCGAGGTCAGCTAAGGACTGGAGATCAGGTGTTCCAAGTAGCGGTTCGGTGCTGTCGGTTTTGTGCCGTGTCCATTTGTCCCGAAAATCATCGACATATTTGCTAGACAGGATTCCAAACTCGCGTCTTGCCTTTCGATGAGCGCGCTCGAGCTGCACCGCGAAAAAGGCTAATGGCGCCAACGGCACTAACATCAAGAAAACTATCGCACCCGCAATTTCCGCCCTGAAGTCAACCAACCGTGCACCTGCGTGCAAGATGCGATCGGCTATGGTTCCAGAAATGAGTGTCGTCTGGGCCAGGAGAACCGGTGACAATGCCGGAATGCTGCCAGCTAAAAAGCCTAAGCCCGCCGCGTGGTCGGGATGGAACAGATTAAGTTGAAGAGGTAAACGGCGCACTCGCCAGAGAAACTGGTACCACAGAAATATCCGAAAGTACCAGCGGAAAAGAAGAAACCGAAAGATTGGAAGGCTGACGAACGCGTACCAATATCCAGCCCTGCTGAGAGACATCATTCCGTCGGATCTCACGGCGTACCAGGTTGCGCCTGTAAGGGCAAACTGCTCTCGCCATATCCAGTGGGCGACGGTGAAGCAGAACACAAGTAGCAGAACTTCAACCAACATAGAGTTCCTCATCCGCATAGTTGAAGCAATAATTTGATCAAAGCGGGTACGATTGTCGGGGGCTATCATGTCTCGCTCAATGAATTGGCGTACGACAACGACCATCCGCTGATGCACGAGCAACTCCGCTATGATCAACAAGGGAACCGCCACGAGGAACCGTGCGTGTACTTCGACATCTAGCAAGAACGGTAGAGACACCCGCCCCATCGCCTGACCAGCCACTGCCGCGAGGATTAACAGAGGCGCCCAACAGATCAATGGAATGATTAGCGCTCGACGACGCACCAGCCCAAGTCGCGGCGTCGAGAGTCTGGTACGAAGATAGAGCTGATACAGAGGCCCACCAAGAACCAACGAAAACTTGTGATCAGCATCCGGCCAATGGAGCACATCTGTCGCACGGGTTCGCGTAGCCGACAGACCAGGATGGGAGGGGTTTTTCATGCCTAGCCTGGGGCACGACCTCACGCTCCCCGCTTTATCCTCCGAGCCCAGGGAAGCAGATCCTACTGACAAATCTGACAGGAGGACGTTGCGGGGACTGCTCGTGACGCTGCAAAACATCACAAGTCCAATCCTAGTTTGGTCGCACCAACATGAAACAAAGCCAGCAGTACATAAGGCGCCAGACGAAGGCGCGCGAGCGGACTCGATATTCGCAGCCGCTTGCAGTTCCAGGATCCGCTCGCACCTGCCGGCACAGACCATCCTCGCACCAAGTCGGCGGGTTGCCGAAAGGCTGGTCAGGCTGAGGCCTTGCTACGAGTCTCGGTGCTCTGGCATTTTTAACAGTTTTTTCTGTGCCGTGAGCGGATGATGCTTGCCTGGATCTAGCGGCGAAAGGCGAGAGAGAGCGATCCGCATAAGGTGCAAAGGAGAACTGCGTGAAGTATTCGTGGAGCAAGCTTTTTATTCTGACGCTGGTCATTGCCTTGGGAGCTTCTCTCGCCGCGCAAAAAGTCAATGTGGGATACGACAAAAGCGTTGATTTTTCCAAGTACAAAACTTACACACGGCTCGAGCCAAGCACGCCACCGACGAGACCAACCCTGTACAAATTTGTGGTCAATTCGATCGATTCTGAGTTGAGCGCGAAGGGTCTTCACCGGACCGATAGAGACGGAGATCTCATCCTGGAACTTGCAGGGGGGATCGATTACGGAATCGCTGTTACCTCTGGGCCACCAGTCACTTCCTCGTACAGTGGTCCAGCGCCAGCGATAAATTCCACGATGTGGACTGGTGCAAACGGCGGGCAAGGTGAGTTGATGCCTGCCGTACCTGAAGCTGGCCTTCAGCTACAGTTTATCGACCGCGCTGCGAATGAAATTGTCTGGTCTGGTACCGTTACCCAAGCGCTTGACCAAGAGGACAAAGGAAAGTCGTTGGAACTCGCGATCAAAGCAGTTACCAAGCTGCTCAAGCGATTCCCGCCTCCCAATTCCCATTCGAAATGAGCAGTGCTGTTGCAGCCCACCAGCATTCCTGAAGAGCATTGACCTTTTGAAATCAGCTCCGCTCCCCAGAACTTCCTACTGGCAAGACTACCAGTGGAAGCAGGCAGACGAGTACGCTATCTCATAAAAGCGTGGCTCCTTCCGTAATTAATTGCTTGCGATGGGGCCGGCTTTGGGACATGGGAAGCACACTTGGTATGCGCTGCATTGTTGAATCGAGCTGTTCTCTTCTGCTGCTCATCTCTGCGTGCCAGTTCAGTTTGGCACAGGCTAGTTCGCAAACAAGAACCTTGGTGGTGAATGGGAGATCAGGTGATGCCAGGGTCGTTGAATTGAATGGGCGTACATACGTCGATCTTGAAACCCTAGCGCGTATCGCGCAAGGTTCCTTGGCGTTTCGGGGCAATCAAGTTACCCTCGCACTGCCGGCTTCCGGTACAAGTGCCCCACCGACGGAGTCCCCCGTGGATCATCCTGCCGCACAGACGGGTTTGTCACGAGACTTCCGGATAGCAGCAGCCGAAACCCTTGTTGAAATGCGTGAGTGGGCGAGCACGACGGCAAACGCCATCCAACACGGATATCCGATTGCCGAGAGTTGGGTCGCCGATTACCGAGCAAAAGCGGCAGGCAGTCTGAGTAAGGCGAGCGCAACTGCCTCAACTGAGTCAGACCACAGTGCTCTGGCATTGCTTACCACTGAGTTCCAGAACGTAGAGACATGGAACAACAATTTGCTTGAAGCGCGGAAAAACATGGATACCGCGAAATATTCGATGTCGAGCGATGCCCTTCGCAACGAGCCTCTCTCTCAGAAAATCATCAACTGCGGACATTTTCTAGTAACGATGTTGGGCAGCGGAGAGTTCCAAGACGACCTTTCGTGCCACTGAAGAATCGTTCATCTTTTCTGAGGGTCAGCAATGCACCAATCCACAGTCATTGCTCAGCGTCTCAAGACGCCTCGCGCGGCAGGCATCGCTGGCATTGTTTTTTGCGTAATATCCATCACCAGTCAGCTACTAATCAGGAGTGCGATTCCTGCGTACGGACACGGAACCGCTGTCGAGATTGTCAACAATTCGCAGACCATTTACCGCAGTCTGAACCTGGTCCCATTCGCCGGCATTGCCTTCCTGTGGTTCATCGCTGTGCTCCGCGACCACCTCGGAGAATTAGAAGATCGGTTTTTTGCGACTGTTTTTCTCGGAAGCGGGCTGCTCTACATTGCTATGCTTTTTGCCTCAGCAGCGCTCGCAGGAGGACTCCTCGGAGTCCTAAGTAGCGGAACCGAGAACCCGGTACATGGCGGCACCTACGCCGTCAGCCGCGCCGAGATCAATCAAATGCTGAATATCTACGGGATAAAGATGGCTGGGGTTTTCATGATCTCGTTCTCTACAATCTCGCTACGAACGCGAATCATCCCGCGTTGGCTGGCCTTCCTGGGCTGGGCGTTGGCGTTGTTGCTTTTGTTAAGTGTCGGGACTATTGCATGGGCTCCCATGGTGTTCCCGTTGTGGGTATTTCTGCTCAGTGTTTGTATTCTGATCAAAAAACTTCACCGGCCGTCTCAGCCTGATCAAAACGCTACTTTTGTTGATAATTCAACCCTGTCGCAAACCACTTTTAACGACGAAGTGAGAACGATCCGGCATTCGTGAAAGGTAAACGGCTCGATTCGGGCGTAGCTGGCTAAACGAGTGGGTTATATCCATACTCTTCATTAGGTCCGTCAGTTGCGTGTACGGTATTTTTGCCAGTTCCCTCCCTTTGGGCAGGAGTTTAGGTTAAATCACGAAAGGGAGTAGACAATATGCGGAACGTAATCAAGTCAATTCTAATGTCGGCCTTGACTATTATGGCGAGCAGTTTGCTCATTGCCGCAACTGGACAGCAAAACCAGGAGCCGAATGCTTCTCCCCAACAGGGACAGCCATCGGCTCAAGGACAAGCGTCAAGCAATGCGGTAGTGCAAAGTGTTACCGGTTGTGTGCTAAAAAGCGATCAAGGTTTCTCCCTGAAGACTGAGAGCGATACTTATCCGATCGAAACGGGAAAGGATCTCTCGCAATACGTCAACAAAAAGGTAAGGGTCACGGGTATTTTGGAGCATCACAACGCATCAGCTCCGTCGGGAGCCGCCGCGAGTACCACCACAATAACAGACCTGCGCCTCCGGATGATCGTTACGGTAGTTGGGGATTGCAACCAGTCCCAAAAGTGAGATTGCTAGCGGGCCGCCTCACGGCCTCGGGTACTCTGTGCATCGTTGCCGCTGGATAAAGACGGAAATCTCGGCATAAGCTTCGAGATGGGACCGGAGTTCTGCTTCCAGCTCAGCCTCTGGTTGAGAGCGGGGAACATTGGCTCTCAATGGCGCTCGGCGACGAAGATATGCGGCTCGGGACACTCATACTTGGTACGCAAGATGCCCGCGATGACACCCGCCATGCGGTTCTAATTTTCTGTTTCCAGCAGTTTGCGTTAGCCTACCGCCGTGAGCCGGTAATACTTTGCTTTACGTCTGTTTTCCCGACTCTCCCCATTCGCTCGTGGTCCACCCCACCCTTGGTGTTCGAGGCGATACGGCTCCGGATAAAGAGAGCCTTGCTGAATCTCAACGTTCTTTTTAAATCTGCTGAATGCGCGCAAAATGCCGTACCCGTGGAGGGTGCCGAGCGAAACGGCTTTTAGAATTAGCATGTCTAGCGTGCCCGGCAGAAGCACGCCAGCCTATGCTGCCGCATCCGGGGCATGTTCCGGGGGAGCCATGAACTCCGGACCCACTGGCTGTTTTATGCTCTGCGCGAGGAATTCATCTATGCGTGCCTTAGCCTCGTCGTCCAGGTGCCATCCAAGTATGTCATTCAACGGATCAAGTTCACTCGGATGACTGGCGCCCCACAAGGCCACTGAGACTCCCGGTTGATCAAGCACCCAGCGAACCGCCAAGACAAGCACACTCTTTCCGTAGCGCTCTCGCGCATATTTCTCGAGAAGATTCACCGCCTTCAGGTAGTGCTCGAATCGCGGTGGCTGGAATTTCGGGTCAGTCTTTCGAAGATCGTCACCTTTGAACTTCGTGTTTTGATTGATAGCACCACTTAACAATCCGCGGCAGAGAGCGCCATAGGTAAGGGTAGCGACCGCGTTTTCCCGGCACCATGGCAGAATCTCCCGCTGCGCCTGCCGTTCGAAGAGATTGAGTGGCGGCTGCGCCGAGGCGAGCGGCGCAACCCGGCGGAACCGCTCCATGGCTTCGATGGAGTAGTTGGAAACGCCTATCGCACGAATCTTCCCGGCTTGTTGAAGATCGACCAGAGCCTTCGCGGTGTCCTCATAGGGGGTGAACAGATCCGGCCAATGGACCTGGTAAAGGTCGATATAGTCGGTGTGCAATCGCCGGAGTGAAAGCTCGACCTCCTCAAATAGCTGTTTCCGGGTGGAGTTGCGGAACAAAGACTCGCCCCGCTGTTCCAGGCCTGCTTTTGTGGCCAGCACCACCTGATCCCGGCGGCCTCGTTCGGCAATCGCTCTTCCAACCACTGATTCCGAGTGCCCGAACCCATAGGCAGGCGCCGTGTCGATCAGGGTTATCCCACGATCCAGTGCTGCCTGTATGGTACGCACCGACTCATCATCGTCGGCACCGCCCCACTGAACGCCTCCCATTGCCCACGTTCCAAGGCCGATGCGGCTGGATCGAATATCAGCAATCTGCGTATACTCCGATACGGTGGGAGGACTGGATAGAGTGTCTTTTGTCTTTTCTGCCATGACTCCTCACAAAACGAACGAGAATATTCGGGAGCTATTCGTTAAGCAATAGATGATCGCCGGTCTTGCCCCCGTTGCCAATGATCGAAGAGTCATGACATACCTGAAACCCTCGCACCATATCTCGATTGCCAAAGAGTGGGCCCGGGGGAAGCTCCGTGGTCGCGCTTCCCGAGAATGAATCAAAAAGGCCCGCCTTACCTGCCGGAGCCCAGGAGGAATACACGACCGCGCGGGGATAAAAACCGACAAAGCTCTCGCAACTAATTTCCCCTCGAAGCGCTCTGTGGTACGTCTGCCCTCTCCGGCATGTCATCAGCTCACAGCGCCTGCATAACCCGACTAGGGGTGCGGTCGCGGAAAACCTGCCTATGCCCCGCATGCACTTTTGTGCTTGAGCGTTAGTAGAACCCTTCGTAGAATCTGCTTACTCGAGGAACTCTGAAGTAAGTAGATGTTTGCTCCCGCATGCTCCTGCATGTGCTCGGCGGACTCGCCTCACTTCCAAAACTCAAAGCTGGAGATCTTGTTTGAAAACCTGTCTGCTTATCTTTGCTGCTGCAAGCATGGTTGGCTGCGGCGGATCCTCTTCCCCGCTGCTGTTTAAAACCAGCACGCCTTCAGGTTCGACCTCGACGTCGGGTTCGAACTCCAACTCGTCTTCAGCTGCAACATCGTCGACATCGACATCTTCATCGACCGCGAACCACAATCCTGCTCAAGGTAATACCCTTGCCGACCTGCAGGACAGTAACGGATGGACGGGCTACGCGCTTTTGCCTCCCTGGTATGGCATATGCGGCTCATGCTCCCCCGCTGGGCCGCAGACAACGTGGTCAAGCAGTCAGGGTGTGAATTCGCCCTCGCTGAGTGGCAAGTCCATGCGATTCACAATCGGCGGAAAGATCCAATATTCTGACGTGCTGTGGAACAACCACCTGATTGGGCAATTCTCATCCCAGGGAATGCCCGATAGCGATAACAGCATCAATTCTGCGTCGCACAACTTTGTTTATGACGTCTATTTTTTTGGCAATCAGATTGGATCCGCTCAGGCTCTGGAATTCGATATCAATCAATTTGTGAACGGTCACTCCTATATTTGGGGACACGAGTGCCGCGTTGCGGGGGGCAACGAATGGGACGTTTGGGACAACCCCGGACAAAAGTGGCTTCCAACCGGGGTTGGTTGCTGGCCGCGGAACAATCAATGGAATCACCTGACAATTCAGGTTCAGCGCACTTCTGATGGTCACCTTCTATTTCAGTCGATTACATTGAACGGAAGCACGGCCACTTTGAATCGCTACGATACGCCGACACCCACGCAGTGGTCTGGAATCACGGTGAACTATCAGCAGGACGGAAATCAGGCACAGCAGCCCTATTCCATTTGGCTGGACAAATTCAAATTTCGGTACTGGTGAAGGTCACAGGCACAACGATGGCCTAGAAGACAAAAACGGCTACACCTGAACGCTCGAGTCTTAGATCCCGATTGAACTTCAGGATGCCGCGGAGACTGGTTCTTCTCACGAGGGCATTGAGCTTACCTCCAAGCTTCCCAAGCTGACCATGATAGTGAGAGCCTTTCTTAGAAGAATGCGTAGGCTTTCGCGAGAGCCACCAATACCGCTCAGCGCACACCAAGCCCACGTTGCGCCAAGACCAAGCCTTGAGCGAGTGCTCCCAATTCCGAGGCCTTACGAAACGGTGTGTCTGACGAGCACACCAACGGATTCACTTCCACTCGTCTATAATCTGCGTTTCAAACATGGATCTTCCGCTCGAGGCCCAATGAGACAACGCAATCGCGCGTGCGCGTTAATCTGCTGTTTTTCCGCCATATCTTTAGCTCAGTCATCGCAACCGCAATATCCCAATTACCCGAGCGAAACGCCCGAGCGCTTCGAAGTGAATCAGTCCAGCTGGGACTTTACCCGCCGCACGGTCGATATTCCAATGCGCGACGGCGTGAAGCTACATACGGTCATCTTGATTCCCAAAGGCGCACAACGCGCGCCCATTCTGATGACGCGCACACCCTACGACGCGGAGGCGCTGACCAGCCATGCCGCTAGCTCGCACCTGGGCCCCATTCTCTGGGGATACGACAACGCCACCGAGGTGATCGTCAAAGGCGGCTACATTCGCGTAGTCCAGGACATTCGGGGCAAATATAATTCAGAAGGCGATTACATCATGAATCGCCCGCTGCATGGACCGCTTAATCCAACGCCGGTCGATGAATCCACCGATACCTACGACACCATCGATTGGCTCGTGAAAAATATTCCTGAGAGCAACGGGAGGGTCGGCATTCTTGGAATCTCCTATGATGGATTTCTCCCATTGATGGCACTCGTGAATCCCCATCCCGCACTGAAGGTCTCGGTGCCGATGAACCCCATGGTTGATGGCTGGATGGGCGATGACTGGTTTCACAACGGCGCATTCCGGCAGCAGAACCTTCCTTACATTTACGAGCAGGAAGCCACACGGAAAAATACTCAGAGATGGTGGACCGACCACTTTGACGACTACAACGTGTACATGGAGGGCTCGGCAGGCGAAATAGGCCGCAGTCACGGCCTGGAACAACTCGGGTTTTGGAAGCAATTGTTGGCGCACCCGAGTTACGACTCGTGGTGGAAAGACCAAGCCATGGACAAAATCCTTGCGCAGCAGCCACTGAAAGTCCCTTTCATGCTGGTGCATAGCTTGTGGGACCAGGAAGATATCTACGGCGCTCCCGCGGTCTACAAAGCGGTGAAGGCGAAGGATGTGAACAACGACAAGGTGTTTCTGGTTCTCGGGCCCTGGCACCACGGACAGGAAATTGAGGATGGCAGCTCGCTCGGCGCGATTAAGTTCAACAGCGATACTGGACTTTATTTCCGCGAAAAAATTCTCTCTCCGTTTCTCGCGCATTTCCTGAAAGATGATGCGCCGACACTCGACGTAGCACCGGTCACTGCCTTTGTGACAGGGGAGAACAAGTGGGAGCGCCTACAATCGTGGCCTGCTGGGTGCGAAAACGGCTGCGCTGCGAGGGCCACGCCGCTGTATCTCGATGGTAATTTAAAGCTGAGTTTTTCCGAGCCCAAGCGCGGTGACAACGCCTACGACGAATACATCTCCGACCCAACAAAGCCCGTTCCCTATCGTGCACGGCCGAGTCAGCCCGTGGGTTATTCCGGCCGCTTCACTTGGCCGCAATGGCTGGTGGATGATCAACGCGAACCCTCAGGCCGCACCGACGTCCTGGCGTTTACCTCAGATGTTCTGACCGAACCAGTGAAGATCAGCGGCCAACCAGTCGCAAATCTCGTTGCTTCGACGAGCGGCACGGACTCTGACTGGGTGGTGAAGCTAATCGATGTCTCTCCGGATGAGGTCGCGGGTGATGAAGAAATGGGCGGATACCAGCTGATGGTCTCTGCCGATATCTTCCGCGGCCGCTATCGCGAAAGCCTGTCCCATCCAAGCGCGATTACGCCGGATAAGCCCTTGCTCTACCGGTTCCTCCTGCCTACGGCGAATCATGTCTTCTTGCCGGGGCATCGGATCATGGTGCAAGTGCAGTCGAGCTGGTTCCCCCTCTATGACCGAAACCCGCAGACATTTGTGCCAAACATCTTTTGGGCCAAACCTGAGGACTACAAAAAGGCCACACAGCGCGTTTATCACACGCCCGGAGAGGAAAGTTATATTGAGCTGCCGGTGGTGAAGGCGGAATAAATTCCGGCTTGCGATGAAGCCGCGAAAGAACGGAAACCTAAATGCCGCTGACCTTGGCCTTTTTTAGGGCGCAATGGTGGTAATTCTGATGGTGCAATGGTTGGAAATGCGAGAGAGGAGCACCGAAACCAGCTCACCTGGTTGCTGAGCCGTTCCTGCGCAGCCTAACTGTCACCTTCGTTCAGTCTGAGCACTGGATTCTCGGATCGGCAGCAAACACCGAAATTCTGCCAGAGGCGGAACCACGGACTGTTCGCATGCATTTCGTCATGGCGGCGATTCGCGGCAGAGATGTCGCTTGCGCTGAGTGGCCTGATATCCGGCGCTTCGAACATTTCTTCAAGCTGCTGGATTTCGTCAATAATTCGTTCAACGTCCATTCGCCAATAGTATAACCAACCAGCTGGATGTTAGATCCTGCGAAGCGGGACTGTCGCAACCAGACTTTCTGATAGACCACCCCTTCGAGTTCGGTGTCGCGGACCATGGCCTGGCGTCCCGATGGAGAAAAGCCCCACTTCCTCACCAGAGCTAGGAAATGGGGCCCCACGTGCAACCCGCAGTCAATTATTTGTAGGTTGCGCTGGTTCGTGCCAGCCCATCACGGTGTCCCGTGGCGTCCGTCATTGAACCAAACGCCGGACCGCTCAGCGGACTGGCTTTCACAGCGTCCCGAACGGCTGCATCGACTTTATCCAGTCCTTCCGGACTTGACGCGATGTAGACGATGAAAAACGTCCCTGGCGCTTCGGTGTGGATGGCCAGAGTATCAACTTCGTATTCGTGAATGGTGCCATCCGCAAGGAGTTTTTCGAGCAAAGGAACAACCAGATTCTTGCTCAGGACATCGACTGCATTATCCGGCGCGTCTTTGGCCAATTTGTACTCCCCAACATGCGTGTACCCGTTCTTGAACGAACCGGAATGCCAGTTGTAGTACTGGCTAACGTAAATATTGTCCCAGTGCTTGGTGGCGCTGCCGAGGACAGGAGTGGTCGCGTTCCCGGTTTGGTAAAACTGTTCCAACACATTGATCAATCCAGCCATCGACATCGCAGACCACCAATTGTCGTGAGTTTCTGCATCCTGCTGATGAACCAGGTTCTCATCGTTGCCATAACCGACAATCGTCCCGCTCGCCAGGGCCTTGTCCAGGATTTTTTCGTCGGCGGCATTGCTCTTTTCCATTTCTCCCCATTGCGCGCGCGGAATTGCCCAGTCCGCTACGTAGGTGTACATCCGCGGTTTTTCTTTTACCTCTTGTGCGTGTGCCGGCGTGGCCAGAATTGGGCCGGCCAAGAGCGCGCACACTAGTGCAACCACTCTCCCCGATTGTTTTGTCATGTTTTCCCCTTTTAACGCGAACAGGATTTAGGTGGCGCTATCCTGAGCGACGGCAAGTGTACACCAGCGCATGCATTTCCTGGCCCATTAAATCCGTCCCTTAAGCACTCATTTGAGGAACACGATCGATTCTCGTAGTCTTGTGTCTTGGCCCGGTAACCGACGTCATCGACGGTAGTTGCGTTTTCGCCCAACCCTGAACGAATTGCGCGACCGAATCCCATTCCGTGTTCAACCAATGCTCGCCACTCTTGTGTCCAAGCCGTTCGACGAAACCG
>Ga0126371_10005416_pt1 | contig 11331 bp, 15 predicted proteins | sample PanSoiMetaPlot_4_FD_110145 | JGI IMG/M metagenome (GOLD analysis project Ga0126371, IMG submission 110145) | Tropical forest soil microbial communities from Panama - MetaG Plot_4 | ecosystem: Environmental > Terrestrial > Soil > Tropical forest > Bulk soil | place: Panama | collected 2016-02-17
GAGATATCCGGCCCTATATGTGTGGCACCTGCGGGCGGGGGTGTCGCCAGCAGTTCGGGTTTTCCTGCCCCTTCGGTTTTTTTGGACGGTTGCGGCTGTCTGGTTGGTGATTTCGGTGCTAATAGCTCGCCCGTAGCCGGATCGCGGCCTTGCCTTTTCAGTACCGCCTGTATGTAGTTTTTCTTCGCCTTCTGAGCGCTCGACTCGTCCTGCCAAGGCCATGGCTTTCCTGGCTTCCCGGCTTCCGCATCGAATGCCTCACCCGCAGCCTTGATGGCTTTCGCTCCATCATCTCTTGCTGTGGTGGAGGGTTTGCCAATCGTGACTTCCGGCGGGAAGTGAGTGCCTGGAACGATCCTCTCTACAGTTGTGCCGGTGTCATCAGTAACCTGCTCTTCTGGCGGCGGGGTATCCGAACCGTACTCCCTGAAGGTATTGATTCTGTTCTGAATGTCAGTGATCTGGTCGCCGATTAGTTTGTATCGCTGTGAGTTGAGCCCTTCGGTCTGTTGCGCGTTTACCAGTCGCTGTTTAAGCTCGGCGAGTTCGACCGGTCCCTTTGCCGCCGCTTGATCGATCTCTTGTTGTAGCCTTTCGTCCCGAAGGGTATCCCCCGCGCCAGCCCAAGCGCTTTTCAAAGCTTCACTGACATCCACGATGCGGGAAGTGTTTTGTCGGATACTGTTGGCTTCCGCTTGTAACGCCTGCCTAACATTGTCGGGGACATTGGGTTGCGCAGCTACTAGGGACAGTTGGTCCGCCGTGGCTTTATTGGCCGGACCTATGTTGGCGATGCCCTCCGCCCGCACCTTCGCTTCCTGCGTTTGGGCGACATCTTTGCCAGTCTGCGTTGCCTGCTGCTGGATCTTCGCGTAGTCCAGGTAGGGTTGAAGTTCCGATTTTTCCGCCTCCGAGTACGCCTTCAGTCCGGCTAGGCCACCGTGTCCGATCGCGCCGCCCCAGCCTTGTTGGCGCGGGGAGCTGACTGCACCGAAGTAGGCCGCGAGCGCTCCTTGCAAATAGGGACTGTCGAGCAGCCCCGATTTCGGCATCGGAAACTTGCTGAGCACGTCAGTCGACTGATCCGAACTTCCGGTAGAAGCTGGCGCAGCGGATTGAGTGGCGGCGGGTTGCTGCGAGCTGCCGGTATTACCCAGGAACGCTTTGCCAATGCCCGAGAGATAATCCAACCAGTCCGCCATAACTTACCCCTGGTTACCGGGATTGCCCCATCCCATCGAACCCATCTGGGGCGGATTCTGGAACCACTGTGAGGGCGCAAAGGCACCGCCAGCGCGCTGTAAGAGTTGCTGAAGTTGGGCCATCGTCGGGATATTTCCCCCGCCACTCGTAACGCCCCCCATGTAGGTTGGCCCTGGGGCGGGACGGGGCGCGTTCGATTGCGGCACTTGCTGGACGATTGGCGGCGCGAAGGGGGTAGCACCCTGGCCACTCGAAGGCATTGTTCGCCCGGGCGGCGGCGGTTGCGGCTGTGACTGTCCGCCACTTCCACCATCTAGGGCGCGGTTCGCTACGCTCGTTCCGATTTGGCTGAGATAGGGATGCCGACTCGCAAACGATGGCTGATCGGTGGTGGGAGCACTCGGGCCGATATTCTGAGTCTGCAGGGATGGGAGCGGTCCTTTGCCTGACGCCTGATCGCTGAAGCCCTGTTGGAATAACTTCGACGGCGATGCAGTATCAGTCGGCGTAGCGATGGTGCCCGACCAGGTCGATCCGCCGCCAGCAGCATCGCCTGCTCCACCACCCAACATTTTGCCGACTGGGGAACTGGATAAGGCCGTGCGCCACGTACCACCGGGGCCGAGCTGACTGGAGAGCGGACCCATCCCACCCAGGCCGAAGCCAGCTTCGCCGACACCCCCCGCGAGGCCACCTAATAGTCCGCCGATTTGCGAACCCTTTTGCCCGCCGGCCGCTTGTCCGATCGTAGTGCCGAGACCGCTGGTCATCATTGGGACGCCGATCGCCGCACCGCCGGGGACGAACGCCGAGAGCGCTGCGCCACCGAGCGCTTCGAGCGGTCCCATGTAGTAGCCCGAATTTCGTCCGCCCATTTACCTAGCACCACCTCTGCCGCGTTGGGTCTGTTGCGCACCACCACCCATACCGCCACCCTGCCCTCCGAAGCCCATGCCGCCGCCACCACCCATCATTTGTAGTATCTGCTGCATCTGCGGCAGGCTCATGCCTTGCCCGCCCTGGCCCATGCCACCACCGCCAAATCGCCCCATGCCACCCATACCGCCACGACCAAACCGACCCATTCCCCCACCCATTCCGCCCATGCCCCCGCCGCCGAACGCGCCTTGTTGCGGCATACCCATCATGCCCATGCCTTGTGGCATACCCTGCGGCATCGGCGCTCCAATCTGCGGTGGCGGACCTGCTGGCGGCATTCCTCCACCGGCCTGACCCATACCGCCACCGGGTAGCGGGGCTTGCGGAATCGCACCCCGCTGCTGGATTGCGGTGGCGGGATTGAATCCCGGCTGCGCCATTGCGGCCTGTAGCTGTTGCGGACTCATACCCAGCGGGGTTTGCGAATAATCGGCAACATTATTCACCGTACCCATGGCACCAGGTGGCTGCTGCGGGCCTCCACCAGCCTGACCCATACCACCACCCGGCGGCGGCATTCCTCCACCGGGCGGTTGCATTGCTGTGTAGGGATTGAAGGTGCCAGATGCCTGCGCTGCCGCGAGTTGCTGCGGACTCATGCCGAGTGGGGTCTTCGAGTAATCGGCAACGTTACTTACCTGACCCATCGCTTGCGGTTGTCCACCGCCGCCACCTTGCGGCCCCTGAGGCATCTGAGGTCCACCTTGTCGTCCGCCCATTTATCTTCCTCCGGTCACTTCATGGTCGGGTTTTTGTAACCCGTGGTTCCGCCCATCATCATGTTGTAATTCGGCTGCACCTGGAGCGGCGAGAATCCCGCCTGCTGTGGGGGAGTGGCCGATTGGAATGACGCATTACCGCTCAGCGAGGCGGGCGGATATGGAGTCGACACTTGTTGCAGAGTGCTAGTCGGCACCCCGTAACCACCCGGTGGGGGAATGAATCCCTGGGGAGTCGAGAGCGCCGGGGTCGTGCTCGAGTAGCGAGCGGCGAGACTCGCGTAATTCGGCCCGGTCGGCCAGGGGGGCCGGTTCGGCTGCTGCATCGAGGGAGCACCCTGCGGAGTCATCGGGGCGCCGAAGCCGCCAATGCCGCCCTGCAGTCCGGTTTGCGAAAGCCCGCCCATGTTACTTCATCGATCCGCCGCCAGTGTTGACTGAGTACGTAGTGCCGGCGCCACCGGAGAGCGGACCAATGAGGCCAGCCGCCTGTGCCAGCATCGTGTAGGGGGCCATCTGGTTCTGGTACATGGCGTTGAGCTGATTTTGCTGTTGCTGCTGCTGTTGCTGGCCAATATCGATAATGTTCTGGGCGCCCTGCATCTGCTGTTGGTTGGCTCCCAGCTCCTGCCCGTAGAGATTCTGTTGCTGGCCGAGCAGGCCGCCTTGCTGACCAAGCAATCCGGCTTGCTGCCCGTAGACGTTGCCGATGTCGCCGAGCAGTCCAGACTGCTGGTTGACCAGACCGGCCTCCTGCCCATAGAGATTCGCCTGCTGGCCCAACTGATTGGCTCTCTGCGCGTTCATCGCAGCGCCCGCTTGAGTCAACCCAGTCTGCTGTCCGACCAGCCCAGCTTGTTGGGCGAGCTGTTGCGCGGCTTGCGCGTTAGCGGCGACTTGCTGCTGGTTGAGTCCCGCCTGTTGCCCGAGCAGTGAGGCTTGCTGCTGGGTGGGCGTGAACCAGGCTTGCGCCATACCGGGCTCCTGACCGATGGCGGTTTGCATCTGCTGCATGCCCTGCTGATAGGCGGGCTCGTAGATATTGGCGGCCAGATTCCCGAGTTGGCCAGCCAATTGGTTTTGCGCATTCGCGAAAGCTTGCTCCGTGCCCGAGGAGCCGAGGCCTCCGGAGGCGACCGCATTGCTGAGAATGTTCGGCGCGATTGCTTGTTCGTACTGCTGGATGACCGGTGAAGCTGCGGCGTTGAAGTAATTCTGCAGATACTGATTACTCTGCGGATTGAGGAACTGTCCGGAGGTGAATGCATTGAGCGCACCCTGCGCGCTGGCGAGGCCGGGATCGACCACGCCCTGACCGAGCTGCCCAGCCTGATTAGTCAGACCGCCGAGCTGCCCCTGCAAACCCCCGAGCTGGCCCTGCAGGCCGCCGAGTTGACCCTGTACCCCACCAAGCTGTCCGGAAATGTCACCGAGCTGCCCGGATTGCTGTCCGAGCTGACCTTGGTAATCCCCCAGTTGCTGTTGCAGGGCGCTGTATTGGGGGTCGAGTCCGGCGACCTGATTCTGGATACCACTGAGTTGCCCCTGTAGACCTTGGTACTGGGGGGCTAGTCCACCGACCTCATTGGAGAGATTGCCGACCTGCCCCTCCAAGCTCTGATACTGGGGATCAAGACCTTGCAGGCCACTCTGGATACCGCTGAGCTGGTTGTAGGTATTCTGAACGTCCTGAAAACCTTGTTGCTGAGTGGGATCTAGGCCCGCGACTTGCTGCTGGGGGTAGGGCTGGTTCTTGGTATAAAGATTTAGCGCCGTATTGGTTAAACCCTGCGATAAGGGCTTAAGCCATCCGGGCATCTGTTGCGTAGTGGTGGTTTTTTGCGTGCCGCCGCCGCCTTTGGAACCCAAGGTGAGGCACCTCGTTGCGGGGCGGCGGACCCGCTATCTAGCGAAGGAACACTAATTGGTCGAGGGTGTCAACTGAACGTCATACGAGCTGATAGAAGTTCGTATGACCTTTCGTCCAGCCGATGCGATCAAGCGGGCGTGGACTCAGACACGCTATCCGGTAACAACCCTGCGATCGCGCCCACACCCTGACATATTCGGTCAATTGATCTCGCGCCCCAGGGACGTCGTCCTGAGGTCGCCGCTCGCGCAACGGAATATCCCAACCGTTCCAGACGAAGCACTCCATCAGCCCGTAGCGATCACGCTGGAGCTCGCAACACATCCAGGCCAGGAGCTTCTCATTCCGTGAAGCGAGGAACAGGACTGCGTGAGAGGCTTCGGGATAGCGCAGCGCGGCGTACAGATCCTCAGGAATCCAGTGGCTGTGCGGGCCGGTCTTCTTCAGGATCGCTTCGGCGCCGCGCTTGATGAGCGGCCATTTCTCGTGGAGTTCGGCCTGGGTGAGTGCGGTGATGACGAGGTTGCGGATGGTCAGCGGCTTGGGCTGCGGCTGATCGAGTCGGCGTAACTCGGCTACGAATTTTTCAAGATACGGTCCCTGAACTCCTTGGTCTGGGTAATCTCCGGATGGCGGGCTTCCATTTCCTCCCGCTTGCGCTGCTGCTCCTCCCACTCCGCGGATGCCGTTGGGAGCTTGATCGGTCCTTTCACCGGGTTCTTCTCGTCCCATGGCGACCCCACTTCACCGTCGTAAATTTCTTCCGTCAGTTCGATCATCGGCGCGTCGAGCGCTTTCGCCAGAAAGGCTGCCTCGTCTTCTTCAACCGGACTTTCCGTCGCGGTTCTCCCTACGGACCCCAGCACCTCGGCCAGTGCTTTCAGAAGGTTATCGATCTTCGTTTCGGCCCGGTCGAGCTGGTCAGCCATCGAACTAATCATGTCCTGCTGGCGCTCAAAGTGGCGCATGATCGGATTCAAATTCTGCAGCGTCTTTACGATGGATTGGGTTCCCGCAACGAGATGGGCGAACTTCGATTCGTCCTTGGTCATCAGCGCCCGCAGGTCCAACAGCAGGGTGGTCATTAACTGTTCGTGCGGGGTGAAGGTAATGCCCATCTCCATCGCTCGCACCAGCAGCATGCGGGTTTCGATCGGAGTCTGCGCGGAGAGGAATTCGGTGAGCCCCCAGATGCGATCGACTTCGGCCTGGGTGATGGCCCCGCTCTCGAGGGCGGCGGGCAAAGTGTCCTGAGTTATCGGCTCAGGCTTGGTTGGTTCGTTATCCATCATGATGATCTACCTCAAGGACTCGTCTCGGCGGTCGAGCGCGCTGGTTTACCAACCGCTATCGCCTGTTAGGGTAGGTCCCCGCGTACCGCATCTTAATAGCGGAACTACCGAGACGAGAATTCATTGGGACAACCAGCTCCCTCCCCCATCGTAGGCTCCGTTGGTCCAGTGCGCGTCGGTCGAATTGCCCGAGCCGTAAGCTCGCGGGTAGACGTAATTGACTTCCGCCTCGTCGCAGATGCGGGAGAGCGCATCGAGCTGATCTCGGCACCGCGGATTAAACGGCCACTTGTCGTACTCGACTTCCTTGAAGCGCTTGATGATGTCGACCGGCTTGCCCTCCTGGGTCGTGTACATCAGGGTTTCGGGGCAGAGCACTTCGCCGTTGCGGAACTTCGGGAGCAAGCGTTCGATGCGGGAGTCCTTGTTCTGCAGACCGCCGGCCTCGTGAATTACGAAGAGGAAGTTTTCCCTTTGCTGGCGGTCGCGCAGATGTTCGATGTCGGCCTGGAAGGAATACTGCTCGTAGACGACTTTGAGGGGATCCCACTTGCGGACTAATTCAAAGAGGATGTCCGCTCTTTGTGTAAGCGAAAGGTTATCCAGAACTCCGTCGATGATTCGCCATTTGCGATCGGCTCCAGCACCCACGACCCAGAGGGCGAATTGGGAGTTTGAATCAGACCTACGGCCTGCAGGATCGACAAGAATGTATCGGTTGAGAGATCGAATGTTAAGTTCGCCCTTGTAGGTTTTCCACCAACTCGACTCGAATCCGATTTCATGGGCCTCCTGCGCCGCCTTGGGATCCAGCAAGAACTGTAAGGCAAAGACCTTCGGGCTCATCTTGTTTTTGAAGTCGGCGAGCTTGGTCTCCGAGAAGAAGACCGGCGCCCCGAGCCGATTGACTGCGGGATGCCGCCGCACCTTGAACTTCCCGTTGCCGAGATACTCGCAGATGGTGTCGCCGATTTCCTGCGGCGTTCCGATCAAGCGCATGATCGGCGGGTCGGAGGCGGTGAGCGCGAAAGAGTTCTCCAGCTCCGAGGTGGTGCGGTCGACCATCAGCTCGCTGATCTGGTCGCGAGCCACGATATCGTCGTAGTGCAGAATCGAGAACCGCTTCGAAGTCGGCTGCCCATCGACCAGGCCCCAGGCCTCGACCGTGCTCTCCTTTATATTGGAACTCCGCTTGACCGTGATGCCGTCATCGACCGACCACTTCGGGGACTCCCGCTTGGGATCCCCATATAAGATGTCCGAGAACAAAAGCTTGAGTTCATCATTAACTTCAAACTCGACCTTGATGAGCCGCAGGAACTGCTTGGCCAGGGGACGGCTGTGGCTGAAGATCCCGATCGTCTCGTTGGGATCTTTTAAAATATCTTGGATGAGCAGCGCATAGGTTAGGATCTCCGACTTGGCGTGCTCTCTGGCCCACACATCTAAATGATTGTTGGGGTTGTCCTGCACCTCGAGACAACGGGCGTGATACCACTCCGCGATCCGCGCCTTGTGATCCGGATTGAGCGAAGCCTGCTTGGGATTCTCGCCGGTCCAGTGCGAGCGATGGAGAATATAGCGGCCGAGAAAGAAGAGGTCGTTCTTGGCCATCCAGCGCAGGTGCTCCATCCGAGCGCCTTCGGAGCAGTGCTGGAACGAATCCCAATAAAGGGCGGCTTCTTCGTGCGATCGTGAGCGCTGCAGCGGCGGATGGGTGTCGCACGACTTCTGCCGGAGCAGCGCCGCCTTCAGTTCCTGGAGTTGGCTTGCCATTAGTTGCGCAGCGTGTCCTGTAGCTTGAGCAATTCTTCCATGTAGTCGAAGCTGATCTCAGCTCCCACCAGATAGTCCTTGCGCTCTCTGATCAGCGCGGCGGCGGCCGACATCAGCATCGCCGCGCCCAGTGCGGCATCGCCCTTGGTCCGCCGCTTGACGAGCTCGAGCACCTCATTGATTCCCTCGAACATCAGATCGCGGAGCTGGTCGAGGAGGTTGTTCAACTTGGATTCAGCCATCGCCCTTCTCCACCTCGTCGATCGCGGCCAGCACCTTGTTCTTGGCCTCAGGAAACTGTTCCAGCGCCCGACTCACCACCTGAATGATGCGCGTCGCGAAGGCCCGCTGTAACCTTGGATCCACCTGATCGTACAGCCCCATCATCCGCGCCTTCTGGTCGAGCAATCCGCGCCACTCTCGGGTGCCCAAGGCCCAACCTTTAGTGTCAGCCGGCTCCAGCTTCTTGCTGTAGTTGATCAGTTCCTTGGCTTCCGCAATGCACTCGTCGTGCTCCTCAAACAGCACCGTCGGATCCATCTTGCTGTGGATGACCTTGGCCTCACCCATCGCCGCCGCGACCACCGGCAGCTTACCCATGTGCTTGTCGCGGTGGATGGCCAGGGCATCGTCGGTTAACTGGTAGTGCTCAGCGACGAACTTCACGGATTGCTTGTGAATCGCCTTCTCGATTACAGCCCGCTGCGGATGACTGCAGATGGGACAGCGCTTCAATCCACGAGCTCCTCCAGCGCCTCCTCAGGATGGGCCCGCCGATGCTCCACCCGGCGCTCGAACTCTCGTAACTCCCGCTCGCCCAAGAATAACAGCACCAAAACCATAACGACTAATACCACCAATGCGGTGATCAGTGGCCACCATAATATCGAGAGCATCCCCCATCCTCCCGGTTGACTTGCGGTCACACCATCAATTTGTAGTCATACTTTAGGCATCTTCGGTTTGAAGCTCTTCGTCAATTTCGTCGTCGGCACTTTGAAGCTCTTGCGGCCGATCCCCCGCAGCTTGGTCCCGTGCCGACCCCGCATTGGATTCATCGACGGTATTCTTGCCATATTTCTCCCTCCGCACCCGATCCCAGTGAATGCGGACCAAGGCTACTGCGGCCTGATTCTTCTCTCGTTGTTGGCGAATTCTTTTGCGGGCTTTATCGAGGCGAGTTTTGGGATCACCATAATGGGTGGGCGTGTGCCTGATGCTCATAGGCTGTTCACTGCCTCATTGTAATTCTTCCAATTAACCCCCATCGCGGTGGCAATCAATCGCTCACACTTGGTCGCGGTCTGATGCTGAAGATAATACGGCGCATGGGGATCATCGCCGGGTTCCTCGTAGTGTGCGCAGCCGCACTCGGCTGTCGAGAACGCTTCCCGCGACGCTTCGTACTGCGTGTCGAACTTGTCGATGTCCCTCACCTTGATGCCCGCCATCCGACACAACATGAACTCAATGATCTCGTGCAGAAAGACCGCCACCTCGTAACGGCGATCGCCCAGCTTCGAGACCCGAAAACACCACGAGTCGGTGAACCGCCGCTGCCGATAATAATCCCCCACCGTTTCGTAACGCTGGCGGCGATGCGGAATGATCTCGAAGTCGAACTTCATTCCTTCTCCTTGCGCCGAGGCGGTCGCCGATTACGCATACTTTCCAGCTGCCATACCGCCAAGCCCCGACATGAGAACGTACAAAATACTTGGTGGCCGCGTTCCAGGCGTAATTGTTGGGAGCGCGTCCCTTGAAAATCTTTGCCGCACCACCCGCAAGGCAGCCAGAAGCGCAGCGCACGCTGATTCTTCTGATACCATTCGTCGCGACAGGCAATCGTACAAAACTTCGCCCCATGGCCCATCGGACGCGCCTGAAACTCCTTCCCGCAAGCCTCACAGGTTTTTACTGGTGTCGCTTCCGGACTGAGACAAATCAGTGCTCGAGCTTTTTCAGAGTGTTCACGCTGTTCCAATGAGGCATAGTGGCGGATGCTGGGAACCAGGTTTCCGCCGCGATTGCCCACCTTGCCCCCGAAATACTGGGCGAGGCCCTGATGGGCATCGGAGAGCTTTTCTGAAATGGCCGGCGTACATAAGCCCGTGCCTAAATTGAAGCCGGCCGCCCGCTTGAAGTCCGCCGCCGTAATTCCATGGGCGAAATTCACATGATTGCCCAGGTTCAGTCCTACCCAGTGGCAGTCCTCGATGAGGCACGGCAGTTCATTCTGCGTCAGGAATTCGTCATATCCTTGCGGCAACGCGATGCTTTGCGGCGCGGCGATCCAGCGATCAAACCGCTGGGCCATGTATTGACGGTAACAGCGCGAGTTGCAAAATCTCCTCTGCTCCAGCGAAGGCCGCACCAGCCGCTTGACCCCGCAATTGAGGCAGGTCACTTCGACCGCCGGCTTTACGTGCTGGCCGGTATTTTTCAACACGGCAGCTGCGTTGGCCCTTACCGCCAGCTCCCGCAACCGCTGCTGCGTGACAGGGTTCTTCATGTAACAGCGGAGACTGCAGTATTTCCGCCCTGGATATACCGATTGGAACACTGTACCGCAGGTGCCACAGGTGCCGGGATATCTGACTTTGCGTTTCCCCTCCCACCTGGATTGCCCTTGCCCCACATTCTGACAAAGCTTTGAACAATAGTGTTTGCCGGGGTGCTGGGCTGCTCGCTTGGCCTGCCCTTCAGTAGCCAGAAATTCACAGCCACAATGGCTGCACGTTAAATACATGGACATCCGCCAGCGCTCATGCGCCTCGGCCGTAACCGCCGTCTGCTTGCTTACCGCATCCGCCATCCTACTTCCCGCTACTCATCGTCGGCTTAACCCAATCGACTCCGAGTGGGGCGCAGTGCCTCCAGACCCCGCCGCTTGGCCTTCGCTCGCCCCTCCAACTCCGACCGCACCCAAAACCCCACCACGGTCACCACCGTCCCAATCCCCACTACCACCGTCACCAGTCCCACCAACGCCAACAGTTCCTCTGCGATTGCCGTTGTCATCAACTGCTCCTTGCTTTCTGCAGCCGGACGACCGCCTCAATCTCATCCAACCCTTCACTCATCGCGGTCAGAATCGACGCCATCGGATAGTTGCAGTGCCGAAGCGCGGCGATCCGCTCCCCTATCCGATCCAGCACCATGCGGATCTGCTGCAACTTGTCCTCCGCACTTATTGCATTCGCCATCCAACATCCCGCGGCTTAGACGCTTCCTTCGGCTGTCCCTCCTCGAGCTTCTTCACCCGCAGGTCCAGCCACGCTACCAACCCAAACAAAACCCCAATCAGCAAATACGGTAAGGCCAGAATCAGAACCAGTACTTCGTTCTCAGTCACATTGGTGGAGCGGATAGCTTAGGCCCACATGCCAGTTTCCTGGGGGGAAGACGCAGGCTTTGTTACTTACCCGCCCCACCATTGCTAAAGGTTGGGAGCGAGCTTGCGAACCTCGGCCGTTGATGATTGACCCGCAGCCCGCCCCCACCTCTCGCGCCGCCAAAACATATCAGGTCA
>Ga0126371_10005417_pt1 | contig 11329 bp, 10 predicted proteins | sample PanSoiMetaPlot_4_FD_110145 | JGI IMG/M metagenome (GOLD analysis project Ga0126371, IMG submission 110145) | Tropical forest soil microbial communities from Panama - MetaG Plot_4 | ecosystem: Environmental > Terrestrial > Soil > Tropical forest > Bulk soil | place: Panama | collected 2016-02-17
GACCTATCAGGTCAACGGCAAGCAGTATGTCGCCTTCGCTGCGGGAAGCTCGCTGTTTGCGTTCACTTTGCGGCCGTAGAGTCGTCTCGAATCGCCTCAACGGTCATCGATCCCCGGGGAACCAATCCTGCGGCAGCTAGATACTACGTCGGCGCTTCGGTGGACTGCGATGGTAGCGGTGACAGGCATGCTTAGGCTGGTGGGTAATAACATCGCGCAGCCGCTATGTAAGAGCTTGCGGAATCGAAACCGCAACGCGCCGGATGTCAATGCTGAGATTGGTTACCCCGGGGGCGGACCAATCAAACGCCCGGTTGAGCGAGGCGGCGAGCCTGGTGCTCCGTTTCAAAAAGGACTAGCCCAGCCCCTCGCCGCTGGATGGATCCAACCATTGTCCACTGCTGAAACCTTCCATCGAAGTGATCTTCGATAGGATTCGCGTCGTGAACACTGCTGCGGCCGCTGGTGCGTGCGCCGGGTCGATCGCGAGCTTCGCTACGACGGCATACATAAAAATGATGTCAGTTCCCGCGCGCTTTGGTTCCTCTGGCAAATTTTCGACAACCATCGGCCGTGTCGTCAGCGACTTTGTCACCAAGCCGAACTTGCGCAGTACGTCCCCGTGACGCCAGAGAAGACGGATCTGCATTTGCGAACAGCGATCAGAAAATGAATCGCGCTCCGATCTGAACCGCACGCGGACCGCCGAAAGCGAACGTGTATCCCTGACCAACGCGCCCGGTCGGCTGCCCAAATCCCGGCGACGTGAGCCCCAGGTTCGAGTATTGCAGGTTTCCGATGTTAAACACATTGAAAACCTCGCCGAACACGTTCAGGTGAAAGCGCTCTTTGTATGTCAAGATCTTCGTGACGCGGATGTCCTGGTTCACGATCGGAGCGCCCAAGTGGTAGTTGGCCGGCAATTTCAACGTCGGTATCTTGACGCCGTTCAGCGCGATCTTGCCGGCTTGTGTGGAGTTGAAAGCGTCCACGGCTTTCGCCAGATCCGAGTTGCCGCAGCTATACAAGAAGCAGCGGTACGAAACACCGGGTACAGCAAAGCTCAACGGGTATGTAGTGTTGCCTGCGCCATTCAGGTCGATGCCCGAGATGGTCGGGGAGACAGGGGTGGGAGCAATAGCGGAGGAGTTAAGGCTGAGAGTGAAGCCCCATGGCAGATTGATTGTCCCCGCGATATTCAGATTTTGTTTAGCCAGGATCGGACCGTACGTCGAGTTGTAATTCAACAGATTCGTCGACGCAGATTCGTACGTGAGTTTCTGGAGCGCGTACGAGACGGTGAACTGGACGCGATTGGACAAGCGCTTTTGCAGCTTAACCAATAAGCCATTAAACCGGCTATGCCCCTCAGGCACCCAGAAGCTGATGGGACCGGTGGAGCACTCGTCGTTGGGATTGAAATCCGGAATGGTGGTACAGAATGGAATTACCGGAGGCAACCCGTCCACGGACCGGGCAGAGTGGTTCAGGCCGAGCGCGCCAAACGACTCGTTCTCGCCCTGCCGGCGAACCCAGTCCGCTGCCAATACCATGCCCCACGGCAGTTCGCGTTGGACGCCAATCGAGGTTTGATAGGTGCGAGGCTCAGGATAATGCGACGGAAAGATGTCGACTCCGCTCTTGAGAATCTGGATGCTGGTGATGCTGTACGGGCCTTTGGTCGGCGTGTTACCGAAAAGGTTGGCTTCCAACACCGGTACCTGCTGATTCAAGATCTGGATGAACTGGCCCAATGTAATCGTAGACAGCGTACTCAGAGGAAGCGGAGCGCCAATTGGCAGAGGCTTCACGCCCTGCGCCGTCTGATAATACATGTTTGGGAAAATATTCGTGAAAGCATTCACGGCGACCGTAACTCGGCCGTCGCCGGCTGGTCCAGCTGCTGCAGTTGACTTGAACTGGTACCACACGGGAACTGTGTCCCAATACATCCCGCCCCCGCCTCGAATCACGGTCTTCTTGTCTTTGCCAAGTGCCCAAGCAAACCCGATCATCGGACCGAAGTTTTTCTTGTTCGACTCGGGGGCGCCGAGCCCAGAGGGAACTCCGCCGGTCTGCCCTTCGAGAATGGGAGCGAGATACTTCGGCAACGGAATATTCGATGGGAACAGCCCGGTTTCGATGTTATAGCCCAAGCCAAAGTTGAGAGTCAGATTCGGCCTGACTCTCCATGTATCGGCGACCCAGGGGTGTATCCGGTTGTTGTAAGAGCCCACATTCGGCTCATAGACGCCGGGCCACGTTCCATTCCCTATGCCGATGCCCGCGTAAGATTCGATCGGAGCTAGACCATAGATCGGCAAATTCTTAACTGCGTCAGTCGAGTTGACCAGGCTCGGAGCGTTGGCAAACGATCCGGCTGGAAATGATCCGCCACCGAGTAACGGAATAAATTCGGGGGCCACAACAGAGATACAGGCCGGTAAGCAATTGTTCCACGGCTTGTAGCGTGTGTACATGCGCTCAAAGTCGACCCCGAAGCGAATCCGGTGTTTACCCTTTTGCCACTCGAGTGTTTCGATAATTTCTCCGGATTTGCTCTGGTGGAACTGCGGTCCGTTCGGATAATTGCCGAGACCATAGAGAAACGAACCAGATCCGATCACGCCGGCGATATCCGGCAGGCCTGCGCCGAAGCACGGAGCCACACAAGCCGAGGCCGGCGCGGCGGGCGCATTGTTTTGCCAGTAATGAAACTGCGCACGAAGATCGTTGACGATATTCGGCGTAATACTGCTCGTCAGCCCGGCGATGAACTGATCGGACCAGTTCGAATTCTGTACCCACGAGGACGGATTTCCGATGCCCGAGTACGGACCCAAGTCTTTGTTGCCGTCGTGCGTAAAACGGAAGAACATATTGTGCTTTTCCGAGAGGTGGTAATCGAAGCGCACATTGATCCAGTTGTAGTGCAGCGGGCTTTGGTAGACGCCGTTCAAGGGTTGAAGCGACGCGAGGTCGTTCACGTCCGCGATCGCCGAGGTCTGGCTCAGATGTTCGTAGCTGCCGAAGAAAAACAGCTTGTTCTTGATGATAGGCCCGCCCACCCAGAACCCGGGATTCTTGCGTTGGAAAAATGGATCCAAAGCTAGAGGAATGCGCACCAGGCCAGGATAAGCAGCCATATTGTGGTCGCGATAGTAGTAAAAGGCGCTCCCATGAAAATCGTTGCCGCCCGATCGCGTCACGATGTTGACCGATCCGCTGGCGCCCACGCCCGTCGACACGTCGTAATTCAACTGCGCGAGCTGAAACTCCTGCACAATTTCCTGCGAGAAGTTCATGGAGTTTCCGCCTTCGACTTCGTCGTTGATGACTCCGCCGTCCAGCGTCAGCCTGGGACCAACGCCGTCGTACGTGCCATTCACGGTGATGTACTGCATCGAGTTGAAGTTCGATTGAGACCCAGGCCCGACTGTCACGCCCGGTTCGAGCGAGGCCAATTGCAGCGCGTTGCGGCCATTGAGCGGCAAGTCCTGAATGGTCTGGCGTTCGATAACCCCGGCCACGGTATGATTCTCGTAGTTGACCTGCGCCGCGAGTGCTTCCACCGTTACCACCTCGCGCGTCTCGCCGAGGGTCAGCGCGACGTTGATGGTAGTGTGCCCGCCAATACCTGCGCGCTGCGGACTTCGGTTCGAAATCCCTGCATCTCAACTCGAACTTCGTAATCGCCTGCCTGAAGGGCGGGAGCATTATAAAGGCCCTGCGAATTCGTTGTTAGCGAATGAGGCACCCCGGTGGCCTTGTTCGTTATTGTTACGCTTGCACTGGGAATCGATGCACTCGATGAATCGGTTACAGCTCCCAAGATGGAACCGGTTGCCACTTGGCCGTGCAGCTCACCCAGTTCTGCTGTTACAGATACGCCTAGAATCAGCGAAAAGACTGCTCTAGGCATTAGCGATTGGGCGCTCATACATCCTCCCGAATCGAAATCTAGCCTGGATTTCCGGGCGCGGCAATTATATACACGCAGTGCGGAGTTGTCTACCGGGTGGCAGCGGTGGTGTCGTTAGCACGTTTGTCCGGTCGAGCATCGCTGGTTTCAGGATGATCGCTATTATGATCTGATCGTGGTTCTGGATTCTGCCAGCAGCGAGATCTCTTATGCGCAGCAGATGGAAGAGAAATCCACGCACACCGTGATAGCGGCTCGAGCCCAGGAACTCACGTTTGAAGACCCGACCAAGATCCGACCCTTCAAACACGCACCTGGACTGCCTCCGTTGCGATGACGAAGAGTGAGGAGCCAATCCACGAGAACGCCTGCCACGAAGGAAATTACGATGCTGGGAATTCTAATGGGACTCGAGCCGAGGAAACGATGCTAGAAGCAACAAAAAAATGGACAGAATTGAGTTCACGGTTGAAGTGAGCCAGGCAAAATCAGAAGTTCTAACTCAGTGCCATGGTTAGCCCCATCAATCGGGATCCGCGTCGCGTGCGGAGCGGCAAGGACAAGGCAGCAGGGCGATATCGAAGAGATTGGCCCTACAGTTTCCACGCGAGGGGGGGACTAAGCTGTTCGAAAACGATCTTCTCATCGTGTGGGAGCATGGGCCTTGCCTAAGGAACCATTCCCGCGCTCAAGCGTGAGTCTAAGCTCGTTGGCGAATTATTTTTTCTTGGACGACGGTAGTATTCTTTGATAAGAAAGAAGGCCGAGAATGAGTCAAATGTTGTGTAGTGCGGCATGCGTCCTAGCCGCCTCATTGCTGCATGCTCAACCGGTTTCGTGGGACAACGTGCATATTAACGTCACGGACCCGGCTCGAGCCGCCGAGTGGTATTCCAAGTACCTTGGCGCCGCACCGGTCGGTGTTCCCGGACAAGGCACACAAGTAAAATTTGGAAACGTGCTGATCGTATTTCTCAAGGGTCAGCAGCCTCAACGGAGCGCGGGCAGCCTCATCGATCACATTGGCCTTTCGTACGACGATGTGGACGCTCGTGTGAAGCTAGCCGAGGAGGGCGGCGCGAAGGTACTGAATCCGCCGCGCGATGTTCCCGGTCTTTTCAAGCTTGCATTCATCGAAGATCCGTTTGGAATCAAGATCGAATTGGTTCAGGATGCCGATCTGCCGGGTTTCCATCACGTCCATCTGGCCGTCTCCAAGCCCGAAGTGACTCTCCAGTGGTATCAGGAGATGTTCGGGGGCGAGCGGACAAAACTGAAGGGACGGATCGACGGCCTGCGCTACGGAGGCGTGTGGCTGCTCGCTCAGAACAATGGCGGGAAGACCTCGAATCCGGACGGAGCCATCCAATATATCGGGCTACTGGTTCCAGACATCCATCAGAAGGCTGCGGAACTGCAAACAAAGAACGTAAAGTTCCGCGTTGAAGCGCGCCAGCTTCGTTCTCTGTGGTACGCGATTGCGGAGGACCGCGACGGATCACGCGTCGAAATGATCCAGCGTTCCCAGCCATCCACGACGGCGCGCGGCGAATGGCCAACTTATGGTGGCGACCTGGGCAGCTCGAAATATTCTCCACTCGACCAAATCACGAAAGATAACTTTTCTAAGTTGAGGATTGTCTGGCGTGCGAAGACGCCCGACGCCTCCTTGAGCATGACCTTCCCCGGTGGCGGAGAGCTGATCGCGCCACCGGGCGTCATTTTTGGAGAGCTCAAGCGGATCGATCCCAAACGTTGGCGCGACGACGCTTCCCCGCTCACCGGAAATTTCAAAGCGACGCCGTTAATGGTCGGGGGCGTCCTCTATCTCAACTCTTCTTCCTCTGTGGGAGCGGCGCTGGATGCAGCAACGGGCGCGACGCGTTGGGCATACAACCCCAAAAGCTACGAGTCTGGCACTACGACCATGTCTGCCCGATGGAACCAGCGCGGAGTCGCCTATTGGACCGATGGCCAGCAAGAACGAATCTTTTGGGGAACCGGCGATGGCTACTTGATCGCTGTTGATGCCAAGACCGGCCGGCCTTGCGAGGACTTCGGTAAGAACGGCCGCGTGGATCTGATGGAGGGTTTGCCGCGGGCCAAACGCGGCGACCGCGACTTTTTGAACGCGCTCACCTATTCAGTTCAGTCGCCTCCGCTGGTCGTACGCGACGTCGTGATCACGCCGGCGTCCATATCGTCGTACATCATCAACAAGGAGCAGATCCCGGGCTGGCTGCGCGCCTTCGATGTGCGCACCGGAAAACTGAAGTGGACTTTCCACACCGTTCCAAGGCCGGGTGAATACGGCATCGAAACGTGGAAAGACGACTCATGGGCGTATGCGGGAAAGGCGACGGTCTGGTCGATGATGAGCGCCGACCCCGACCTCGGATATGTCTACATTCCCACGAATACCACCGCGCCCGATTTTTATGGCGGGCACCGCCACGGCGACAATCTGTTCGCCGAAAGCATCCTTTGCCTGGATATCGAAACCGGCAAGCGCGTGTGGCACTTCCAGACCGTGCACCATGGACTCTGGGACTACGATAACCCCGCGGCGCCGACGCTGATGAACATCACCGTGGACGGGAAGCCGATCAAGGCGCTGGCTGAGATCACCAAACAAGGTTTTGTTTTCGCCCTCGATCGAGTAACCGGAAACCCGATCTGGCCGATTGAGGAGCGGCCGGTACCCGCATCGAACGTCCCTGGAGAAGAGGCCTCCCCCACACAGCCGTTTCCCACCAGGCCCGCGCCGTTCGAATATCAGGGGGCGCTCGAGAACGACTTGGTGGACTTCACTCCCGAGATTCGCGCGATGGCCGTGGAGACGGTGAAAGGATTCAAGCTGGGGCCGCTGTACACGCCGCCATCGCTTGCGGGAACCATCCAGCGTCCCAGCACCGGTGGCGGCGGGAACTGGGGTGGGGCCGCAGTAGATCCCGAGACCGGCATCTTATACGTGCCCTCGCGGAATGCATGGTCCCTGAATGCGCTAGAGTTGCCTGATCCATCACTGCACGCCAATCTGAGATACATGGAAGCGCGCGCGGGTCCGCCGCGCATGAAGCAGGGGCTGCAACTTTTTAAGCCACCCTATACGCGAATGACCGCGATCGACATGAATAAAGGGGAACACGTGTGGATGATTCCGACGGGCAACGGCAACCGACTCAGGAACAATCCACTGCTGAAGCCGCTCAACCTTCCTCCGTTGGGCGGCGACGGGTTGACGCCAGGGCCGCTGCTGACCAAGACACTTTTGATCTATGCACTGTCCGCAGGCGGCTCCAACGATGGTCCTCGACTGGTGGCCTACGACAAGTCCACGGGCAAGGAATTAGCATCCACGGACCTTCCGGGAATTGCGCTCGGTACTCCGATGACTTATAAACTCGGAGATAAGCAATATATCGCTTTGACTGTAAGCGGAAGAGGAGGCGAGCTACCGGAACTCGTCTCGCTGGCGCTTCCATGAACGCCAACCGCAAGCTTAGCCGTGTCCGGACCGCCGATTCACTGTGATTTGCTTTTTGCATTTTCTTCGACGGCTTTGTCTTCAGCGCGCGCGCCGTTCAGGATACCGAACATGCCGTAATTGCCTTCATGGCAAGCATATTCGTATATCGGCTCATCGCTCCTGGTCATTGGCACTGACGCTGTCCAAGGATGTGTCTCTATCGTCGGATCGTCGACCGTGAACTCATAAATAAGCGTGTTCGCATCGCGACGTGTAAAGCGTTCGACGAGATGGAAGTTCTCATCTACCGGGATTCTGAAAGTAGTCCCCTCGTTCCTGAAATTGATCGTGTCAACAACGAGCGTGTTGCTTTCCCAGTGCCCGCGGGAGTCACCCATCCATTGGCGAACGGTGCTATGTGGCCGGCCATCAAGCCAAATTACCCGTGTTTCATGGACCATCTCGTTCATTATTAAAACTGCTTCGCGTGTCTCGAAAATCTGAACGTTGTTGTTATAGGCACTCGGAAGCATCGGTGGACCGGAATTGAATCCCAGAATGCAGCGCTCACCCAAATTCCGATCCTCGGGCCCTCGCGCTGGACGGCTCTGGGCCGCCTGGCGGGCCTCCCGTCTTTTCTGGCCCAATTCCGTTAGCGGCGGAAGTCTTCCATCGGGTGGGTCGATAATCAACGAGGTCTGGTTGCTGGCGCGGTCTCCAAAGTCCCAGAACAGATCGTTATAAGCACGGGCCACATCCGCGTCCCCACCGCCATCACGACGATCCATATTCCTGCCTTCTCGAAGGCGCTTGGCATACGCGGCCGCTTCTTCTTCGGTCAACACTGCCTTGCCAGCGAACTCGGCCGGTCGTTCCAGCGGCGTCAGATTTGCAAAACTCCAAACGCCTTGGATATCAGGATGGCCGTCGACGGCGCGTGGAGGATTCGACGCCTTGGATTTCTCCGTCGCCATGGCCACACCCGAGGCCGACTTGACTTGCCCAAGAGTTGGCGCAACGATTAGTATCGTTAGCGGCGCTAATACTACTAAGGATCGGAGGTTCATACCAAAGCTCCTTTGTTCGGTGCAATTTGTCTGGCGCACACGCGACCGATACTACTGAAACCTCGAATCGTGTGCAAGGGGTCAGCTCGCGACGTTTCATAAAACTCGTCGCTACACCCAAATCTAAAACGAGAGGAGGAAATACTATGGACCGGCGTCAAGCGATCGGTCTTCTGGGATTGGCAGCGGGGCGGTGCCTCACCGCAGCGACCGATCGTGACCGTTTTCCAGGCATCTACAAACTCGTGAGCTGGAAAAACATGAATCCGGACGGTACCGTCGTTGAACCTCTCGGGAGCGATCCAACCGGCAGAATCACTTATCACAAGAGCGGGCACATGTCGGTGCAATTGATGAGGCGCGATCGAAAGCCGTTGCCGCGCCTCGATATCCAAACGGCCAACATCGATGAACTGAGGGCCGCGCTGCGGGCCGCTCAGGGTGGGACGGCGGGAGGGTTCGTAGCGTACATGGGAACATACGACGTTCACGAGGATCGCAGTATCGTAATCCATCACCTCGAGGGTGGGTCCGCAGCGAACATGGCGGGCAGCGATTTCGAACGTCATTATGAGTTTAGTGGCAAGAATCTGGTCTTGAGCGTGCCTCCAAGCCTCACGGCCAAGATTGTTTGGGAGCGCGTGGCGGACGCGTGACATGTGTTGCAAGTTTCGATCTGCGCTTGGCCCAGAGCTGACGCAAACGGTTAAGACACTGCTTACCATCGCTTGTCCGGCTGGAAGAGACTGCGGACCATGTCGTGATCTATTGATTAGTGCTGCCTGAATCCGGTTCCTGAGTGCTGCAGCCTATCTTTCGATAAAGTCGACGAAATTCAAGTGCGAATCGGCTCCCTGTGATATGCTTTGGTCCCGCGACAACGAAGCATTGTGGTGGAGCGAATCTGGCGTCTGAAGGCACGAACATAGACGTGATCCAATGCATGGATGGAACGAGATGTCGGAGCTAGACATCCGCTAATATCCCAGGTCGGCTCTGTAACGGCCGTTGCTGACATTGGCATTTTGTCGGCGGCAAGCATCTGTAAGAGTGCGATATTGCGGAACCTACCTTTGCCGTGGCTCCGGTTGATTCGGTTGGTTGGCACTAGACTATTGGGAAGGTCGGAGCCAGTGCCAAAAGGCCCTTCTGCCAGTCCGGGTTTCCGTGCTGAATCGATGGAGCTGAATGACGAGCTTGCACGCGCGTCAAAAGCTGAGCGTATACACACCATTCTCGAAGCCTTGGTGACTACATCGAATCCGTTGGTGGAACCCAATGCGCGGCGGATGGGCGATTTCTACTTCTCGTGTATGAATACTGCCGGGATTGATGGCAGCGGACATGCGCCTCTACAGCCGGACTTTGCTGGCATTGCTGCAATCCGTTCACGCGCCGACCCGAACGCGGTATTGGCCTTCTTGAAGCGCCTGGAGAGACCCCTCGGCGCCGTAAACAGAGCGGTCGTCGGTCCGTTCCGAGCGACTTCAGGCCAGGACCCGAAAAACCCGACTCGCGTGATAGCGAGAATCGTGGAGCGTGATGCTGCAGGACGCACAGGCTCATCAATCTTCTCTCTTCCGGATCGCGACTACTATTTTCGACCCCGGTAAATAACAATCCTACCCCAGTAAATACCGATAGTTGTTCATCAAATTCCAATCAATTGTATTGCGGATTACTTGGTGCGCCGCCCGCGGCAAAGCCTTCATGTACTCACGTGTAACATAGAACGACTTATAGAAGGGCGACTGCGAGATCCCGATGCTAAGTGCGAATATTTCGGAAATATCACGTAACTCTGATCCCGGGTTCCCAAGTGGAATCGGGCCTGTATTTCCCGCAGGGTCGGGCGGCAGTCGACCAGCAGGTCCTCAGAGCGCGCCAGGACTGCCCTTCCGTCCTCGATCAGCGGCCAGTAGCTGCGGTAGGCACAATTGAACGACTCGCACTGATTCATCACCAGACCGAGATCGAGGCGCTCGATCGACGGAGGCTGGTGAAACATCCTCAACCCGCTCCGGTACCATCGGTTTGCACTCACTGCAAAGGCGTACGGATCCTTGATGTTGATGACGTAGTGAAGCATCTCCCTTCCATCCCGCAGGGCCAATAGCTCTTCGTAGCTAACTGGCTGATGCACCCATTCGAAGGGATCGGAAGTCGGGACATTGGGCGCTCGCCAGTACTTATCCTCCTGGAGCAACGATTCGAACGCCGGTCGAACTACTACTCCCCTTTCGCTCATCCACTGCTCTACGGTCAGATAGGGCTCGTACTTCGAACCGAGCCGGTTATCGAAGAGAACGAAATCTGTAAAATTGCGGCCCAGCAGTGCCTTCAGATAGCTCGTGCCGGTCCGCTCTTTGCCGTACTGTTGGATGTACCGGCGCATTGAAGTCTTCGACGAGCAGGTGCGTACCTACCGGCCAGCAAAAACGGAGCCGACAGCGCCGCCATTTTGGCCATGCTACCCCAATTATCAACCTGATGTCTTATCCCCCAATCATCGTACGGCACTCGCAATTGAGTACTACGCAAGTTTCTGGGGAGTTGCAACGACGAGTCTCGGAAACTTCGCCAGCCATAAATTATCTCGCGGCAGAGCCTTTTGTCGCCCGTGTACTATAATGACCAGCCATTTCGTTTTTCGGGCGGGGCACTCCCTAGGCAAGTTATAATGCGGCGGATGAAAGCGCGGGGCACTGTAATCTGGTTTGAAGTTGAGAACCTCCTGCGCTATTTCGACCAGTATGCCACGCCTACCAGAATCGAAAGAGTGTGCGTGGAAGTTTTCGGCGCGGCGCATCACCTCTCCGGCGAAATCTCGGTGAAGTTTTGTCGGCTGAGCATGTTCACGGGCCGGTTTGA
>Ga0126371_10005418_pt1 | contig 11328 bp, 9 predicted proteins | sample PanSoiMetaPlot_4_FD_110145 | JGI IMG/M metagenome (GOLD analysis project Ga0126371, IMG submission 110145) | Tropical forest soil microbial communities from Panama - MetaG Plot_4 | ecosystem: Environmental > Terrestrial > Soil > Tropical forest > Bulk soil | place: Panama | collected 2016-02-17
CACCAGCGGCGACGGGACGCCGATAACACGCATGGATGTGGTCCCGCCCGATATCCCCACTTGGGGCAAGGCGTACAAGGAATATTTCATGCGCTACTATACGCGCACCTTCGATTTAAATATGCAGCCCGAAACCTTGCCCCACAAAGCAAACCGTGTCGATTTGGATCCCCGCCATCGAGATCGCTGGGGCATACCGTTGCCCCGGGTCACCTTTGATTTTCACGAGAACGAGCACCGTTTGCAAAAGTTCATGGCCGGAGTCGGCGAGAAAATCATGCGCGCCACAGGCGCCAATAAAGTTTGGACTGAACGCAAGGCCACTCCCAACCGCTGGGCCGGCGGCACGCGCATGGGCGCCGATCCGAAAAACTCCATTGTCAACGAATATTGTCAGACCCACGATGTGCCCAATCTGTTCATCGTTGGCGCGTCGGTTTTTCCAACCATGTCCGGCTACCCGCCCACGGCCACAGTCGCCGCGTTGAGCTATCGCACGTCCGAGTATATCTTGCGCCAGAAGCAATGGTTCGATTAGAGCAAAGGGCGAAGGGCAAGAAGCAAGGAGCAGGGAGCTTGGAGGGTCGTTCGGAGGGAAAATGAAATTGAGTCGCAGCCTTGGTCTTTTGGTTGTTCTCGCGGCCGTATTGACGTTTGTCTCGCAAGCCGTAGCGCAATCCGGTGGCGGAGCGGCGGGCGTGATCGAAGGGGCCAAACGAGAAGGCACAGTCGTCTTTTATGGTCCCCTTAATATCAACGACAGCCAGGCGATTGCGAAGCGCTTCGAAGAAAAGTACCCCTTCATTAAAGTTGAGATCCTGCGCATGAGCGCCGAGCCGCTGCTGAACCGCATCATCACTGAAGGCAAAGCCGGACGAAACGTCGTGGATGTGATCAACAACACCGTCATCAACGCGGTAAAAAAAGCTCGACTATTGCAGCCCTACCGCTCGCCGGAGCACGCGGAATATCCCGGACAATTCAAAGATCCGGAGGGATATTGGGCTAGCATACACAACAACTATTATGTCTTGGGCTACAACTCCAGGCTCTTGAGTGCGACAGAGGCGCCCAGAGATTGGTGGGATCTTCTAAATCCTAAGTGGAAAGGGAAGATCGGCATGGACCAAGAGGAGTTTGAATGGTACGCGCAATCGGTGAATACGTGGGGTCATGAGAAAGGCCGGAAATTTCACCGCACCTTGGCCCAGCAGCAAATTCATTGGCGTAAGGGCCACACGCTGCTCAGCCAATTGATCGCGGCGGGCGAATTTCCGCTCGGGATCGTCTATGCGCATCGAGTCGAATCCATGAAAAAAGTCGGCGCGCCCATCGAGTGGATAAAGACCATCAATCCCGTGTTTGTGGCCCAGTCGCCGGTGGGCTTGGCAGCGAAAGCTCCCCATCCAAACGCAGCCAGATTGTATCTCGACTTCATGCAGTCCAAAGAGGCGCAGCTGATTTTGCGAAGTTTCAACCGATCATCAGCTCGGAACGACGTCGAGCCTTTGGTTCCAGAAATGCATCATAGCAGGCTTAAACTCGTGGCCATCGATCCCAAGGTCGCCGAAGACCTCAACCGTTATGCGAACGAGTTTCGCGAGATCTACTTTCGCTGAGTGAGGAGCCGTCGCTCTTTCGCTAAATTAGCTATTCCCAGCTTGACGGGAGCGAAAAAGATTGTGGCCGAACCACTTGATGTTTTGATCACCGGCGGCACAGGGTATGTGGGCCAGCGGCTTATTGCAAACTTTCACCCTCGCCTCTATTCTCTCCCATCGAGAGAGAAGGTAAAACCGTCAGCCTAAGGGGAGGCACATGGTTGTAACGGTGAAGGCTGCAAACATCTTTGCTGGCATTTCGCAGGCAGTCGGTGAGGAACAGTTTCAGACGTTATTCGAGAACAGCGCTGTTAAAATTGAACGCATCATTTCCCAATCTTATTCCAGTCCAGAAAACTTCTGGTATGATCAATCCCAACCGGAGTGGGTGATCGTTTTGCGCGGTGCGGCAACGCTGGAGTTTGAAGGTGGCAGGTTCATTGAAATGAAAACCGGCGACCATGTGACAATTCCAAGCCATGCTAAACACCGTGTTCATCAGACCGGCCTGGAGACTGTTTGGCTCGCCGTACACGTCAAAGGCAAATAATCGAAAAGTTTGATACAGCCATAACCAAAACGCACGGAGGCGGCCATGAAACGAATCACGATATGTTTTGATGGAACTTGGAACAAACCGGCGGATGAAAAATTGCCCTCGGACAAGCAAGTAGAAACCAATGTCCGAAGATTCTATGAATCGGTAAAAGCAACCGCGGCGGATGGAACGAAACAACTCAACTGGTACGACGAAGGCGTGGGAACAGAATGGTATGATAAATATATCGGCGGCGCCATCGGCACGGGATTAGACCTCAAAATCCTTCAGGGATACGAGTTCCTGGCTAAAGAATATCAAGACGGCGATGAGGTCTACGTCCTTGGCTTCAGCCGTGGAGCTTATACCGCCAGAAGTTTGGTGGGATTTATTCGCAATTGCGGGTTGGTCAAAAACGAAATGCTCACGCTCAGAACCGCGATGGCCTACGGCATCTACCGCACCAGGGACGATGGCCCTGATTCCTCTACGGCGAAGCGGTTCAGGTCCATGTTCTCAAGGGATATCACCATTAAGTTTCTCGGAGTTTGGGACACCGTGGGCGCGCTCGGCATTCCGCTGCATCTGCTGGCCACGTTTAACGCCAAATTTTACGAATTTCATGACACGCGCTTAAGCGCAATTGTTAAAAATGCTTTTCACGCCATCTCCATAGACGAGTATCGCCTCGCTTTTGACGTTTGCCTTTGGAATCCCGACACGGCCCCTGAACAAACCTTGGAGCAACGCTGGTTTGTCGGCGCGCACTGTGATGTCGGCGGCGGATATTCCGATCGGCGGCTTTCGGACATGACACTACGATGGATGCAAGACAAGGCCAGTGCCTTAGGGTTGGCGGTGACGCCCGTCGATGTTCAACCGAACAATTATCTAGGAGCTTTTACCGATTCCTACAAGGACTTTCTCAACGGCCTGTATGCAAAAGAACACCCGCGCTATTATCGCTCCATAGGAACGACCAAATTTGGTCACGAGGTGGTTGATGAATCGGTGCAAAAACGGCGCAAACAGGACCGCTCCTACGAGCCCCAAAATAATGGACTGCCAGCTTTAGCATAGACTTTTTTCTGGGAGTTCCATAATTTAGCAGAGTAAAGAATGATTAATCTTCTGTCTTTAGTGACGGCGAATCCGCGAGACTTCCTATGTCTCGGCAATAGCGCGAGCAAAATGTTCAGTTGATGGTTTACAGCACATGACGCATCGCTGTGCAAAGACTTGATTTGGCCGCTCCTGCCTAATGCGCGTTTTGATCTACGGCTTCGGCCCCTATCGCCAGTTTCACCAGAACGTCACAGAAAAAATTTTACGTCAATTGCCAAAACAGAGGCACCTGAAAAAAATCGTCTTTCCCGTTAGATTTCACAGACGCCAGTTCACAAACGCCATCCAAAAATTCACACCCGATGTTATCCTCGGCCTCGGTCAATGTTCCGAAGGGCGTTTGCTGAGAATCGAGGCCCGGGGAGTTAACAGAAAACGAAGTGATAAGAGAGAGAAACCAAGGCCGATCGTTCAAGGCGGCGCGCACGCTCTCACGACGAATCTAAAACTAAACCTCGGCAGGTCAGCCGAGCGGTCCCGCAACGCTGGTGACTATGTCTGCAATTACTCGATTTATATCATCCTCGATTTCTTGAAACGGCGTCGTCTCTCTATTCCCTTTGGTTTCATTCACGTCCCTTACGGATACGATAAGCGGAAGGCCCGGCGAGTGTTACTAAAAGCGATCCAGCGGCTACTCAGGGTCGAGTCGATATGACGAACAAAGCAGAAGTGAGGAGATCGATTTCCCGGGAGACTGACGCCTTATTCGGCAGATCGACGTTACCTATTCCGCAGATCGGTCTGGCGTCACCATGTCAATCTATGGTCGGTAGGTTTCAGCGTGGACGCCGCTCGCGCTGGGTCGAACGGATTCCTTCGAGAATCAATTTCTCACACCAAAAAGTTACGCGCTAGCCGGGCTAATCCGTTTCGTTCTCTGATTCCGCTTTGAGGCGTCGCTGGCGCACCGCCTCTGCGAGCGTATTGAGTATCTCGTGGCTGTCTTCCCAGCCGATGCAAGCGTCGGTGATGCTCTGTCCGTAAACAAGCTCTTTTCCAGATACCAAATCCTGCCGCCCGCCTTTGAGGTGGCTCTCGACCATTATGCCGAAGATGCGCTCGTCCCCTTCCGCGATCTGCGCTGCCACCGAGCGGCCGACGTTTATCTGCATTTGGGGATCTTTGCCGCTGTTACCGTGGCTGAAGTCGATCATGATCCGCGCCGGAATGCCGGCCTCGGCTAGACTTTTGGCCGCGAAATCGACGGATTTGCCGTCGTAATTCGGTTGCTTTCCGCCGCGCAAGATGACGTGACAATCTTCGTTGCCGGTGGTGGAAACAATCGCTGAGTGTCCGGCCTTCGTCACCGAGAGGAAATGGTGCGGCACCTGCGCCGCCCGAATGGCATCGAGGGCGATGCGCACGTTTCCATCGGTGCCGTTTTTGAAGCCCACCGGGCACGACAGGCCGGATGCCAGCTCGCGGTGAACCTGGCTCTCCGTCGTGCGCGCGCCGATGGCGCCCCAGGACACCAGGTCGGCGACGTATTGCGGCGTAATCATGTCGAGGAACTCGCACGCCGCAGGCACCCCGGTTTCATTGAGATCAAGCAGCAACTGGCGCGCAATGCGCAAGCCCTCGTTGATGCGGAAACTGCCGTCGAGATGCGGATCGTTGATCAACCCTTTCCATCCGATTGTGGTGCGCGGTTTTTCAAAATAGACGCGCATCACAACAAGCATATCATTGGTCAATCGATCTCTTTCTTGCTTGAGTTTGCGAGCGTATTCGTTGGCGGCTTTCACGTCATGAATAGAGCAGGGTCCCATGATCACGAGCAAGCGGTCGTCTGCGCCGTGGAGAATCCGATGGATTGACCGGCGCGTTTCATAGACCGTCTCCGCGGCGTTTTCGGTGATGGGAAATTCCCGCAGAATATGCTCCGGAGGTAACAGTTCTTTAATTTCCCTAATTCTTAAATCGTCGGTTTGGTACTTCATCTCATTCACTATGGGGAAAACTGATTATAGACGAAATTTAGCGGAAATCTAACCCGCCCTAAAGCCTGGCGAGCGCCCTACCGAGTTACCGATTAGCGCTGTAATGTTTCACGGCCCACCACCGCTAACAAAATCGCTGATAAGACCAAGAACGGGGCATAGGCGAGAAATGGCACGGCAGGACTAAAGGAGTCGGCCAGAACACCTCCCAACAAGGGCGCGCTCACACCGCCGATTTCAGCCATGGTCCGCCGGGCAGCCTGCAGGCGTCCCCGCGCGCTGGCTGGCACCACATCATAGGTGGAGGTGGCCAATGATCCGAGCGAGAGCCCATTGGCCACGCCAAGAAACGATACCAGAACAGCCAACTGGAAAAAACTCTCCGCGAATGGAATGAGCAGGAAAGCGAGGGCCGGAATGCCAGTGCTCGGAACTGTCGCCCACTTCCGTCCGACTTTGTCAATGACGAATCCGGCGGGCAGAATCATGGCGAAGACGAAAAGGCCGGAGATCGTGAACAACAAGCCGACATCTTTGGGGGTAATACCAAGCTTGGAGCTGGCGTAGAGCGGCAGCATGCTTTGCGTCGTCATTCGGTGAGCGAAGCTCGTGAAAGTGGCAAAGACCAATACCGCGTAGGTCGCTCGCAGATTCGGGTGGATTTGATGAAAAAGCTGTCTCAGGCCGCGCAACCGGTCCATTAAGGCTGAAAGCCGCCAAGCGAGTTTTGCCGGCGGTCCCGGGACATGGGAGGGTGGCGAACTTTTTACCGCTGAGCCAATCAGTACGGAAACCGCAGCGCAACCTGCATAGGCAACGAATACCGCTCTGAAGCCGATACTTTCGGTGAGCAGTCCGCCGAACAAAGGACCGAGAGCAAGTCCCATGTTGTTGACGCCGTGAAAACCACTAAGCACTCGTCCGCGTTGGTCGGGACGGGCGAGATCGATTCCTGCCACCTCCCGGGCGATGACCCAAACACTTTCCGCCACGCCGACTAAAAAAATCAATGCCAGAATCAAACTGAACCACGGCATAGTGGCGGCCAGCAGTGCCGCGACGCATGAGAGGGTAGGGCCGGTTATAAGCGCAGAGCGCGTACCCAAACGATCCAGCACCATGCCACTAATCGGCAGGCCGGTAAATCTTCCGAGCGCCAATGCGGTAATGGTTTGTGCCGCAGTGCCGGGGGAGATTCCAAATGATTGCCCCAATACAGGAACTGCCGGAACAATCATCGACCACATTCCCGCCAGTAAAGCGCTGGTGTAGAGAGTAACGAGACCGCGGACGGTGGAGTTAGATCGAAGCGGCAAAACCATCCGGCAATTTATCTCGCTTGTTAGAAATAAGGGCCCGCTTCGTCCTCGGGGCTAGGTGCGCGCTGAACAGACTTCTAAAAAGCCTGTAAACTTTGGGGGCATCTGTTGTCTTCAAAGTTACGTCCCGCCTCGTTGCTTATTGACTATAGCCGCAACGGGAAAGCCAATATCCCGATAATTCAACAACTCCATCGATACTTTGCAAGCAGTCTCAAGCTGGTATGAGGCTTGCTCCACCAACAAATGTAAGCCTTACGAGGCGAACGTACAAAAAATAAAAGGAGGACAGGGCCATGCCAAACGGACATAAACTGGATCTTAGAAAACTCGAGAGGCGTATCGACGCTTTGAGCAACGCCCTCGCTCGATTGGGAAAAGGCGGAGACCTAAAAGAACTGATCCGGATCATTAAATTCCCCGGCTGGACCACTCCGGCGGAGTTTGCTTTTGCCCTGGGCATCGTTGAACTCGGATTCCGCAGCTGAAGGTGAAGCAAGGGTGAGGCGCAAGCTTTCCGTTGCGAAGGCAATGGGTCTGTACCTCTAAGCAATTTGCAAGCATCGGTGTGACAACTAGAGCCCTGAAATGTTGAGAACTGAGTGGCGAGTGGTGAAAAATAGCTTTGAACCATTACGCTTTTGTGCCTTCCGCAACTCCAAGCTCACGCCTCACCTAACGCGGGCGGTAACATTAATTGCGGAATCCGGGTTGAATCGATGTCAGGTCACGCGGCGTTGCTGACCCAGTTAAAAACCGTGCTGATGAAAGGAAGCAAGGCCGTGGCCACCAAATGATTTTGAGATTCGGGACCGTACAGGCGGGATATAGGGTCTTCCGCTTCCTCGCGTTCCTCAAGCAGCAATGCAACCGGACGGAAGGCCCTTTTTAGAACTCTGCGCTCCCCGGTGTGCGCGGGAACGGGATAACGTCGCGGATATTTTTAAGGCCGGTGAGATACATCATCATGCGCTCTAGACCGAGGCCGAAGCCGGAGTGGGGCACCGAGCCAAAACGGCGCAGATCGAGGTACCACCAATAGGCTTTTTCATCAAGGCCACCGGCGCGCAGCCGTTGCAACAACACGTCATAGCGTTCCTCACGCTGGCTGCCGCCGATGATTTCTCCGACCCGAGGGACCAGCACATCCATCGCCCTGACGGTGCGGTCGTCCTCATTGACTCGCATATAGAACGGCTTGATGTCCTTTGGGTAGTCTGTAACGATCACCGGTTTTTTGAAAATCTCTTCGGACAGAAAGCGTTCGTGCTCGGTTTGGAGATCGTTGCCCCACTCGACGGGAAATTCCCAAGTTCGACCAGCTTTCTCGAGCTCACGAATCGCGTCGCTATAGGTAATGTGGTCGAAAGTCGATTCCGCGACATGTTCTAACGTGCTAAGGACAGTCTTTTCGATGCGGTCGTTGAAGAATTCTAAATCTTCGTGACAATGCTCCAGCACGTAGCGAATGGTAAACTTGAGGAATTCTTCAGCTAACTTCATGTTGTCTTCGAGCTCGTAAAAGGCCATTTCGGGCTCGATCATCCAGAACTCGGCTAAGTGGCGCGGCGTGTTGCTGTTTTCCGCGCGGAAGGTGGGACCGAACGTATAGACCTTTGAGAACGCAAGGGCGAAAATTTCGCCCTCCAGTTGACCGCTGACTGTCAAATATGCCGGCCGGCTGAAAAAATCTTGCTGCCAATCAATATTACCATCCGCCGTGCGCGGAACGTCGTTCAAGCTCAATGAAGTTACGTTGAACATCTGGCCCGCGCCCTCACAATCCGAGGTCGTAATGATCGGAGTCTGGACGTAAATAAAATCCCGTTCCTGAAAAAATGTATGAATAGCATGGGTCAGCGCGTTGCGCACGCGAAAAGCCGCGCCAAAGGTGTTGCTGCGAACCCGTAGGTGGCCGATCTCGCGCAGAAACTCTAAGCTATGTCCCTTCTTTTGCAGCGGATAACTCGCAGGATCAGCCGTCCCATAGACTTGGATCTGCGCGACTTTCAGTTCAACCGCCTGTCCTTTCGCCGGCGAGGCGACGAGCGCGCCTGAGGCGGAAATGCTGCTTCCCGTTGTTACTTGTTTGAGGATTTCGTCCGGAACGACTCCGCTCTCCACCACGAGTTGTATGCTTTTGAAGCGTGACCCATCGTTTAATTCGATAAACGTGACCCCCTTCGAGTCGCGCCGCGAGCGCACCCAACCCCGAAGAGTAATCTCACTGCCAACCGGTAGGGCGAACGCTTGCTTTACGGATGCAAATGTCGAGCTCATAAGCGCCAAGTATCGGATAACCCCTTGCGATGTCAACTCGTACGCCGAGGTAGGCGCAGGTTTCAAACCTGCCTCCTACGTGTCATTGAGATTTGGCAGCGTAAACGACCCATCATTATGTCATGTTGGATTCATCTCCGGCTCTTGGCAACGAATTGCCGTTCATAAAGCGATTGAAGCTCCGCCAGAGTCGTGATCTGGCCGGCGCTTTTGTCTTCACGAATTTTGGTAATTCGCGCGAAGCGCAAGGCAAAACCTGAACTGTACTGCGGGCTGCGCTGGATTTCGTTGTAGGTAACTTCGACAACCACCTCAGGCTTTACCGTGACGGTGTAGCCATCATCAGCCTGTTGCAGCTCTTGCAGCTTGGCGGTCATCGATGTGAACTCTTTGTCGGTGAGGCCTTTGAAGGTCTTACCCACCGGAGCAAATCCGCCTGTGCCATCGGCAACCGCAAGATGATAGTTGGAAAGCCACCCACGCCGTCTCCCCGAACCATGGTCGGCAGCGATGATCGCGCAATCGATGGTCTCCGCCGGCTTGATTTTGAACCAGAGCTTGCCCCGATTGCCGGGCATGTACGGACTGTCCAGGGCTTTAGCCATGAGACCTTCGTGGCCGGCGGCGAGCGCTTCCTTTAGAAACATTTCCGCCTCTACCTTGTCCGTGGCGATTCTCTTGCGCGCGAGATGCTTGCCTCCAGCAAGAGATTGAAGCAACGACCAGCGCTCTTCGTATGGTTCGTCGATGAGTGAACCGCCGTCGAGAAAAAGGCAATCAAACAGGTGGAGGGATAGTGGAATCTCGGTGGCGGCCGATTCTACGCCGTGGATGCGCTTGAAGCGACGCATTAATTCTTGAAACGGGAAGGGGCGCCCGTCTTTCCCTACCGCTACGACCTCGGCATCGAGGATGAAGGAATTCCCGCCAAGTTCGTCACGCGCGATGGCGACAATCTCCGGGATACTGTGGGTCACTTCCGACAGCCGCCGGCTCCAGATGCGCACGAGATCGCGGTCTTTGTGTATCTGAATTCTCGCTCCGTCGTACTTGAACTCCAGCGCTGTTTTTCCCTTGTGAACCGTAAGGACTTCGTCGAAGTCCTGCGACAACTCAGAAAGCATGGGAAGGAGCGGCACGAATAGCTTGATATCGACTTGCTGCAAACCCGCGGCCCCTTCTGTCAGAGCGATGGCAGCGACTTCAGCGAGGTCGGAGAGAAATAGCGCCGCGCGGCGCACAGTTTTCAAGTCCGTGGCGGCAGCGCGAGCGATGGCTTCTTGAATCAAGCCATCGTGCAGCCCGATGCGCAATTCGTTATGAAGAAGCCGAAATATGATTGTCCGCTCGTCCACACCGGCCATTTCCACTAGTTCTCTCAAGCGAGCATACTTAGCTGCTCGCGATCCCTTTCCTTCGGCTTCAGCAATCTTCGCAAAGTTGTCGGCAACATCTTTGAGCGTCAGCGAAGGAGCGACTGCGTTTTCAATCGGGGGAGTTTTGAGCGCATGAGAAAACGCGCTTGACCCGATGTCCAGTGTCCGCGGGTCGGAAATTGGAAATGGACGGCCGGACAAAAAGGCAACGCCGTCGCGAATCTCATTGGGCTCGAGCCGCTTAAGATATTCGGCCGCCGCCGCAACCTTCGCAAGGCGGCTCGATGTCTTCTCAAGCTCGTAGCAGAGGGCGGTGAATTCTGAAAAGTTCATCCAATGTATTTTACCATGCCAATCACGCTTTTCCGGCATCTGCGGCGGCTTTATGAAATAATTGCGTTGACATATCCAGGCTAAGCGGGCGATATTTCTGACAAGTTGGCTTGAGTTGCCCACGATCCGGCAACATTTAATTGGCTCGCTCCTACGCATACGACGCGGTAATCGTCGGTTCTGGACCGAACGGCCTTGCCGCTGCGATTACCATCGCACAAAGTGGTCGCTCGGTGGTCGTTTATGAATCGCAAGCCACTGTCGGAGGCGGCGTTCGTTCGGCGGATTTGACCGCGCCGGGGTTCACGCACGATGTTTGTTCGTCAGTCTATCCGCTCGCTATGGGATCTCCGTTTTTTCGCACGCTTCCATTGCATGATCATGGGTTAGAATGGATTCAGTCTCCAGCGCCGCTGGCCCATCCGTTGGATGACGGAACGGCGGTCGTGCTTGAGCGTTCGGTCGATGCGACATGTGAAAATCTAGATGTCGATGGCGCAGCGTATCGGAAGCTCATGGGGTGGTTGGTAGACGAGTGGAATGGGTTGGACAACGATATTCTGGCGCCGCCGCGCCTGCCACGACGGCCGCTTTCGTTTGTGCGATTTGGCTTACGAGCCATACGACCGGCTCGGCGACTCGTAGAAAATGTTTTCGCTGGTGAGCGGGCGCGCGCTTTATTCGCCGGGCTGGCAGCTCACTCCATGCTGCCACTAGAGTATACGGCTTCAGCGGCCTTCGGCCTGGTCCTAGGCGCCACTGCCCACGCTCTCGGCTGGCCAATTGCGCGCGGCGGAGCGCAGAAGCTCACCG
>Ga0126371_10005419_pt1 | contig 11325 bp, 11 predicted proteins | sample PanSoiMetaPlot_4_FD_110145 | JGI IMG/M metagenome (GOLD analysis project Ga0126371, IMG submission 110145) | Tropical forest soil microbial communities from Panama - MetaG Plot_4 | ecosystem: Environmental > Terrestrial > Soil > Tropical forest > Bulk soil | place: Panama | collected 2016-02-17
CCCCGGACGCCGCGCGTACATGTTGAGCGCGCCGACCGGCTCGCCGTCCGCGATCAGCGGCACCACGAGGCACGAGCGGATGCCAAGCGACATCGCCTGCCTGACGAAGCGCGGCCACCGGCCGTGCGTGGCCACGTCGTCGATGCGGACGGTCTGGGCATGGCGTATCGCGTGCAGGCACGGTCCCTCGCCTGTCTGGTACTGGATCTCGTCGGCCTCCGACGCCAGCGGGTCCGTGCACGCGGCGGTGGCCGGCGGCCGGCCGCGCTGGCGGACCGTCATTCCACACGACAGCTCGTCGGTCACCACGCGGGTAGACAGGACCGCGAGCTCATGGAGGAACTGCTCCATGTTGTCCGTATGCAGCAGGGCGTTCTGTAGTCCGATGAGATCTGTCTGAGTTTCATTGGACATGCCATCTCACTACCCCTGACCAGCGGATGAAACGTGCCGGTCAGGCCCGGTGCCCGGTCACGAGCTCCGCCGCCGCGGTGGCGATGGCTCCCGTGTCGATGCCCGCCATCCGCAGCTGCTCCGCCGGGGTGGCCGAGCCGGGCATCGACCGCACGGCCAGCTTCCTGACCGATGGCAGTACCCCGCCGTCGACGGTCAGGGCGCTGAGCACGGCGTCGCCGAGCCCGCCCTCGGGCCAGTGGTCCTCGACGGTGACGATCCCCGCTGTCTCGCGCGCGGCGGCGCGCAGCGTGAGCACGTCCACCGGCTTGACCGAGTACGCGTCGACGACCCGGGCCGGTATCCCGTCTTCCGCCAGCAGGTCGGCGGCCGCCAGCGCCTCGTGCACCGTGACGCCCGCCGCGACGAGCGTGACCTTGTCATCGGGACCGGAGCGCAGCACCCGGCTGCCCCCGATCAGGAAGCGTTCCCCCGGCTCGTAGATCACCGGGGTATCGCCCCGGCTGGTCCGCAGGTAGCTGACGCCGGGAAGGTCCGCCATCGCGCCGGCCAGCCAGGCCGCCTGGTTGGCGTCGCACGGGCAGAGCACGGTGCTGCCGTAGACGGCGCGCAACGCCGCGAGGTCCTCGAGGGCCATCTGGGACGGGCCGTCCTGGCCGATGGCGACCCCGGCGTGGGAGCCGCACAGCCGGATGCTGGCCCGGCTCACGGCGGCCATCCGGATGAAGTCATACGCCCGGGTGAAGAACGCCGCGAACGTGGCGGCGAACGGTATCCAGCCGCGTACCTGCATCCCTATCGCCGCGGCGACCATCTGCTGCTCCGCGATGTAGAACTGGAAGAAACGGTCAGGATGCGCCTGCGCGAAGAACTCCGTCCGCGTGGAGTCGCTCACCTCGCCGTCTAGGACCACGACCTCAGGACGCGCGTCGCCGAGTGCGGCGAGCGCCTGGCCGAAAGCGGTGCGGGTCGCCACCATGCTCCCCGGCTCGAAGGCGGGGGGCCGCCACGCGACGGCCGCGCTGGCGCGGGCGACGGCGGGCGCCGGGGCCGGCGGGGCGGGCGAGACCCGGATATCGCGGATGCCGCCCAGCTCGCGGATCGCCTCATCGGCATCGGGAAGCGGCTTGCCGTGCAGGCCCTCCCTGTCCTCGACCGCGGCCACGCCACGGCCTTTCCTCGTCCTCGCCAGGATCACGGCCGGCCCGCCGGAGTGGCTGGCCGCCTCGCCGAACGCGCGGTCTACCGCCGCGACGTCGTGCCCGTCGACCTCAAGCGCGTGCCAGCCGAACGCCCGGAAGCGGGCGGCGTAGGCGCCGGTGTCCCAGCCGTGCCGGGTGGGGCCGCGCTGGCCGAGCCGGTTGACGTCGACGATCACGATGAGGTTGTCCAGCCCTGAGTGGCCGGCCTGTTCGGCGGCCTCCCAGATCGAGCCCTCGGCGAGCTCGCTGTCACCGCACAGCACCCAGACCCGGTAGGGCAGCCGGTCCAGGTACTTGCCGGTGATAGCCAGCCCCACCCCGATGGGCAGACCCTGGCCGAGCGAGCCGGTGGCGACGTCCACCCAGGGCAGCCGCGGCGTGGGGTGGCCTTCCAGGGGGCTGCCCGCCGTCCGGTAACCGAGCAGCTCCTCCTCGCCGATGGCGCCGACCGCGCGGAGCATCGCATACAGCAGCGGCGACGCGTGTCCCTTGGAGAAGATCAGGTGGTCGTTGCCGGGCGCGCCCGGGTCGGCGAAGTCGTAGCGCAGGTGACGGGCGAGCAGCACGGCGATCAGGTCCGCGGCCGACATGGACGACGTAGGATGCCCCGATGACGCGGCGGCACTGGCCCGTACGGAGTCCACCCGGAGCTGCTGCGCGGTCTCCCGCAGCTCATGGAGCATGTCCTGGTCAAGATCATCCGACGTGAGCATGCCGCCTCCGTGTTGTCTGGGAGTTATCCCGCTGCCGGACCGCGCGGGGCGGGCCGGCAGCGGTCCGGCCGATCAGAGGTTCGCCTCCGCCTTGCTGACGGCCGCGAGGGGCGACTCCGGCTCGGCGGAGGCGGCGAGGTCGCCGAGCGACACCATGCCGACGATCTGCCCGCTGTCGATGACCGGGAGCCTGCGGACGGCGTGCTCGCGGATCAGCCGCTCGGCGTCCGCCAGATCCGCGTTCGCGTCCACGCCGACCAGCTTCTCGCTGCACAGCGGCCCCACCGGGGAGTCCGGGCCCGCGCCCTCGGCCAGGCCACGGATGACCAGGTCCCGGTCGGTCACCATGCCGCTGAGTGACTCGCCGCTGACTACGAGCACGGCACCGACCCCCGCGTCGCGCATCACCTTGGCGGCCTCGGCGACCGTCTGCTCGTAATACACCCCGACCGGGTCCGGGGTCATGATGTCACGCACTTTCGTGTCCATGATGCCCTCCTGTTCCGCGTTCCCCTCTACCGCTACCGGCCGTGACGCGCGCTAAACCCGGAGCACGGCCGGTACGTTACGTCCATGGCCAGTGAACCCCGGGACGGGCCGGTGATGCCGATGGCGTCGCTCGGGCCCGGCGGACCCGCTGTCTCGCGCGTCGGGCTGGGCCTGGCGGCGCTCGGCCGCCCCGCGTACATCACCGGCGGCCGGGGCCGTGACCTGCCCGACCGCGACGTGGACGCGCTGCGGGCGCGCACGTTCGCGGTGCTCGACGCGGCCTACGCGGCCGGCGTCAGGTACGTGGACGCCGCCCGGTCCTATGGCCGGGCCGAGGAGTTCCTCGCCGGCTGGCTGGCGCGCCCCGGTCATCCGGGGGTCGTCGCCGGTTCCAAGTGGGGGTACCGCTACACCGGCGAGTGGCAGCTCGACGCCCGCCAGCACGAGGTCAAGGAGCATTCGCTGGCCATGTTCGGCGCGCAGCTGGCCGAGAGCAGGGCGCTGCTGGGCGGGCGGCTGGCGCTGTACCAGGTGCACTCGCTGACCACGGAGTCCGGGCTGTTCGGCGACCCCGGCCTGCTCGCGGCGCTCGGCGAGCTGCGTGACAGCGGTGTTCTCGTCGGGCTGACGACCAGCGGGCCGCGCCAGGCGGACGCGCTGCGCCGGGCGCTGGAGGTCCGCGCGGGCGGCCGGCCGCTGTTCGCCGCCGCGCAGGTGACGTGGAACCTGCTCGAGCCGTCGGTCGCGGCAGCCGCCGCGGAGGCGGCCGCCGCCGGCTGGCCGGTCCTGGTCAAGGAGGCGCTGGCCAACGGGCGGCTGGCACCGGGCGAAGCGGACGTCGCGCGCGGGGCACCCGAGGCGCCCGGGGCGCGGCTCGCGGCGCTCGCTGCCGAACGAGGGGTCGGCACGGACGCGATCGCCCTGGCCGCCGCGCTCGCCAACCCGTGGGCAACGATCGTGCTGTCCGGCGCGGTCACCCCCGGCCAGCTGCGTGCCAACCTGGCCGCGCTGACCGTCGGCGGCCTGCCGCCGGACCTGACCGATCTCGCCGAGCCGCCCGGCGCGTACTGGGCGACCCGTGCCGCCCGCCCCTGGCGCTGAGCGCCCGCCGGCGCCTCATCCGCCCTGTCCATGGCGGCCGGCCCCCCTGGGGCTCGCCGGGTTTGTTCCTGGTTTCCGTCGCTATCACGACTGAAATCGGGGACAAATCGCGCGGATCGCTGCGCGGCTAATCTCGTGCCAGGTCGGTGGTGGCGGTTTGGGCGGCCTGCGTGGCCCGGGCGAGGAAACCGGCGATCAGCTCTAGCTCGGCGGGCGTGTAGTCGGCGCAGATGCGGGCCAGGGCGTCGTTCATCCCCGCGTAGAGGCGCAGGATCTCGGCACCGCGCTCGCGCAGCACGCGCAGCAGCACACCGCGCCGGTCGGCGGGGTCACGCTCGCGCGCGATCCAGTGACCACGCTCGAGCCTGTCCAGGACGCCGGTCATCGTCGCCGGGTGCAGCCCGGCCATGCGGGCCAGCGCGGTCGGGCTCAGCGGCCCCTGGGCGTCGATCAGGTCAAGGCAGTACAGGTCGCCGGGGCGCAGGTCGAGATGCCCTCCGACCTGCTGGTTGAGCAGCGACAGCTGGGTGACCACGGCGCGCATCGCCTGCCGCACCGCCATAGTGCTTCCCCGCGATCCGCCGGCGGGATCCGGGCCGGCCCGCAGCGAGCCGCCGCCCGCGTCATCTAGGCTTCCTTGTGATATGGAATTCATATGATATTATCTCCATGATGTATGAGCTCCAGAATAACGATACTCGCGGAGGGAGACTCAGCGATGAAGCTCACCGTCTTCGGCGCAACCGGAGGTACCGGATCCGAGGTGGTCGGCCAGGCGCTGGACGCCGGGCATGAGGTCCTCGCCGTGGTGCGGAACCCGGCACGGCTGCCGATATCACACCCGAACCTCACCGTCATGACGGCGGATGTGCTGCAACCCGCGGAGATCGGCGATGCCGTGGCGGGGCGGGACGCCGTCATCTCGGCTCTCGGGCACAGCCGGCGCCGCGCCGAGCGAAAGGCGGCGCCCTACCCGACGCTCTGCGCCGACAGCGCGCGCAGCGTCATCGAGGCGATGCGCGCCACCGGGTCGCGGCGGCTGGTCATCGTCAGCGCCAGCGGCCCGTACACCGACGGGGACGGCCCCGTGCTGCGCTACATGCTCAAGCCGATCGTGGGCCGGTTCCTCAAGGGCGCGTGGGCCGATCTCGTCGCGATGGAAGAGGTGGTGCGCGCCAGTGGCCTGGACTGGACCGTGCTGCGGCCGCCGCAGCTCACCGACAAGCCGGTCACCGGCCGTTACCGCACCCGCTGTGACGCGAACGCGCGCGGCCTGCGGGTCTCCCGCGCCGACGTGGCCCACCTCGCGCTCGCCGTCACCGACGACCCGGACACCTACCGGGCCGCGATCTCGCTCGCCGGACCCTGACCGGGCCGCGGGCCAGGCCGGGCGCTGCGGCGGCGCGCCCGGCCGGCGCAGGCCGCGCGCCGATCAGCGGAGCCGGCGGCGGGACCGGTGGGACAGCCGCCGGCGGTACCGGGGGTGCGTAACCGCGCTGATCAGCAGTGCCGAGACGGCCAGTGACACCAGGAACGTGATGATCAGGTGGCCCGGCCCGAGCAGCGCCGCGGTGACGAAGCCGCCAACCAGCGCGCCCGCAATGCCGAACAGCAGCGTCCGCAGGATGCCGATCCGCTGCCGGCCCGGCACGAGGAGGTGCGCGAGCCCGCCGATGATCAGCCCGGCGATGAGCCACGCGACGATAACCGTAAGCGTCATGGCTGTTTATCCCTTCGCTCGGCGTTACCGCTACCCAGGACAATCCGCCTTATTCCGGACCCAGGAACGCGCGGATGTACCGGTCGGCCAGCGCCGCCCGCGCGGCGACCGGCCCCGGCGGGATATCGAAGATCTCGAACCCGAGACGGGTGTACTCCTCCTCGTGGATGTGCTCGAAGACCAGCGAGTCCTCGTAGCTGATGCGCCGCGCGTCGGTCGGTGCGCAGAACCCGATCGGGCGGACGAACAGCACCTGGCGCTCGTAGACGCCATCGGTGAGGATCCGGTCGATCTCCCCGGACAGCGCCGTCGGCACCGGGTGAGCCAGGTAACGGGCGAGCGCCAGCGTGCACACCGGCGACCGGTCGAAGACCTGCGCCCGCGCTCCTGGCCGGACGGGCGGCTGTTCCTGCCTGTCGCGCTGAAGCTCGGCGATCGCCCCGGCGAACCGCGGGTCGAGCCACGGCTCACCGGTCCCATTGGCCTGGCCGGCGGCGATCACGTCGGTAGCGGCCTCCGCCACGACCGCGTATCCCTGGTCGTCCAGCGCGCGCAGGACCGAGGTCTTGCCGGCCCCCGGCGCGCCGGTGAGAATGAACCGCTTCACCCGCGCCGCAGCCTGCCTTTCAGGGCGGCGAGGCACAGCGAGAAGCTGAGGACACCGACGGCGGTGATCGCGAGCAGAGCCTCGCCGAGGGCGGTTGCGCTCCAGCCGCCGCTGACCAGCGAGCGGAGCCCTTCGAGGACGTAGGTCACCGGGTTCCAGGTCGCCACGGCGGACAGCCAGCCGCTGAGCTGTCCCTTCGGGACGTAGGAGGACGTCATGAACAGGAACGGGAAGAACAGCAGGAAGCTCGAATTGACCGCCGCCGGGTTGCCGGTCTTCAGGGCGATGGCGTAGCCGAATGCGGCGAAGGCGAGGCTCCACAGGCAGCCGAGCAGCAGGAACACCAGAACCCCGAGCGGGCCGGCCCGGAAGCGGACGCCGAGCCCGAGAGCGAGGGCGACGATCGGCACCATGAGCGCCGTCGCGATGGCGACGTCGGCCACGAGGTGGCCGACGAGGATCGCCAGCCGCCGGACCGGCGTGAGCAGCAGCCGGTCGAGGTAACCGCTCTGGATGTCCAGAACCAGCGAGCCGGCCCGGGAGATGCCGGTCACCCCGAGCAGTATCGCGGTCGGCAGCATGAACGACTTGATGTCGAATCCCGGCAGGTGGCTCTGGGTCAGATGCTGCAAGGTCCCGATGTTGACGATGAAGAAGAACAAGGCGATGAAGATAGGCGGGATCACGGTCTCGAGCTCACGCGGCACCCTGCGGAGCGCTCGCCCGGCGATGGCGCTGACGTCCGCGGCCGCGCGGGAGCGCCGGGCGACGGCGGGACGCCGGCCCACGGTGATGTCGATGCTGGTCATTTCAGTCCTCCATCCGGTTTCCGGTCAGCTCGAGGAACACGTCGTCGAGCGTGGGCGTGCGCAGCGTCAGGTTGCGCACCTGGCAGACGCTGGCCAGCGCGACCGCTACCGATCCGATCGTGGCCGCGCCGTCGTGGGCGCCGACGAGCAGTTCGTCGCCGTGGAACTCCGCGCCGAGGACGCCGGGCAGGTCGCGCACCAAGCCGAGGCAGGCGTCATCGCGATGAGCGAGCCGCGCGACGATCACGTCGTCGCCGACCTGGCGCTTCAGCTCGGCCGGCGTGCCCTCGGCGACGATCTGGCCACGGTTGATGATGCCGACGCGATCGGCGAGTTCGTCCGCCTCCTCCAGGTACTGGGTGGTGAGGAAGATCGTCATGCCGAGCTCGCTGTTCAGCCGCCGGACCTCTTCCCACATGCGCGCCCGGCTGACGGGGTCGAGCCCCGTGGTGGGCTCGTCGAGGAACAGGACCTCCGGCGAGTGGACGAGGGCGGCGGCGAGGTCCAGGCGGCGCTTCATGCCGCCCGAATAGGTCTCGATCGGCGCTTTCATCGCGTCTCCGATGTCGATCAGCTGGCTGAGCGCCTCGAGGCGCGCCTCGACCTCGGCGCGTGACAGGCCGTACAGCCTGCCCTGCAGGCGCAGGAGCTGCAGCCCCGTCTGCTTCGGGTCCAGGGCTGCTTCCTGCAGCGCCACGCCGATCCGCAGCCGGACCCGCTCGGGTTCGCGCGCCACGTCATAGCCCGCGACGAAGGCCTGCCCGCTGGTGGGCGTGAGCAGCGTGCAGAGCATCCGGACCGTCGTCGACTTGCCCGCGCCGTTCGGCCCGAGGAAGCCGTAGATCTCACCACGGCGGATGTCGAGGTCGACCCCGTCGACGGCCGTGTTGCCGCCGAAACGCCGGACGAGCCCCGCCGTCACGATCGCGGACGGCCCGCTATCGGGCACTCCGGTCGCGCTCACCTGCCCAGCCGAAAGCACGCTCATCAGTTCCTCCCGTGGGTAATTTCGCATCGCCATAGTGCAGACGTCGGAAGCCGGGCGATTCTCATCGCGCTTCATTCCATTGGGTGGCTGAGCTGCGATGATGCCTGATGCGTATGGCGCTGTGCGGAACAGGTCTTGGACGCTGGACAGGCCATGCGGGCAGAGTGAAAGTGCCGGGCCCGGCAAGGACAGTCTCTCAGCAATAAGAGGAGTGCGCCATGCGCGTGTTCGTTACCGGGGCGACCGGTTTCATCGGTTCCGCCGTCGTTCGCGAGCTTCTTGACGCGGGCCATCAGGTCGTGGGCCTCGCGCGGTCCGGCCAGTCCGCCGCGGCACTGGGCGCTGCCGGCGCCGAGGTGTACCGCGGCTCGCTGCAGGACCCCGACGGCCTGCGCGGCGGGGCGGCCGGCGCCGACGGGGTGATCCACACCGCCTACATCCACGACTTCTCCGGAGCCGGCGACCCGGCCGAATTCGCCCGGACGGACGGGCGTGCCATCGAGGCGATGGGCGAGGCCCTCGCCGGATCGGGCCGGCCCCTGATCGTCGCCGCCGGGCTCCCCGTGCCCGCGCCTGGCCACGTCACGACCGAAGAGGACGCGGTGCCCGACAACCCGGCGTATCCGCGCGTCTCGGAACGGACAGCGCTGGCGTTCGCGGGACGCGGCGTCCGCGCCGCCTCGGTCCGCCTGGCGCCGACGGTGCACGGGGAGGGCGATCCGCACTTCGTGCCCGCGCTCATCGGCATCGCCCGCGCGAAGAGCCTGTCCGCCTACGTGGGCGACGGGTCGAATCGCTGGTGCGCGGTGCACCGGCTGGACGCGGCACGCCTGTTCCGGCTGGCGCTGGAGGAGGCGCCCGCGGAAGCGCGGCTGAACGGCGTCGGCGACGAGGGCGTGCCCTTCCGGGACATCGCGACCGTCATCGGCCGGCACCTGGACGTGCCCGTGGCCAGCATCCCGCCCGAGGAGGCGGCGGGGCATTTCGGCTTGTTCGGCCTGTTCGCGTCGATCGACGTCCCGGCCTCGAGCGCGCTGACCCGCAAGCGGCTCGGCTGGCAGCCCGTCCACCCCGGGCTCATCGCGGACCTCGACGAGGGGCACTACTTCAAGGCATGAGCACGGCCGCCGGAGCGACCGGGCGGGACGGGGTGAGAACCACGCGTCCGTTCGGGATGAAAAGGCATCGGCCTGGCGGAGGGGACGCCAGGCCGATGCGGATGGGGACGCGGGAGCTTTACCGCGGCTTGAGGTGCAGGATGACCACCTCGTCGCTGCCGGTGCCCGGGCCGTTGTTGGTACCGGACGGCTGCCCGCTGTCGTACGGGTTCTGCTCGGTCGGCCAGCCGACGAAGTTCTGCGAGTTGTACTCGAACCAGTCCGCCGCCGTCGTCGTCGGGATCACCGGCAGGTTCTGCGCGACGTACTTCTCGATCGGGGCCAGGTCGGCGGCTTGCGCCGAGACCGTGGAGTCGCCGCTCAGCTTGGCGAGCATGGCGTTGACGTTCGCGTCGTTCAGCCGCTCGTAGTCACCGGTGGCCGACGAGCCGCTCGCGAGCGAGCTGTCCAGCCAGCCGTCGTACATGTTGTACGGCGTGATGCCGCCGTTGGACCAGTGCATGGTCAGCTGGAAGTCGCCGTCGGCGACGTCGGCGTTCCACGCGTTCACGGACAGGCCCTGGAACGTCGCGTCGATGCCGGCCGCCCGCAGCTGCTGCGCGGCCAGGGCGTCGTCCTGGGCGTAGTCGGTGTACGCGGCGGGGTCGACGATCGTCAGCGACACGGTCTGGCCGTTCTTGGCGAAGAAGCCGTTGCCGCCGAGCTTGTAGCCCGCCTGCTGGAGCAGCTTCTTGGCCGACGCCGCGTCCGCGGTGGCGGAGTTGGTGAGGGACGCGACCGGGGCCGCCCAGGCCTGGAACGTCGGCAGCGTCAGGCCGGTCGAGTTCAGCACCGGGCTCTCCAGGCCGGCCTCACCCTCCGACGCGATCAGCGACCGGTCGAGCGCCAGGCTGATCGCCTGCCGGACCGGGAGCTGGTTGGTGGGCCACTTGTTGAGGTTGGGCATCAGGCTGTTCGTGCCGCCCGCCGCTTCCCAGAAGTGGTGGTAGGCGGGGTTGGTGTTGACGAATTCCTTCTGCAGGCCGGGGATGTAGTTGCCCGTCCAGTCGATCTGACCGGAGAACAGGGCGTTCAGCGCGCCCGTGTTCGAGGTGTAGACGGGGAAGTAGACCTTCGACACCGAGACCGGCTGCCAGTAGTGCGGGTTCTTCGTCAGCGTGTAGCCCTCGGGGGTGAAGCTGCTGAGCATGTACGGGCCGGTGCCGACCGGGTTGGCGTCGGTGAACGTGGCCGGGTTGCCCGCCTTGGACCAGACGGCCTGCGGCAGGATCGCCACCCCGGCGATCTGCTGCAGGTTCATGTACTGCGAGGTCGGGAACGTGACCGTCACGGTGTCGCCGGAGGAGGTCACGCCGGAGATCTTCAGGCCGCCCAGGTTGATCGCCGCGTTCTTCTGCATCAGCTGGTAGGTGAAGACCACGTCCGCGGGGGTCATCGCGGTGCCGTCGTTCCACTTCACGCCCGGGCGGATGGTGAACGTGATGGACTTGCCGCCGTCCCCCCACTTGTAGGCGGTGGCGAGCCACGGGTAGGAGACCGCCGGGTTTGCCAGGTCGAACTGGTACAGCGGCTCGTAGATGAGCCCCGTCGCGCCCATGCCCTGGGGGGCGGCCGTGGGCTGGAAGGGGTTGAAGTCCTGCGTGATCGAGGTCTCCGGAGAGCTCTCCATGACCAGCGTCTTCGTGGTGCCGCTGGTGTTGCCGGAACCGGTTGTGGAGCCGGAACTGGAGGAGGAACCCGAGGAGCAAGCCGCGAGTCCCGCCGCGAGCAGGCCGACGGCGGCGACCGCCACGGCCCGTCTGCTGGTAGCTGATCTTCTCGTCAACATTGACTTTCCTCTCTGAATATCGGGGGGTGCGGAAGCTAGGCGGGGGTCCCCTCCTGGCGCGCTCGCGCTATGCCCGCGGCGGCCACGTCGAGCCGCCAGCAGGCGGCCGCGCGGACCGCCGTGATCTGCTGCAGTGCCGGGTTCTCCTGGCGGCACTTGTCGACCGCGAGCGGGCATCTGGTGCTGAACGGGCAGCCGGACGCCGCCGGGCCGCTGCTCGCGGCGCGGGCGCGGACGGTGCCGTTGAAGGAGGCTGGCGCGCCGTTGGCCGAGCCGGCGGGCGGGCCGGTTCGCAGCACGCTGCCCAGGTTGTCGGGGTCGGGGGCGGAGGCGACG